>JGI1358J11329_10001743_pt1 | contig 17708 bp, 22 predicted proteins | sample Subgroupgradi54m_FD_11329 | JGI IMG/M metagenome (IMG submission 11329)
TCGGATCAAGATCACCTGATACGATCTACTATTTTCGACATTCACGCTGGTATTGAGTTAGAACTGAGAAGGATTTTTTATCATCACAATAAGAGCTTGCTATTTTTAACCGGCAAAGAGAAAGAAGATGCCGTCGTGTTGCAGGATTTTGAAAAGATGATTGATAAGTTAAGCTTTGGAGATATGTTCCGGATTCTTAAACCAATTTTAATTCATTGGTACCCTGATTTAGAAAATATTGAGGAGATCAATAAGTTGCGAAATCAAGTAGCTCACAGGGCGAATATCGAAGACATACCTTACAGAGGGAGAAATCCTTTTAAAGACGCTGATTCTTTCGCGCAAGTATTTTTTGACGCTTGGGCAATAAAACAATGTTTGCCGAAGTTTTTCTATAAAACCATAGAAGACCCAAAAGCTAGGTGCAAGGAATACTATAAGGCGTATGAGAAGTACGTCCTAGAAAAGAAAGGGAGTTAGTAAACACCACTATGACATCTACCACTACGGAGTATGGAAAAGATTGGTATCGCTCAGAACCGTGGCACAGTTTTTTTGACCTTCAGGAGCATCTCAGGGGTTACAAGATCACGGACTATTTACGAGTGATGCCTGAGGAAGAAAAAACGCCCCAAGACACTAAACAAAATCAGGTAGTCAAGAATAAGGACGGGGAGGATGTGACCCTATGATTAAGAAAAAATTCAACGAGCTGGTAAAAAAGTTGACTCCCAAAAAGGAGAATATTCGGCCGCTTATTACCTCTGCGGTCATTACTCTCTTTTTCTTCGGGGCTTATTACGTTTTGGGAAATCGCTTCGGAGAATTCATGACGATTGCGACGATGCTGTTGCTGGCGGTCATGCTTGCGATCATCGTGCTGATGGCTGAATTTCTAGTGCTCAAGTCGCTCTTCGTTGTCGCGGCGGAGCTTTCTTTGCTGATTTTCTTGGCCGAGTCCTACTGCAATGTTCCCAACCGCTTGGCTCTCAATAACGAGGCAATGAAGAATCTGCTTCTTATCGGCCTTCTGTACATTACTTTTCTTTTTTGCCGTTCCTTATATGAAGCACTGCGAGATTACTACGAAAAGATCGAGGATCAGCCCAAGGAAAAGCAAAAGGGAAAGGTCGGCGGCATCGCCCTCTTCCTTATTTTCACTGGCCTATTCATATACCAGATCTACTTGGCCGTAAGTCCAATCGTTCTCAACCTGTGCGTATATAAATAGTTTAAAGTGACACATCAATATCTCATTCCTGTGTCACTTTTGTCACTTTGGCGGAACGAGATGCGCTCGAGACGCGTCGAAATGGTAAAGTTAAAACTACTTGAAATTCGCCTTACAGGGCTTGATCCGCTAACGGTTCGAGCTCGACTCGGCCAGCACCAGTCAGCGCGGTATCGTGGGAGACCGGAGAGCGTCGCCCGTTCGGCACAATCGCAAACATAAGCGCCCCAACGCAAGGTTGGGGCGCGGGAACTGCAGAATCAAACTATTGACATCACGACTTTTACGCGCAAAAATGTAACAACGGTGGCCGGTGGCCGACCCGTCGCGGCAAGACCGACAAGCGTGTCAAGCACGGCGGCGCCGCTCTGCGCCGGCCCGTCCTGCACTATCGTAAAAACTTCCACTGCGGGGCCGCGGACAACACACGAAATTTCCACTTCACACCCGTGGGCGGAGGATTCTGAGCCGACGCGAAAACGATCTTTTAAGTCACATTGAATATCGTCGTCCACAACTATGCTCATCTCTTTGCCGCACCGGAGATCCTGTAACATTTCCTCAGGAATCCTGAGTCCGCCAAGTTTGTTCACAAGACACCTCTTCCAAATATCTCCCAAGAATATAGCAGAAAGCCGCGCGTTTGTTAACTTGATAGTCGCAGCCCACAGATGTAACTTTCTTTTTCATCGACTGTCATATATAATGATTCTCAATCAAAAGGTCGAAAAAACTTCAAATTACAATCTATGAAATCTTATAAATTGGCGCTCGTTGCGGCGGCCTCTTCGCTCATTATCTCCGGGGCGACATTGGTTTTGGCCCAGACGGCATCTACGACTTCATCCTCCACCCAATTCACTGCTTCATCAACCATATCCAACACAACTTCAACAACTACCACTAGCTCAACTTCGACGAACGCGACATCGAGTACCCCCATGACAACCTCGACGTCAACGGTGGATGTTGTGACTTGCAATAAAACCGCCGTTGATGCACATGATAACGCGTTGATTGCTGCCTACGATGCGTATGCAACGGCAATCAAGAACGCGCTACGGATCCACCGAGATGCGGTGAAGGCTGCTTGGGATGTAACGGATGCAAGTGCCCGTAGAGATGCTTTCCGCGCTGCTGAACAAGCACTGCGAGATGCCCTACGACAGGCGGAACGCGATCTCCGTTCGGCGACAAGAACAGCGGATAAAAAGTTCAAGACAGACACAAGAGCTTGCCGCCCACGAGTAAGTGATGACGAGGGTCAGAATAAGGACAAGGGCGAACATCGCGGAGAAGGCCACAAGAATGGAAGAGAAAAGGGATTCCACGGAGATCAAGGAAAGCACAACGGGAACGATTAGTAATCGTCGAAGAAGCCGTCGACCACTAGGCGGCTTTTTTGATGCAAATAACCACGGACATGACGAGTCGGCTAGATTTATCGAAATTTCGCTAAAACATGATCAGCTTTTACAACCCATCCAGGATTCGAACCAAATCAAAAAATAAAAATGTAGATTTTACGGTGATAAACCAAGACCGGTGATAGTAGCAGGCCGGCAGCCAACTCGTGATAGGTTATCCCGCTCTAGGAGCCTATTTCGAGAGCACTCTGTACAGTCCATGTCATACCGGCTGAGCACCATATCCAGAACACAAAAATCACCGATCAATCGGTGATTTTTGTTGAAGTTCCTATCTAGAGGGCTTAGCGGGCGTCGGAGTTTTTGGCCTTGGTAATTTTTTTTGGGACTTAGGCTTCGGTGCTGGTGTGGGAGTAGTGGTTGACTTCTTCGGAACCGGCTTTATTCCTGGTGCTGACTTTGTTGCTGGTACAGGAGTTGGAGTTATCTTTGATTCTGGAGTTGGCTTTACTGCTGGTGCCGTCTTTTGTATTGGTGCGAGCTTCGTTGCTGGCGCAGGAATTGCGGCTGGCTTCAGTACCGGTGCGGGGGTTGGATTTGTTACCGATATAGAGGTTGGTGCAGGAGTGGTCGGTATTGATGTCGGTTTTGTTACTGGCGCAGCAGTTGTCGGCGTTGGTGCCAGTACAGGAGCCGGAGCTGACTTTGACGGTGCAGGCCTTGCTACCGGCGGCGCTGAAACTGCGGCTGGTGTCTGCTTTGAGACTGCTGCAAAAGCCGTTTGTGCAAATACAAGGCTACCCGATGCTAGTATAGACAGTAATGTTGTGGCTACAAACTTTTTCATAGTTTTTATTTGATATTTATTATTCGACCTCATATTCTAGAGTATATCATATTTAAGATAAATGTACACTTAACGCACAATATAACTTACGTTCCTCGTCCGTTACTACTTATTAACGAGCGCAACAAATCTGTTAAAGTCCCCGGTCACGGTAATCCCGCAGAGCGTAAAGAGCTTGTCTTTCGATTGATTCGCGCACTCGCCCACGGCTCTGGCCGACTTATACCCTGCTTCCATCGCCATATTGACAATGTTGCCGTTATATTCGCCAAAGGGGTACGCAAAGTAATCTACGATCTTCCCAATTTTGGATTCTATGGTTTTTTTACTGCCAGTAATCTCTTTCCTGGCCTCGTCACTTGTAATCTTCGGCAATTCCGGATGTGATTTGGTGTGGCCGCCGATTATCATATTTGCGTTCGCGAGAATTCTGACCTGGTTCCACGTCAAGAAAACTTTTTTATCGATTACGTTGGAATATATGTAAAACACAGCCGGATAGTGGTATTTTTTCAGGATGGGGAATGCGTAACGGAACTGATTCAGCCAACCATCGTCGAGGTTAATCATGAAAGGTTTGGGCGGCAGCGCTTTTCCAGAAGTGAGGGAGTCCGTGAGATCGTCGGGGGTGATGGCGGTAAAGCCGTTGTCCCGTAAATACTTTAGTTGATCATCAAAAATATCCGGAGGCACAGTGAATTCTTTCACCAGTTTCGTGATGCCCGGATAGTAGGGGCGGACGCTGTGATACGTTAGGATAGGAACCCTTATTGATGCTGTCGGGGTTGGTGTTTGGGCGTGCAGAGGGCTCACAAGGACAATCAAGAGGAAAATCGTAATAAAAAACTCTTTCATTTTAGTATATGGCGTATTGGACCGTCTTTGATTTTTTGCCATCTATATAGAACACGAGTGAATAATTGCCAATCGTCCGACTTCTGTCGGGTTTGAGCGACCACTGGAAATGGAAATAGGTAAGGCCGTTGCGGCTGGGGTGAGAAACTTCTGAGTCAACATACATATCTTTGTGATAACGGATATACGCGACCTTAGTGTTTTGCGCGGCATTTTTGAGCGAGAGCACTGCGTAGATATTCTGAGTGGTGCTCGCAAATGAAGTCGTGGAAGCGACGGCTGAACCACTCTCGGTTACATCAGTAGTCAAGTCGGCAGCGATGATTTCTGGAGCAGCTACCTGATTCCCCGCAACTTTCCGCCGGCTAATTTCTATGATCCGTGCACGCGTTTTTGGACCAACGATACCGACGGGATCGATTGATTCTTTTTTTTGAAATTCCTTCACGGCTCCTTCGGTAAGAACTCCAAAATAACCCGTAATTAAACCGTCGGGATACACCCCGTAGGTCTTAAGAAATTGTTGCAGAAGCCTTACGGCATCCCCTGTCCATTTTCGTCCGAGAGTGTGGTTAATCCCAAGTTTTGGATTGAGCTGAACTTTGAGTTCCGCCACCCGTGCCTCCTCGGCATTGATTTTATTTTTTAACCTTTGCAAACCCGAGCCGGAAATGATCTGTGTTGCGGCAAAAACAGTACATACCGAAATGCCAGTCATAAAAGCTGCAGTGACAATAGCAAAACTTATGTGGATAATTTTTTTCATCGTAGTCGGGGAACGGGAGGGGTTGTTTTCTCTTCTGGCGTGGCTACCCCTGGTTGGCTTGAACTTGCCTCTGTTTGATCGATAGATTGGGCCTCCTCCCCACCTAGAATTGCATCAAAAATTTCTTTCTCGCTTGAGGTGCTTGCTTTTAGAGTAGAAAAACTCGTCTCTGTGAGAATCTCATTTGTAGATTTTGTAGATGTCGATTGGTTTATGTTTTCGGTTTGGACTTCCGGGGCCTGAGTAGATTTTGTAGATGTCGATTGGTTTATGTTTTCGGTTTGGACTTCCGGGGCCTGATCTGAGCTTTCGGCCGAGAAAATACTCACGTTGGGATTGGTTTCCAGACTCGGGTTAGGATTAAGGGATTCGCTCGGGGAAACATCCGACCCCGTCGATTCTTCGACGGCTTTGATGTCTTGCGGGGTAATTTTGGCGGCCTCTAAGTAACTTGCTTCCTGTTGATCATAGTTCTGCTCCGTTCGAACGGCCCGGAGTATATCTTGAATTATTTCCTTATTGATCTCGGGGGGTGGAGTAGCGCCATCAACCAATACATTGATTCCAAACTCATCCCACATGCTTTTGTAGTCCTGAGCCTGGAGATCTTTCTCTTGGGCTTGCGCCACAGGATTTGTCTCCAAATTTTGCAAACCAAACTGAACGTCAGCCGTGAAATCAGAAACCTTCTCGGCCCGTGCTTGTCCCAACGAAATTGATGGACACAAAAACAACCCGATTACTAAAACGGTCATAAAAACTCCGGCTGCCAGCAAAAACCTCATATCTTAAATTATACCATATTACACAGAAAAATGAGACAAACCACCCCGCCGAGATTCGAACTGGCTTTTCAGAGAAAAGTGCGGTATTTTCAATACTAAATCGCAATCGGTGATAGTCGCAGCCCGGCAGCAGCAGTCAGCGCAGTATCGTGGGACCGGGACGCGTCGTTTTTTCAGTCTTCTTGATGACCGGTCCTGGGCGATCGATATCCATCCCGTCATGGAAATCGAATTAAAATACCCAAGCTCATCCTATCCATACACTTTTTTAAGTGAGTGTAGTTGAGATATACTCATAAAGTGAATAGAAAAATTATCGCACTCAATCTTTTCTTTATTCCCACTCTGCTTTATGGAACAGTCGCCGCATTCGCGCAAACGGCATCTTTATCGTTCTCTCCGGCGCAGATCATCCAAGGCGAACCGCTCCTCGTACAAATAGATGGCGCCACGAATATTTCCGTCAAGAAAATGACGTTTGATGGAATGGCAATCGGCGTCCTTATGTATCAAGGCAAGCCCACTGCCCTTGTCGGAATCGATTTGAATAAAAAACAGGGGGCCTACGAATTAGCGGTAGAATTGTCCGACGGACAGATACTCAAAAAGATCGTTGATGTGGGAGAACGCCAGAAAATAGAAGCGCCTCTCGACATTCCCCAGAAGCTTGGCGGCAATACGAGAGAGAGTCAAAAGAAGTTGATTACCACCTTGGCTGACGAGAACAAGAGCCTCGCCAACCTACGCACCGGAACGAAAGCGTTCTGGACAGAGAAATTCATCCCGCCTCTCAAACAAATTCTTGTTACTGATGAGTACGGTTATTCCCGAAAGACAGGATCGTATTCCATTCCCCACAAGGGCGTCGATTACCGTGCCGAAGAAGGTACACCCGTCATGGCTTTGAACCGCGGCGTAGTGCGCGTCGGGAATACTTACCGCAACTACGGCAAAACGATCGTTGTGGACCATGGCCTCGGTCTCATGACCTTTTACATGCATCTCTCAAAAATCAAAGTCAGTGGGGGCGAATTAGTGAAGCGAGGACAGATTATCGGATTAAGTGGACGGACCGGCTATGCCGAAAAACCCCACCTACACTTAACCGTACGCATTAACGGTGCTTCAATCGATCCGGTAAAGTTCCTTGAATTATTTCGATAAAATCAAGAGGCTCTTCAGCGTTCTTTACCTTCGATTATTGATTCTGAAAATAACTATGGCAACATTAAAAAACATTGATAAATTGATTGCGCTATGATTACGACCATCTTGGTTTTTGTTTCTGTTTTGGCGTTGAATGTTATTCCGATTTTTGCCCCGCCAACTTGGTTGGTTTTGTCTGCTATCGCCGTTCACTACAAAATAGGCAACATCCTCTTCTTGGCTTTCACAGGAGCCACTGCTGCAACACTAGGAAGGCTAATCCTGGCGAAGTTATCTAACAAAATAATAAGAGGATGGCTTCTCGGTGAAGGATCAAAAAAGAATGTCGACGACCTTAAAAAACATCTAGAAAAAAGGCGGACTTTGACTTTCGGCATCTTTCTCTTTTATGCCTTCGGTCCCCTGCCCTCCAATCAGCTTTTTATTGCCTATGGCTTAACCAACCTGCCGCTCAAATCCATCGCACTGCCTTTCTTTTTGGGCAGGATTACAAGCTATGCAATTTTATCATTTACTGCATCCGAGGTGACAAGAAAGCTTGCCTATCAATTTATAAAGACGGGCTCCTTTTTCGGTTTCTATTTCATTATTTCTCAGCTCGTAACCATCTTTACCATATATTTGTTCGCCAGAATAGATTGGCACGCGCTTTTTACGGAGAAAAAGCTGAAATTGATTAAAAGGTAAATGCCCAAAATAAGGAAGTGGGATTTTGCAATATCTCTTTTTTGTCTCATCTGACCCCGGACCGAGACGAATTATTTGCCGTTCTATTTCGGAGATATTCTAGAAATACGACCCGTCCTGTATCCGAACTGAATCCGAAATAAAAAATGTAGATTTTACGGGGATAAACCAGAACCGATGATAGAGGCAGCGCGGCAGCACCAGTCAGTGCGGTGTCGATTATAACCTAAACTTTGCGATGCTTGAATGGCGGTGGTACTATATGATTTTAAAACCCATGCTCATCGACGATATCAAAATCAAAATTTCGGCGGGATCCGGCGGGAAAGGCGCCGTGGCTTTTAATACGAACCTGAAAAGCCTCGGGCCAACGGGCGCCTCCGGCGGCAGAGGCGGGAACGTATATGCCCTTGGCGTGTCGGACATAAGCGCGCTCCGGCAGTTCCGTTTTAAAAAGGAATTTGAAGCGGAAAACGGCGGGGATGGCCGCGGACAATTCCGCGACGGCCGTGACGGCAAAGACCTGATACTAAAAGTGCCCGTGGGAACTGTTGCTCATAACCTCACGACTGGCGATGAAATTTCCATGGAGAGGGTTGGCGAACAAATCCTTCTCGCCCAAGGCGGCATCGGCGGACGCGGCAATTTTCATTTCCGTTCCTCCCGCAACACTTCTCCGCGGCAATTCCAGGGAGGACGTCCCGGCGAAACATTCGATCTGCGGCTCGAGCTTAAACTTATTGCTGACGTGGGATTCGTCGGGCTTCCGAACGCCGGAAAATCGAGCATGCTGAATCGCCTCACGAACGCGAGAAGCAAAGTGGCGAATTACCCCTTCACCACTCTTGAGCCCAACCTCGGCGCTTACTACGAACTCATCCTCGCCGACATTCCCGGGCTCATTGAGGGGTCGTCCGGAGGCCGCGGGCTCGGCATAAAATTTCTCCGCCACATTGAGCGAACGCGCATCCTTTTCCATTTCATTTCGGCGGAATCCCCCGACCCGGAAAGAGATTATAAAACGATCCGCAAGGAATTGGGCGCCTACAATAAGGAATTGCAGGACAAGCCCGAATACCTGTTTCTCTCAAAAAGCGATCTCGCGGACAAGGCGACACTCAAAGAAAAGTTGGAAGTACTGAAGAAGCTCAATCCGCGCGCAATCGCGATTTCTATCCACGATCCCGAAAGCATAAAAAAAGTGGAAAAAATTCTGAACGACATAAAATCCTAAACCGAGCCCGTCAGCTTGACATTGTAATTGCACTGCGCTACAATGTCCCTAGCTCTAATGAATTGAAAAAACGGGGCTAAAAAGGAGACCTTCGGTGAAGAAATTAACGGTTGTTCTTTTACTGACGGCATTTGGCGTGTTCTTTCCGACAGCTGTGTTTGCCAAGAAGAAATCGCATGTTTTGGAGACGGAACGACCACAGATCGAAACGTGGACGCTCTCTAATCAACACCAATACCGGCTTCAGGCAGATTCCAAAAACCCGTTCAAAAATGTTGCACGATTGTTCGTCAGTATTGGTTCTTTGGCCATGTTCTCCAACGGCGAGTTTAACGGAAAAGTAATCACCCATCGCTGGTATTTCCATCCGCAAACCGGACAGCGGGCATTCGTAATCGTTTTCGGCAACGACGAACTGAACGCCGTCTACACATGGCGGGTTGGAGAATATCACTGGCATGTATCAGTAAGAGACCAGTTACGTGATATTCGACGAGTGGGAGAAGGATATCAACTGGCACTGAGACTGGTATCGGCCAGCGATGAAGTTCGGGGTGTGTCCGTCATCCTGAATGATGGCACCGGCGTCTGGGGGGGATTCGTACTTTTTGCCAATCCGATCCAAATTCCTCGTGGCCAAAGAGAACCGTATTTCCATACGGGGCGGTATCGGCTCGACAGCAACGTTCATTACCTTACCCCATCAAAAGCAACCTGCCAGTACATTCCGCACGAGTACATTTCGCACATTGACATGGAGAATAGTCTTGCTTGTGGCATTTGGCGATAAACGACTTCGGGCGCTTATCACATTAGTTTGTGGGCGCCCTTTTTTGCGCTTGATAAAACCAGGAAACTGCACTATAATTATCTTCTGTATCCGGCCGGGGAGGCCTATTTTTTATGGATCCCGTTAGAGATAGGAAACGTTAAAGCGTTTCCGTAAATCACCGGCGAGTCCAAGACGTAATCGCTTATTGGTATTTTGCGGGACATATATGTAAAACATAAATGATTAATCTCTAACGGGATGGAAATCAGAAACATTGCAATTATTGCCCACGTTGATCACGGCAAGACTACCTTGACCGACGCTTTGATGCGCCAAACGGGTGCATTCAAGGAGGGTGTTTCCATGGATTCCAACGCGCTCGAGCTCGAGCGCGGCATTACGATTTATTCGAAAAACGCCTCCATCACCTACAAAGGCACGAAAATAAATATCGTGGACACTCCCGGCCACGCAGATTTCGGCTCGGAAGTGGAACGCGTCCTGCGCTCAATCGATTCCGTGCTCCTCGTAGTGGACGCACAAGAAGGCCCGATGCCGCAAACGCGTTTTGTCTTAAAAAAATCTCTGGAGCTGGGATTAAAGCCGATCGTCGTGATAAATAAGATTGACAAATCGGCGGCGGACCCGGCACGCACGGAAACCCTGGTGCTTGAACTATTTCTGGAACTCGGCGCGAATGACGAGCAGGCAAGTTTCCCGGTAGTTTACACCATCGGCCGCGAGGGCATAGCGAAACTCAAATTAACCGACGAATCCAAAGATCTCACGCCTCTTCTCGAAACGATTTTACACCATGTCCCCTGCGTATCGTCCGACGCTCTCTCGGGAAAACCTCTGCGTTTCCAGCCATTTAATCTTGCTTACGACAATTTTATGGGACGCATGGCTGTGGGGCGCGTGTATGAAGGCATACTCCAGTCGGGCGCGAACGTGTTCGTTAAAAAACCGGATGGTGAAACTCGATCAGGAAAACTCACAAAAATTTTTACCTTTGATGGACTGGAGAGAATAGACTCAAAAGAAACAATCGCGGGCGACATCGCCCTCATCGCCGGACTCGAGGACATTGATATCGGAGAAACGGTGACAACAGACGAAAAAGCAGACCCGCTTCCGGCAATCGCAATAGACGAACCGACAATCACGCTCAATTTTTTGGTGAATAAATCCCCCTTCATGGGACGGGAAGGAAAACACGTGACATCGCGCGAACTCGGAGAATATTTGAGACGCGAATTAGAAGTCAACGTCGGTTTGCGGGTGAATTTTGTCTCAACGGACGTGTTTCAGGTCTTCGGCCGCGGCGAATTGCACATCGCCATACTTTTGGAAAATATGAGGCGCGCCGGATACGAAGTGCAAGTCTCCCAACCGCAGGTCATCATCCGGGAAGAAAATGGTAAAAAGCTCGAACCATTTGAAGAGGTTATTATAGACGCGCCGCAGGAATACCAGGGCACGATCATCGAACGCCTCGGCTCGCGCGCGTTCGTCTTGAAAAATATTATCCGGCACGGCGACATCATGCGGCTCACGCTTGAGGGCCCCACGCGCGGACTTTTGGGATACAGAAACCAATTCGTGGTGGACACGAAGGGCGAGGGAATTATGTCTTCTCGCGTCGTGGGCTTTAGGCCGTACGCGGGAGAGATCCATAAACGGAGTGTGGGCTCGATGGTTTCGATGGCCAGCGGTAAAGCCCTGGGGTATTCCCTGTGGGGCCTTCAGGATCGCGGCACGCTCTATATCGGCCCGGGAACGGAAGTCTATGCGGGCATGGTTATCGGCAACACTTCAAAAGGACTTGATATGGACGCGAACCCGACGAAAGGAAAACAACAGAGCAACATGCGCGCCTCGGGCGCCGACGAAGCGATATATCTTACACCGCCTTTTGAACTCACGATCGAGCGCGGCCTCGAGATTATGGCCAACGACGAACATTTAGAAGTCACGCCGAAAAGCGTGCGCCTGCGGAAGCAGTATTTAACGAAATCGGATAGGGCTAAGGCTAGATAGTGAAGCTCCATAAAAAATTAATATAATAGAAGGTTTCCTGACCATATTTCTGGTTGACAGGAATAACCACAGCCAATACTAATTTCCAATTACTTACCAACACATCCGCGGCAACGGCGTTCTTGTTTCTACCGCGACGGGTTCTACAGCCCACAATCTTTCCGCACACGGTCCGATTATTATGCCGACTATCAAATGCATTATTGTGAGCGAGCTTCTGGACCACAACCTTCCTACCCCAAGCATTATCGTTGATGCCTCAGAAAAAATTCAGATCAATGTTATAAAATTCAGATCGCGAGGCATTCTCTCGCTTACCAAAACGGGGCGGTCCGTTGATACGGTTCTTGTCACCGACGGAACAAGCGTCACCCCCTCTTGCCTGGAGATCAAGTACTAATCGAGCGATCTTCTCACTTAATTCGTTTCGCCGAACTTGAAAAGAATTATTTCTTCAAGAGCTTGCAAGAGAAATTTGGTTTCAAATAACGAGGCGTATCGTAGGAGTGTCAATCAACGCGACGGATCCGGGCAAAACTTAGCCCGGGTCCTTTTATTTTTATCCACACCGACCAAATCCCACGACAATTAATTCTTGAGGAATCGTCTCACGGCCACAAAACTGGAAAAGGCGCCGATGCCAACGGCAAAGATAAGCTGATACAAAAAGATGGCGGCAAGGTGAGTGTAAAAATACTGGAAAACTTCCAAACCGGGGATAAAAACCTTTAGCTGCGGCGAGATGAAATAAACTATTGGCGTGGCAATGATCAAAGAAAAGACTGCGGCGAGAACTCCGGCGATTATGCCCTGAATAACGAGGGGGCCCCTTACTAAGGCATTGGACGCGCCCACTACACGCATAATGCCAATCTCCTCGCGGTTAGAATAAATCGCGAGGCGTATCGTGTTGAAAACCACAAGTCCGGCAATGAGTCCCAAAAGAAGGGTTAGGGCCAAGCCACCCCTTTTAACGTTGTTCACAATTCCGCCCAAACGATCAATCACTGCCTGGTTTTTGGAGTAACTAATGGAGTCAATATAGGACACGAGATTGGGAGAATTTAAATACTCGACTATGGCAGCATATTGATCTGGACGCCTGGCTTTAATATTAAGCGAGGCCTCAAGTGGGTTGACGTTCAGCTCATTAATCCCCTGACTGATGACACTATCCTCCTTGTGTGCCGCCCTAAAAACTTCCAAAGCCCGATCACGGGAAATATATTCAACGCTCTTAACTTCCGACAAACTTTCGAGCGATTGTTTGACGTTCAAGACCTGATCCTCGGAGGTGTTGGTTTTGAAATAAACACTGATGTCTATCTTGTCTTGGATGGACGCCGCCGCCTGATCGGAAACGAATCCGAAAAGAATCAAGCCGGCAAAAACGAGCGAAGCCAAAATCATAATTGCCACCGTCGCCGTAGCTAAGGAGCCGCTGCGCCAAAAATTCTTGAAACCGTAGTGGATTATTCGCGAGAGAATAGTGAACATGATAAAAGGTTATAAGTTTTAAAGTTCATAAAGTAATTATAGATTTTTAACTTTATACTTTCAACTTTAAACTAATATATATTTCCCCTTTTCTTCGTCGCGGATGACCCGGCCGCGATCGAGCGTGATCACTCTTTTCTCCAAACTATTAATCACGTTTTTGTCGTGGGTCGCCAAAACAACTGTCGTCCCCAATTCATTAATTTTTTCGAGGAGCTTGATGATTTCATAGGTGTTCAAGGGGTCAAGATTTCCCGTTGGCTCGTCGGCAATGATCACCTCCGGACGATGAATCATCGCTCGCGCGATAGCCACTCTTTGTCTTTCGCCGCCAGAGAGTTCGTTGGGAAAATTTTTGGCGCGGTCGGAGAGGCCCACCATGTCGAGGACCTGCGGCACAAGTTCTTGAATTTCGCTCTGGGCTCGCCCCGAAACTTCTAAAGCGAAAGCAATGTTTTCATAGGCGGTCTTTGTGGGCAATAGCCGAAAATCCTGAAAAATGACGCCTATGTGGCGCCGAAACGCCGGCAGATCTTTGTCCTTCAGTTTGTTGACTTCGTACTGGCCGAAAAAAATCCGGCCCTTGGTCGGTTTGTCTTCCCCAATCAAAAGTTTAATAACGGTTGATTTGCCAGCCCCCGATCTGCCGGTTAAAGAAACAAATTCTCTCGGCTTAACATCGAAGCTCACGTCTTGAAGCGCTGTAGAGTGGCTGTTATAGATTTTGGAAACGGATTGGAAATTGATCATGACAATTTAGCTGCTATTTTAATGATTCTACCTCGGCTTCTATGAACATGTCCAGATCGCCAGCTAAAACTTTATCCACTTGAGTTGTTTCCGCTTCGGTTCTGTGGTCTTTAACCAATCGATAAGGATTTAAAACATAAGAACGTATCTGCTGTCCCCATTCGGGCTTCACCTTCACCCGCAAATTGCCGATTTCCTCCACCTGATGTTTCTCCATCAGATGGAAAATTTTTGCCTTGAGCAATTTCATGGCGCGCTCACGATTCTGCACCTGCGATCGCTCGGCACGAGAACTCGCCGCAATGCCAGTCGGCAAGTGCACGATCCTCACGGCGGTTTCCACCTTATTTACATTCTGGCCTCCCGGCCCACCAGAGCGGGCAAACTCAAATTTCAAATCTTTCTCCGGTATTTGGAGCTTACTCTCTTCGACCGCCGGCAGGTCAGGCACAACTTCAACAAGAGCAAAAGATGTGTGCCGCAATTTTTTCGCGGAGAACGGCGAAATGCGCACCAGTCGGTGCACTCCCGATTCGTGTTTTAAATATCCATAAGCATGCTCCCCTTTCACCTCCATCGCTCGGCCTCGCGGGTTATCGTCAATTGTTTTCGCCGACCAGCCGTGCTGCTTGGCATAGCCCTCGTACATAGAAAAAAGCATTCTGGCCCAATCCTCGGCATCTTCTCCGCCAGCGCCGGGATAAACGGAAATCACAGCCGCCTGCTTGTCGTATTTTCCTGAAAACAACTGTTCCAGTTCCAAATTTTTGAACTCTCTCTTTGTTTCGTAAAATTTATCCTCGGAAAAATTCTCCTTAAGTTCAACGACCGCCTTCTCGATCTTGCCGTACCGTTCAACCAAATTTTTCAACTGACCCATTCTTTTAATCTTCGCATCGGCTTCCTCGCGCCTAGACCCGCTTCGCCTCGGCTCCTGCGAGGCGAGCCAAAAATCTGACCTGGAAAACTCGGCTTCGATTTCGGCAATCTCTTTTTCTTTCTTGTCCAGGTCAAAGCCGCCCGCCTAACCGGCGGGCTTCGGTCTCCAATTCTAAAAGTTCCTGTTTTAAATCCATGGTGTAATTAAAAACTCAATTTACTACTTTTGTTTTTTCTGGTTTTTTGCCCCTCTTTCTTTTCTGGCCTTGATTCTTGGGAGATAAACGTCGCGAGCCATATCTCGTCTAACCCCCTCGTCTTTTATTTCTGGATGGTGCTCCTCAACAACCTTCAATGCCTCCGCATATTCCGGACTCGGAGCCTCTCGTATCAACTGGCCCGAGAATCTATTGCGCACATCCCCCTTCTTATCAACGACCTCGTCTGGTTTATTGAGGGGGGTGTAACCAGGCTCTAAGTAACCCTCTTCACCTTTTTGGGGCGGCTTCTCGCCAAAAAGATTTCCCGTTAAATGGTCTTTTCTCATGTTTTGGAGCCACCCCCGGGACTTGAACCCGGAACCTCTGCTTTACGAAAGCATTGCTCTGCCGTTGAGCTAGGGTGGCAAGGGTAGAAGTGCAAATTCAACCGCATCGGCATGTAAAATAATTTATATCAGATTTTGTAAAAATAGAAAAGTGCCGGGGGTATTTCTCGGACACCAAAAATTCAAACACTACTGAACCACAACGGCACCTTTTTGACCAGGATTCAAGTGATCGTGATATTTCCAGCTACCTACCTTGTCGAATTTAAACGACCAGGAACTGCCCGGCGCAATCTCCCGGCAAGCGTCGAAAGTGTTACTCGTTCCATTTCGACAGTGCTCGACAAGCGATGTTCCGTCGTAAAGCTCGTGCGTGGGATGAATATTGGACGCCGGCCAGGATGGGCTCGAGCTTTTATTTTTAAACGTAACTGTCGTGCCGGCCTTGACTGTGAGCCTGGCCGGCGAAAAACCGCTGTCCGCATAAACGATCGTTGCTGTGCTTGCCGCGCTCGGCTGCGGCTGCGGCTGCGAAGCAACAAATTTGAACGTGGAGAGGATCTGACTAATTATTTTATTTTCTCCTAACTTATTTACTGCTTCGTAGCTACCGGTTTCGAGTTTAATGTATCGAGTAGCATCTAATTCTATAAAATAAGTTGGTGGGGATGAGCATGGGAATTCCGATCCACCAAGGATGTTCACTACATAAGACGATATCATTCCTATTTTGGTTTTTGTCGCGCTTTCTCTATATCCTTCCACGAGAAATGAGCGGAAGTCGTTTGTTCCCAGCTCTCTATTCCATATTGTAAGTTCAATACCCGCATCTGCAGGATTACAGTTGCCCATAGGTCTGGAGTTGGCCAACATCAACTCGAATTGCGCACCTATAGATTCTCCTTTCCCTTCCTGAATATTCCAATCGCTGGGATGTTTAAACTCAAATCCATACTTCTCGTTGCGATATGTTTTCCAGCCAGAAATATCCTGAGTTGAGCTTGCTGGCGCTGGCGAGGGCTGCGTAGCGAGAGTTGGGTTCGGAGCTGCCTCCGGCGTGGGTGCCACCGTTCTCCCGGGATAATTAAAAAATAAAACCAGGCCAACGACTACTGCGATAACGACTAGCAAAAGAATATAACGGTTTTTGTTCATGGGTTTATTATAGCAAATCTTATCCTTGAAATCTTCGCAGCGGTATGTTATGTTTTCCCGAGTATCTCGTCACACATAGCAATGGAGGTGTTAATGAGGGTTCTAAAAGGCGGCGGTAAGCATCTGATCCTTCCAGGAGTCGCGATATGCGAGTTAAAACCGGAGAATGTCGATTTCCGTTCTCGATGTCACCGGCACCACCTCCCATAAAGCGTTTCACATGGATTCGCTGCAGCACATATTCATCTCGCTCTGCTACGGACCAAATTGATTGGCTCGATTTTAGCAAACTGCCAATAGTTGTGTTCACAAACAGATTGGAAGATGGCATCATGCACGGCGCAACGATAGCTCGGAGGATGCACAGTGCCAAGAGGTGGTCGCGCCCCATAAAAAACATTGCGATCAGACGCTCTTAGGAAAGATTCTTGTTGCTCTTTTTAGAAAAACAATCAGGCCCCCACTCTCCGTGGTGGCCTTTCACGTCTTACATAACCGCTCTGCTTTTCCCGCATTCCGTCGAACCTCTTGGTCTCTTTCTAGGCCTAGGAAAGATGCTTGGAAACGAGCTTTGTCATTTCAAACATGTTGACCGTCGCCTTGCCTCCGAATACTGCCTTGAGGCTTGCATCGGCATTGATATTGCGCTTGTTTGCTGGATCCTGAAGACCATTCTTTTTAATGTATACCCAGAGTTTTTTGACAACTTCTGATCTGGGCATTGGTCCCTTACCAACTACAGCCGCAAGCTCGGGGCTCACATTCAACGGCTTCATAAACGCAGAATTTGGCATGTATTTTTGATCGATTATTTATTAACGACTTTCATTAATGCTATCACAACCCCCCGACAAAGGGCAAGGCATCGAAAACTGGGTTTTGTGCGGTAATGTATTAGCCTTTGCGCGAACCCACTTCGCACGCGCGGAGCGCGTGGGGGCTTGAAACTGCCTCGTACGCTCCGATTGCGTGGTGATGCGGGACAATGCGCCTCGGACACGCTCGCGGACTCGCGTGTGCAAAAACCAAAAAAATTTCCTTGCATTTTTCTCGCGCCTCCTCCCCCCACCCCTCCGCCGCGAAGCGGAAAAAGAAATGGAAAGGAAATTTTTGGTTTTGCTTCGCCGTT
>JGI1358J11329_10001744_pt1 | contig 17699 bp, 10 predicted proteins | sample Subgroupgradi54m_FD_11329 | JGI IMG/M metagenome (IMG submission 11329)
CCACTGCATCGTGCAGGGCACCGGGCGATAACGGCTTGTGTATCAACTGAACCCCCGCCCGCCGCACGGTGGAGATGGTGTCGGTGCCGGTGTCGCCGGTCAGAACCAGGCTGGGAACCGGCCGTCCAATCTTTCGCGTCACCAGCCCAATGGCATCGAGTCCGGTTTCTCCGTGGCGCAGCCGATAATCGGCGATAACCGCATGCGGCTCCGTTCCCTCGATACTCAGTGCCGCCTCGGCTTCGGGTCCGGATTCGGCCGTGATGACTCGATATCCCCAGCTCTCCAGGATGCAGGTCAGCCCCGACCGGATCAGCGGTTCGTCATCAATGACCAGGACGGTACGGCGTGATGGATCAGGCGCGGCCACCGAGACGGCAGGGCTCTCCGGGCGCGACGTCCCCGGAATGACCGCAGGCAGGGACAGCGAGAAGCGAGTTCCCCGCCCCGGCCGCGAGGTCACTTCGACGGGATGATCGAGCAGCCGGCTGAGCCGCTGGACGATCGCCAGGCCCAGCCCCAACCCCTTGGTCCGATCCCGCTCGGGATTTCCGACCTGAAAGAACTCGTCGAAGATCTGGCCCAGATGCTCGTCGTCGATACCGATGCCGGTATCAATGACATCCAGCCGGAGGCGCTCCCCGCGTCGACGGCATCCGATCAGCACAGCTCCGGCCTGGGTATAGGAGAGCGCATTCTCGATAAGATTGCGAAGGATGCGTTCCAGCAGCACCGGATCGGAGACGGTCCGCAGCGAGGTCGGCACGACCCGCACGCAGAGGCTCTGTCTGCTGGCCCGCAGGGCGTATTCCTCGGCCAAGGGAAGGATGACGTCGTGAAGCGATACCTGCATCGGCTGGGGAACGACGCAGCCGGCGTCCAGCCGGGAGACGTCCAGCAACGCGTCGAGCATCTTGGTCAGACCGGACAGGGCATGCTCGAGATGGCGGGCAACGGCCTGCCGCGGATGGTTGCTGAGGGCCTGCGCCACCAGGGGAACAAACAGCGCCATGGCCTGCGCCGGTTGGCGCAGGTCGTGGCTGACGGCGGCCAGAAACTTGCTCTTGGCCAGATTGGCCCGCTCCGCCTCGTCGCGGGCGGCGACCGCCTGATCTTTCGCCGCTTGCAGGGCGGCCTCGGCCTCTTTGCGGCGGGTGATGTCGCGCATGATGCCGGTGAAGTGGCGCGTGCCGTTTTCCAGCCACTCCGCGATGGCAAGATCCAGCGGAAACACCGTTCCATCCTTGCGCCGCCCCTCAACCTCCCGTCCGATGCCGATGATCCTGCGCTCGCCGGTGGCCCCGTAATGGGCCAGGAAGCTATCATGGGCCGAATGGTACGGCTCCGGCATCAGCAGCGAGACGTTCTGTCCGATCACCTCGGACCCGGCGTAGCCGAAGATCTGTTCCGCCGCCTTGTTGAAAGACTGGATTACCCCCTGTTCATTGATGATGACAATGGCATCGGCAGCGGTGTCGACGACGGCGCGATAGCGGCATTCCGCCTGGCGGCGAACCGCCACTTCCGCCTCCAGCCGCTGATTGGCGAGCGTCAGGGCCACATTGTGCTCGGCAAGCTGGTCGGTCAGCAGTTGCAGGTGCGCCGTGTCGAAGGACGTGTTGTCATTGACGACGGATGCCGGTTCTGCGGGCATCGCCGTGTCCTGACCAGGGGCGAGCACATTCTGGGTGAGCCGGATGAGATCTTCCGGTTCGATCGGCTTGGGAAGGATATGCCGAACCCCACATGTGGCGGCCAGCGTCCTGGCCTCCGCCGTCAGGTAATGGGCAGAGCTGAGGATCACCGGCATGTGGCGGCCCCGCGGACGCTCGCGCAGCCGGCGGACGAATTCGAAGCCGTCCATCGACGGCATCAGGATGTCGCTGATGACCAGGTCTGGCCTGTGTGTTTCGATCAGGTCAAGCGCCGCCGCTCCCCCCGCCGCTTGCAGAACCTCGTGGCCCTGATAGCCGAGGATGGTGACCATCAAATCCCGGTTTTCAACGCGATCATCAATGACAAGGATCAACGCCATGGGCGTATTCAGTGGCGGGTTGGCGGTGCGGCGAGGTCAAAATAACTGTCGACCTCCGCCAGAAACTCGGCCGGTTCGATGGGCTTGGCGATATGGTCGTCAAAACCGGCATCCAGCACCATGCGCCGGTCACCGACGGTTCCCAGCACGGTCACCGCCACCACCGGCGTTTTCGCCAGATCCGCGGTAGCATGCAATCGGGCCAGCACGTCGAAGCCGCTGACATCCGGCAGGCGCAGGTCACAAAAGATAAGATCCGGCTTCATCGCCATGGCCGAGCGGATGCCCTCCTGACCGCCATGGGCCTGGATGACCTTGTGTCCCCGAGCAGCCAGGAGATAAGTCAACAGATCCAGATCGGCTTCGTTGTCATCTATCACCAGGACGTTTGCCATGATTACCGCTCCCGCACCCTACTGCCCGTCGACCTTGCGAAGGCAGAGGAAGCTGTTCAAAGAAGGGATGAATTGTTCCGGTTCGATGGGTTTGGCGATGTAGCCATCGAATCCCGCGCCCAGGATGCGTTCGCGGTCCCCCACCATGGCCAGCGCGGTCACTGCCAGCAGGGGGACGCCGCCCAATTTGGGATCGCATCGCAGCAGCCGGGCCACCTCCGTCCCGTCCCGGTCGGGCAGGTGGATGTCACACAGGACAAGATCCGGCTGTTCCTCCAGAGCGAGGCGCATGCCATCCGCGGCGGTGGTTGCCGCCAGGACCGTGCAGCCGACCGCATTCAGGATATAAGCCATCAGGTCGAGATTGGTCGGATTGTCCTCAATGACTAGGATGCGAGGCGACATGGCATCGTCTCCATGGCCCGAGTTGGCAACGACAACATAAACCGGCTGCCCTTGCCGAATTCGCTCTCGAAGGTAATCTGGCCGCTCAGCAGCGTGGCCAGTTTCTGGCTCAGATGCAGGCCAAGTCCGGTGCCCTCGAACCGGCGGGCGGTCTGGATGTCCACTTGCTGGAACGCCTGGAACAGCTTGGCCTGGTCCTCCGCGCGAATGCCGATGCCGGTATCGGTAACCACGATTTCCAGACGCTCGCGCATGCCCGCCCCGACACGCCGGCATTCGACCTGCACACTGCCCTTCTCGGTGAATTTGATGGCATTGTTGGTCAGGTTGATAACGATCTGCGACAGCGCCCGCCGGTCGGTCATCAGAGTGCCCTCGGGATCGTCGATCGTCAGCTTGAAGTCGAGAGTCTTCTGTAACGCCAGTGGTTGCAGCGCGGACGCCACATCCTTGACCACTTCGCCATATCTGGTACGCTCCGCCAGCAGTTCAACCTTGCCGGATTCGATCTTGGCGAGATCCAGAAGGTCGTTGATCAGGCTCAACAAATGGCGGGCGCTGCTCTGAATGGTCTTGAGCTGCTTGTCCTGGTCGGCGGTCAGCGGGCCGGGCAGCTTCATCAGCAGGGTGCCGGCGAAGCCGATAATGGCATTGAGCGGCGTGCGGAGTTCGTGGCTCATGCTGGCCAGGAAGCGATCCTTGGCCAGCGAGGCGTTTTCCAACTCGACATTCTTGTCCTGCAAGGTCGCCTCGAAGCGCTTGCGCTCGGTGACGTCGCGAGCGGCGGCGAACACGCCCTGCAACTTGCCGTCGCGGTCGTAGAAGGTGGCGGCGTTGTAGGATACCACCGTTTCGTGACCGTCTTTGCGTCGTGCCGTCAGTTCATAGTTGGTGACCTTGCTTTCCTCCAGGGTCAGACGGATACCGGCCTCGGCGCGGTTGGGATTGGTGAAGTAGGTCTTGAAGGGCGTGCCGATCAACTGCTCGCGCCCCAATCCCGTCAGCTCCTCCATCTGCTGATTGACGTCGGTGATGATGCCCAGCGGGTCGGTCGTCATCAGCGCATCAATATTCGATTCGATAAGGGAGCGCGTGTAGAATTGCTGGTCGCGGAGCTGCTGCTCCAGGTGCTTCTGCGCGGTGATGTCGCGGGCGGCGGCCAGGATGCCCAGCGGCTTGTTGGCGGCGTCGGTGAATACGCCGGCATTGAACGACACGGTGATGCGGCGGCCATAGCGGGTAACCAGCACCAGCTCGTATCCCAGCACTCGGCCCTCGTCGAAGGTCTTCTGTACGCCGGCGTCGGCGCTGCGCGGCTCGGTGAAATAATCGGCAAACTTGGAGTTGACCAGATGCTTGCGTGAAAAGCCGGAGAGCCGGGTGGCCTCCTCGTTGACGTCGGTGATGATGCCATCCGGGGCGATGGCGAACAGGGTGTCGGCCGAGCTTTCGATCAGGGAGCGGTTGTAGGCCTGCTGCTCCGCCAACTGGCCCTGAAGGCGGGACTGCTCCGAAATGTCGCGCGCCGAGGCGAAGATGCCCTGCACCTTGCCATCGGCACCGCGGAACACCGAGGCATTGAACGATACCGTGGCCTTGCGGCCGGATCGGGTCTTCAGCACCAGATCGTAATTGGTAACGATGCCGTCGGCGAAGGTGCGCTTGACGCCCATATCGGCATATTCAGGATCGGTGAAGTACCGCTTGAACGGTGATCCGATCAGTTCATCGCGGGCGTAGCCGGCCATGCGGCACATCTGGTCGTTGACATCGGTGATGTAGCCATCGGGATCGACGGTGATCAGACCGTCAATGGACGACTCGATCAGGCCGCGCAGATAGGTCTGCTGTTCCCGCAACTGCTCTTCCAGCCGCACCCGGTCGGTGATGTCGCGGGCCGAGGCAAAGATGCCGCGGGCAAGGCCGCTGGGCTCCTTGAACACCGAAGCATTGAACGACACCTGCAACAATCGTCGGGTCCGCGACACGATGGTCAGCGCATATTCGGTAACGATGCCCTCGCGGAAAGTCTGGTCGACGCCTTCGCGGGCGCGCTTGGGATCGGTAAAATAGTCCTGGAACGGCGTGCCCAGCAGCTCGGCGCGGGCGTAGCCGGTCATCTGGCACATCCGGTCATTGACGTCGGTGATGGTGCCGTCTGGATCGACGGTGATCAGGCCGTCAACCGAGGACTCGATCAGGCCGCGCAGATAGGTCTGCTGTTCGCGCAACTGGTCTTCCAATTGCTTCTGGGCGGTGATGTCGCGGGCCGCGGCGAACACGCCCTGCAACTTGCTGTCACGATCGAAGAAGGTGGCGGCATTGTAGGAAACCACCGTGTCGCGCCCCTCCTTTGAACGGGCGGTCAGTTCGTAGTTGGTGACCTTGCCCTCCTTCAGCACCAGCTTGATGCCGTCTTCCGCTCGAGCGGGCACGGTGAAATAGGTCTTGAATGGGGTGCCGATCAATTCCTCGCGGGTTCGGCCGGTCAACACCTCCATCTGCTGGTTGACGTCGGTGATGATCCCCAGCGAGTCGGTGGTCATCAGGGCGTCGATGTTGGATTCAATCAGCGATCGGGTGTAGGTCTGCGAGGCACCCAGATCGAGTTCCAGCTTCTTCTGAGCGGTGATGTCGCGGGCGGACGCGAAGATGCCTCGGACCTTGCCGCTGGTTTCCTTGAATACGGCGGCATTGAACGACACCGGCACCTTGGTGCCGTCGGCGGCCGACAGGGTCAGCACGTAGTTGGTCACCGCACCGTTGGCGAAGGTCAGGCGGACCCCCTCGGTGGCCAGGTCGTGCTCGGCGAAATAGGATGGGAACGACGAGCTGATGATCTGGCTGCGCTGGCGCCCGACCATGCGGCACATGGTGTCGTTGACGTCCATGATGGTCATGTTCTCGTCGACGGTCACCAGCCCATCCACCGACGCCTCGATCAGGCCGCGGTTGTAGGCGCGTTCCTCGGCCAACTGCTTCTGAAGCTGGGCCTGTTCGGTGATGTCGCGGGCCGAGGCGAAGATGCCGCGGACAGAGCCGGTCTGATCGCGGAAGATGGCGGCATTGAACGAGACCAGGCTGTCGCGGCCATCCTTTGCCATCAGGGTCAGTTCGTAGTTGGTCGCCGCGCCTTTCTCCAGGGTCAGACGCACGCCTTCAGCGGCGCGCTTGGGCTCCTTGAAATAGTTGGGGAAGGGTGAGCCGACCAGTTCCTGGCGGCTGTAGCCGGACATGCGGCACATGGTCTCGTTGACATCGGTAATCATCAGCATGGGATCGACGGTGATCAGGCCGTCCAGCGAGGCCTCGATCAGGCCGCGATTGTAGGCACGTTCCTCGGCGAGCTGGCTTTGCAGTTGGGCCTGTTCGGTGATGTCGCGGGCCGAGGCGAAAATGCCGCGCACCGCCCCCGCCTGGTCGGCGAACACCGAGGCGTTGAACGACACCCGGATGTGGCGGCCGTCGCGCACCGCCAAGGTCAGCACGTAATCGGTGACCACGCCCTTGTCGAAGGTTTCGCGCACGCCAGCCGAGGCGCGGTCGGCGTCGACGAAATAGTCGGCAAATGGCGTGCCGATCAGCTCTTCTCGCGGATAGCCGGAGATGCGGCACATCTGCTCGTTGACGTCGGTAATGGCGCCGCTGGGGTCGACGGTGATCAGGCCGTCCACCGATGCCTCGATCAGGCCGCGGTTATAGGCCTGGGACTCCCGTAATTGCTCCTCAAGCTCTTTCTGGGCGGTGATGTCGCGGGCCGCGGCAAACACCCCCTGGAGCTTGCCGGCGGCGTTCCGCAGCACCGAAGCGTTATACGACACCACGGTCAGCCGGCCATCCTGCGCCTGGGCGGTCAGTTCATAGTTGGTGACCTTGCCCTCGCGCAGCACCAGCTTGATACCCTGTTCGGCGCGGTCGGGATCGGTGAAGTAGTCCTTGAAACGACTGCCGATCAGTTGCTCGCGGCTGCAACCGGTCAAGGCCGCCATCGGTTCGTTGACATCGGTGATGATCCCGACCGAATCGGTGGTCATCAGCGCATCAATGTTCGACTCAATAAGGGAGCGAGTATAATACTGGCTGGCTTTCAATTCCTCGGTCAGTCGGATTTCGTCAGAGACATCCTTGGAAATCAGCAGAAAGCCGATGGTATTGCCGTTGGCGTCGCGGCGCGGCGTAATCACCACACGGGCCGTAAAGCGTTCGCCGTTCTTGCGCAGGCGGTTGATGGTGCCTTCCCATTTGCCCGCCTGCTTGGCCGCTTCCAGGAATTCCTTGTGTCTGCCGGCCGCGACATCCTCGGGAACGTGCAGCATCGAAGAATTGGCGAAGCCCACCACCTCTTCCGGCTGGTAGCCGTACAGACGCCGCGCGCCCTCATTCCACAGGACGATATTGCCGTCGATATCCTTGCCGATAATCGAATATTCCGTGGAGGCTTCAAGGATATTGATGACGAAATCCATCGCCTGCTGGCTGTTGCCCATCAACGAGGGGTCGAAAAGCCCTGGGCGCATGGCTTGAATCCTTGAGAAGGCTGAAATTCACCTCTTACTATCGGTCTGTCCAGCCCTTGGCAGCAATCCACGCAATTGAAGTAACCAGAATGTGGAATACCCATTTTCGCAGTGGCACAATGGGGGCATCCCATGTCTGACAGATGCGGGCCATTTCTTGCCAGAAGGGAATGGGTGAAGGCGGGCCGCGAAACGCGTTGATTGTGTCATCAGCAGTGAAAAGCAACACGGATGAACACGGATATCCCCGGATGAACACGGATAATGAGCAATCCGTGTTCATCCCAAACCCGGCGAAGCCGGAATCCGTGTTCATCCGTGTTCCCCTGCGATCCATCCACCGAACAGGCATCTTTCGCGAGGCTGTTCACCCGATTGCCCTGGAAGGGAATGGCCGCCCCATTGCGGGGGCCGTCGAGATCGGTATATCCTGCGAGAGCGTGATCCGATCAGGTCGGATCACGCTCCAGCCGCCATTGCGGCGGCGGCCAAGCGCGGAGCGCGCCCGGCGAGGGTGAACCAATGAGAGCGTTTTTCGACTTGGTCGGAAAACGCTCCAATAGCAGGGTGGCAGCGGATGGCTGATACCGACCACCGTGCTGATGCGGAGACGGTCCGGCTTGTCGCGGCGGTAACGTTGTCTCCGCCGGGGGGTGATATGCTGGAGGTGCGGCAGGCATGGTTCCTGACGGCCAGCCTGGGCGCCGTCTTTGCTGCCATCGCCGCAACCGCCATCGTTGCCCCCTATTTTGGCTTTACGAGCGACGAGAGGCCGATCGCGGCCGTCGTGGCGGGATGGTGGATCGGCGGTTGGATGGCGCTGTTCGCCAAATTCCTTCTCCGCCATGCCCGTAGCGCCCGCGCCGCCCATGGCTGGGTGCTGCGGTTGTCACGGGACGGCCTGCAAGTCAACCTGCGCTCCCATCTCAACCTGCACTTCGACCAGCAGGCGCCGGCCGTGCTGGTGATGCCGCGCCGACGCATCCGATGGCTGCGCATCGTCGACGAACGCGGCCAGCGAGCGCAGGTCGCCAGCAGCGACCGGCTCCAGCAGACCACGATCCGAAGGCGCTTTCTGGACATTGCCTGCGATACCGAACCGGAGCTGATTCAGGCCGCGCTGACCGAGGAGCGGCAGCGGACCGGTCCGGGTCTGTTCGGCCGCTCGCGCTACAAGAACTCGGCGGTGCGCTGGCTGGATGACGAAAGGGTGCTCCGCGTCGCCTGGCGCGATGAGACCAATCGGCTGCGGCCCTCGCTCGAAGCGGTGGAAGCGTTTCTCCGCCCGCTGTTCCGTTTCGCCGCGGACAGTGACCGCCGTGAGGCCGACATCCGCAGCATCGGTCGGGCCGAGCAGGAAGACCGCCTGACCGCCATGGTGGCGCGCGGCGACGATCTGGAGGCGATCAAACTCGCCCGGCTGCTGTACGGCATGGACCTGACGGAGGCGCGGCGGTTCGTCCAGGAGTTGCGCGGTCACAAGTAATACCAGCGAAATCGGCTGCTTCTTTTCCCCTCAAGGAGGGTTCCACTCATCGGGCTGGGGGAACAGCCATAATGGGTAAGGCCGGAAAATGCCCAAAAAATCAGGCATGAGGTCTTGATCCATGCCTCGCGCCCCTTCATTTACCATCTCAGTGGATGGTATTGGGATGGTGGAGTGAGCCGGCGATGGCGGACAATGTGCAAGACCTGCGGCCCAGGGCCGACAGCGAGAAGATCACCATAAATCTTGGCTATGTCGATCTGGGGCATATCGACTTGCTGGTTCAGGAAGGATTTTATTCGACCCGAACCGACTTTATTCGCACCGCGATCCGCAATCAGGTTGAACGTCACGCCGAGGTGGTCCGGCATGCGGTGGCGCGCAAGAGCGTCGACCTTGGCCTGCGGCATTTCCGGCGCGAGGATCTGGAAGCCCTGCGGGATGCTGGACAGACGCTGCAAATCCGCGTCCTTGGTCTGGTCAGCATCGCCAGGGACGTAACCCCCGACTTGGCGCGCGCCACCATCTCTTCGGTTGAAGTGTTGGGCGCCCTGCAAGCGAGCGCCGAGGTCAAGGCGGCTTTGGCGGATCGTATCCATTGACGCCAGCATCCGACTCACCCCAGCGCCAATCCGCTGGTCCCCTCTTCTGACTCTGAAAGCAAAGCGCATGTTCCACTCATTGCCCCCCGACATGGCGGAGGCAACCCGCCTGACGCGCGCCGGCCGGCTGGCCGATGCGACGACATTGATCCAAAGCCTGCTCCGGGGCACGAGGTCCGGCGCGACCGAAAGCGGCACGGTGCCGACCCTTGACCTTGTACCGCATTCGGTCGAGTTCGCGGACCCGCAACCCGATTCACCGGAACGGACTCCCGCGGCAATCGGCGCGACCCTGCGGGAGGCGCTCCGTGGCTTGGCCGGAGGCCGTGCCAAAAAAAGCGGCGCGACGGCTCCCCTCCCCAACGGCGCATCCTTCCAGACGCATTCCGTCACCAACGACGCCGGTATGCGTGCATACAAGCTCTACATCCCCGGCTGTCACGCCGAGGGGCGGCGTCCGCTGATCGTCATGCTGCACGGCTGCACCCAGTCACCGGACGACTTTGCTGCTGGCACCAGAATGAATGGACTGGCCGAGGAGCACGGGTGTTTCGTCGCCTATCCGGAACAGCCGCAGTCCGCCAACTGCTCGAAATGCTGGAACTGGTTCAGCCCCGAGCATCAGCAGCGCGGTACCGGCGAGCCGTCGCTGATCGCCGGCATGACGCGCCAGATCATCCGCGACCACCCTATCGACGCGGACCGCATCTATATCGCCGGGCTGTCTGCTGGCGGAGCGGCGGCGGCCATCATGGGGACGCTCTACCCGGATCTTTACGCGGCAGCCGGCGTGCACTCCGGCCTTCCGCACGGCGCCGCCCATGATCTGCCGTCCGCCTTCGCGACGATGCGTCACGGCGGAGCGGGGCGCAGCCGCGGTACCGGCCAGATTCCCACCATCGTGTTTCACGGTGACCAGGACACCACGGTTCACCCACGCAACGGCGAGGGTGTCGCGGCACAGTCGACGGCGCGTGGTGGCGAGCGGGTTACGGTGAAGCGGGGCCAGGTGCCGGGCGGCCATGCCTATACCCGTACCCTCCACGAGGATGCCTCCGGCCGCGTGGTATGTGAGCACTGGACGATCCACGGCGCCGGCCATGCCTGGGCCGGCGGCGCTCCGGCCGGAACCTATACCGATCCGCGGGGACCGGATGCTTCGGGCGAAATGCTGCGGTTCTTTCTGCAACACGGCCGTCGCCGGTGAACCGGCGCACGGGGTCGGCATCAATGATCGGCTTGCGGCGCCTGAGACACCGAACCGCTTGACCGACGGGGCTCCCTGGGCAGCCACTTCCAATTTGACGAGCGTATAAATCGCCGTTACACCAGCATCTACTGGCGTGCGTACCCGTCCATGGCGTCTTCAGGATAGCCCGACCGTGCGCGAATACTCCCTGACGAATCTTCTCCTCTCCGCGATCGTCCTTGGCGCGCGGGCCGGCCTGGGGCTGGTGCTGGCGGCCGTCATCGGATGCGACCACCAGGCTTCGGCCGGCATGAGCGACCTTGAGCAGTTCGAGCGGCGCAAGGCGGCCGAAGGCGGGGTCAGGGTGTTCGAACGGATACCGCGCCCCGAAGGCATCGTTGTCAATGGGCGGTTCGAGGTGTGCGCGGCGCTGCTGCCAAGGAAGATCATTTCCTATTGCGATGTCGCCGACGGTAAGGGGGTTACGCGCTATCGCATGCTGGAGGGCCACGCGGCCTGCGCCGGCGCCCGTGCCGCGTTCGAGCGAAGCGGCGGCAATGTCTTTTATGTCGGTCAGATCCCCGCCATTGCCTTCGACATTTGCATGTCGGAGGAGACGCGCGCCGTCTCGGACGCGCCGGTGGAGCTTCGGTTCAAGGGCTTCCACTCACCGCATGACACCCCCGAACCGGGCATGCCGGTCTTCACCAGCAAGACCTGGAGCATCCGGCGCGGCGAGGTTCTGGCCCGTGACTCAGCCGCCCCCCGCCTGCTGGCGTCGGCCGAGGCCGTAAGCGTCTGGATTGCGGTGCCGTTCGCCGTCCGTCCCGATGTCGGCCATGATGGCATCGGCCTCAGGCGGGTCACCCGCGAGCACTCCTACGGGGACAACGTGGAACGGGTTCTGTTGAAGGAAATGTTCGGCATTAACCCTGACGACCGTCTGCCGGAACCCGCCGACGCCATCCAGCGCCTGGTCGGCAATCTGGGGGAAGGCAAGCGCCTGCGCCGGAAGGCCGCGAGCGCGCTGAAGGATCGGCTGTGGGCGCAGAGAGGCGATGGCGCCTCGCGGTTCGATCCGGCCTGGCTGCCCAGGATCATCAAGGCGGCCGAGATCGAACTGGCGGACACGACCGGCGATGGAGGCGACGAGGCGCGCACGCTGATCGAGATCATCGGCTACTTCGGGCCGAAGGCCAAGGCCGCGAAACCGGTGGTTATGGCGGCGCTTGAGCGTCGCGACGTGCGGTCCCTGCGGTGGCATGCCCTCAATACTGGGCTGGCCGTCGGCCTGTTCGCCCAGGGGGATATTCCCAGGCTCCAGGCCATTGCCGAGCGGGGCAACGAACCCGAGCAGCGACTCGCCGAGGAGGCGCTACGCGCCCTGGGGGCCGCGCCACCGCGATGACTCCGACTCATCCCAACCGTCGCCTCTCCAGAAGAGCCCGATCATGCAACACTACTCTTCCCTGACCAACCTTATCGTCTACGCGGTCTTCGTCGGTCCGCCGCTGTTGCTGATCTATCGGGCGCGCCCCCGCCGCGCGCAAGCCGTCCTGGGGCTGCTGCTTCTGGCGGCTGTCGTAAAATGCAATCACCAGCTTCCAGCCTATCTGCACGACCACGTCCAGTTCGAACGGCGCGAGGCGGCCCAAGCCGGGCTGCGGGTGTACGAACGGATACCGCGCCCCGAAGGCATCGTCGTCGCTGGGGGGGCCAGCGAGTGCGAGATGCTGGTGTTGCGGAAGGCCTTCTCCTATTGCGATGAAGCCGCCTACGAGGACATGGACGCGCGGCACAGCGTCCAGCGCTATCGCATGCTGGAGGGCCACGCGGCCTGCGCCGGCGCCCGCGCCGCGTTCGAGCGCCGTGATTACGGTAACCCGTCCATCAATGCCGTCCCCGCCATCGCCTTCGACATTTGCCTGTCGAAGGAGACGCGCGCCGTCTCGGATGCGCCGGTACTGCTTCGATTCCCTCGCTCGCCGGGCGACATCCCCGGCCCGCCGGTCTTCGCCAGCGTGGAATGGAGCCTCTGGCGCAGCGAGCTCCTGGCCCGGGACCCTGCCGCCCCCCGCCTGCTGGCGTCGATCGAGGGCCTGTACGTGTCGATTCCAGCCCTGCCGGTGGTCTACCGCCCCGAGGTCGGCCATGGCATCGGCGTCGGGCCGGTGACCCGGACTCGGTCCTATGGACCGAGGGGCTACATCGGGCCGGCTCTGCTGACGGAAATGTTCGGCGTCGCGCCGGACGCCCCCCTGCCGGAACCGGTCGACGCGATTCAGCGCCTGATCGGCAATCTGGAGGAAGGTCCGCGCCTGCGCCGGGAGGTCGTGAAGGTGCTGGCGGCCCGGCTGGCGTCGAACAGGGGCGACGGCGCCCCGCCGCTCGATCCGGCCTGGCTGCCTATCTTCCTCAGGGTGGCCGAGGTCGAACTGGCGGAAGAGACCGAAAAAAATGGCTCGGCTCTCAATGGGCTGATGGATCTCATCGGCGCCTATGGGCCGCAGGCCAAGGCGGCGAGGCCGCTGGTGCTGGCGGCGCTCGACCGTCAGCACTTGCAGTCGCATGCCCTCAGGGCCGGACTGGCGGTCGGGCTGTTCGACCAGGGCGATATTCCCAGGCTGGAGCACCTTGCCGAGCGTGGCGAAGGATCCGCGCAACCAGTCGCCGAGGAGGCGCTGCAAGCCCTGGGAGCCCCGCCGTCGCGATGATGATTCATACTGACGAGCCTTCAGGCTCATTGGTATTACTGGTCCCGCAGCACCGCGGTGGTAGTCTTCGACACCATCGGCACCTTCGCCGGCTGGAACATGGGGAACGCCGACAACGATCCCAAGCTGGGCCTGCCCGTCGCCTGGATCCTCGAACCCCAGGGGGCGAAGGAGCAGTTCAATCCCTGCTCCTCGGCCTTGCCGCCGCCCTGGCGCCCGCCCGCCGCAACCGGCCGACCGTCGTCAGCGCCAGTGCAAGGAATGGAGCGCGGCTTTTTCGCTTCAGGCGCTGTTCCAGTTCCACGGCCACGATGGTGCGGGATCTGTATTACCGGCACATCCGATGGCGCATGGCGACGCCGTATGACGTGACGAACGCCTTGATGGTGGCGGCGGTGCGGGTGTCGTGAGTTCGCAGATGGTTCTTAGGGCGTTTTTCGACCAGGTCGAAAAATGCTCTCATTGTTCAGCCCGCCGGGCGCGCTCCGCGCTCCCAGGAAAACCTCTGATGTTCAGGCAGCCTGTTTCGCTGGGGTCAGGCGCTGGCGTATTGTATCCGGTTGGCGGCCAGGGGCGCCCCCTGGGCCGACACCGTCTCGGTCGCGGCGGGGTGTCTTGACGCGGTCGGGCGCGCTGGCTGCGCATGGCCGACCGCGTCAAGACTGAAATAGGCGATCACATCACCCAACCGCCGCGCCTGGGTGGCGAGTTCCTGTGTCGTCACCGATATCTCCTCGGCGGCCGAGCTGTTCAGTTGCGTCACGTTGTCCAACTGCCGGATCGCGCTGTTGATCTGCTGGGCACCATTGTTCTGCTCGCTGCCGGAGGCGCCGATTTCCTCGACCAGTTCGGCGGTTTGCAGGATGTCGGGAACGAGTTGCGCCAGCACGCGGCCGGCATTCTCGGCGATGAGCAGCGACCCCGCAGAGACCTCGTTGATCTCGACCGCGGCCACCTGACTGCGCTCGGCAAGTTTGCGCACTTCCGCGGCGACCACGGCGAACCCCTTGCCGTGCTCTCCGGCCCGCGCCGCCTCGATGGCTGCGTTCAAGGCCAACAGATCGGTCTGGCGGGCGATATCCCGGATGACCGCGATCTTTTCGACGATGGTTCGCATGGCCTCGACGGTTTTGGTGACGGCATCGCCACCACTCCGGGCATCACTGGCCGAGCGCCGGGCGGTGTGCCGGGTCTGTGCGGCGTTTTCCGAATTCCTTTGGATGCTGGCGCTCATCTCGTCCATTGCGGCGGAAGCCTGTTCACTGGCAGCCGCCTGCTCCGCCGCGCCCTGCGCCAGATCGTTGACGCTGGCCGCCAGTTGGCGGCTGCTGGCGCTGACGGTGTCGGCGGCGGTTGCGGCGCTCCCGATGATGTCGCGCAGTTTCGTCAGCATGGTTTCCAGGGCGATGCCCAGGGTATCCAGATCCGACAGACGCCGGGCCTTGACCGTCAGATTGCCCCGCGCGATCTCGTCGGCGAGGGTGGCGGAGTCGCGCAGGCCGGTGATCATGGCGTTGAGGCCATCGACCATCTCGCGGATCTCGTCGCGACTGTCGGTGACGATGGTGGATCGCAGATCCCCGGTGGCGAACACGCCCATCGCCGCGGTGACCATCTTGATCGGCTTGACGATGCGCCGCCCGATCAGCCAGGAGATGCCGCCGCCGATCATCATCGCCGCGACGACGACAGCGGCGATCAGCCGGGAAAGCTGGTTGTGCAGGACTTCAGCCTCTTCGCGGAGTTGCTCGGCGACCTCCACCTGCAACGTGATCAGATGGTTCAGGCCGTTCACCAGTCGGCCGATGGCACTGTGCAGCCGGCTGTCGATCGCCGCCTTCAGCCCGGTGCGGTCGTTGGCCTGCATGAGCCGCTGCATTTCGCCGCCAAGCGCTTCAGCCACCCGCAGATGTGGTTCCACTGCCTTGATGCGACGCTGTTCCTCTTCCGTCAAATAGGTCGCGAGGTAGTCCGACCACTCCCGCCGAGCGGTCTCGATCGCCTTGGCGATGGTCTCGGCGCCATCAGACGCAGGCAGGGCCCCGGCATCGACCCGGATCGCCGCGGAGACCACGGTCACGGCGTAGGTATTGGATACGATGTTGAGTTGCCGAACAGGAACCACCCTGTCATGAAACAGGGTAGCCGTCATGGCTTCAAGTTTCACCATGCCGATATAGCCAACGCCACCAATGATGGCCATCATGACCATCATCACGGACGGAATGAGATAGAGCTTCTGTCCTATCTTCATGGCAATAGCCCCCGGTTTGCGATGCCAATTCGTGGCATTTCTGGCTTTCGTCAGGTTATTCCCCGACAATTTATATCTTCTGCCGCTGATAATTTCATCAACGACCGTCCAATAATATGTCGTCCTCATTTCGATGCCATTTCTGGCCGAATTCATGAATGAGTCATCCCGCTGGAACATGGCTTGGATCGCGAGGGCGATCATACCCCTCGCGGCTGTTCCACCTGATGCGTCAAGACGTCGCGGCGGCTCAGAACCGCTGGAACGCGGAGTCCTCGGCATCGCTGCTGGCCACCCTCTCAAACACCAGTTTGACGCCCTTGCCGGGCGCAGCCTTGACCGGCGGCTTCGTCGCGGCCGGTTTCAGGGTGAGATGGGCGACCTCCGTATGGCGCACGGATGCTGGCTTCGCCTTGACCGGACCCGATACGGCCGCCCGTTCGGCGACACGGAAATAGCCGATCGTGTTGCGGAGCGTGTCGGCCTGGGCGGACAATTCCACCGAGGTGGAACTCATCTCCTCGGCAGCGCCGGAATTCTGCTGAGTCACCTTGTCGAGCTGCTGGATCGCCGCGTTGACCTGCTCGGCGCCGATGTCCTGCTCGCGGCAGGCTGCGCTGATCTCCTCGACCAGATCGGCGGTCTTCTTGATGTCAGGCACCAGCCTGGCCAGCATCACGCCAGCCCCCTGGGCGGTCAGGACCGAGTTGGACGACAGCCCGCTGATCTCGCCAGCGGCCACCTGGCTGCGCTCGGCCAATTTGCGCACCTCGGAAGCGACCACGGCGAACCCCTTGCCGTGTTCACCGGCCCGAGCCGCCTCGATCGCCGCGTTCAGGGCCAGCAGATCGGTCTGGCGGGCGATCTCCTGAATGATGATGATCCGCTCGGCGATGGTCCGCATCGCCTGAACGGTATTGTTCACCGCCTCGCCGCTGGCCTGGGCATCGGCGGCCGACTGGCGGGCGATCTTTTCGGTCTGTGTCGCGTTCTCGGCATTCTGGCGGATGTTGGCGGCCATCTGCTCCATCGAGGCGGACGCCTCTTCACTGGCGGCGGCCTGTTCGGTCGAGCCCTGCGACAGCTCCTCGGCATTGGCCGACATCTGCCGGCTGCCAGAGGCGACGTAATCGGCGGCGGCCGCCGCCTCGGAAATGACGATGCGCAGCTTGTCCAGCATGGTCTCCAGGGCGATGCCCAGGGTATCCCGGTCGGACAGGCGTTTCGCCGCGACCGACAGGTTGCCCTTGGCGATCTCCTGGGCGACGGTAGCGGTGGCGCGCAGGTTGGCTACCATCGTGCGGGTGGTAGCGCTCAGCGCACCGATCTCGTCCCGGCTCTCCAGGACCGGTACATGGACCTGAAGATCACCCTCGGCCACCGCGGTCATGGCCGTGGTAATGGCGCGAATCGGCTGCGTCACGCCGCGCAGAACCACCCAGGTCAAAGCGCCGACCACCAGGACAAGACCGATACAGATGATGATCTCGACAATCAGGTGGTTGTTCGCGGCACCCTGAACGTCATGGGCCATGGCGACGACGTCGCCGTTGAAGCAGCTTTCGACCTTGGTCATCAGGTCGATCATGGCGCCTGCCGCCTTGATCCAGGCCGGCCCGGTGGCGCCGGCGCCCAGCGGCATCCCCGGCGGCGTGGCAATAATCAGCTGAGTCAGACGGCCGGCTTCCGCCACATCGGCCCCACTCACCGTATCGGCCAGGAATTTTTCCTGGTCCGGGGTCATGTAGATGTGCAGCACCTTGCGGTAAACCACCTGCCAGCCGACGAAGGCCTGAACCCGGCCCAGGTCATCAGGCTTGAAGGCATCGCCGCCGCGCGCGAAGCCGGCCGCCACATTGGCGCGGGTGGCACTGACCGCTTCCTTATACCACATCATGTAGACGAACGCGCCCATGCGGTCGCGCACCTTGGGATTCTCCATCAACGGCAGCATGTCCAGGCTGACATTGAGGTACTGGCCGATCAGTGGCGTGTAGTAGTCATTGATCTCCTGGGTGGACAGCTTCTGGCCGTCGACCATCCGCCGCCGCTCCTCCAGGCGATCCAGATCGGTCCTGGCCTTGCTGAACAATACGGCGGCC
>JGI1358J11329_10001750_pt1 | contig 17658 bp, 19 predicted proteins | sample Subgroupgradi54m_FD_11329 | JGI IMG/M metagenome (IMG submission 11329)
TAAATACTCCGGGCGCGCCAGATTTTCTCACGCCAGTTGTGTTTCGGCGGGAAGTCCTTAAGCGATATTACGAGAACCCCGAAAAGTACAGCGTGCACGATGGCTATTTATCGTGTGGCAACCTGTGGAGCCTACATATCGACAACGACGGACGGGACCACGTTGTCGTCTTTCTAGGATATCTTGCTAGCCTCGGAATTGAGGACCAGTATTACTGGCGCTCCTTCAATATTCCTCCGACTGATAGTGGTTTAAGCGACACGGCCAGGCGCCGTGCGCTACTCGCGGAATTTGTGGATGCGACGTCGCCAGACCTCGTGTTCAAAAGAAAGTTTGTGGACTTTCAGGAAGCATGGGAGAAAAAATTCTGCTGGCAACTATTTCGCGTGCTCCGTGCCGAAGATGAACATGTATTGAAGCTCCTTCGGGTGCCCCTGAATGAAAGTGTCGTTGAGTTCGAGCAAGTGGTTCTCGCTCTCTCAACGTTGCTTCAGGATTCCCTCAACGACTCTGAGCTTGTGAGCTCACTCCCACCTGTCACCGACGAAAAGAGTATCGATAAGTTCAGGCGCTTTCTTGTTTCGAAACGCTATCCACCGGTTAAAAGGGATATCGACTTCTTGAGAGCCCTTCAGCTGGGACGTAGCAAGGCCGGCAGCGCTCATCGGAAGGGCGACGACTATCAGAAGGTGACCACCCAACTCGGGTGGACACATCAGACCAAACGCGGAGTGTTCACCGATTTCTTGCGACAGGCGAACGAGATGCTCGACGGGCTAACGGAGTTCTTTCTTCGAGCGCCGGAGCCACCACATTAAGACATGACTCTTTCTAATAGGAGACCGACTAGCCATCCTATTGCTGCGCCGATGAGAGCCCCAACGAAGTAGATTACCATTGCGGCGGGTGCTCCGACAACGTAGCTCGCGATCGCCCGTGGGTCCGTCACACTTGGGAGCGTTTCGACTCTTACCACAGTAGTGGACAGAAGGTACCCGAAGAAAGCACCGACGAGTGTCAAGACGCAAGGAATTGGTCTTTCCTGTATCGCGGCGACGACTTCATCAAAGTTTATTGGTGGCACGACAACTCACGCACGTGATTGCTTATAACGATGTTGTGCCCGTGGAATAGAAATGTTTTTACGTCACGGCAGACTCTTGTGGCGCCTCCCCCACTGCGACAGCGTTTCCGCAATTTTTATATAGAAGTGTAGCTTTCTTCCGGTAAACAAGGACGTTCAACAGATTCTGAAAGCAAAGGCGTACTTCCCCGTGTCATCTCGGCGATGACGCGCGTTGAGCACTGGCGTTTTTCCAACTACTTCACAAGCAAAAGCATTTAAAGATGTAAATTATCTTTCTAGTATCGAGGTGAATTATATGGCAACATACGATCTATTGTTTTTATTAGGAAGAATACTCAGCGGAGGCTATTTTGTACTAAGTGGAATAAATCACTTTACCAAGTGGAATATGCTTACTCACTACGCAGAGTCAAAAAAAGTTCCGTTGGCGAAATGGGCAGTATTATTCTCAGGCGTACTATTACTCTTAGGTGGAGTAAGTGTATTGACGGGCATGTATCCTCAATGGGGAATACTTTGTATAGCTCTATTCTTGATCGGAGTAACTCCAAAGATGCACGACTACTGGACAGTTCCTCAAGAACACCAAATGGCAGAAAGAGTCAACTTCATGAAGAATGTAGCTTTGCTCGGTGCAGCCTTAATGTGGCTGGCAATCCAGACTCCCTGGCCTTTAAGTTTAGGGCTTTAATTTTTTTTTAATTTTCTTATTTTGGTTTCTTCAGATAATGAGCTGCTTTAAGGATTAATACACAAGTAGGACCATGAGTGATTTTACTTTCAAGCACCATCTTTATCGCATCTTCAATCTTCATCTTTTTTGTTTTTATTATTTCTGTTCCTTCAGGATTTTTTGTTGAGAATTTCAATTTTTTAGCAAGAAAAAGATAAGCCGGAGAATGTACAACACTTGTAAAAGGATTAACAACGCCAAGACTAATCCACTCCTGCGCATGGATTCCTAATTCTTCTTCAAGTTCCCTTTTCGCAGCATCAAGTGGTTTCTCACTACCATCAATTCCTCCACTTACTGCCTCAATACTATCTCTGCCTAAAGCATAACGAAATTCTTCAGTTAAATAAACAAACCCATCATCGTCAAGAGGAAGTACAGAAACTCCACTGATCATTTTCACAATTCCAAAAATTCCAGGCTTACCATCAGGGCGGATTACCTGGTCTTCATTAACTTCAATCCAAGGATTTTTATATTTAGAAACTGTGCTTTTAATAACCCATGGGCCATTTTTCTTTTCCATAATCACAATCTAAATCCTTCTGTCTCTATCAAATTTCGCTGCCAAGCATGCAAGCAATCAAATCTTCCTGACAAGACTATCTTCAGCATCTGCTCTTTGTTCATAATCAGATGTCCTTTCAAGGCAGTTTTCTGCATTAGCTTCTGCTGTAATTCGCCTAGCTTTTCCAATTGTTCTTTTTGCAGCTGAGTTAAGCGTTTCTTTTCCGGAACAGGAACAAAAAATGGTTCCTTCTTACCTTGTTCTACTGCTCTTTGAAACTGTGAAGCCTGACTGCGCACAATAGGATGTACCCCACGTAGCTTCTCCCATTCGGGAGGATGTAATGAAAACTGCTTCAAGTGTTCGTTACGAATCACAAAATGAACCGGACGATTAACCTTTTTTGCTAATTGTTCCCGCAACAAAAATAATTCACGGAAAATTCCTAATTGTTCCGGTGTAAACAATTTCACGCCACGTACATCCAGAAAATGCTGGGTCTTGTAGGTAAAATCTGCTTCTTCCAATGCAGCTAATTCTTCCTCCACCCAAGAAATTCTTCCCTTCTGAACTAACTCTCGACGTAAAATTTCCCGCAACTGAATTAAATAAGTAGTATCTTTAACCGCATAGGCCAGCATTTCTTGAGTTAATGGCCGTTTAATCCAATCTGCCATTTGATATTTGCTTTCCTTTTCCGCGTTAAAATATTCTTTTAGCAAATCTCCTAAGCCAAGATGTTCTTTTCCCAAAAATAATGCCCCAATCTGGGTATCAAAAATATTTCGAGGATGGCAATTAAACTGCTCCTGCAGGATACGAAAATCAAAACTAACATCATGAAAAATTTTTTGAATGGTAGAATTTTCAAGAATATCAAGCAAGGGCTTTATATCTTTTAAGACCAAAACGTCAACCACCCAGCTCTTGGTAGAGGTAGAAATCTGAATCAAGGAAATATACGCGCCATAATGATGAAGGTTGTTTTCACACTCCAAATCTACTGCCAATTCCTTGGCCTGCGCCCATTCTTGCACTGCCTTTTCCAGTTCCGGTGCAGTTTCAAGGTAAGTAAAAGAAACCATTACTCGAAAATAAGCTAAAAGATATATAAATCTAGTGTCATTTTATCATACATACTAAAGCTTTATATTTTTCTATACTTTGCATCAGATTATGCCTTTAGGAAATATTGTCAATGATGCTGCCCGTTTTAGGCATCTGGTAAAGGGACATTTACGTGAAAATCTCAAGAAATATCTCTCCGAAGAAGATTTGATCGGAAAACAAGGTAAGGATAGGATTCGCCTTCCGGTACCCATTATTACTATTCCCCGCTTTCGTTACGGACCTAATTTTGGCGGTGTCGCTCAAGGAGATGGAGAGGTTGGAGATGTAATCAACCCTACAGGAAGAAAAGGAGAGGGATCTGAAGGTTCTAACGGGCCGGATGAGGGAGATTTAATTAATTTGGAAATGCCCATGAGCGATCTGGAAGATTTGCTCCTGGAAGAATTAAAACTGCCTTACCTCGAACCAAAGGGAAATCAAACCATTCATACTCAAAAACCTATTTACAAATCCATTGCCGAGCACGGGGTGCAGCGAAATTTTAAAAGAACCTACAAAGAAGCTTTGAAACGCATGGCGGCATCGGGAGGCTATCGACCCGGCGATGCGGTCGTACCGATCAATAAAGATTTTCGTTATCGGGCTGCTTCTGCTCAACCGAAGCTGCAATCCAACGCCGTTCTTATTTACATGTTGGATGTTTCTACCTCGGTAGATACAGAAAAAAGAAGACTCTGCAGATTAACTAATTCCTGGATACAAAGAGTGATGGGGAGATATTACCCCAATGTTGAAGAAAGATTTATTGTGCATACCACTAATGCCTACGAAGTAGAAGGTTCCGTTTTTTATGGTACTAAGTTGGGTGGAGGAACACATATTTCTTCAGCATTTACAAAATGTGCAGAGATCATTCAAAAAGATTATCCTCCTCAAGAATGGAATATTTATCTTTTCTATTATTCTGATGGTGACAATTTCAAGGATGATAACAATACTGCTTTAACTTTATTAGAAGATATGCTTTTACCCAACCGCAGACTTCCTACCGTAAACATGTTCTGTTATGGGGAGTGCAGCGAAGGTAAGGATTTATTTATGTCCAAATTGAAAAGAGCATTTTATCTTTCTACCGATAAAGGGAATAGTATTTTAAAAAGAAAAACACGCCCAGCAAAATTGCTGGATGATGATACTATTTTCCCAACCTTAAAAATATTTCTCAATAAGCACCAGATTCCTTTTTACCAAGCTGGAGAATATATTCAATCCACAGATAAAACATGAAAAATAAAACAATAATACTAATGCTGATGGTAGGATTAATCATCCTCAGCAGTGGATGTACTCCGGCCAGCAAAGAAATTGTAATCAAAGAAAACGTAACTGCTCCCGAAACAACAGTTAACGAAATAATTCCCCCTCCAGATAACCCCACCATAAACTATTGCACTGACTTCTGCCACTTTGTAAAAGGAGGAGATCATGCCACTTATGATTACAACAAAAGTAGTGAGCGCTTTTCCTGCCAATGTTTTGATTACGAAAAATCCCTGATCGTGAAAAAAGAAATAACTCCTCGAGATCTAGAACTTTACCGCAAGAGATTATCATTCTGGCAGAAAATGCCAATCACTTATCAAATCATAAATCCACAAGATTGTGGAGATTATGAAACAAAAAAAATTGAGCTAGCCTTTAAGAGAATTCAAGACGCTACTCAGGGAGTGGTACAATTTCAGCCGGTGCAGCAAGATGCTGACATTAATCTCACTTGCAAATTTATCAAAGATTGTTATTACAAAAAAATAGATATTCGCAAAGAAGAGGGAGTTATCTACAAATACGAGGGCATCTGCGCTCATGAAGCTGGAGTAACAACCATTACCAGCTACCAAGGATTTACTCTCAAAAAAGCCACCATCGACTTAATTGGCTTAGCCGGCTTTGCGGAAACATCTGGTTCCGGTGCTTCTGGGTTTTATATCGGAAGCTGTGGACATCCTACGGTAGAAATCCATGAAATGTTACACGCTCTTGGTTTCGGACACGTTCCTGATCCTCAAAGTATTATGTACTATCAAGCAGAATTAGTACCGTATACTATTCAAAAAGAAGGAGCTTGTATAGGCAGCGATAAACAAATAGATCAGAAGATTGTTGATGATTTATTGTTTACGTATGGTTAGAATACTAAAAAGTGCCCTGGCCGGGATTCGAACCCGGGTCACCGCCTCTCTCCTGCAGGGAGAGCTCGGAAGCTCTGCTTCCCGCCGCGAAAGGGCAGTATGATAGTCCGGACTACACCACCAGGGCGTTATTCTGGCAAAATCAGAGGTGCTTTAAAAAGATAACGGAAAAATTTCATTTTCCGGAACACGAGGAAAAATAGATATTTTCCTGTGCCCAAGAAAAATCGCTGTTTTTCTTCGGGTCTCCCAGAAACTTTTTGTTTTCTGATAGATTTCTGAAACAGTTTACTTCATTTTGAACAAAAATCTTATAAAAAACATTCAAATACTAAGCCTATGAAAGAACGAGTCATTTTGGGACTGATAGAATATGTCACCGTCCACGGCAGTAAAGATAAAGAAGCTAAAGTCATGGCCAGGGTAGATACCGGTGCCACTTCCTCATCTATTGACTATACTCTTGCCGGAGAATTGCAGCTAGGTCCGGTCATAAGCTCGAAGGTAGTAAAGTCTGCTTCCGGAATTAAAAAAAGACCTAATCTCAAAGTTAACATTACTCTAAAAGGAACCGACATTGAAGAAGAATTCACTCTCGCTGATCGCAGCCATATGACTTATCGAATTTTACTCGGCCAAAATATTCTCAAAAAGGGCAATTTTCTAATCGATCCCATGAAGAAAGTGGAAACAAAATGAAAGCAGCACTTATCTCTTTAGGAAGCAAAAGTTCTCTCCTCACTGGAGAAGCTCTGAAGAAGTACTTTGAAGTAGTTGAGGTACTGGAACTTAAAAAAATAGAAATCCGATTAGGAAAAGAAAGTGGTATTTTTTACGAAGGAAAAGCCTTAGAAAGTTATGATTGCATTTATGTCAAAGGATCATTCCGCTACGCTAATCTGCTTTGCTCCATTGCTTCTATGCTGGAAGGAAAAGTAAGTTACATGCCTTTGCCAGCCTCAACCTTTACCACTGTTCACAATAAACTTCTTACCCATCTTATTTTACAACAACACAATATTCCCATGCCACGTACGTATCTTTCCTCTACTACCGAGACCGCGAAAGAATTACTCAAAAGAGTGAGTTATCCTATCGTGATGAAGTTTCCTGAAGGAACTCAAGGTAAAGGAGTAATGTTTGCCGATTCTATTAGTTCAGCATCTTCCTTGCTCGATGCTTTAGGAGCGCTCAATCAACCTTTTATCATTCAAGAATACATTGACACCAGCGGCACTGACATTCGGGCTTTAGTAGTGGGCGACAAAGTGGTTGCCGCTATGAAACGAAAAGCGCAGACCGAAGAAAAGAGGGCTAATATTCATGCTGGCGGCAAGGGCGTTCAAGTCCAGCTGAGCAGAGAAATTATCGGCTTGGCTATTGCTACCGCCAAAGCGCTCAAGGCGGACATTTGCGGAGTCGATATTTTGGAAGGACCGACCGGACCATTAGTTATTGAAGCTAACATTTCTCCAGGATTACAAGGCTTAATGGAAGTAACAGGCATCGATATTCCCGACCAAATTGCTCGTTTCTTACATACCAAAACAGAAGAAAATGTGGATGCTGGAAAGAAAATGGCTACCACAAAAGTGATGAAAGAACTGCGTCTGGACGGCGGCGAGGAAATATCACAGGAAATAATCACTGGTTTGCAATTCCGCGGGGAGCGTATTCTATTACCGGAATGGGTTGCGCGCATGAGTCGCTTGACCGAACAAAAAGAATATGTAGTTCGCGCTAAAAAAGGAAAAGTAGAAATTGAAGAGATGAAATGATTAAAACAAATAGAACTTTCAAAATTATTTCTTAATTAAATCACTTATATCCCCATCTCTTGGAGTACAATGGTATTGATCTCTTGGCTCACTGTTTTCTTGTTGGTACAACAAAGATTGAGTATAACTATAACTTAGACCAAGAACATAACCCGTGAATACAGTCAGACCTACTAATTTTATCCCAAGATATAAGCCCCAGGCCGCTTGATCTTCGGTTTTCATTTTTTTCTAATCCGCTTTCATAAAATCTATTTCTTAACCAAATCGCTGATCTCTTTCCCATCAACTCTAGAATAATATTTTATTCCATTTATTTCAAGATACGTTTCTGGTTTTTCATTGCCTAGAACGTTTTGAGTTTGTTCTTGATATGATACAAAGTTTGATTCTGTTGTAGTTTTCTGAGTTTTACTTTTACTATCCACATAATTAGTCACTATTACTACGCCCCCCATAAGTATTACTAAAGGGATTACATACAAAGAAGAATTGTTCCGTTGATACATACTTACTTCCTCTTCCTAACTGATCTGGTAGCTTGTTTCAAAGGAGCTTCTCGTTTTTGCTTTGGTTTGAACCCTAGCAAATAAATGATCGGCAATATTCCTACTGTATTAAATACCAACATACAGATAAACCAACCCCTCTGTTTATTCTGAGCCGAATGCCATAAGCCAAACCCTTTCCAAACTAATTCCCAGATCGAGAGTAAAACTAACAATATTAAAAAATTAACGGGATGCTGGTAAAAATAAAGCATGTTGTAATACATGCTCCGTTCCAAAGAGAATACGTATTTAAATTTTTGTATTCACTAAAATCTCCATAAAAGAATAATTTAAATAGTTATTTTCTTTTCTAAGAGAGAAGAGGTAGGATGAAACAAGCCCAATTTTCTCGCCATCATCTGTTCATAGTCATTCTTATAGTGGTAATTATTATTCTTGGCGTTGGATCATATATCGTCCAGCGTAATGCTATTATTAAAACAATAGCTGGAGAAGCCATTCGTCAGAGAATTTCTAGTATTGGGGTGGAAACGTCGCCAGCTTTACCAGATAGTAATAAACCTAAAGAAAAAGAAAGTGAGCAATTTCCGCCTCAAGGTGCAGCACCTCCTCAGAACAAAGATGCTATTGTTATTACCCAAGGTACGGATACCTACAAATCAAAACAAGAAGCAGGTAAGCAACCCCCGGGCAATGTTCCACTTCCACCTGATCCAGTAATATACTGTCCTCAACAACTCACTCCTGCAACTTCCTGGACTCTTGCGGGCTGGAAAGTGTTACCGTGGAAAGCTGTAGATGTTCAATGCCTGGGAAAAAGAGTTTTATGTTACTATGCTGATGATTCCACCGATATTGCCCGAGCTGATCAGATCATTTATTATCAGGATTTTGAGGGGATAGAAAAGTGTGTTCCCATAAAAAATCCGGACAACTATAGCTGCGCCTGTAAGAATTCTCAAAAGTAGTTACATATCAGTGTTCATAAGAGAACAACAATATTAATGCTCTAATCTTAAACAAAATAAAGAAAATAAAAAAAATTACTTCTTCTTTTTGTCAGGCATACTATGCCCGCACATGGGTTTAACCATCTTGAGAATTCCCATCAGTACTAACAAAGCACCGAGTACAAGTCTCCAATCAAGGTCAGGTTTTAATAAAGCCCAAGCTAGCACTAAAACTCCTAGGACTAACTTTTTACCGCCATGACATCTGGCGCATACGCCATCCCCACATCCGCATTCCATAATTTCACCTCAGTGTTTTATCTCTTTTTATGCTTCTCAATTTTCTGGATTTTTGCTAAATCGTCCAGAATATCAGAAGCGAGGAATGTATATCCTTTCTTCTTTCGTAACAACATATCACCGGTAAGGCCATTGATGTAAGAAGCAGCTACTGCACTCTTAAACAAATCTCGTGACTTAGCTAAAAAGCCCACTGCTAAACCAGCTAGAATATCGCCAGTGCCGTTTTTAGTCATACCTTGATTTCCAGTGCGATTGTAAACTATTTTATTGGCAGAAATAATTAAATCAGTGGGACCTTTTACTAACAAGACATTATTATTTTGCAAAAAATAACGTAGATTACCTTGTAGGATTTCTGCTTTCTCCTTGGCATTCGCTTCCCGTAACTTGGGAAGTAAAAATTCTTTATTGCTATTTACCAGCATCATTTCTAATTCCGTTTCATGAGGGGTAATAATGCTATTGTTAAAATCTTTAAAGGAAAGTGACTTAAGCGCATCGGCATCGATTACTTTTAATTTCTGCGACTTGTGCACAAAATATTGAGAAAACTTATCTGCTTTGCGAGTAATGCCATTTCCAATTAAAATTGCATCATATTTATCCGCAAACTTGACCATTTCTTTGGCATTCTTAATATTAAAACTAGTTCCCTTGACTTTATGAGTAATCAAATCGGGAGTGTATTGATGAATGGCCCAAGCTACTTTTTCGGGAGACGCAATAGTTACCGCATCACAGCCAGCTCGTAAAGCAGCCAGCCCCGCCAAAATAACTGAACCAACATATTCTTCTGAACCGCCAATGATCAAAGCATGACCATTTTCCCCTTTGTGAGAAGTCTTCTTGCGGTCCATTAATTTCTTAACTTGGTTAAAGTTCATAATAACGAGGTAAAAGGCTTATTTTTTGATTTATATAAGTTTGTAGTAATTCTTAGGTAGAGAAAACGAAAAATGGCTCCTCTTTAAAAATCCTTTAAAAAGAGGCGGAAAACAAATCTTAAAATTAGTTAAAAAAGAACACAACAAACCTTTTAAAGAAAAGTAATTCTTCTAGCTTGACCCTGTAGCTCAGCCTGGTTTAGAGCGCTGGTCTTATATGACCATTAATGGATCAAATTAAAAAAACCATTAATCCTGCTTAGAAAGCCAGAGGTCCTGGGTTCAAAGCCTGCAACTAACGTTGTTGGGTGAAAGTCCCGGCAGGGTCACTTTTTCAAATATATTCTAACAATCTAAGAACACTTTTCTGTAACTTCAGCTAAGGTAGCAGTAAACTTCACGCTCTTGACCGTGGGATGAGTAACTACTTCACTGGTATCACCTTTATGTAAAGTTAAAACCTGTTCCCCCACCACCTTACCCGTTGTTTTCTTGATGATATTGACTGCCACTAATGGATTTTCCCCGGGCTTTTCTGCTTTGCAATATTCAGGCGTTTTCAATAACTTCCATTCAAGTGCTCCAGCGGCAGTATAACTTCCCTGCCCTAACGATAAATCATACGCTTCCCCGTCACTGGTCTTGACTTTTACTGCCGTAATACTACATTTATTGACACAATCAGTTTTATACAAGCTGGCTAAAGTCTTACATTCTTTGTCGATGCATAACAAGCCTTCTTTACAATCAGCATTATATTGACAGCCCAGGACTAGTGCGGTTGGCGGAGCGGCTTGCTCTGGCCCAGGAACAATTGCTTCTGCGGGTGCTGCATCATTTTTTTGAACCGCTACTTTTTGACAACTAGTGAGAAGAAAGGCTACTACTAACAAGAAAACTAAAAACGATAATGAATGCTTCATTTAATCACCTCTGATCTAAAATAAAACTGATTATTAAAACTTATTGGTACAGCCAGAACTTGCGAGACAGGTTTTACTATCGTTCGATTAACCAGCTGGATTTTACAAGCTCAACCTCTTCTTTCGCATCCGACTGCCACATCAAGAATTAATTTTTCGTTTAAATTTTTATCTGTAGTAGAAGAGATATAACATTAATTAAAATGAAGTGCGGTAGCGGGGAGTCGAACCCCGGTCGCAGCCTGTTTGTGTAACAAATTTCCAAATGTTGAATCTTTGTTATTGGCAAGGCCGCATACTAACCACTATACGACTACCGCATTCAAGAAAGCAAAATTCAAACCATTAATAAAGTTTATCATTTCAAACCAAATAAAAAGAAAAAAAAAGAAAACAAACCAAGACTTAATCTCTAGCTAAGCCAAAGACTGCTCGTACTGCTACTACAATGGTTGCAGGAACGAAAAGCACTAAGATTGAATTCAAAATGCTTTCTAAAATAGCTACTCCGAAACCAGCTTGAGCTGCTCCTAAAACATTTGCACCAAGGTAAGACACCAATACTAGTACTGTTCCACTAGTCAAAAATGCTGATGCTTCTGCGGATGTTATGTTCAATAACCCGATTACTATACCTAATAGAAACACTGCCCAGGTCATTTGTGCTGCATACGGCCCAGTTAGTCCAACTCCTAAAAGTATTGCAAGAAGCAAACCTACTAAGAAAGACCAGCTTCCTAATTTATTACCCATAGCTTTTTTTGCCATGATTACTTTCACCTCTTTTTGTTATACTAAGAACAATCATGTTCCAGTACCGATGTTCTAGTAAAACTTTTTGGTTTATAAGAGTTACGTTTTCTCAAACCTCCAATTAAACAAAAACTTAATAAACAAACCATAACTCAAACAGCAAATCCCCCCTTAGTTTAGCGGCTAGAACACTCGGCTGTAGATGCTCTTTAGAATTGTCGTCAAGACTGAGATGAAAAAGAGTCAGCCAATAGCCACCGAGGGATCCCCGGTTCAAAAACCTGCAATGTAAATTGTTGGAGGAAAGTCCGGGAGGGGGGACTTTTTCATTCCATTTCTGTAACTACTAAAATAAACAAAATAAACCTCAAAATAGAAAGCTTTATAAACAACCCACTGTTTTAGCTAAAAAATGGCAGCAGATTCTCTACATTTCATTCTCTAAAACGATTGATATGTAGATATAACGCTGTCCGCTGCCCTGGTGGTGTAGTTCGGCCTAGCATGAAGCCCTGTCGGGCAAACCAGAATTCAAGCAGAATTCTGCGCAGCAAGGCTTCGACCCGGGTTCAAAGTGGTTGGAGAGGAATCACAATCAATCGAAAATCCCGGCCAGGGCGTATGGGCCGGTAGCTCAGCTTGGTAGAGCGCTTGACTTTTACATCAGTAAAAGTGAAGAGATCAAGCGGTCGGGGGTTCAAATCCCCTCCGGCCCGCTTATTATTATACAATAGTAATCAAAACATGGGGGCAAATACGCACAAAAATGAGCTTTAACGTTACAACTCATCAATTGGTCTGCAAGCATAGCAAAGTAGCTGATGCGGAAAGAGAAGTGTTATTGAAACGCTATGACATCGGCCAGCAAGACCTTCCTAAAATAATGCAACATGATCCTGCTATCAAAACCCTCGGCCTTAAAGGCGGAGATATTGTTAAGATAGAACGAGAAAGCAAAACTGCCGGTAAAAGCGTCTATTACCGCGAGGTTATTGAGGAATAAACATGGACGGCTCAATTCTTATTAAAAAATACTTTGAAGAAAAGAAATTAGTAGCCAGTAATATTAAATCTTTTAATACTTTAATTGAAAAAGGATTACAAGAAGTTATCGAAGAAAATAAAGAAGCAGAACCAGCTATCATTCCTCATAACATTGAAAAATTCAAAATCCGCTTCGGCCGCATTACCGTCGGAAAACCAGAAATAACTGAAGCAGATGGCAGTAAAAGACCAATTTATCCTATTGAAGCACGCTTGCGAAAAATATCCTATTCCGCTCCTATTAATCTAGAAATCAGTACTTATGTTAATGACGTACAACGTGAAAATTTCATAACTGAAGTGGGAAAGATTCCTATCATGTTGCGCAGTAAATACTGTCATCTTCATGGCTTAACCAGAGAAGAACTGATTAAACGCGGAGAAGACGCTACTGATCCTGGCGGATACTTCATCATTAACGGAACTGAAAAAGTTATTGTTACCGTGGAAGATTTAGCAGGAAACAATTTTATCGTCGAAGAAGACCAAGGAGATTTTTCCGGACGATATTTTGCCAGCCGCGGTTCTTACAAAATTCCTCACACTTTTGAACGTAAAAAAGATGGTATTTACTACTTAACCTTTACCCGAGTAAAGACCATGCCTTTAGTAATTATTTTGAAAGCACTTGGTTTAGTAAAAGATGAAGATATTATGAAATCAATTTCTACTGAAAAGAATTACGAAGAAGTAATTCTTAATCTCTTTGAGTTTGTCGACATTAAAACCCAAGAAGATGCTATGGATTACATTGGTAAAAGAATCGGTGTCGCTCAACCTAAAGAAATTCGCATGGAACGAACCAAAGAATTGCTCAATAAATATTTACTGCCAAACGTAGGTATGGAACCGGTAGCGATGCACACTAAAGCATTGAACCTTTGTAAGATGCTCAAAAAATTCATTGACGTCAGCAATGGAACAAGATCTTCAGATGATAAAGATCATTACATGAACAAGCGTCTCCGCCTAAGCGGAGATTTGCTGATCGATCTATTCAGAGTTAATTTCAAAATCTTAGTGGGAGATATTTTATACAACTTCCAGAGGATCATCAAACGAGGAAAATTACCTTCCATCAGAGTTATCATTCGCGGAAAATTATTGACTTCCAGATTGTATTCATCCATGGCTACCGGGGAATGGGTTGGCGGCAGACAAGGAATTTCCCAGAGGATGAGCAGAACTAACTATTTAGATATGGTTTCACATCTTCAGCGAGTAGTAAGTCCTCTTTCCACTTCCCAAGAAAACTTCGAAGCTAGAGCCTTACATTGTACTCACCTAGGAAGATTATGTCCGATTGAAACTCCAGAAGGTACTAACATCGGTCTTAGAAAAAATTTAGCCATGCTATGTTCCATCTCTCAGAGTACCGATGAAAACGAAGTTTTAGAAAAAATAAAAACCATTGGATTGCAGGAAGCACGCTAAAAAAAAATGACAGACGTATACCTTAACTCAAAATATGTAGGAACTGTAGAAAATCCCACTCACTTCGTAGCCGAAGTAAAAGATTTACGACGTAAAGGCTCCATTGGTGAAGAAGTCAGTGTTTACTTTGATGCTAATTCGCAAGAAGTTCATCTCTATTCAGATGAAGGAAGAGCTCAGCGACCCCTTATTATTGTTAAAGAAGGTAAACCTTTACTCTCTGAAAAACATCTTAAGCAATTAGAAGAAAGCGAAATTACCTGGCACGATTTAATTCGACAAGGAGTTATTGAATACCTTGATGCAGCAGAAGAAGAAAATGCCTTAGTAGGATATGCTGAAGGAGAACTTACTCCTGAACATACCCACATGGAAATTGCTCCTGGTTCCATCAGCGGAATTACTTCATCCTTAGTTCCCTTCGGAAACTACAACCAATCTTCTCGTTTAATTATTGGAAGCAAAAACCAAAAGCAAGCTCTAGGATTTTATGCTGCTAACTTCCACTTACGTATGGATATGGATTCAAACTTACTTCACTATCCGCAATATCCTATTGTTAAAACTAAAATTCACGATATTACTCAATACGACCAACATCCTTCCGGACAAAACATGATTGTCGCAGTTATGAGTTACGACGGGTACAACATGGAAGACGGAGTTATCTTAGGCAAAGCTTCCGTAGAACGAGGTTTATCACGAAGTACCTATTTCAGACCAGTAGAAGCACAAGAATTGCGCTACTCTGGAGGATTAATTGACGAAGTTTCCGTTCCTGATAAAGATGTTAAAGGATACCGCAGTGAACATGATTACCGCTTCTTAGAAACTGATGGAATTTTATACCCAGAAGCAAAAGTTGACGAAGGTGATGTAGTTATCGGACGAACTAGTCCTCCGCGCTTCCTGAGCAGTATGGACGAATATAATTTAGCTGCTGCTACTCGACGTGAAAGTTCCGTAAGTTTAAAACACGGAGAAAAAGGAGTAGCTGACTTTGTGGTTCTTACCGAAAACGAAGAAGGTAACAAATTAGTTCAAGTTCGCCTGCGTGATGAACGCATTCCCGAGATTGGAGATAAGTTTACCAGCCGACACGGACAGAAAGGAGTCGTTGGGATTCTAGTACCTCCACAAGATCTTCCCTTTTCAGAAACTGGTATTACTCCTGATTTAATTTTCACTCCGCACGGGGTTTCTTCTAGGATGACTGTATCACACCTAGTAGAGCTCTTAGGCGGAAAAGTAGGAGCAATGGCCGGTCGTTATGTTGATGGTACTTTATTTGAAGCAGAAAAAGAAGAAAACCTACGCCAAGAAATGCTCAAATTAGGATTCCAAGAAGACGGAACTGAAGTATTTTACGACGGAAGAACCGGGAAAAAAATGTTAGCCAGAATTTTTGTAGGAAATATGTACTATCTACGCCTACGACACATGGTTGCTAACAAAATGCAAGCTCGCGCTCGTGGTCCAATTCAATTATTAACCAGACAGCCTACTGAAGGTAAGGCCAAAGAAGGAGGTCTACGTCTGGGGGAGATGGAAAAGGACACCTTTATCGCTCATGGAGCAAGTTTGCTCTTGAAAGAACGTTTCGATTCAGACAAAGTAGTAGTTCCTGTCTGTGAAAAATCAGGTTTAATGGGATACTACGACGCTCGCAAAGGCCGAGCTGTTTCCCCATTGTTCGGAGAAAACTCCGAAATGTCTTATGTCGAGATGAGCTACGCTTTCAAGTTACTCCTTGACGAAATCAGAACCTTAGGCATTTATCCTAAGTTGCACTTAAAGAGTAAATATTAATAGCTAAAAAATCAAGATAACAAAAACTGAAAACCGAGACAAAAAAAATGAATCCCGAAGTCCATAAAAAGATCGATCGCATCTCCTTTGAAATTTTTTCTCCCAAGGTGATGGTAGACGCAGCTTCAGCAAAGATAGTTACTCCTGAATTATATGATAAAGAAGGGTACCCTGTTGATGGCGGTTTAATGGATCTTCGTCTGGGAGTTATTGATCCTGGTTTAATTTGTAAAACTGACGGATTAAAATTAAAAGAAAGTTTAGGTCACTTCGGATACATCGAATTAGCTCGACCAGTCATCCACATTAAATTCGTACGACAAATTCTTGATCTATTACGTTCAACTTGTAAAGCCTGTGGCCGCGTACTTATTCCAGAAGAAAAAGTAAAAAAGTATGCCGCTTTACTTAGCAAAGACATTGAAGCAGAAAATTTAGAAGAGCGACGTAGAAAAGTCAAAGAGATTGTTGGCAAATACAAAGCTAAAGACAAGTGCCCGCACTGTAATGCGAAACAAGATAAAATTAAGATTGAAAAACCATACAACTTTTACGAAGGAGAAACTCGCTTAAGTCCTATTGAAGTTCGTGCACGATTAGAAAAAGTGCCTGAAGAAGATGTCATGATCTTCGGCTTTAACTATAAAGCCTTCCGACCAGAGTGGATGATCTTAACTGTATTACAAATTCCTCCCGTAACCATGCGTCCCAGTATTACTCTGGAATCAGGTGAGCGTAGTGAAGATGATCTTACTCACAAGTTAGGGGATATTGTCAGAATTAACCAACGTCTTTTTGAAAACATTAACGCCGGAGCTCCGGAAGTAATCATTGAAGATCTGTGGGACTTATTGCAATATCACGTTACTACTTTCTTTGATAACGAAGTTGCTCAATTACCTCCAGCTCGACATAGAGGCGGACAACCATTAAAGACCTTATCAGAAAGGATCAAAAGTAAAGAAGGACGTATCCGACACAACTTAGCAGGTAAAAGAACTGACTTTTCCGCACGTACCGTTATCAGTCCCGATCCTTTGATTGCCCTCGATGAAGTAGGGGTTCCTTTAAGCATTGCTATGCAACTTACTATTCCTGAACGAGTTACCGACTGGAATAAAGAACATTTACGAAAACTAGTAGAAGCTGGTCCCAAAAAATATCCGGGAGCTAATTATGTTATCAAACCTAATGGACGAAGAAAAACTATTACCGATGAAACCAAAGAAGAAATTCTTGAAGAGTTAGAAGAAGGCTTCATTGTAGAAAGACATCTGGTTGATGGCGATGTATCATTGTTCAACCGTCAACCTTCCTTGCACCGAATGAGCATGATGTGTCATTTAGTAAAAGTACTTCCTGGAAATACCTTCCGTCTAAATCCCGCCGTTTGTAATCCCTACAACGCCGACTTTGACGGAGACGAGATGAACTTTCATATCCCTCAAAACGAAGAAGCTCGAGCAGAAGCAAGAATTTTAATGTTAGTACAGACGCAAATTATCAGCCCTCGTTACGGATTAAGTGTAGTAGGCTGTATTCACGATGCTATTACTGGAAATTACTTGCTTACTAAAGAATTAGTACTTACCCGAAACGAAGCAGTTGACTTATTGTACAGCTGCGGCGTAGAAGATTTATCCCCTTTACCAAACAAGGAAAAAATTGACGGAAAAGAAG
>JGI1358J11329_10001751_pt1 | contig 17652 bp, 18 predicted proteins | sample Subgroupgradi54m_FD_11329 | JGI IMG/M metagenome (IMG submission 11329)
CGGAACAAATGGTAGCGTCATTCCACTTTTCAAAAAACAACTCCAAGAGAAAAATGAAATAACAGTCACTCATCAAGACATGACTCGTTATTTAATGAGTACAAAAGAGGCAATAAGTCTTATTTTCACCGCTGTTGAAAATTCAGTAGGAGGCGAACTATTTGTTATGAATATGCCCGCAACGTCTCTAAAAGTAATTGCGAACGTAATGATAAAGCTTTTCGGGAACGAAAAAAGTAAAATTAAAATCATCGGAGAAAGACCCGGTGAGAAAACTCATGAGGCGCTCGTCTCCAAAAACGAAAGCCCCTTCACTCATATATTTTCAGGTCAATATTTTGTCATACTGCCTCAAATAGGCAATGGCAAACTCCATGGAAGATATGATTCATTTAAACGATTTACTCATAAAGAATTCACCTCAGCCAATACGCGACAATTGTCTGAAGATGAGCTAATTGAATTATTGAAAAAGGAGAAATGGTTATGGGAAAAATAAATCAAAGTATGGGCATTACAGGAGCGTCTGGTTTCGTCGGATCTCATCTGACGACAATGATGAATGCTAGGAAAATCGCCTATAATGTCTTTCGGGGAAACTTGTTAAACAAGAAGGATATTACCTCTTATTGCAAGAAATATCATCCAGAAATAATTATTCACTTGGCAGGCCTGGTGGACGGCAATTACAAACAGCTTTTTGAGGCAAATGTTTTGACAACTGCTAATTTACTTGAAATTGGTATGAAACATAACTTGAAGAAAATAATCTTTGCCTCGACCGGCGCAGTCTATGGAGGAGCTGTCCCTAAAAACGGCGCAAAAGAAAATGATAAATTAAAACCCAGTAATTACTATGGTTTGAGCAAGCTGCAAGCTGAAGAATGTATTAAGTATTTTAATTTGACTCAAGGACTTAAATATATAATTCTCAGATTCTCAAGCATATATGGGCCTGGAAATAATAAGGGCGCTCTTTATAATCTTAATAAAAGCATTAAAGACCATAGACAGGTAAAAATCTATGGTTCAGGTAAACAGACAAGACAACTTCTGCATGTTGAAGATGCATGTCGAGCCATTTTATTAACTCTTAACCGCAAAACTTCTGAAATCTTCAATGTAGGAAGCGTCAAAAATTATTCTCTTATTCAAACAGTAAAACTCCTTAAGAAAAAGTATCAATTTTCTGTCAAATATTTACCAGCCAACAATAACTTAATGCATTTAAGACTTGATCAGACTAAAGCACGCCGTATACTAAAATTTGTTCCGAAATATAAGGAATTAATTATTTGACTCATATGAAGAATAGACTTGCACTTTTGTTTATTGTTATTTTCGGCCTTTTCTTTTATGCCTTAACGTTGCGGGGCATCTATGGAAATATCAAAAGCTCCGAGATCAAGAATAATCTTGACCAAGCCACCAAGCCATTTGAGCTTTCACCAGAGCGGGGACGATTCTTGCTTACGATGTCTTTAGCCGAAAATAAATCGTTTGCCTTATCTCAACAGTTGGCTGACGCAGCTTATCCGGATGTAGGATATAAAGACGGAAAGTTCTATATTTTCTTTGTTCCCGGAATTTCGGTCTTAGCCCTTCCATTTTATATCGTTGGAAAAGGTTTTAATTTAGATCAGGTGTTTTCCTATTCAATGATTTCTTTCTTTGCGGTTTTAAACTTAGTCTTTCTTTATCTGATATCACGAAAAATATTTAAGCTTCCTATCTTGCTTTCAATCTTAGTGTCGTTTATTTTTGGATTTGCATCTACTTCATGGAGCTATGCAATCACATTGTCTCAACACCATGTGACAACCTTTTTCATTCTCTCTGCTTTTTATGCGGCATGGAGGTATAAAAATACGCAGCGGCTGAGCTGGCTGTATTCGCTCTATGTATGGTTTGCGTATGGTGCTTCAATTTTTTTGGACTATCCGAATGTGGTATTACTGGCTCCAATAATGCTTTATCATTTTTTTACGGCTTTCCAGATTGAGAAGTTAAAGACAAAAACAAAAATAAACTTTAGATTACCTTATTTAATCACTTCTATCATCTTCTTTCTTCTACTAGCGCTCCATGGCTACTATAATTACGCCAACTTCGGAAGCCCTACAAAATTGAGCGGAAGTCTGGTGGGATATAAAACCATTAAGGAACAAAAACTTCTACAAGACACTCAAGGAACGGCAAAAATCAAAAATATCGCTGAGGAAAAAACAATACAGGGATTTTTCCAAGAAGACCAGTTTCCTCAAGGTTTATCAATCTTAACCGGAAGTCTTGATAGGGGACTCTTGCTATATTCTCCACTCTTTGCTTTGAGTATTATTGGCATTTTCCTAGCCTTGCGGAAAATTACTCTGGAAAGTGGGATTCTTATATCTGCCGTTTTGGTCAATTTTTTCCTTTATTCAAGTTGGGGAGATCCGTGGGGCGGGTGGGCTTTTGGCCCTCGCTACCTTATTCCTTCTATGGCAATTCTTGCAATATTTTGCGCCGCCTGGCTGAACAATACAAAATACAAAATCATCAGCAGAATAGCTGCCTTTATTTTATTCATGTACTCTTCGGCCGTTGCCTTACTGGGAGCAATAACCACAAGTCAAGTTCCACCTAAAATTGAGGCAGACTACCTTCATACGAAATATAACTTTCTATTAAATTACGACTACTTTAGAGACGGAAGAAGCGGAAGTTTCATCTTTAACGAATACGCCTCAAACTACGTAAGCCTTCAACAATACTTCCTCATCATCTGGGGAACATTATTGCTAATTGTGTTCTTGCTTTTATTTATTCCACTATTTTTTGCAAAAAAAAATGAATCTTAATATCTCAATTAAAAATCTCACGCTCAAAAAACTAAAACAGTGGTTTGATAAAATATCAACGCCATATGTTGTTATCGCGGTCTCTTTTGTTTTTGGCATCATTGCAACCGGTTATTCCTATGCCAACGATTACATTATCGCCTACGGCGACGCAGAGTCGCATCTGAATATATCAAAACGTGTGATCAATGATCTCACTCCGGGATTTGCACAGCTTGGAGGAATCTGGCTTCCAATACCCCATCTGATGATGATTCCCTTCATCTGGTCTGACTTTCTATGGAGGAGCGGGCTTGCCGGGTCAATTGTCTCTTTGCTCTGCTATGTGGTGAGTGCCGTATTTATCTATAAAACAACCGAGCTTATCACACGCAATAAAATTGCAGCTTTTATTGCCTCTATTGTATTCATGTTGAACCCGAATGTCCTTTATATGCAATCGACTCCGATGACCGAACTTCCGCTGATCATGTTTTTTATTTTGTCGACTTATTTTTTTATCCGTTTCATCAAAAACGATAACTATCTCTTCTCACTTATTGCTGCAGGCTTCTTCAGTTTTTGTGCCACGCTGACCCGCTATGACGGCTGGTTTCTTGCCGGTTTCCAGGCACTGACAATTTTGATCATGTATTTCAGAAAGCGGGACTTATGGAAAAAAATGGAGGGAAAATTCTTGCTCTATGCAACGCCTGCTTTTTTTGGAATTTTGCTCTGGCTTCTCTGGGATTACCTTATCTTGGGAAGCGCGTTTTATTTCACCACCAGTGAATTTTCGGCAAGAACTCAACAGGCCAACTGGCTTGCAAAAGGAGAGCTCCCTGCGTATCACAATCTGTTTCAGGCGGTCGCATACTATGTGGTTACTGCGATGAGTAATGCCGGAATCATCGTTTTTTTTATAGGAGTTATTGGTTTCATCTCCTACATCTTAACCCGAAAAGATAAAAAAAGATTGCTCATCGGATTTATCATGCTTGTGCCGTTTGTCTTTTACATCTTCACTCTTTTCGTAGGACAGTCTGTCATCTTCATTCCACATCTCACACCGGTCGGATTTGAGTGGCGGCTTTTTAATGTCCGCTATGGTCTGATGGCAGTTCCGTTTGTCGCGATCTTTTTTGGCTATCTTTATTATAAAAGCAGGCTGCCAGGCAAAAGTCTTCTTATCGGGCTATTCCTCTTCCAGTTTGCGCTGTTTGGAATCGGCTACTCAAAAGTCATAACTCTCGCAGATGGTACGGTAGGACTCTCGCATGCCAAACGTCCAAATGCCGAGTACTGGATGAAAGCGCATTATGACGGTGGACTTGTCCTTCTTGACGATTATGCCCGTACCATGAGCATCGTGCGAAGCGGAATCCCCATGCAAAATACGATCTACATCGGAAACAAGCCGTACTGGGAACGGTCGCTCGTCCAACCCCAGCTCTATGCTCGCTGGATAATCATGCAGAAGAATGACGCCGTCTGGAAACACATTTATGACAATCAGATAGTCCGAGGAAGACTGTATAAATATTTCAAAAAAACGTATACTTCTCCGGAGATTCTGATATTTGAGAGAATAAACTAGCATACTTTATGAAAAAAATCATTATTACCATTGTAGTCCTGCTGATTCTCGTCCCGGCGGTTCGCGCCAGCGATCGTTTTTTTGAAATCCAGTCTATTGATACAATGAAGTATTCGCGCGATGCCGCAAAAAATGAGGCTGTAATCAAAAAGATTCCCCTCTTGGTTGAAAAAGTTGCAAGTCTCCACCCAACACATATCGCAATCGCAACCCCTTATGACGAGGAATTTTATTCTGTGCTTAAGGTGTGGGTGAGCGAAGCCAGAAAACACAGGCTTAAGATATGGTTCAGAGGTAACTTCTCATCTTGGGAAGGGTGGTTCGACTACGCGAAATTTTCCAATCCGAATGATCACAATGGGAAAACATTTGCCTTTATCACAAGCCACCCTGATCTTTTTCAGGAAGGAGACATCTTTACGCCTGTTCCGGAACCGGAGAATGGGGGATTTGGCGATCCTCGGCAATCGGATACAATTAAACAACAATTCCTCAATTTTCTTCCGACCTCCTATGAAAACTGCAGGCTCGCGTTTGAACAGATACGTATCGAGGTGAAATGCGGATATTACTCGGTCAACGGAGATGTTGCAAAAGACGTGATGACAAAAGACGTGATCCAAAAAACAGGGGGCGTGCTGGTAATTGACCACTATGTCAAAACACCTGAAAAACTCATTGCCGATATTTCGTCCCTTCATAAAAAATTTGATACTCCGATCGTTCTTGGAGAATTTGGAGCACCGATCCCGGACATAAACGGCGACATGACAGACGAACAGCAATATCAATATATCAGACAGAGTTTGATCAACCTGATCAAGAACAGTGATATTGTCGAGGGAGTGAATTACTGGACCGCGTTTGGAGGATCGACTAAGATATTCACGGACAACTTTGAACCAAAAAAAGCGACGTTGGCAGTTCAACAATATTTTCAACCACTGATAATCGTAGGGAGGGTGACAGACAGTTTCAACCAACCGCTTGAAGGGGTAAGAATCGGGCCACGCGGACTCCAGAAGACCTTTACGGACAAGAACGGTCTCTATCAGTTTGCCACGACTAAAGACTTCCCATCTATCCTTGCCGAGAAGGAGAATTTTTTCAGCCAAAGTTTCAACGTCAAGTCCGATAGAACAAACGGTACAATCAGCAAAAACTTACTTCTTCCTTATCAAAGTGAAGGAATATTCGGCTATCTGAGAACACTTCTCAATTCAGTATTCTAAATAATGCACCGTCAATCCGTCAATAATGAAGGACTGGCTGGGGAATCCCTTTTTCGTTTTCTTTTCTTTCTTTCTTCAACAGATTGCGATAACTGCCGCTTAAGATGCTGAGCGCTACCAGTTTATCTTTGGTTAGCACTTCAGGATCTATATGGCGGAATTTTTTCCTCAGAGTTTTCTTTGACCGGGGAAGAGTGGTGAGAGATTTTTTCCTTAAAACGCTCAAGTTTGTCTGGACCACGATATTCTTTGAACGTTTAAGTTTACCAAGAACATACTTGTCGTACGTCCAGAAGTCCTTGAACTCAACGATTCCGTGCTTCATCGCATACTCGAGAGTCTTTGCCAGAATCGTATATCTCGTCACTGCCTCATTACCTCCCCAATGTTCCCGCTGACGCTTCATATACTCCTTTGCGAATATGAGAGCCTTATCTTGAGTCTGAAAAACAAAGCGGCCGTTTTCCACTCTCAAATCAGCCAGACATTGCAGTGAAATTTTCTTGGGAAACTCCCTGAGAGAATAATCCAAACGGTCTGCACAGAGCCGGGGAATCGGCTGCTCCAACAAGGAAAAATGATGATATTCAGCGATTCTTTTCGGAGAATACCCGTGTTTTTTTAAGATTGCTGCAATTTCCGACTTCAGAATGAAACGTCTATGCTGACGATCCTGGAAATCCTCTCTGTCGCCTGAGCCGACAAACCAGTCGACCAGATGCGAGAAAGCAGTGTGAGACACGTCATGAAGCAGACCTGCTATCTGCTCCTCCTCTGATGCATCAAATCTCCTCAGCAACAACATCACGCCGACACTGTGTTCGAAACGCGAAAAACTTGATAAGTGGTAAAACTCCTCGGGAATTCCATACTGAGCGATCTTCTTCAGCCTTTTCATCGGCTCTGATCGGATAAGCTCGACGATCACAGGAGAGTCGATTTTATAGGTTCCGTAAATATGATCCTTGACAACCATGGAAAAGTATTATAATAAATCATAGAAATGAATAGAGAGGGGGTGATACGAAGATTATGAAGGTACTACATCAGGTATCGTATGTTTTTTTGTGGGTTGGTGGTTTGAACTGGGGTTTAGTCGGTCTATTTAACTACAACTTAGTAGCGAGTTTACTCGGATCAGTAGCCGGTGCAGTAAATGTAGTTTATGTACTAGTTGGTTTGGCAGCTGTATACACGCTGGTCACCCACAAAAACTATTGCAAAGTTTGCGGAGGAAAATAAGAATCGAGTATTAATTACTTTCACTGATTTTTCGTCAGTTGTTATTTTAACATCTCCAGAATAAATTCTGGATCAAAGCTGATTCCCATATATTGTAAGTGTTTGCACACATCTTCCGCTGTCACCGAACGCTTCTTCTTTCTTTCCCTAGCTATAAACTCTTCGATCAAATTCTGCAGTGAGACTTCCGAGAGAGAGATTATGCCATTAGTACTCGAGCTGTATTTTTCGATTATAATTTCTTCAGGAGATTTAGGTTTTTCTGCAGGTTTAATTCGTGGTTTTGCTTTTGCCTTGATTTTTTTTGGCCTTTCTTTTTTAACTACAACTTTTTTTTGTTTTTCCTGAACTGGTTGGGAATTGGCCTTTCGCACTCCTATGAATCTTTCTATCGTCCGCGGGCTGTGGCCAGTTTTCATCTTCAAGATCTCTTCTTCTGAATATTTATCTCTAATTTCATCAGGAAGAGCACTGTGCATTTTGAGCATTCCTTCTTTGATTATTTGAGTTACTCTATTTCTTGAGATGCCGTACATTTTAGCTAATTCGTAGGATGTTGCTTCCGAGCCAAAATAAAGACCGATTATATTTCTGTTTCGTTTGGGATTAAAGTTATCTGTTTTTCTTGGCGACACCATTAATTCGGAAACTGCTCCATAACTAATGCAATCTAAGAGAAAGTTTCGAACGATCGGAGAAACTCCATGTGGGAGCGGCGGAGTTTGTTTTTCCCTTTCCATCAGGCCAAATTATACCATGAAGAATCTAATTTATTCTCTTTCTATACACTTCGTATCCACTCTGCCCATCAACTTTTTCAAACATTGGATCTCTTTTTAACTTTTCATACGCCGGTATAGTGATATTTTTTCGATAGCCATAGTGCGCATTTGCCAATGATACAATGACAAAATCTGCATATTTATAGTCATCGGAAAAGACATAAAAATATCTCCGCGAGGTGAAAAACGGGCCAATCTGATCAGAAGAAGATACTCTGATATCATCTTGTGCCAATCTATATGTCCATTTTTGTACCACTTGATACTCTTCACTGCGGTCATACACCAAGGGGTCGATATTTTTTTCCAGCGAATAAGGCAGAGGGCTTTTGAGATAGCTGAATAGCAAACTGGAAAAGATAATTACTGCAGAAAGAAGCGTACTAAGTCTGAATCCTCTCCAGTTTAAAACTTTCTTTGCACCATAGATTGCCCCGATAAACAGCCAAGGTTGAATAACTGAGATGTAATGAAAAACCAGGCTTCTTAACTGCAGATTGCTCGAAAACAGATTTATTGCAAATTCCGGTTCGGCAATGATAATAAAAATAGGTGCCAATAGAGGAAGTAGTGCCAACGGCCCAAGTAAAAAGAATAGATAGTTTAAAGTGTCTAGATTAAAAAGGTATTTTTTTACATTGCTGAGTGTGCCATCATAATAACTGGTGGCAAAGTGCTGACTTCCTCTGAAAGCTGGGATGATCAAGAAGACTGACGCTAAAGCCCATCCCCAACTTAGGAGAATAATTATTGCGGGTAAAAGATATTCTTCCTGTTTCTTGGGTAACCGCTGAAATCCGGCATACAGACCAAACATGCCGAGTGTGAGTCCAACCTCTTCTTTGGTCATAAGGGCAAGAGCCAAAAAAAGCAGACTTAACTTGAACCTGCCTTTCAACCAGAAATAAAACATGAAGAGAGTGAATGTCGTGGCAAATGTCACCGCGTGAAACTCGAATATATTAGCCATCTGCATTGGGAAATACATAAGGTATGCGAAGGCGAAGGCAAGAGCTACCAGATCATCTTTCAGCTTAAGCTGGGCGATTTTATACACTGCCCAAGCGCCCAGAGCGAGAACAATAGTTTGAATTATGAGCAATGTTTCAGGCCCGGAATGTATGAAATAGAACGGCGCGAGAAAGGCAAGAATAATGTCATTATGGATTGCCATTCGCTTGATCTGCTCTGCGCCGTAAGGATTGGTCAGCTCCAGGACGCGGCTCATGTCGCCGCTTTTGATGGCCTGATAGGTGTTATATACGGTCTGGTTCATGATACCCAGGTCAAAATACTCTGCGTAGAGATGGCGATAGCGCAGGATGCTGAAGGCTGAAAAATAAGCTATATAGGCAGAGATTAAAACCCAGAGAATAATCTGATATTTATTCTTTACCAGAAACTGCCGCATGCAGGAAAGTATAACAAAGTAGCATGTGAGCCAGTTGGTCTCAGAATGGAACACCTTTGAAAGCTACTTTTCCAATAGTTTTTTCATTCCTTCAAGAACCGTTGTCCAAAATTGTTCACTTTGTTTCCGTTCATCTTCAGAAGAGTTATTGTCTTGAATAATAGTAACTTGGGTATCGACATTATTGGCAGCAATTGCATAAGTAACTGTATGATAGTTTTCAGGAGTATCCGGAGTTCCTGATAAAGGAGACCAATGAGTTAAGATCAGTAATTTTTCAGGTTCGACTTTGACTACATTTCCCTTATCTTCAAAAGTCTTCCCTTGATAATTTCCTTTATAAATAACTGGGCTGCCTTCCTTCCAATCAGTGATCACTTCAGAACCAAATAAGTATTCTTTAATTAGTTCCGGGTTTGTTAGAGCTTCCCAGATTTTAGAGACTGGAGCATTTATTGTGGTTGAACTTTTGGCAATTAAATTTTTTCCCATAGAAATTTGTGAGCCCGGAGAGACTCGAACTCTCAACCCACTCCTTAAGAGGGAGTTGCTCTACCAGTTGAGCTACGGGCCCATGTTGCGTCCCCGGGAGGAATCGAACCTCCACCACATGGTCCGAAGCCACGTACTCTATCCGTTAAGCTACGGGGACATAAATAATTATACTATAATGGATAGCTATGATCCCCTCCTTCCTATACTGGATTTTGATCTCGTTTGAATTCTTCTTCGTCTTCGGCATAGCTCTTTATATGTTTTTTCTCATCTATTCTTCGGCCATGGGCTCCCCCTATGTTCCGAGCAAAAAAAAACAGTTGGAGGAAATACTTGGTTCCATTCCGTTTAAAAAAAAGATGAAGTTCCTTGATCTTGGCTGTGGAGACGGCCGGGTAGTGATGTCAGTCGCCCGACGATATGGAGTTCAGGCTGTCGGCGTAGACATAAACCCAATGGTGATCGCCTGGGCCAGATTAAAAACTCGACTTGCCCGACTAACAAAAGTCGAATTTCGGGTGGAGAATATTTTCAAAACCAAACTTGAAAACTTTGATGTCGTTTTTCTCTTTCTCATGCCCAAGCTACTCCTTGAACTCAAACCAAAACTGCTTAGGGAGGCCAAAAAAAACGCTCTGTTTATCTCCCATGGTTTCAAAATAGAGGGATGGGATAAATACCGCTATAAGACTCTTTCTGGCACACCTTTCCCCACCTATTTCTATCGCTTGTCCAAATAATATGTTAATATTTTAATATGAGGAAAAAGACTCTGTTGTGGATTTCTTCTTTCGCTATTTTAGTCTGTCTTAACCTGTTTATAACTCTGAAATACATTGACAAAGTTAACAGAGTCAATGCCTCCGTGAGAATTCTGGATGAGATAGATAATGCAGGTTCCTCATTGAGCGAAGTTGATGCTTCAGGCAGCGCAGAAATAACTCGGTTAGCTATCAGAACCTCCAATCTCAAGCAATTCTTCCGAGCTCATAATTCGCCCCTCTATGATCATGCCGAATTTATCGTCAAGACCTCGGATAAATATAAGTTTGACTATCGTTTATTGCCTGCGATCGCCATGCAGGAGTCCACGCTTTGCCGCAATATACCCAATAATTCTCATAATTGCTGGGGATGGGGGATATACGGCAATACGGTCACCAGTTTCTCCTCTTACGATGAGGCTATCGATACGGTCGCCAAAGGTCTACGGGAGCAGTATATAGATAAAGGATTGACCACAACCAGCGATATCATGGCCAAATATACGCCTTCCTCAAACGGAAGTTGGGCTCGGTCAGTAAGCGGCTTCATGAAATCCCTGGAGTGATTATTGGACTGATCTTGCCGATTGGAGTTCTTGAGAGAGCGAATATTGGGTCCCCATTTTCTTTGAACGAGTAGCAAAAAGAGAACCTCGCTTTTTCTTTTTAGACATCATCGCTTCAAGCCAAGTTTTGGATTCACCGATTTTGCTGCGCACAGTTCGCAGGAGCGAAAGCAATATTTCAAGAAAACGCACGTGGTAGATTCCTGCTTTGGCAGGCAAATCTTCCACAGCCAGGTTTTCAATGTCGCGTACTTCCTGGAGTAAAGAAGCATCTGTTTTTTTAACTTCTTCTATTTCTCTTTTGATCTGGCGCATAAGCTCCTGAACCTGTCCTTGGACATTTTCCCTTTCATAGTGTTCACGGAAGCTGAAAACGGTTTCTTTTCTTCGCTGCGGCTTTTCTGCCTGCGCTTCGGCCTCCCCGGAAGGACGTTCACGGTCAGTATCAGCATATTGGCCGAAAATCGGCTCCAATAGGGCTTCTAAGGGGTTTTTTTGAGTCTTTTTATGTGGGTTGCTTCTATTCTGTGACATGGCTCTATGTTACTACAGGGTAGTTAGAAAATCAAGAGTTTTTTGCTTTCGCAGGAGCGCTGCGTAAAAATAGCCGTTTTGCTGGGCGGCCGTTCGTTCGGCCTGATCCGTAATCCCTGCAAACAGCTTCTCCAGCTCTTTGGGATCGACTTGGATCTGTTCTTTGTCGGCTATCTCATTCAGGATAAACTCCAACTTATGAGTGTCTTCTATTTCTTTTCTCAGCTGAGCTTTCAAAACGTCCATTGTCATATTCTTGGATTTAAGATATGCCTCGACTGTCAGTCCGATCTTGGCAATCTCATCTAGTAGGCGAGTCAATCGCGCATTTACCTCTTCTTCCAGAATAAGATCGGCTATTTCGACCTGCGAACTCTTAAGCAATTCTGTCAATATGTCGTTCAGCAATTTCTGCTTGCTTTCGGCCTCATGGTGCTGATCTTTTTCTTTATCCTTCCCAGGCACCCAAATATCGGCCTTTTTATGCCTCGATTTGAGCTCACTGACTACCTTCTTATAGTCTCCGAGCTTGACCTCGGGTCTGACTGCGACGGTAAACTTGATCTGCCAATCCTCGTTTTCGTTGGCAGAGGTAAGCTCAATCTTGGGTGAAACAACAGGTTTGAGATCTTCTTTTTTAACCACTTCTTCATATATTTTCGGGACGAGAGTTTCAATGGCTTTTTGATAAACCGCGTCTTTGTTGATGTGTTTCTCGGCAACCTCGCGGGGAGCCTTACCCTTCCTGAATCCTTCCACTTCTGCCTCACCAACAACTTTGACAAAAGTCTCATCATAGACTTTCTTGATCGTCTTCCAGGGCAAAGTTACGCTGATTTCAAAAGTGTTTTTAGGCAGCTTTTTAAGAGTGTGTTTTATATCCATGAAAGATAGATTATACAGGAAAAAAGCTTCGATTAAAACTAATAATGCTGTTCGAAGAATGCGGATTTTAGTCACATGTCATATGAGGCTGCCAACTTTTTCTATGAACTAGACTGAAAGATTTGATGCATGTGCTAAAAGACGCATTCGAGAACATAAATGGGAGTTAAAAAATTGTGTATCGAGCGACTATTAAAGTTCCAGCTCCATTGAAGGATTTAGATCAGACTGATCCTCTTGAGCCTGAAACTCAGCCATGTATCTACGCACCCTGACAGCCCAGGTAGGGCTTTCAGCATACTTGCTTCCGATCTGCTCAATATTCTGGGCACCGCTGCCGATATAGTTCTGGCGAAGCCCCGTACCCACGGTAGAAATAGCCTCGTTCCAGCTTCCAAATCTAATATATCCACCACCCCAACCAAAGGGATTATATGAGCCTGCAAGCACATACTTACCAAAGCCTGATTCCAGGCCGGCAATAGAGGGCAATAGATAACAGTCAAGTTCGTTTGAATCACAGACTTGGAAAAAGGAATCAAGAGACTGTGCCATCGGTGACTGGTATTTGGCCAAAACACGCGCAACGGCCTTTTTCTCCTTGGTATTTTCAGTCACGATGTTCTTGTATGAAACACGGTTCACTAGAGGAACTCCAAGCGGAATTCCCATTCCGGCAGAATCACCGGCAACACGGTCGGCCGCAGATACAGAGCCTGCACCGAATAAGATGAACAAAATGTATAGAATCACAAACAGTTTTCTTCCCATAAAAAAAGATCCTAGAGCTTATTTCGCTGACGCGAATAAACCTTAGGATCTGGTAAGTAGTATAGCAAAATACTATGAGATTGTCAAGTCCTGTCAACTAGATATCTTATAGTCATTTAGCCTCAATCCAGCCTCAGCAGGATCATTAAACTATTGACATTTGGCTTATATAGTAGTAAATTTCAATACTTAAAATGACTGAAGTCCCTGACTATCCACCCTCTGAGTTTTCTCTTGATGCACGACCTGCTTTTTCTTTTTTAGAAACTCTTGTCGAGGATGCATATCTTAAATTCAAGGATAAGCCTTTTATCGAAGACGTGAAAAACGGAGTTAGAGCTTATAATACTTTTGACGCTGCTCAAGAGGTTATAGAAAATTCAAATGTTGATTCTCTTACCCTATTTACAATATTTGCTGCTCAAACGATTATGAAACCATCTGTCATAGAATTTATCGAAGGCCGTCTAGAGAAGCACAAGAATTGGAGAGATTTTGCCGATTCGATTATGCAAGCCATTATTTCTGGTGAAATGATAGATAAATATCCAGAAGTAGAGGGTGNGGAAGAGACAAGGATGAATGCCGTAAATAATATAAAGAATAATAAACAAAAACCAACAACTACTTAGGTTTAAAGTTTCCTCTCTACCTGCTAAAATATACTCTATCAGGACTCGTAGCTCAGTTGGCTAGAGCGTTGCATTGACATTGCAAAGGTCACAGGTTCAAGTCCTGTCGGGTCCACCCGAGCGGTCGTAGCTCAACTTGGTTAGAGCGCCTCCCTGTCACGGAGGAGGTTGCGGGTTCGAGTCCCGTCGATCGCGCCAAGGATTTGACAACAGACTCAATTTAAATTACTCTTTTTTTATGGGTGATCCTTCTCCAGAGCAACCATTAAAAACAGATTTTCTCCCACTTTCTCAAGAAGCAGTAAAACGCACATTGCAAGAAATTGAAATAGACCCCCTAGTTACTGTTCACGATGATTTAATAAAAATTAAAACAGAAAATCTAGCAGCGATGAACTTATTAAGTAGAGCGCTTCCGTGGTTTGAAGTGGAAACAAAAAAAACGGCTTATGCAGAAGGTGCAGCGAGAACATATAGAATGTTAGTTAATCAAAGCTTAGAGATTGGAAGAGCTTTACCACAAATTCCAATTGAAACAGTTGATTCCTTAATCAAGAGCTTGATTGAGTCAGCAGATCACAGTTTAACTCCTACAGAGCTAAACAAACGTAGAGAGAAAGAATTGCGATTAACGAATGGTCCCTTTGTTGAAGGAATACGAGAAATTGTAAAATATAGACCAGATAAAACTGAATTGATGTCGGGAGCATTTGATATGTTTTATCTTTTTGAAAGATTTGAACAAGGCGTAAAACTTGAAAGTAATGTTAATGGCTCTTAATTTCCCTGTCACGGAGGAGGTTGTCCCGTAAACGGGATCTTCGACGCTCTCGAGTCCCGTCGATCGCGCCTAGCGCTTAAAGAGGTCTGATAAGTTGTTCCTATCTTATTTCTTTCAGTTCTGAGAGTCCGTGTACTTCTGCCCAGTCACCGTGAACTCTATCTAAAACATAATTTCCTGTAATCTCGTATCTTTTTCCTACAGCGGGAGGAGAAAAAGGACTTTTATAATTTTCGCAACTTTCTTTTGCTAATCGGTCCGGAGATGGATAGAAGCAAACATCTTCAATAATCATATCTCCGTTTTTTTGAGTGTAATTTGCCGGACTAAGAAGCAGTTGATATTGAGGGTCTACACGAAGAAGCGCATGGTAATCACCATCAGGTTCATGCTTGATTGCCTCTATTTTACCCGTCACTGTCCTACATCCCAAAAATTTCAGGCGCCACTGTAGATAGATATGAGCTTTTGTACAGATATACCCGTTAGAGCCCGTTTCTGTTGTTGCAACAGGAAGATAGTTCCATGCTCTCAACCAAATAAATAAAATACTCAGTCCGACGATAACAACAAGAAAAATCCTCCAGAATAATCCGTTTTTTAAAATCTTCATCTAGACATTATACCCTTTACTCAACGATAAACTGAAAAATAACTTCCAATATCGTACACCAGAGCGCGCCCTTGACAAAAAACCCCATTTCTTCTACTCTTTGAGTAAAGATGATTAAAAGTGCAGAGAAATACTTTCGCAAACATCCTACTTTTAACTCTTTTACCCATGCGGTGGGCGGCATAGGAATAGGAATACTCATAACTTATCCCTTTGTCGGCTTACATCCTGTCCGTTGGGGAGTAAGTCTTCTGCTACTTAGTATTCTTGGTCATCTTTACGCAGCAAGAGCAGAAAAAAAATAAATTCCCACATAATTCACCAGAGCGCGCAATCTCCTTTTTTTGGCTGTTTATAATAGACTAAGATCTAAATCTAATATGTTTACCACATTCAAAACACAAGCAGAGATTGACAGGCTTTTAGAGGAACAAGCAAAGAATCACCTTCATAATTGGGAAAAACCTCCTCAACCTGGCTATGCAGAAGAGCGATTAAAAAAAATTCTAGCTCTTGCAAAAACCGTTCCTCATAAGACTATTCTCGATGTTGGATGCGGATATGGGTTTTATGCAAAAGAATTGTCTAAATTGGGACACGTAACAGGAATTGATGTATCAAAAAGCATAATAGATCAGGCAAGAAAAAATACACCTGAAGCAACCTTTTACAATTACTCTCTTCTTAAGTTTCCAAAAAAATCTTCTTTTGATCTTATAATTGCTGCTGAAGTGTTGTACTTTATAAAAGATAAAGATAAGGCACTCAAGATTTTACAATCTTTAGGGAATTATCTTATTACAAGCAATTTTTTGTTTGGTTTTGGAGCTTTAAATCTCAATGGATTTGCCATAGAGTATAAGTTGAGAAGAAAATTTAAATCCTTGAAGAGACTTTTTCCCATTGAGGTCAGAACAGCGAGTGTTATTACTTTGTGGGAATTATGAGGCGATTAATTTTTGGGTTTAAGTGATTGCATCAGCCGATATTCTTGCCAGATAAGCCACATGACAATGAGATCGAAGATTGTAAGTGCGATAAGACTGAGAGAGTGAGTAAAAGTAAAACGGTACACCTGATAGGCAATAAAGAATCCTAGTACTACCAAAGAAGATGGATATGCCCAGTCTTTACCCTTAAGAAGTCCTACGACCAGAAAGAGCTTAATCACTCCGTGACTTAAAAGATAAAAGGCTGCGAAGGATTTGGAACCAATTGAAAAGTGTTTGGCAGATTGAAGAAGCTGATGAGAAATAAAATCGTTAGGATCCTCAGTCAACTCTTCCTGTGTCAGTCTTACGACTAGCTGGGTGAGTGTCTCAGTACTAACAAAATAGAGAAGAATGCCTCCTATGGTTTCTAATATAGCGTGAAGCCCTTTAAGAAAGACACTAATCTCAAAAAATCTATGAATGTTTTTTTCCTTGAGAATGGGCATATGAAGTTTTTTTATGAACAAATGATAAACATATTATACTTCAATCACGTTCTCATAAAAGAAGTTCCAACATAGTCCACGAGACTGCGCTCTTGACTTTAGTTTGCAGTGAGGATCTTACTTAATGTCTCGAGACTTTTATCGTCAAGAACCGAAACAGGATATACCCGAGGATTAATTTTTTTTAATTTCTTTATCTTTTTTTCAATCTCTTCTTCATCAATCAAATCAGTCTTCGTTAACAACACGATCGAATCCTTTTGTGCAAGTACTGGATTGAACTCGACAAGTTCATTCATGACAGTGGAATAGTCTCGTGTGACGTCGGTCGATTGCGCAGAGATGCAGTGCAGAAGAAGCGATACCTTCTCAATATGTTTTAAGAATTTTATCCCCAGGCCTTTTCCCGCGGAAGCCCCCTCAATAAGACCCGGAATGTCTGCGAATACTTTCTTATCTAATACCCCCAGATTGGGCTCAAGAGTGGTAAAGGGGTAATCGGCTGTTTTGACGTTTGCGGCTGTGAGTTCGTTTAAGAGCGTGCTTTTGCCCGCATTTGGGATCCCTATCAATCCATAGTCTGCGATAAGTCTCATAACGATTTTTACGTCTCTCACTTGTCCCATTTGTCCTACCTCGGCTTTTCTGGGAGTATTATTGGTCTCAGATTTGAGGTCATCATTTCCCAAACCGCCGACTCCACCACGACAGATCAAGATTTTTTCATCTTTCTCAATCAGTTCATATTCCTCTTTGGTCTCCAGATCGATGATAGTGCTTCCCACAGGCACCTCGAGCACTAGATCTTCGCCATTGGCTCCTGCTTTTCGATTCCTGTCACCATGCTTACCGTCTTTTGCCTTCAGGAGAAACTCTTTCGAATAATTGTTCAAGCTGGACATCTGTGGATTTGAGCGCAGATAGACATTCCCCCCGTCTCCTCCGTTTCCTCCACTGGGCCCCCCTCGGCTAGGAAAAAACGACACCTTTCCATTACCACCGGTGCCACCTTCTATTTTGAGTGTTACCTCGTCAATGAACATTGACTTATTATAACCTACTTCGCGGCAGGCGAGCCGTCCTGCCGGTC
>JGI1358J11329_10001753_pt1 | contig 17628 bp, 19 predicted proteins | sample Subgroupgradi54m_FD_11329 | JGI IMG/M metagenome (IMG submission 11329)
AGTCAAAACCGGTGGCGGGGCAGACCCTAGCTTTAATTTCCAATTGCGTATGGCGATTGAGAAAGCCAAAGAGGCTGGCGCGCCGAAAGAAAATATCGATCGAGCGATCAAACGTGGGACTGGTGAGGGCAAGGAAGCGCTCGAAAACGTGGTATACGAAGGCTATGGACCCTTTGCCACAGCATTCGTTGTTGAAGCTGTGACTGATAATTCAAACCGAACTACACAAAGCATGCGAAAAATCTTCGAAAAACATCATGGCCACATGGGTGAGCAAGGAAGTGTTGCCTGGCAATTTGAGATCAAAGGTCAGATCCTGGTGGAACGAGACGGACGAAAAGACTTAGCAGATTTAGAGCTAGTAGCGATCGATGCTGGTGCGGAAGACGTCCGAGAATCAGAAGATGGCCTGGAAGTTTACACTTTGCCTATGGATTTGCAAAAAATCAAAGACGTCTTGGAAAAAGCTGGCGCCAAAATTGCCCGCGCCGACGTAATCAAAGAATCCAGCCAAGGTGTAGATTTAACTGACGACCAGAAACCGAAAGTTGACGCTTTGTTCGCGGAATTAGAAAACGATGATGATGTGATAGCGGTGCATACAAGCGCAAACTTATGAAATACGAAGCACGAAATCCTAAATCCGAAACAATATCTAAATTCAAAGCACAAATATCTAAACCTGTTTTGAATTTTGGTCATTTGATATTTGAATTTGTTTCGGATTTCGATATTAGAATTTCGAATTTAAACCTATGAGAATACTTGGCATTGATCCCGGCATTGGCCGGACTGGTTACGCCGTGCTGGAACAAACCGGAAAAAATATTGTCATGCGCACCTGTGGATGTATCACGACCAAGCCGGGGGAAGAACAACCAGCGCGGCTTTTGGAAATCAAAAAAGATCTGACGAGTCTCATTACAAAATATAAACCCGACGCGGTGTGCATTGAGTCATTGTTTTTTGCAGCCAATGCCAAGACCGCCATGATGGTTGGCCAAGCGCGCGGGGCCATACTGGTCACCATTGCCGAACACAAACTCAGATTGATTGAAGTCACACCACTGCAAGTCAAAATCGCAACCACAGGTTATGGCAAAGCGGATAAGGGACAAGTCCAGCGCATGATTGTCAAACTGTTGAATCTAAAAAAAATCCCCAAGCCTGACGACGCGGCAGATGCATGTGCTATCGCCTGGGCGGGAATTGGACGGATAAAATTTTAAAGTATTAAAACTAGACTGTATCAACTTTTGCTCGGCCGAGCAGAAAATGACACGAATCCCAGACAAATTCAAACGCCTCAACCATGGTGGAGGCGTTACCCATCCCAGCGCAAGCTGGGATCCACTACAAATAATTAACCAGTCTGGTTTAATTAGTGAAGTGGACCCCAGATTAAATCTGGGGTGGTTGCTGCTTAGCTAATTTATCTTGATGAATTTTCGTTTTCCGACCTGCAGAATATTACCGGACTTAACAGCACTTGATTCAGTCGCAACCTTGGCGTCAATCTTAACCCCCTTTTGCGCTAGCAGGCGATGGGCTTCACTTTTGCTTGCAGCCAACTTAGTTTCCACCAAAATCGAGACCAAATCTTTGGATTTAACTTTCATCTCAACAATCTCGCTGGGTTTTTCTTTGTTTGAAAAAACTTGAGCCCATTCTTTGGCTGCTGATTTAGCGGCCTTAGCTCCGTGATACAAAGTAACAATTTCCTCAGCCAGCCGTTTCTTTATATCACGGGGATTAGCTCCGGTTTTGAGTTCTTTCTCAATCTGTTTGATCTTATCCAGGGGCACTCTGGTCGTGTATTCAAAATACTTAACAATCAAATTATCATTAATGGACATAACTTTGCCAAACATATCATTTGGCTCGTCCGTCAGATTGATAACATTGCCCCAAGAAGATGACATCTTACGGCCATCAATTCCTTCTAACAGATTCATCATCAAAATATCTTGCGGGGCTTGCTTATACAGGGGTTGGATTCTGCGTCCAGCCAAAAGATTGAACCGCTGATCAGTCCCGCCCAGTTCGACATCAGCCTCAACTGCTACGGAATCATAACCCTGCAATAGCGGGTAGAGCATTTCGTGAAAAGATACTCGTTTGCCAGCAGCCATTCGTTTCGCGATTATTTCTCTGGATGCAACTTCATGCAGACCAAAAAGATTAGCCATTCTGGCTATTTCTAAAAATCCTAATTTGGCAAGCCATTCGGAATTATACCGAACTTCGGTTTTTTTCGAATCCAGAATCTTAAATGCTTGCTGAGCATAAGTCTTCATGTTTACCTTAAGCTGTTCCTGAGTCATCATTGGTCGTTCCGCATCTTTGTCTGAAGTATCCCCAACCAGGCCTGTCGAATCTCCAACGATAAAAACTACTTGGTGCCCCAAATCTTGAAACTGGCGAAGTTTCCAAAGTGCCACCGCCCGACCAATGTGCAAATTGGGGCTGGTCGGATCAATGCCAAGTTTAATTCTCAATTTTTTACCTGACTCAAGTTGTTTTTGCAAATGCTTAGCATCAATCACTTCAGAAACACAGCGCGTAAGCAATTCATTTATCTTTTGATTCATATAAAGACATTATATCAGTTTTTTGCTACAATTAGTAGGCATTTATGCCCCAAAGTTATTATTCCAATTGGAACCGCAATCACCGTTCACCCGGCAAGAAATTCTGGGACAAGCTCGTCGCTGTGCCGGCAATCTTGTGGACCAAAGTTAAATCCGAAAAAAGATTCCGCCGTCAACTCTTCCGGGTCGGCCTGTATTTAGGCGCCGCAGTCTTGTTACTGGTCAGTTTAACCTTTGCCTCAATTTCACTGAGCCTGCCGGATCCCAATAAATTAAATACGCGGGTCATTGCCCAGTCAACCAAAATTTACGCCCGCGACGGCACGACTCTGCTGTACGAAGTCCACGGTGAAGCCAAGCGGACCCTGGTTAATTTAAGCGACATCCCTGACTATGCCAAGCAAGCCGCGATCGCGATTGAAGATAAAAATTTCTACAACAACCCGGGAGTAGATTGGAAGGGGATCTTGCGCTCAATCTTTGTGGACGTGACCAGTGGCAGTGCCTCACAAGGCGGCTCAACCATTACCCAGCAGTTTGTGCGCAACGCCATTCTGACCCGGGAAAAGACCCTGACTCGGAAACTCAAGGAAATTGTGTTGGCCATTGAGATCGGCCAAAAATATTCCAAGGATGATATTTTGAAACTGTACTTAAACGAAATTCCTTACGGCCAAAACGCCTATGGCATTGAGGCGGCCAGTCAGACTTACTTTGGCATCCATGCTCGTGATTTAACTTTAGCCCAGTCAGCATATCTGGCGGCCATGCCCCAAGCCCCGACTTTTTACGCGCCCAATGGACCCAATCGCAAAAACCTTGATGGCCGAAAAAATCTGGTCCTGGACCAGATGGCGGATCAAGGCTACATCACCAATCAACAACGCGATTCGGCCAAAAATGAAAAAGTGGTATTTAGCAAAGTTAAGGACGCGATTTTGGCTCCGCACTTTGTCTTGTATGTCCAAAGTCTTTTGGCTCAAAAATATGGGGACAAAGCTTTGGAAGAAGGCGGACTCAAGGTGACGACAACTCTAGATTGGACCATGCAACAAGCCGCAGAAAAAGCCGTGGCTGATGGTGTGGCGCGAAATGAAAAAAGTAATAAAGCTACAAACGCCGGGTTAGTTGCCATTGACCCCAAAACCGGAGAGATTTTGGCCATGGTCGGCAGTCGGAATTTCTTTGACGACGCGCATGATGGCCAGGTCAATGTCACGCTCGCAGAACGGCAGCCCGGATCCTCGATCAAGCCATATATTTATGCCACCGCGTTTAAGCAAGGCATGAATCCCGGCACTATGCTAGTGGATGTCAAAACTGTTTTTGGCACTTACAATGGCAAGGAATATGCGCCAGATAATTATAACGGAAAAAGCAATGGCATCTTAAACATGCGTAAAGCTCTGGCCGGATCCTTGAATGTGCCCGCAGTAAAAACTTTGGCTTTGGTCGGCGTGCAAAATGCAATTGATACAGCCAAGGAGATGGGCATCAGTTCTGACATTAGCGCGGCCCGATGTGGCCTGGCTTTGGTACTCGGCGGATGTGAAGTCAAACTGCTGGACCACGTGGGCGCGTTTGGCGTGTTTGCCAATGGGGGAGTCAGGCAAGAAAAAACCCCGATCCTCAAAGTTGAGGATAGCAAAGGACAAATTCTCGAACAGTACCAGGACACTCTGGGGACACAAGTCCTGGATCCGCAAGTGGCTTACCAAATTATTAGTATTATGACTGACAATGACGCTCGCTCATTTATCTTTGGCGCTCATTCACCGTTGATTTTGTCTGACCGGATCGTGGCGGCCAAAACTGGTACCACTCAAGCCTGGCGGGACGGCTGGACACTGGGATTCACTCCGTCATTGGTCGCCGGCGTGTGGACCGGCAACAATGACTCGACTCCCATGCGCCAAGGCGCGGATGGTGTGGTCACGGCCGGACCAATTTGGAACCAATTTATGCGAGAGGCACTCAAAGGAACTCGAGCGGAACAATTTCCAGAACCCACAGGCATTCAGCACATTATGGTGGACACAATTTCCGGCAAATTGCCCACAGAATACACCCCGGCAACTAAGTCCGAAGTCTTTACCAGCACGGCCTTGCCACATGAGTTTGACAATGTCCATGTTGCGGTAAAAATCAACAAACTTAATGGCAAAAAAGCCACAGACCAAACCCCGATTGAGAACGTGGAAAACAAAGTCTATACTGTCATCCATTCTGAAATGCCAGATAATCCTAACTGGGAAGACCCAGTGGAAGCTTGGGCCATTGCCAATGGATTCTCTTATCCGCCAACCCAATCAGATGACGGCTCCACTGCTCCCAGCAGTCCGGCATTCAGCGTCAGTTTCTTAACCCCGATAAATAATCAAACCATTACGAGTCTGCCATTCACAGCGCAAATCTCGGTGCAGGGGACCGTACCGGTGAGTATTGATTTATTTCTCAATGGGGTCAACCTGGGCAGTAAAAATTTATCACCTTACAGTTTTAATATCACCCAAGCTGCCAAAGGAGTGGGGACATTGACCGCCATTGCGCACTTGCCCGGTGGTGGCTCAATCCAAACCAGCATTCAAGTCAACATCAACACAAAATGATGCTTTACTTTTTGGGAATAATTTTGGGCTTACTGCCCACTTACCTGATCCGTTTTAAAATCCTCGGCTTGCCCACGACTGTTTTAGAAATCATGGTCATGGTATTTTTGTTTGTGGCTCTGAGCCAGATCAACCGTGATAGTATTGAACGGATAAAAAAACTGGGTTGGTTAAACTTAGTGACAGTGCTTTTTTTACTGGCTGGGATTATCTCCACCTTAGTCTCGCCGGATAAAATCCATGCTTTAGGTGAGCTCAAGGCATTTATTATTGAGCCAATACTATTTTTTTATGCCTTGATACTGACAATTAAAACTGAAGACGATCTCAAGCCAGTCCTACGATGGCTGTTTATGGCCGCCGGATTAATTGCTCTGTTTGGTATAGTCCAATACTTTACTTACCTGCATTTGCCTTTGCGGTTTTGGGGCACTGGGTCAGAAGTGGAACGGATTACCTCAGTGTTTGATTATCCTAACGCCTTGGCTCTCTATTTAGCACCCCTGTTTGGTTTTTATATAGTGCTGTGGGCAAAAAAATACAATCTGTTCAACAGAACTTGGATATTGCCTGTTGGGTTACTGATCATGCTTGGGGCTATAATTCTAACTTTCTCAAGAGGAGCTTGGTTAGCAATTGCTTTAACCTTAATCTTACTTTTTTTCAAACAATTTTCATGGAAAAAGTGGATCGGGCCAGTTTTAATCACGATTGTTTTGCTACTTTTCTTAAAACCGGTGTCTGACCGAGTCAAGCTGGGGCTTGCTGACCCATCGAGTCTGGCGCATTTTGAGTTGCAAAAAGTTGGCTGGCAAAAAGTTTGGCAATCACCGGTTCTGGGCAACGGCCTGCATGGCTTTCAAGCTCTCGGCGTGTCATATCCGCATAATATTTTCTTAAATTTCTGGCTGGAGCTAGGCTTGCTGGGGCTTGTAAGTTTTGCGGGTATAATTTGCTTAGTTTTTCAACAATATAAAATACGCCCAAGCGCGTTAACTTTGGCGTCGGGCGTGTTTATGATGATTCTAATCTTGCACGGCCTGGTAGACGTCCCGTACTTCAAAAATGATCTCTCAATTTTGTTTTGGTTTGTGGCGGCAGTGGCTTACGTTTAGATTAGATCTTATAACTTTTTGGTTAATAAAGTACGTCGGGGTTGACACTTATTGATTATTTTTGGTATCCTGTAATGTCAACTAATCAGGAGGATCTAATAGAATTTTTTGAGGGGGTGCTGTTTGTTAAAAGAAGCTCGTTACAAGTGCTGGGGTTTCGGATATGGGTCTCAATTTCCGGAATATAACGTAGTCGTTTATGCGATCATCGACGGTTGCTGTTATTTCTCCGGGATCGAGCGAGAACGACGGACCAGTACCATCAACGCGGCCGAAAGCATCATCAAGGCTATTTCAGAGCAGGAAGGGGTTGCGATCGAGAGGCTTCGCTGGTTTGATCTTCAGACTCATCTCGGATACAGGAAGGGACATGGAGAATACGAACTGGACGAGGTCTTAATCGGCTTCAACCCTGACGGCCCAGAGGAAGCTAGCGCTACCGAGATCGAGGTTGAAGGTGAGAGCGCTGTTATTTTTAGCGAAGCCGTCGAAGACTTCACGGTGACGTGGCAGCGAACAGACTGTCCTCCGGAGGTTCTCGTGCTGTTCAAGGACCATGTCGGTCCGTAAGCAGTGAGAATTCGTCAACTGTCAGTTTTCTCATGAGGAGACGCCCATGAAGAGGTTCTATGTCGGGTCGATTGTTTCGATTATCATTGTCATCGTCGCGGCGGTGTTCGGGTTCGATCTGGGTTTGGGAATGCGAACCGACACTTTGATCGGCACAGGTCTCGTTGTTCTGTGGTTCTGGGTTGGTGGCATCAATATCGTGAGTGAATGGAATCGCCGCCCAGTACTACGTCTCGGGAAGTATCGCGGAGAAATTGGGCCAGGATTTGTTTGGCTCAACCCAGCGATTGAATGGCCTTTGTACGATGTGTCTGTTCGCGATGTGGTGTTCCCGATCAAACTCGAGAGCGTCCAAACAAAGGACAACGTACCGCTATCGTTCCTGCTCGTACTCACTACTCGAGTGAATGATGTCCGGAAATCAGTACTGGAAGTCAACGGCAATGTCTGGGATGCTGTTGCGGAACGCGCGAAAGCGGCCGCAAACGCGACCATCCGTGCTCATGAACTCAGCGGAATTCTCGGTGAAGGTCTTGCTTTCTCCGAGGCCATCCTTGCTTCGTTGCGGGACAAGGTCCTGGCTTGGGGCATCGAAACCAAGGCTGTCGAGGTCAAGGACTTCAAAATCGCCGATGAAGACATCGAGCGCGCGATCTCGATGAGGGCAAAGGCTCAGAAAGAGGGCGAAGCCGAACTGATGCGGGCTCAGATGCAAGAGCAGATCGCAAAGGAACTGAGCAAGGCGGCGAAAGAGCTTGATGAAGATGGTTGGAGATTGAAGGGGCTTGAGGTCCTGCTCGAACTCTGCCGGTCAGCCAACAACAACACGATCATCATCCCGGCTGAGCTCCAGTCGTTTGCGCAACTCCTCGGACCGGCCAAAGGCATGACTCCGGTCAGCGCCTGAGGACTTCCTAAAAGTTTTCCTGGTTTCTGCTTAAAAAAATCAGAGGCCGCCTTGGTCACAGATCGAGGCGGTTTTTTATTTAAAAATGCTATAGCTTAAATCCCATATCTCTGGTGGGTTTTTCATCAACAGACAACAATTTTTTAATCACTTCAAAAACAACTTTGAATTTCTGATCGTATTTTCTTTCGAGCATTTCTATTTTCTCCCGTAGTTTTTTATTGCTAGCCAACATTTCTCGTAACTTGGTGAAGGTCCTCATGATTTGAATGTTTACTTGAATCGCTTGTTCACTATGCAAAACGCTTGACAACATAGCAACACCCTGTTCAGTGAATACTAATGGTGCATATCTTGCGCCACCATGCTTAGAACTTGAGATCCCAATTTGGGATCTCAAGTTGGATGTCCCAATTTGGTACTTCCAAATATCGACTTCTTGTTTACTAAGCCGAAACATAAAATCGGCAGGAAACCGCTTAATATTGCGCCTAACTGCTCGGGTCACTATTCTAGTTTCAACCCCATAAAGCTCAGCTAAATCGCGATCAAACATGACCTTTTTGCCGCGGATTAAATAAATCGTGCTTTCGATTCGCTCAACAAGTAATGACATATTTTGTTTCATACATATAAATTAAAAGGCGGCCCTTGATTAAGCCGCCTTAATATATTTAAATTCTAAAATGCAATTAAAACATTGTCAACCCAGTATATCAACTTCGATAATGGTTTTTGTTTTGCTTTTGCCTAATACTAAATTTTTTTGTCACTAAAATTTAAATCTTTAATCTAAATTTATTGACCCAAAAACCATTGAAGGCAAAAGCATCGAAGTTGTATTACTGGGTCAAGAATTCTCAATAAACGTAAACTCATCGCCAGCTTGCTTAATGCGGACTTTGGGTTTGATGATGAGCTTGCGGTTGGGTTCGACACCGACACTCTCTGAGCCCAAGTCATTATAGAGGGACAAATAACTATGAATCACACGACGTTCATATGCGGCCATAGGCTCGAGCGAGACCGGCTTACGAGTTTCCCGCACATGGTGCGCGGCTTTGCGTGCTAGTTCTTTTAGGTAAATCACACGTTGATCTTTGTAATCATCTATATCAATGGCAAATGGGAATCTGTCATCCTGGGTTTGTTTGCGAAACATAATGCGGATGATGTACTGAAGAGCTTCGAGGTTCGCCCCAAGTTTACCGATCAATAATTGGGCATCGCGGGTTCGAATATTAAACACGGTCCGGCCCTCTTCCAGGCGCTCAAAAACTTCCGCGTCAAACCCCATGCGTTTGAGCAGGTCGAGAATAATCTGTTTTAAAATTTCATTACTGGTTGGCATCGATAACTTTCTCCACAATTTTTTCTTCGTTTCTTAATAAATAATATTGCTGACCCACTCCAAACAAAGTGGTCACCACCCAGTACAGGGTCAGCCCGGCCGGGAACCGGCTGCCCAACAAAATCGTCACGGCTGGCAAAAAATACAAAGTTTGATACTGCATCATTTTGGTAGTGGCATCGGCTGGTTTATTTTTCGGGAGCATAATTTTGCTTTGCCAATACTGCAAAAGGCCGGCCAAAATCGCCATGCTGATATTATTGTGAGACAGATTAAGCCAGTGTAAAAATACCGGATTGATTTTACCTGGATCAGCAATGAATGAATACAAGCCCGTCAGCTGGCTGCCGTTTAAGCTTTGTATAAACACCTGGTACAAGGCAATTAACAGTGGCAACTGGACCAGCAGCGGTAAACAAGAACTCAACGGATTAACTTTGTGCTCCTTATAAAGCTCCATCAAGGCTTTGGCCTGACCCTCTTTGTCGTCTTTGAATTGTTCTTTGACCGCATTCATCTTGGGCTGCAGTTCAGCCATGGCTTTTTGCTGTTTCAAAGATTTGTGAAACGACGGCAAGAGGATCAGCCGGACCAAGACAGTGATCAAAATGATAACCACCCCGATATCGGGAATATAGTGATAAAAAAATACTAACAAATTAAGCAGCGGATAAACTAAAATTAAATTGAAGATGTGTCCTATGTTCATAGTGAAGGCCTACAAGCAATTAGGCGTTTAATAATCTTGGGGATTCCTAAAAGTCCTTTTTGTTTTAAAACTAAATCGGCGTAGGCCGAACAAGACGGATGAAATTGGCAATAACCATAAGGATATAATACCTGCACAAAGCCGTGATCGGGCGAAATAGTTTTTTGGTAAATCCAAATCACTCCCCGGAAGGGTCGAGCCAGTAAAATATTGATTTGGCTTAATGTTTCCATAATCGGGCTTGGGTAAAAATTAATTCAATCTCTTTTTCTAAATCAGCGAATTTTTTCTTAAGCAAAGCGGACTTGGGAAAAAACAGAACATCTGTGGCTTTAAGTCGTGGACAAGCTTTCAACAAAACCACCTTCATCCGTCGTTTGAGGAGGTTGCGATCAGCAGCTTTGGGCAAGACTTTTTTGGGGATAATAAAACCAAAACGCGGACTGTTTTGGTTTTGAGCCGTCCGGACCCGGATTCTCAAAAATGCGGATTGGAAGGATTTGCTAGCCCGAAAACTTTCAAAGTCTTGCTGGGTTTTCAAAAACACCAGGCTACCCATTAAACAGTCAGCCGCTTTCTGCCCTTATTTCGCCTACGGGCCAAAACGTTTCGTCCATTGGTGGTGCGCATGCGCTTCATAAACCCATGAACTCGCTTCCGTCTTAATTTTTTTGGTCGATATGTTGGTTGCATACTGGAACAGTATAATAGAAAACCGATTTTTTGTCACTCCGGTTGAGACTTTTGACATTTAATACACGAACAATCCACATGATATTAACAGTCTAATATTTTATTGGCTAACTTAAGCCTTTTTTTGTATATTTACATGTTGATAACTTATCTGTTAAAATAAATCACAACGTATTTTTTAACCTTGAAACAGATGACAAACCAACAGCTTTGGCAGGCAATCTTAGGCAATCTCGAACTGACTCTGAGCAAAGCTAACTTCACCACTTGGTTTAAAAGCACTTCAATTGTTGAAAAAACAGATTATGGCATAATCATTGGTGTGCCTAATGCTTTTACCAAAGAATGGCTCCAAAACAAGTACCACCAAGATATTCTTAAAGCCCTCAAAACCATTGCCGCGGAAGTCAAAGAAGTTAAATACCAAATCGTCAGCCCAACTTCCACCAGTCCACAGGGGCCAAAAGACACAACCCGCACAGTGGCTATGGCCAAGCGGCCGGAAAATCAAACTCTCAATCCCAAATACACCTTTAACACTTTCATTGTCGGGTCCAACAACCAATTGGCGCACGCCGCGAGCTTGGCGGTCAGTAAAAAACCCGGCAGTGTTTATAATCCCTTGTTTATTTATGGTGGTGTAGGGTTGGGCAAAACCCACTTAATGCAGGCCGTGGGCGCAGAAATCCTCAAAAAGGATCCGCAGGCCAAAATTTTATATGCCACCTCCGAGCGATTCACCAATGACTTTGTCCAAGCCTTGGGCCAAGGCCGGGCGGAACAGTTTAAGTCCTTGTACCGCAACGTTGATGTATTATTGGTGGATGACATTCAGTTTTTGGCCGGTAAAGAGCAGACCCAAGAAGAATTTTTCCATACTTTCAACGCCCTACACCAAAACAACAAGCAAGTGGTCATGACCTCAGACCGCCTGCCCAAGGAAATTCCGGCGATTGAGGAACGTTTAGTCTCCCGGTTTGAGTGGGGCATGATTGCCGACATTCAAGCGCCCGATCTGGAAACCCGACTGGCAATTCTGCGGACCAAAGTTAAGGAAAAAAATTATACTGTTGAACCCGAAATTTTAAATTATATTGCCGAAACCGTCCAAAGTAACATCCGAGAGTTAGAAGGGGCCTTAAATCGCCTCATGGTTTATTGCCAATTAAACAATACCAAGCCAACCCTGGATCAAGTCAAAAGTGTTTTGGTAAATGTCATTACTCCGCCCAAAAAACGAGGTGTTTCAGCCAAAAAAATCATTGAAGTCGTGTCGGATTTTTATAATGTCACGCCCGAAGACCTCCTGAAGCAGTCCCGTAAAAAAGAGTATGTCAATCCACGCCAGATTGCCATGTATATCATCCGCAAAGAGCTGGAAACCTCTCTGCCCTCGATCGGTGATCTGTTTGGCGGCCGCGATCACACCACAGTTATTCACGCGGTTGATAAAATTGAGCGAATAATCAAAGAGAAAAATGGTTTGAAGCAGGAAATAGAATTAATTAAAGATCGTTTGTTCGTGCCTTGATAAGCTGTTGGTTGATTGTTGGCGGATTGTAATATAGTAGTGGAAAATTAAAAATTAAAAATTAAAAATTAAAAATTTTCCCCGCCCTGCCCACAGACTACAAACAACAAATTAAATTTTGAAGTCTAATAAAAACGAATATTAAATATAAAATAATTATCTAATACACAAATCCACACTAACTATTATAATTATTATTTATTTAAAACATATGAAATTAGTATGCACGAAGGAAAATTTGAAAAAAGGATTATCAGTAGTCAGTCGAGTAGTGGGAACTGGTAACCCACTACAGGTCCTAAATAATATTTTAATTAAGACTGATCAGGGCCGGGTAAAATTATCTTCGACTAATTTGGAAATTGGGGTTAATACTTGGGTTGGCGGCAAAATCGAAGAAGAGGGGGCACTGACTGTACCAGCCCGGTTGATTAATGAATATATTAATAATTTACCCACTGACAAAGTGACACTCGAAAGCCAAGACAATACCACCCTCAAAATCGAATCGGATAATTATCACACGAGTATTAAGGGTTTACCTCAAGAGGACTTTCCTCTGATTCCACAAGTCACAGAAGAGCCGTTTGCTAAAATTGACAGCGTGGAGCTCAGAAATTCTTTAGCGGAAACTGTCTGGGCTTCGGCGGCTAACGAAACCCAACCCGAGATTTCTGGCATTTTTATGGCTTTTGAAGGGGATAAACTGCGAGTGGCCGCTACTGACCGTTACCGCTTAGCCGAGCGAAGTGCGCAATTATTGGAGCCTGTTTCCGGGAGCAAAGAAGTTATTATTCCAATTCGGACTGTGGGAGAATTGTACAAAATTTTATCTTTAGGTAAGGGTCAGGTGGAAATTTATTTTTCCGAGTCTCAAGTATTATTTAAGTTTGACGAAACCGAATTGATCTCCCGCTTAATCGATGGACAGTATCCGGATTACCGGCAAATTATTCCTAAGGAATTCAAAACCGAAGTTTTGGTTGCCCGGGAAGAGCTGATCCACGCGCTACGAGCCGCGGCTTTGTTTGTGCCGGATTCCAATAATATAAATTTAGAAGTCAAACCCGAAGGCTTGGTCATCACCGCCGCGTCTATGAACTCTGGCGAGAACACCACACAAGTTAAAGCTAAAGTGACGGGACTGGATAATGCCGCGGTATTTAATTTCCGCTATCTGCTTGACTGTCTTAATAATTTAAGCGAGGCAAACGTGAACTTGAAAATGATCAATGATTCGTCTCCGGCCGCGGTCGTGCCAGAGGCGCGGGATAACTACACGTACATTGTGATGCCGATCAAGCTGTGATGCTCAGCCAGGTCAAATTAAAAAACTTTCGCAACTATCCACAAGCCGAGGTCAAGACTAATTCTGACCTCGTCTTGATTCTGGGCGAAAATGCTTCGGGTAAAACCAATTTTTTGGAATGCATATATTTTTTATCGCGCTTGAAATCATTTCGAAGCCCGGATAATCTGCTTGTGAGGGGACAAGAAGATTATTTTAATTTAAGCGGCCAGTATGACGAGAAAAATTTAGATATTATTATCCAAATAAAGCCTGCTCTGCGGCGCCTTTTCAAAATCAACGAACAAAAAACTAAGCGGCTGTTTTGGCAAGCCTTTCCCGTGGTTTTGTTTGTGCCCAATGATTTAAATTTGTTTCACTTAGGGCCGATTCTTCGCCGCCGATTCTTGGACGAAACCATTGCCCAAATTGATTCCAGCTATAATTTGGACTTAGTATCCCTGGAGCATATTCTCAAACAGAAATCCGCCTTGCTTGAGCAAATTTTTCAGGGCCAGGCTGATGCAGGCCAATTGGAATTATGGAACCAAGAATTGGCCCCAGTAGCTTTTCGAATCACTCAGAAACGGCAAACGCTTGTAAATTTTATCAATCAAAAATTATCAACCAAGGTCAATGAGTTAACTGGGTTTGCCAATAATTGTAATTTGCAGTACAAGCGGATTTTTGCGCAGTCTGAGGCGGAGTTATTGGCTAGCCTGCAAGAGCATCAAGCCGCCGAGATCCGGAGCGGCCAAAATCTGATCGGTCCGCATCGGGATGACTTTACAGTCCAGAAAGACGGCGAATTGAATATTTATATTTGTTCCCGCGGCGAACTGCGCTCACAAGTCTTAGCCCTGAAACTTTTGCAAGCCGAGTACTTAACCAATGATAAACAAAAACCCATAATTTTGTTGGACGATGTGTTTTCGGAACTGGACGAAACTCGCCGGACTAAACTGATTGAAAACCTGGCCGGACATCAAATTTTTATCACTTCCACGGAAGAGCATCACTTGCCGAAATTTTCTCAAAACACTTTGGTCTTAAAAGTTGAGGATAATGAAATAAAATAAAAAAAGCGCGAACCAATTGCTGGTTGCGCTTGAGAATCGAACTATTCGCCTGGTGGCGGGAGTTTGAGATCCCCGGCGGGTCCGAAGATGGTCATGCGTTCACCTTCTTCGACTTGCCCGATTTGGAGCATTTTGTATCCTGCTTCTCTGCCGATCCGAACGACCAGGTCACTTTCGTGACGCGGTACGAAAGCGTAGTAGCCAATGCCCCAATTGAATGTCTTGAGACAATCTTCGAGCGTAACGCCGAGCTCTTGCATGAAGAGAAACAGCGGTGGGATTTCACGTGGCCAAGTGTGAACGCGGTAGGTGAAGGGTCGTTTGTCGAAGGCCAGCTTGGCCACGCCGTCCCCAGTTCCTGGCAGAAGCGCGTGAATTTCGACTTCGGCTTCGAGAAGAGCTTCGACAAGGGCCACATACGACCGGGTGGGGATCAGCGCCTCTTCGCCGAGCGTGTTGCCATTGGGTAGTCTGGTCATGAATTTGTCAGGCAGTTGATCCATGACCCGTTTGATCACGAGCGAGATGCCGTTGGAGTGTAGCCCACTGGAAGTCACACCAATGATTTGATCACCGGCACAAAGATCCTTGCCGCTGATCATCCGCTTGCGGGGGGCGATGATGCCAGTCACTGACCCACTGAGCGAGGGTGCGCTGGCAACCGGTGGGGCAGAGTTGATCAAGTATCTAAGCGCCGGTGATTCACCGGCACCGAGCGCCATGCCGACTTCTTGGCAGACTTGAAAGAAGCCGTTGGCCAGATCTGCGGCTCGTCGCGTGTCCGCAAACCATTCACTCTGTCCGGCTGCCACTTCGTCAGCGTACACGACTGGCATAGCACCCTGCGCGATCACGTCGTTGACAGCCATGAGTGCCGTGTCAATGCCAATACCATCGTAGAACGTGCGGCCCAGTCCGAAGAACTGGTACATCCATTCCGCGATCCAGTTTTTGTTGCCCAGACCTTCTTGCGTCTTGGCCCAGCGGTGGCGTCGGTTGCCTACGTATTCGTACACCACGCCGTGACTGTGCATGACGTCTTGTTCGACGTAGACTTGCCGTTCCATCGGAAACGACAGGGTTTTCTTCCCCACGGCGACCATGGCGTCTTTGAATCCCTGGATCTGGGTGTAGTCCACGCCAGAAAGCGCGTATTCACTTTTCATCATTTGCTCCTTGTTCGGAATCGCAGGATCTGCGAGTTGGTGTAATCTCCCCGAGTCCGATCGAGTTCGGGTGTAAGCCTTGTTTCGGCTTCGTCTAGCGTCATCTTTTTGCCTACGGGCATGGTCGCGACCACAGCGTCTTGGAACTGGCACTGCTGTCGCAAGTTGGCCGCGAGGTCGAAACCGTGCGGGACGTCGACGATCAGCCGTTCATCCGACTGGAAGTTCTCAGCGTGCAGAGCGCTTCCACGGACTCGTCTGTCATCGCTGCGTCCGCTATCAAAGACAACATCTCCGCGAGCTTCCTTGACCCACGCTCGGTCAATTACTTCTTCGCCGCGCATGACGAGAAGCTCCTGGTGGTTAAACTCCCAACACGCATGCAGGGTGTCGAACATGAGACCATCGCGCAACTGAAACCAACGTTGTCCGTCAAAGTCCACGACCGTGATGGTGATCTGCATAGAATCCTTTTGAAAAGAGACCAGTTATTTCACAGGTTCCACTTTCAGAAATTCGAATCGCTCGGTGACTAGGTTGGCCAGTAGCTTGTTAGCCGTTTTGTTGGCGACGGCCCTAGCCCGTCTCAACGTGGTATTCGCGACTGTGAACGTGAAGTATTTGGCGCAGTCACGGATTGTAACGTTGGTGAACCCGCGTGTTTGGGCCTGTTCTGCCAGCACACGTTTTTGTGGGTCTGGAACTTCGTCCTTGAAACGAACCAACATCTCAATGCGGACAGACGGATACACTCGATGAGACGAGCCTTTGTGGTTGCCCATTCAGCCTCCTGTTGTTCCTCCGACCTTGTTTTCAAGTACGAATCAAAACCAAAAGGCTGGCCTTGACCCTATAGTCTATCAAGCCAGCTTTGTATTTACAAATTTTACTTTTCCAGCGGGCTTTTGGGAAGTTGTTGCTCTTTGGGCAGGGCTTCGTACAGATCCAAAATCATTTTTTCCACTCGCGTGGGGTTGGGTATGCGATCAAACACAAATCGTTCGGTCTCACCTGCGGTTTGAATGTAAACATTGCCATAATCCAAGAATGTTCCCAGCACTCCGTCCACTTCAGCGGTCACGTCCTCAATGCGGCTTAAGTGCAGTTCGGAAATTGTATGGTGGACCAGCGATTCTTGGGTAATATCAACCACGCGCTGGTTGGTGATGATCTGGACGTTTAGGTAATACATGGCCCAGAGAATGAGCAACCCCAGAACCAGAAACATTAAATAAATACTTTTGATTAAGTTGACGTATTCAACGTATGGATGAGTACCCAGTGTCGGCGCAAACCGGCCAATCGCCCAATCAGTCAAAATTAAAATTGCGGCAAACATGAGCCAAAGAATAAATTTGATCAAAAACACCATCCAGTGCTGACGTGTTTCCATGACGATTTCTTCGCCATCTTGTTGTCCGGGAAACAGTGTGCGTTGAATTTTGGGCCAATACATAGTGTTAAAATTTAATGCTATTTAGGTTAGCCACGGCGGCGGCATAGAGACTGGCGGAAACTATCAGATACAATAGACAGACAATGATGACCATAATTTTTGACCGGCCAAACCTTAGTAGTGCATATAACGCAATTAAACTATACAAGAGAAAGCCGGCCATAAGCAGGTAAAAAACCAGAGCCAAAATTGATAACCCGGTGGTTGAAGGTTGATAAGCTGTCAGCATTTTAAAGCAAAGTGGGGTTAATAGTTTTTTGCGGCGTCTTTTTTAAATGATCATAAGCCGCCGGAGTAGCCACGCGGCCTTTGGGGGTGCGGGCCAGTAGGCCTAGGCGCAAAAGATATGGCTCATAAATGTCTTCAATCGTACCCGGATCTTCGGATGTGGCCGCGGCGAGCGAGGAAATCCCCACTGGCCCGCCCGCGAATTTTTCAATCAAAGCTTGCAAGATCCGCCGGTCACTGCTGTCCAGGCCCAAATCATCCACTTCCAGCATAGCTAAGGCTTGCTTAGCAATGCTTTCATTAATCTTGCCGCTAGCTTTGACTTGGGCAAAGTC
>JGI1358J11329_10001758_pt1 | contig 17587 bp, 12 predicted proteins | sample Subgroupgradi54m_FD_11329 | JGI IMG/M metagenome (IMG submission 11329)
CCCCCGCCTGTGGAAATTCTTTGCTCTGGGGCTGGCGGCCGCCGCCTGCGGCGGCTCCGGCCCGGATTCCCGCCTCCGCGGGAATGACATGGGGCGCGGTGACATGGGGGACACCGAAACGGACATGCAACCCCGGGGCAGTGATGCGGAAACCCCCGATGGCGGAACGGATGCCGGAGATGCGGGAACGTCCCCCTTTTCCTGTGACAACGCCGAAGGACTCTACTTTGACACGGCCCTCATCTCCCCCTCAGACCCGGACACCCATGTCACCGTCCCCGCCAACCGGGATTTCCCGGAGTATGCCGGTTATGATCTCCTGGTTCCCTCAGGCACCTTTTCTGAACCCGTGTGCATCGAACTCAATGCGGCTACCAGCAAAGGCCCCGCCCCCGGGGGAACCCGCTGGGTGGCAGCTTCCGGAATAGAAGCCTCAGCGGTTCCCATGGCGAATCCGGTAACCAGTGAAGGACAGGAGAACCGGGCTGAACCCCTGCCAGGCCATTCCGTTACCGTGTCTATCCCCGGACGGCGTGACCGGGTGTGGACCAATACATCGGATGGTTCCCTCGAAGAAGTGCCCACTGAATTTACCGACACCGCTACTCTGGCGAGTACGGAACGCCTCGGCCCCTTCCTCCCCAGTGACAGCCCCCCCTCTATCCCCGAAGCGCCGGACGTGACGGCCAATCCCGACGGCTCAGCCACAATCACTCTGGGAGCGGAAGATGAAGGCTCGGACACCCTGCACATGCTGGCGCTCACGCTCTCCCTCCCGGACGGAACCCCTGTTCCCATGGCGGAACGCACGGAAACTTCAGCCCGCTTCAGCGTCCCCGCCGGTATCCTTGCCCCCGGAACACACTCGCTGACCGCCAGCCTCACCGACACCAACGGGAACACGGTCACAAGGCCGGTCACCGTGAATGTCCCCGACCTCTCCCCGCCTCCCGCTCCGGATGTTTCCCCTCTGGCGGGAATCGTTGCCCCTCCGGGAACCGTCACGGTCGGGCCTTCTTATGTGCCCGCGGGCGTCCCCGTCAGGGTCAGCGTTCCCCCTGGCACCGATCCCGCCACGATCATCGGGATGCGGATCCGGGAAGCTCCCGGCGCCGTTCCCCGTCCACTCGCTTACACTCCCGGCTCTCCGTCCACAGACACTTCGGTGCCGGATCCCTCGTCCTGCGAGTTCCAGCTTATTAAAACCGGTGGCATTGAGGGCTCCTGGGGATCAGTTCTGAATGTACTCCTCGACGATGTTCCTCCCGGAGCGGCCCTCTTTGACCCCCCCGGCCCCCGCACCGTTGGTCCGGGCGGAGCTTTGGTATCCGAAACGGTCACCATGCCTGCGACCGCTGATTTAGCTTCAGCCACCCTGCGGCGGAGCGACGGGGTCACCACCCCCCTCGACGCAACCCCGGGAGCCGCTATTCCCCTTTCCCTCGACCCCGGGTTTACCTACAGCATAGAGACCGTGGATGCCACCGGAGAAAACAGGAGTGAATCTGCCCCCCTGGAAATTGACGTGGACTCTGTTGCCCCCGGAGCGGCGGTCTTCTCTGAGTCCGGACCGGTCACGGTGGGACTGGCGGAAGCTTCTACCCCCTACCCGGAGACGGTCACCCTGCCTGCGGATTTGGATCTGGCTTCGGCTTCACTCGCCGACCTGACTACGGGGGAAGTGACCCCCCTTGAAGGAGCCGCTCCCGGAGCCACCCTCCCGCTGGAACTCCTGCCAGGCCATTCCTACGAAGTCCGTCTGACAGACGGAGTCGGGAATACTTCTGTCTTTGCTCCCCCGCCCGTTCTGGTGGACTCTCTCGTTCCCGCCACTCCCATTCTTGCCGATGGCCAGGCTCATCTGGATTTACCCATCACCGCGACCTCCGCCGCCTTTGACCTCACCCTTTCCCCGGACACGGTGAGACTTATTGTGACCCACAACGGAGCGCTCGTGGATGCGATCGAGATCACCCCCGGAACCACAAGTTACCGTTACGAATACACTCCCGATACCTCAGCCGGGGAAACCCTGGGCGGCCCATTCACTTTCGACGCCGAAGGGGCGCATAACCCGGATGCCGGTTCTGCCATGGGAGAGGTGCAGGTGTGGGAGGCGCCCACTCTGGGGACGATTGAGATTGATACGAGTCTGGATGGGGGAATAATAGATGCTGGAGTGGACGACACTGTTTCTATTACTGTTGTTAGCGCTACAACTTTTACGGTTAGAATAGAACAACTCAGCGGTTTTGATGAACCACGTGCAGTCCCCGGAACTCCTGACCCTGCCAGCGGTGCTGTTGGGGCAGACGGGGTGATACGGTTTATTTACCATACGGGAAATCAGTATGGCATGCGCGTACGCATGACAGTAACGGCCACCAACCCTGCCGGGGAAACAGGCACAACCGTAAGGGAATTCACCATAGGTGCAAGACCATAGCAAAATCTATTCGCACTTACACACGCGTCGTCCCAATGAAGGCGGGCTGTCGCAGTTCAAACTTGTCCCGGAAGCTCTGTAGTTACATCGGGAAACACCTCTGGCAACATTGAAAAAGGGTGCTGAACCATCAGAAATAGGAGCTCCCCCCACATCGCTGTAACACACCAGTCCCGCCGCCCCCGCATTCAGCGCCAGGCATTGAGAGCAGCCCACGTCATTCCAGCCAGTGTCCGGAGCAACGGGGTTATTGCACCTCATTGCCCTTGCACGCAAGGGGCTGGTTAGGGCTGAGCAGGCAGTCGTGCAGCTACCTGCAGTCATAATCCAGCAGCCTCCGCTATCTTCACGCACACCGGCGGGACAGAGGGAAAGGGCAGGCGCTCTCACCGTCACCGTGGTACTCAGCGTGCTAATGCCGGAAGCAAAGGCGAATACACGTCCGCCTATTGTAACCCGGGCGGTATCCGGGATGGTACAGATGGGGGTAAGCACAGTTCCATCCGTTGCGGTGGCTAAGGCCGTCAGGTCGTCCGCAGCAGTGACAGTGGCGCCGGTCCAATCACACAGATCCGTCACATCCACAGGAGCAGAGGCGGTGGTTAAAGCAGTGTCATTGCTGTCCACAGCCACCACCCGCAGGCGCACGGAAGCTCCGGGGGCCACTTCGGCCGAGGGAAGGTCAAAGCGTATCCGGGTCACCGTTGGCCTGCCCAGCGGGAAGGAGAAAGGGTAGTCCAGGGTTTCGGCTGTTCCTCCGGGCGGAGTGGAGGTGAGCCGGAAGAGAACAGTATTGGTTGCGCCCCGCCGTAACGTTGTGGCCCGGGTCAGGTCAACCGCCGCCGTGCCCGTGATTTCCCCCGTACCCGTCAGGGGAACAGGAGACGTGAGGAGAGAAGCTCCGCCGGGGTCTGGGGTTCTCACATCCACCGAAGCGGCCGTATGATCCACTACATTCACTCGGAAAGTGAAGGTTAGAGTGTCCCCGCTCGACCGGGAGGAGATGTCTATAAACCCCGGCCTTTCCCCTGTGACAGCGGAAGAAACAGCTCCCGTGGGAGGATTGCTCCTCTGAACCGGCACAAGGCCGGTTCTTTCCAGCGTTGTTCCCCCCAAAGTCAGACGTACGCGGAGGCGGCATTCAGCTCGGTTCACTCGGTCGGGCAGGGTGGCCGTGAAGCTGAGGCTCTGGGGGCTGGCGGTCATGGTTCCCGTACCCGCGCAAATGCCTTCATCACTGGTTATTTCATAAGTCGCCGGGGCGGCAAAATCATAGCCTTCGGTTTCAGCCCACACTCCGGCTCCGCTGGAAATACCCGTGAGAAAATCGGGTACGGCAACCGTCGGGAAGTTCAGGGTGCGGAGTGCAGGTTCCGAAGCGGCGGCCTCTGTCCCTCCATTGCCCAGATCCGCCCCCGAAAGCGCCGTGCCCGTCCCGATGGTGAGGGCAGGGGTAGACCAGGCCGAGGCTGAGAGGGGCAAGTCCCCCGGAGCCGGGGCCGCAGAGCTGAACTCCTCAAACCGGAGCCGCACTCCGCTCCAGTCCCCCGTGAGGGCAAGCGGGTAATCCGAACCTCCGTTGCGCAGATCCGGGAACCCGAACGTCGTGGGGAAAGGAACCGTTTCGCCCGCGGCATTGGTGTACTCGAGGGAAATACGGCTTCCGGGAATAGTCACGGCTCCTGCGGGTGAGGGATCCAATCCCATTGTCCTGTAAATGTTCTGAACCGTAACGGTTCCTCCGGCAACGCCAAGGACACGGGGCGCCATTTCGTTCGTCAGCGTAAGGGTGTTATAAAAATCATTCTGGATGGTCCGGATTTCATCCGGGGTTAACAGAATTGGTGAAACAGCAGCCCCTCCCAGCGTCACTTTAACCGGAGCGGTCACATCGGCGTCGCCCAGCTGGTTCCCCGGAACGCTATCCACAAAGTCCACCAACGTTCCTGCCGTGTTGTTCACCTGAATACGGCCGGACAGGACGGTGAGCGCCTCTGAACCGCCTGAAAGATCCACCCCGAATTCCGTCCCCCTTACCCCCGCGATGGCCGAGGTGGTTTCAACATTGAACTCGGAGTTCTGCGAGAGGCGGACGACTTTGTTCCAGATTTTACCCGTGCTTCCAATGAGCTTCGCGGTGATCCGGGTGATAATGCCGCCCTGGTCATTCTTAGCGACAGTCAGGTTTTTGAGCTCCAGCCTGGTGTTGGCTTCAAGCGAGGTCACACTGCCGTCGGAGAAATAGAGATCCGCCCTGCCCGCTCCGGTACGCACCTTCATCCCCTGAGCAAGGAGCTGACCGGTAAAAAGGGGAGACTCTTCGTCGCTGCCACTCCTCAGAGTGACAAAGGCGGCGCCGTTCACATTCCTCGCCGTCGCCGTGAGCGTCCGGGCATCTGCGCTATACGGCAGGAAGCCGCCCCGCTGGACGACGAAGTTGGGGCCGTCAAAAGCGCGTACGATACTGGGCAGGGGGAAGCCCTTGTAAAGATTGTCCTGTGTACGGGCCTCAAACGAGCCGTTGCTGTTTTGCCACAATCCAGCCACTTGGTAGTACTGGCCGTCTTTGCTCCGGCCATACACATAGCGGCTTCCGGTCCACGGATCCGTCGGCACTTCCTGAAGGTAGCGTTTCCCGAGCAGGTCATTGTCCACAAACCCCTGGATGAAGGCGGCTGCGGCGCAGTCATGTGTGTACTCGGCATGCGCGTCGAAGCAGAGGATGTTTTTATTTCCTCCCAGCGGCAGCGGCGGATACTCACCAAGATGATCGCGTTTGTACTGCTCCATCACATTCGCTTCCGCGGTCAGGTCATCCAGCATGCGCTCATTCTTTGCCTTGCGCTGGCTGGCCTGGATTCCCACATACGCCACGCCACTCAAAATAGCGATGATCGTGACGACGACGAGCAGTTCGACGAGGGAGAAACCCCGCCTACCTATTTTCCCCTTCTCTCTCTCTCTCTCTCTCTGCTTATTGGGATTTTCCACATTTTTGAGTTTAGGTTTATAAATTTAATCCGATTCTTTTTCTGATTCCTCTTCGGGTTCACCTTTCTCCACTTCTTTATCGCCGCCCAAATCGGTGCCGGCATTCAGGGCATCCACGCCGTAAAAGCGGAGGAAGTTGTCGTAAATCAGTTCTGTAAAACCTCCAACCACCTGCAAAATGACCCACACCATGGGCATGGCAAGGAAGGTGAACGTGGTGGCGGAAACTTTGAGCGCCATGAGCCCCAAGGCAAAACCAAAGCTCACAAAAATCCCCAAGGCCGTGCTGTAAATCCCGAGCAGGGAATACTCATAGCCCGCCAGCATTTCCATGATGAGCGCTGAGACAAACGCGCTGAGGAGAAAGTGCGCGGCGGCAACTCCATTGGCCACTCCCACCCCGATTCCCAAAAAGTAGAGCGGAATGGTCAGGAAGAAAAGAACCAGGTTGAACAAAAACACTTGAGTGATCGTGGTTTTGCGGCGGCTGTATTTGAAGCTGTCTAAAAACGTCACCATCACGGCGGTGACTGTGTTCGCCGTTACCGTTCCCACAAAGGCCATGATGATCATCACGAAAACGGAAATCGANGANGCGTCCCCGTTNGGNACCAGGGTCACCAGAATAAAATAAACCACGAAAAGAGCCAGTGTTCCCGCGATGCCGCCCGTGAGGCCGCTCAGGAGCCGGAATAGAAAGAGGATAAAAGTGAGGGGGCGTTTTTCGACGGCGTTTTCGGAGGTCATTGGGTGTAGGTGTTAGAGTTTAGGAGGAGATTCCCGCCTTCGCGGGAATGACAATTAAGTGTGTCTGAATGACATTAAGGCGAGCGCGATTAGGCCGAGCGTGATTCCCATATCCGCCAGATTGAAAGTGGGGATCGGCCCGAGGGCGATGAAGTCGACGACGTAGCCCAGGGTGAGCCGGTTGACTAAATTTCCCATCGCTCCGCCCAGAATTATACCGAAAAGGAGCTGGATGAGAAACCCCTTTTTAAGATTGAGCATGCAATAGAGAAGGCCGCCGATTAAAATCAACGAGATCAAGATCGCAAGTCCGGTGGGAATGGGAATGCCAAAGGCGATGCCCGCATTCTTTTGGAGTGTCAGGGAAAGCCAGCCGGGGATCAAAACACGGCGAGCCGTCAGCGCTCCGAGCGCCCAGCGCTTGGTCCAAAGATCCGTCATCAGCCAAAGTGCCCCGATGATTATTTCACTTCGATAACGCATCGGGTTCGAGTATAATGACTTTATGAGACAAAAGTCTATGGACACCCTTTTGGCCGTTGTGTTTTTAGCCCTCGTGCTTTTTGGTATTGTCATGATTTCCAGCGTCAGCGTATACGAATCGCACCAGCTCACAGACGCGATGGCTCGCAAAGGCCTCATCGACGCGGCGACCAACAGTTTTTACCTGTGGCGGCATATCAGCCGCACATTGATTGCCATTCCACTGGGGATTTTGGCCATTTATTTACCGCTTTCTTTTTGGAAGCGCATCGCATTACCCTTTTTTGTGATCAACCTCCTCTTGCTCCTGGCGCTCTTTTTGCCCGGGGTCGGGGCGAATTACGGCACGTCCACCAGCTGGATTTCTCTCCCCATTCTCCCGTCTATTCAACCGGCGGAAATCGTTAAACTCGCTTTGATTTTTTACCTGGCCGTGTGGATGGAAAAACGGCAGGAACATGTGAACTCCTTCCAGTATGGCTTTTTGCCGTTCACCGTCATCCTGAGCATGGCGGTGGTGCTTTTGGCCCTGCAACCGGACTTTGGTTCCGTGCTGGTGATTGCGGTGATTGCGACAGCCATGTTTTTTGCGGCCGGAGGTAGCTTTCTCCATATTTTGAGCGGCGGATTTTTTGCCACGCTCTTCGCGTACCCTATCATCATGAGCAAGGAGTATCTCCGGAAGCGCTTCCTTACTTTTTTCAATCCCGATTTCGATCCTCTCAACATTGGTTTCCAGATCAAACAGGCGCTGATTGCGATTGGCAATGGCGGTTTTTTCGGAGTGGGCTTTGGTAAGTCCGTGCAAAAATTCGGCTACCTTCCCGAAGTGCAGGGGGATACGATTTTTGCCGCGGCCGCCGAGGAGTTGGGATTTTTGCGCATTGTTCTTCTCATTCTCTGCTATCTCATCATCGCGTGGCGGGGGTATCACATCGCGCTACGCGCCCGGGACCGTTTTTCCATGCTGGTGGCCGTGGGTATTACCACCTGGATGGTTTTCCAGGCCATCATCAACATCGGGGTGAATCTGGCGATTTTACCCCTCACCGGGCTCACGCTTCCTTTCGTCAGTTATGGCGGTTCGTCGCTCATTACCGCGCTCGTTGGCGCGGGAGTTTTACTCAATATCTCTCGTCATGCAGAACCCGAAACGCATTCTGTTGACCGGCGGGGGCTCCGGGGGACACCTTATCCCCAACCTCGCTATCGCTTCTGAATTGAAGCGGCAAGGCGCGGAACTCCTTTACCTCGGATCCCGAAATCCGATGGATCGCACGCTTGTGGAAGCGGCCGGGATTCCCTTTGTCGCCCTGTGGAGCGGCAAATGGCGCCGTTATTTTTCGTGGCGGAATTTTGTGGATCCCCTTTTGATGCTGGCCGGGTTTTTTCAGGCGTTTTATCACCTGCTCCGCTTTTGGCCTGAGGTTGTTTTTATTAAGGGTGGCTCTGTCGGCTTTCCTGTCGCGATCGCGGCCTGGTTGCTCCGCTTCCCCCTGGTGTTGCATGAATCCGATACGGTGATGGGGCTTTCGAATCGCATCGTCGCGCGGCTGGCCAACCGGGTTTTATTGGGGTTTCCGGGAGCGATGGCTTTGTCGGAAAAGGTACAGCTCGTGGGCAATCCCGTTCGGCCTTTCCTTGCGGAGGGATCGCGGGAAAAGGGTTACGCGCTCACGGGATTTAATGCGGATCGCCCCGTCGTCCTGATTTGGGGGGGCAGTCAGGGCGCGCAGGAAATCAATGAGTTGGTGGAAGCGAATTTTGAAGCGCTTAAACCCCATGTTCAAATTGTTCACGTTACCGGAGCGGGCAAGGCCATTTCCATTCAGGACAACGCTTATAAAGCCTTTGAATATCTGGGCGATCCGCTCGCGGATATTTATGCCATCACCGAGGTTGTGGTGGGGCGGGCCGGAGCCAATTCGCTCGCTGAACTGGCTTTTTTGCAAAAACCCAATTTGCTTTTGCCGCTCAAGGGCGCTGCTAATCATCATCAGGAAAGCAACGCCGCTTATTTTGAAGCGCAGGGGGCTAGTTTGGTTTTGTCTGATAAAACCTTACTTGTTCCGACTCTCGTGGCATTGTGGGACAACAAGGATCAAAGGCAAGCGATGCAAAGAGCTTTAGATCAGATTGCGCGCCCGGACGCGGCTGAACAAATTACTGATTTACTGACTAGAGGGGGGAGGGCTTAAAACACCGATGTACCAACTTTGTACCAAGTTGGTACATAATTGGTACAAGCCCTATAACATACCCCCCAACAGGATGGGGTATAATGAAGGGCAATAAGTAATCTCTTTATGAAAATCGGCATTAACGCTCGCTTCCTGACACAGCCTTACACTGGCACGGGCCAGTACACCCGCTTACTCCTTTCCGCGCTGGCGCGCCTGGATTCGGCAAATGAATATTTTTTGTTTACGCCGGAACTCGTTGAGTGGAATCTGCCGGATCATTTTCACCAGCTCCGCATTCTCGAAAAACCCTCTTACTCGCTCAGCCTGCAAAAGGCCCACTGGGAACATGTACTGGTGCCGCAGGAAATGAAAAAATGGAAAATCGACCTGGCGCACTTCCTGTATCCCAGCAACCCGTGGGCGCGCCTGCCTTTTCCCACCATCGTCACCGTGCACGATGTGATTCCCTGGATTTTTCCCGCGTACCGGACGCGCTGGCGTTCCAAGCTGTACCAGTTTTATGCCCGCCACGCTCTCAAAAAAGCCGATCACGTGATCACGCCTTCCCATTTCTCCAAAAAAGAAATCGTGTCCACGCTGAAGGTGAAAGAAAAAAATATCACGGTGATCCCGCATGGCGTGCCGCCCGCTTTCCCGACTCTGGGGCCCACAGTTCCCCTGCGCCGACCCTTTTTGCTCTACGTGGGCGGTTACGATGAGCGAAAAAATGTGCCGCGGCTCATCCAGGCTTTTCTCAAATACCTCGCTCACGAAACAGCCTTCGACCTCATTTTGGTTGGAGGGAAAAAGAAAGGTCTTGAATCGCTGATCACCGATGAGTACGCGCCGCGGGTCAGCGCCACTATTCCCGTCCAGCCGAAAGGCCATATTATTTTTACCGACCAGCTCGACGCGCGGGAACTTGATATCCTCTATCATCAGGCGACCCTGCTGGTGCACCCGTCGCTTTACGAGGGGTTCAATTTGCCTGTGCTCGAGGCCATGGCCGCGGGCCTCCCGGTGGCCGCCGCGGACATTCCGGTCAATCGCGAGGTCACGGGAGAGCACGCCGTCTTTTTTGACCCGCTTTCCATCGACTCCATTGGCCAAACCCTGCGGTCGCTTTTGGCCAATGCCCCTTTCCAAAAAATCCTGGCGCAAGACGCGCGGGAAAAAGCCCGGGAATATCGCTGGGAAAAAAGTGCGGAAGAGACACTAAACGTATATAATTTGTTTATCTAGCACAGTGCCCCAATGTCCATCAGCTTCATTTTTTTCATCGTCCTTCACGTTTTGGCTCTCGTTTATTTTTTGGAGGTGATGCGGCGTGTCCGCCAGCGGAGCAAGGAATATCCCCTGCATGACACCCCGGCCACATTGCCTTTTGGGTTTATCCGGTTGCGGCATGTGGTGACGCTTTACACCCTACTTTATTTTTTGTGGGTAGCGGTTTCCATTGTTTTTTATCTGCAATGGCTGGGGGGTGGGGCGCCAGAGATACCTCCCCCGACTCCTTCCGCTATTCCCCTTAACCTGTGATTCGCATGCACGAGAAAATAGCGGTTTTGGATTTTGGCGGTCAGTACGCGCATCTCATCGCTAATCGTGTGCGGCGGCTAGGGGTGTACAGCGAAATCCGCGATTCCGACACACCCGCCTCCGAGCTCGCACAATACAAAGGCCTCATCCTCTCCGGCGGGCCGATGAGCGTGTACGCCCCGGGCGCCCCCCACTGCGATCCAAAAATCTTTACCCTCGGCATCCCCGTCCTTGGCATCTGCTATGGCCATCAGCTCATGCAGCATTTGCTCGGGGGGAAAGTGGCCAGCGGCACAACGAAAGAATATGGGCTGGCGGACCTGATCATAACCAAACCCGTGGGAATTTTTAAAGGCGTCGCGTCACCCACCCGTGTGTGGATGTCCCATGGGGATACCGTCCAGTCGATCGGCCCCGGATTTACGGAGGCCGGACGGAGTGTTGATCTCCCGTACGCGGCGGTGGCGGATGAGGCGCGCCATTTTTACGGCGCTCAATTTCATGTGGAAGTGACCCACACTCCGGAAGGAATGAAAATGCTCGGGAATTTTTTGGAGATCTGTAAGGTTCGGCGTGACTGGAGCATTGAACAATTCATCGAAGAAGAAGTGGAGCGGGTAAAGAGTAAACTGGGAGATTCTTCGTCCGATGTACATCGGACTCAGAATGACAAACGAAAAAAAGTTTTCATGCTCGTGTCCGGCGGAGTGGATTCGACGGTGGCCTTCGCGCTGCTCGAAAAATCACTCGGCAAAGAACGGGTGTACGGCATGCTGGTCGACCACGGCTTGATGCGGCTCGACGAAGCGGCCAAAGTCAAAATAGCCCTGAACAAAGCCGGTTTCAAAAATTTGCATGTGGTCGATGAATCCGAACGGTTTTTGGGCGCGCTCAAAGGCGTCACGGAACCTGAAGCCAAACGGCGCATCATCGGGGAGCTTTTTTGGGAAGTTAAAGAAGCGCAGGCCAAAGCCTTGGGGCTGAATCCCGATGAGTGGATCATGGGGCAGGGGACGATTTACCCCGACACCATCGAAACCGGCGGCACCAAGCATGCTGATCGCATCAAAACTCATCACAATCGCGTCGATCTGGTTCAGGAGATGATCAAAGCGGGGAAGGTCATTGAGCCCCTCGCTCAGCTCTACAAAGACGAGGTGCGGACGCTCGGCGAAAAACTGGGTCTGCCGCGCTCGCTTGTCTGGCGCCAGCCCTTTCCGGGTCCTGGGTTGGGGGTGCGGATTTTGTGCTCCCCTCGTGTCATTCTGAGCGCAGCGAAGAATCTCCCCAATCACTCATCTGCCCATTACAAGTCATCTGGGAGATCCTTCGCTAGCGCTCAGGATGACATTGAAGCGTACATCCGCCAGACTCCTGGTCTCCAAGACTGCGTTGCCCAAATCCTCCCCGTCCAATCCGTTGGCGTGCAGGGCGATGAGCGCACGTACCGCCACCCCGTGACCCTTTTTACGAGTTGCCGCGACTGGGATTTGCTGGAAAAAATCTCCACGGCGATCACGAACCGGTTTTTTGAGGTCAATCGGGTTTTGCTGGCGCTCGCGGGTTCGCCCGGCGAATTTCAGCTGAAGCAATGCGATGTAAACCGCGAACGGGTCGCGCTCCTGCAACAGGTCGATGACCTGGTCACTCAAGCAATGGCCAAAGCGCCGAGCGATTACGGCATCTGGCAATTCCCCGTCGTCCTCGCGCCGGTGAGCACCGTGACCGGCCACGAATCCATCGTCCTCCGGCCCATCGTTTCCACCGAAGCCATGACCGCCAGTTTCGCCCGTATCGACTGGCCCATTTTGGACAAGCTGTCTAAAGTTGTGGCCAAACAAAAGGAAATCACCCATGTGTTTTATGATTTGACCCATAAACCTCCGGGGACGATAGAGTGGGAGTGAGGCGTTCCTTATTAGCTACCTTAATAGCACTCTCAGGGGCTTCTGGCATGGTAGAAGCCGAACAGGGTCCAAAACTCTCTCCAGCAACGGATAAAGGTACTACTGCAGCTGGGTCGTGCACACGATTGGAAATGGAACAGCTAGGATTTTTAGGAATTGCTGGGGATGTTGATGGGGTAAATGCGCTCATGAAACTCATGCAGGAGATGAAAAAGGATCCTCCAAAACCGAATGTTGGGATTTAGAGAATCAAAAAAGGGAACACTTTTGAAAAGTGGTTCCTAGGGGGTGGCTAGACTCGATGTACCAATCTTGTACCAACTTTGTACCAAATTGGTACATTGGGTTTGGGAAGCAGTCGATGGCCATGCACCAACTATGCACATAGCTTGTGCATACCCTGTGCAACAGTTCCAATATGCAAAGGCTTGGGATTGCCCTGTTGAAGGTAATCGAGTGCTGGTTTGCCTTTCGCTCTCAATTCTGCTAGTATAACGACCTAGTTTTTACTTTTGTCTGATTCTAAACAACCCATCATCGATGAGCTGGTGATTCGCGCGCAAAAGGGGGACGCGGAAGCGTTTGCCCAGCTTTACGATCAGCTCGTAAAACCCATATACCGGTACATCTATTACCGCGTGGATCCGGCGATTGCCGAAGACCTCACGGAAGATACCTTTTTGAAAACCTGGGAAAACCTGCGCCAATACAAAAAAGGCAAATTCCCTTTTTCCGCCTGGGTTTTCCGGATTGCGCATAACCTGGTTTGCGACTATTACCGCCAGCACAAAATCCAAACCGCGGAAATGGATGAGAACATGGCCGACCCCACCGTCCGCCAGAATCCGGCGTTTCAGGTGAATGTCCGCTTCAATGAAATTCGGCTGAAGCAAGCCATCCATCGCCTGCCGGAAAATTATCAACAAGTCATCATTCTCAAATACATCAATGAACTCCCGAATACCGAAATTGCCGCGACCCTGGGCAAACCGGAAGGCACGGTGCGTACCATCCAATTCCGGGCCTTAAAACAACTCCGCACCCTCCTCGAGGAAAAACGCGAGGATTTTTGAAACAAAAACCCCTTTCTTTCGTTATAAATAGCGCCAAAATGAACATTCTCGAAACCCATCTCCACCGGCTTTCCAAGGTCAACCCCCCGCGACGCTTTGTCCAGCAGTCGAAGGACCGGTTGCTCTCGCAGATCGAACTGCGGTCGAACGAACAGTGGTTCATGGCCTTTCTGCGGAAAATCGGCATTGTCACTCCTCCCTTGGCTTTTTTGACCCAAGCCCGGTTGCGGCTGGTGGAAAAATTGGCTCACGTAAAGCCCCATTTCGGTTGGCTTCTTTTTCTCCGGCGCGTGGCGGTTTCCACGCTCGTCATGGTGTTGGCCGTGGGCTCCACCCTGTTTTTTGTCGATGGACGGCAGGTGGTGACGGCCTCCCAAGACACCTACCTCGAAATTCTCCACGGCTCAGCCACCATTAAGCGGGCTGATCGGCTGGCGTGGGATAAGCTCGGCACGGTGACGGAAGTTTCCGCCGGGGATTTGATCCACCTGGATGACCAGGCTCAGGCCGTTCTCCGGTTTTTTGATGACACCGAAGTGCGCTTGTCGCCGGGTTCTTTGCTCCTCATCAGCCAAATCTACCCCAGTCCTTCGTTTGGCCGACAGGGAGTCATCGAAGTGGCCCTGCACCAGGGGCACGCGTGGGTGCAAACTCAGGATGTGGAAGACGGTTATGCCGGTTTTACGCTCGTGACGCGCGACGCGATTCTCCAATCCCTCAATGGCTCGTTCGATGTCTCGACCGACTTGGTCAAACCCACGGTGGTGCGGGCGTTTAGGAACAACCTCCGGGTCCAATCGCTCGCTCCCGCGACACGGGATGTGATAGATCAAGTCACTCTTTCCGCCGATCAAAAATTAACTCTCACCGCCAGCAATTTGGCCAAAGCCTCCAAACCCCTTTTGGCGGCCGATAAAACTGAGCAATGGGTACAGGACAATCTGAACCGCGACCACAGTCATCTCACTGTTCTGCGCGACCGCGAATTCAACTCGCTCCAGGAAACAGCCGGAGTGCTGCCGGGCCAAGTGCTTTACCCCATCAAGCTGGCCAAAGAACGCCTGGAACTGGCCTTCACATTCGGCGATGACAACCTGACCCAGGCCCAAATCGACTTTGCCAACAAACGCCTGAACGAGGCGATTGTGCTCTTGCGGCAGGGGGATTCCGGTAAAGCCCAGGAGGCCCTGCTGGCCTACCAAAACCTGACGCAGAATATTTTTCAAAATGCGCCCCAAACCGCCCGCCAGGAAATCTCCCAGCGCATCATCGCCAAAAACCAAAAGTCCCTTTTGGCCGCGTTGCCCACCGACCCCCCCATCCGCGTGGTCACGGAAGCCCTGAACCAAACCGAAGAACTCATCGCCCAGGATCCCCTGCAACGGGAAAAAATCCACCTGGCCAACGCGGTGGATCGCCTGAATCACATGGCCGATCTAGTCACGGCGGGCGACCTGAAAGGTGCCAAAGAAGCGTTGGCCGACCACAGCCTCACTTCCACCGACATCCTAGCTCAGATCGCGCTTTTGCCCAGTACGGATTCCAAAAAACAAATGGCGCTGGAGGTGTTGGCTTTACAGCAAACGGAAGCGAAGCTTCTCGGAAATATCACCACGCTCGCCAGCGCCCAGCCGCCCCTGGCCCAGGACGCCCAGTTTTTGGCGATGCTCCAGGAGGCGGGCCAATCCATGAACGGCACGATCGAAAATACCCTCGCGTTTATGGCACCGCTCAGTCCGTCGCCCGTGGCTATTCCTTTTGTGAGCGCCGAAGATTCGGGCGTGAAAGATTTTGTGAGCCGCCTTTCCGTTTACAAAACCTGGCAGGGACAAAAAAACGAAATCAATCACCTGTTCCAGGAACAAGTCGGCTTGCAATGGAATGCAGACTTTTTACGCTCGGCACGCGCCGAGATGTCTGATCAGCGACTTCAAAGCCTGATAGACAGCTACATCGTGGCCGCGCAGCGCCAGCAGCGCATGCAAAAAAACAAGGCGGTCAAACAAAAGATTGATCGGGCGATACGGATGAGGAGGGATTAGCCCCGCGACCGTGGAGGCTGCATTAAAACCGTTCGATTACTCAAGAACAATCTTTTTTGTGTAAAATATATTGATTATTTATAATCTACACGGTAAAATATAAGTATGATCAATAGAAATATCGAATTTCCGGCTCAAAAGAGCTTTTTTCTCTTTGGACCACGGCAAACCGGGAAGAGCACTTTATTGCGTGAACGATTTGATCCAGCCACGTCTTACTGGTATGACCTTTTGAAAACAGAAGTTTTTACCCGCTTTTCGGCTTACCCCCATCTTTTTCGGGAAGAAATAGTGGGTCGGGACAAAAAAATAACCCATATCGTGATTGATGAAGTTCAACGCGTTCCTGAACTTTTAAATGAAATTCACTGGCTGATGGAACAGCCGGGCAGTCCCTATTTTATTTTAACGGGTTCCAGCGCACGAAAGCTGAAATGTTCCAAAGCCAATCTGCTGGCCGGACGCGCCCTTACTTTCCATCTTTATCCGCTCACCTATTCTGAACTTAAGGATCAATTTTCGCTCATGAAAGTTTTACAGTTTGGCTCTCTCCCCAGTGTTTATTTTGAACCGTCGGCTGAGGAAGCCGCCGATCGCCTGCGCGCGTACGTGGATACTTACTTAAAAGAAGAGATACAGCTGGAAGCAGAGGTCAGAAACCTAAGCCCCTTCATCCGGTTTCTTTCATTGGCGGCTTTTGAGAATGGGAACCAAATCAATTATTCCAATATTGCCCGGTCAACCGGCGTTCTGTATCAGACCATTAAAGGCTATTTCCAGATCCTGGAAGACACGCTGATTGGCCAGTTTTTGTATCCTTATACCAAATCGGTTCGCAAGCGTTTATCGAAACATCCAAAATTTTATTTTTTTGATACCGGAGTGACGCGCGCCCTCACCCAAAAACTCACCATTCCGCTGTCTCCTCACACGCCCGATTTTGGAAACGCTTTTGAGCAGTTGGTTATCCTTGAAACCATGCGGGAAGCGCATTATCAAAAAAAGGATTGGATGTTTTCTTATTATCGGACCACCCATGGCGCGGAAGTCGATCTTGTCATCGAAATGCCATCGGGAGCAACCATCGCCGTTGAAATAAAAGCCACGGATCATGTTACGTCCGCTCATTTAAAAGGACTCAAATCCTTTAAGGAAATTTGTCCTTCCGCCCAGCTTTTTTGCGTGGGCCTGGAGCCCCATCGGCGTACAATCGACTCTATAACCATTCTGCCATGGAATGAGATGCTCACTTTGAACTTTAGCCGGGCTTAAAGTTGACTTTAGGAAATATGGGATTAGAATGTAAGTGAATTATACTTTTTCATGGAAAAAATTATCCAGCGAAAACTTTTGAAAGACCTGCATGACCATCTTTCTTCAAGGGAAATTTCGCTCATTACAGGTCCCCGCCAAGTGGGGAAAACAACGCTCATGCGGGCGCTGGAAAAAAGTGTGAACGAACAAGGGGGAAAAACAGTTTTTTTAGATCGCAGGATCAGCTGATTGATAAGTTAAACCTTGAATTAGGGCAAAGCCGGGGTTTTGTGTTCATCGATGAAATTCAGCGCAAGCCGGATGCCGGTTTATTTTTAAAAGGGCTTTATGATCTGAATCTGCCCTCAGCCCGGTGACCCTGGAAGAATGGATTGATTTTAAAACCGATTACCGTTACAGCGGCCGTCTGGCTGATTTTTTGAAAACCGAAAAGGAACGCCCCATGGCCTGGCTAAAAGAATACTTGAATTTTGGAGGTTATCCCCGGGTTATCCTGGCCAAACAGCGATCCGAAAAATTAAGAATAATGGATGAAATTTTCAGGAGTTACATTGAAAAAGACATCGGGTATTTATTGGGGGTGGAGCGGATAGAAGCCTTTGGACAGATGATTAAAATACTGGCATCCCAAGTCGGCGGCCTGGTAAACGTAGCCCAATTGGCTTCCATGACGGGTCTTTCGGCGCCAACACTTAAACAATACCTATGGTACGCGGAAAAAACCTTTATCATTAAAACCATTAAACCTTATTTTACGAATCGCCAGAAAGAAATAACCAAAGCGCCTGTAACCTATTTTTAGGGATAAGTTAAATTTTTGGGGGCTGAAATGAGGGGTTTTGTGCTAAGGTAAGGCAATAAACCCTAATTTTTTCTGTATGACAAAAAAAATGCCCCCTTT
>JGI1358J11329_10001771_pt1 | contig 17522 bp, 19 predicted proteins | sample Subgroupgradi54m_FD_11329 | JGI IMG/M metagenome (IMG submission 11329)
CGTGATGTGGGCGCTGGGGTTCCTGGCCCGTCGGACGCGCTTTTGGGTCGCTATCGGTTCGATTGTGCTTTTCACCCTGTTCGTGGGCGCCAGCCCCTCCGTGGTGCGCGCGGCGATCATGGGGATACTTGGGCTGGTCGCGCTCAACACCGGCCGGCAAAGTAACATTCATCTCACGGTACTGTGGACCGCTTTTTTCATGATCCTTTATAACCCAAAAATCTTGTGGTGGGACGCGGGCTTCCAACTCTCATTCGCCGCGGTGCTCGGGCTGATTTACGTGGCGCCGCTGTTCAAAAAATATACCGAAAAACTGCCGTCGGCCTTTGGCGCGCGAGAGGCCATCATCATGACGATGTCGGCTCAGGTGATGGCTCTGCCCATCATCCTTTACGACTTTGGGCGCCTGTCACTCATCGCGCCGCTCTCCAATCTCCTCGTGGCCTTTGCCATTCCGCCCGCGATGCTGTTCGGCTTTGCCGCCGTCATCCTCTCGTATCTTTTTTTCCCTCTGGCCATGCTTTTGGCTTACGTGGCCTGGGGAATTTTAAGTTACATTCTTAAGGTCATCGAAATCTCCGCCGCCATCCCGTATGCCAGCGTGAACTGGCCCGGTACGCAGGTGTGGATGATCGTGGGGTATTATGTTTTGCTCGTGATCGGACTCTATATATTGGCGACCAAAAAAAAGTTGACGGCGACCTCCTGATTTGCTAAAATTAATACAGAAAAAGACTTTCGGCCCGTGGTTTATATACCACACGAAGCGGAGAGTCTTTTCTTTATTTCCATGGGAACACGGACATGAACCATTTCTGATCCTTTCTAATATTTTCTTTTATCTGCACCAAAAATAAAGAATGATCAGGTGTCATTCCTATAAAGCGGTATAATATCTCAGAGGATTTATTAGGATTGAGTTTGGAGGCAGGTTTGATCCTTGATTTTTGGATTAACTCCAGAGCACAGGGGAAATATTTCATTCGCCGAAAACGGTCCGGCCACTTTTTTTGATCCAAATGATGCCAAAACAATTCCAAAAAAACTTTGCTGTTCTTAAAATAGTGCGAACGCACATAGGGTCTGCGCTTGGATTTTGATTTTATCTGCTTATAAAGCGCAAAAGCTTTAACATAAACTTCGTGATAATCCGTGCCGGTTAATTTTTCTGCTCTTGTTCGATAAGCGTTCATAAAATTCATTGAAAACTTTTAAAGCAAAATTCAGTATAGTAAACTTTAGTTTACTTTTCAAGGTTAAAAATAATTATTTCTTGCCATTTCTTATATATTTTGTTATAATATGGTCGTCAATTAACTACCATTTTATGACTCCAGAAATAAGACCTGAATTCAGAGGTGAGGAGGAAGTTGCTATTGTAGAAGATGTTACTGGATCTACGGATTATGTTCCAGGTCGCGGTGCGGACATGGTTCCTAGTCGTATTGGTGTTGGCCGCCTTGAAGTTCATAGTATTCTTAAAGGCCATACCCTTGCCTTAGACGCTCTTTTTGTTCTGGAAGGCCTTTCATCTGCAGGTGTCCAGGCCGTTCGGGATAAAGTCAGGGAATTGCAAGGTGCTGACGGAAAAGGAAAAAGCAAAGTCACACAAGCAGCGGTTTTAGAAGCTTTAGCCGCCTAAGTACCAGCCTTTTTGTATTCCTGTAAAATCTTTTTCAGCGATTCCTCCAGAGGCGGCATGTGAACGCTGAGGTTCTCGCGTTTGTCGGCATTTAAAATGCAATTGGAGCGGCGTTCGCAGAGTTTGGTTTGTTCGGCTTCGCCCATCAGGTTGATTTTGAAACTCAGATCCACGATTTGCCGGTACATCGTCATGATGCCCACGTGGTCCATGGCGCCGGGGTTGGTCATGTTGAGGACGCCGGTGGCGCGCTTTTCGATGAGTTGGATTACGGCGGGCAAAAAGTCCTCAATCACCGTGCAGGAATTCATGAAGTTGATCATCTTCGGGTATTTCACCAGCTTGTCGATCAGGTTTTTGGGATTTGGTTTCCCGAGGAGTGGAATGCGGATGCGGAGCTGGAGCACGTTCGGAAAATCCTTGAGCGCCATTTCGGAAACAATCCGTGAGCGGGAGTAAACCGAGCCAAAGTAATTGGGAGGGTCGTTTTCGGTGAAGCCCTCTTTTGGATAACCGTCATAAATACAGCCGCTGGCCAGCTGGACCATGTAGATTTTTTGTTCGTCGGCTATCGTCGCGATGTTGAGCGAACCGGCCACGTTTACGCTGAAGGTTTCGGCGGCGTGGGTTTCGCACCAATCCACATTGGGTTTGCCGGTTTTCCCTGTGGCATTCACGACTACATCCGGTTTGGCTTCTTCAAAAGCCCGCCGCACATCATCCAGATTCCGGATTTCCACCCGGGGATCGGCCACTTGCCAGCCATGCGCTAAAAAAGCTTCTTTTAAGTGGGAACCGATGAAGCCTGTGCTGCCTAATAATAGAATTTTAGTCATAAGATACGGCTGCAGAAGGGCAAATCCTTTACTTTTCTGCAGGATTCATGCTCACTTCATGTCGGCCATTGGCCTCATTACGTTCGCACCGGATTTGCTCACATCTTGTATGGTGGGTCGGCCGGGGCTTGAACCCGGAACCAATAGCTTAAAAGGCTACTGCTCTACCATTGAGCTACCGACCCACTTTAATTAGCGCCGATAATATTAGAGTTGCCCCTCTGAAATGTCAAACTCAGTGTTCCGCGTGTTCTTCGTGGCCGCCACCTTCGCCGATGAAGCTCGAGACCACAAAGGTGATCGCGGGCAGGCTGAACCACGCGTTGTAGTTGTTGATCATCAGACGCACGAGCGGGGAAGCTTTGTAAATGGCGGTCATGGCGTCGCTCAGCACCAGGCCTTCCTGCACCAGCGAGGCGCCCGAGGCGTAAATTAAAATGGTGCTGGTGATGAGGCCGGCGCTTAAAATCCCATAGATGAACATCAGGCCGAAGTTGAGGAGAGAAGAACCCGTGCTCGTCATATTGATCGCAAAGCGCCCTTTGGTGGTGATGAGCACGATCGTGGCCACAAAAATAATGATTTTGATGATGAGGAGCGAACCTTCGCTGTTCACGATGCTGAGCGAGTGGATCAGGGCTTTACTGCCGATCAGATATTTCTCGATTAAATTCCCCACGCCGTCGGAGGCCAGGATGGCGATGTAGCTTGAGATGATGATTTTGAGCGTCTGGTTCCGGCCAATGATAAAACTGTACGCGATGATGACCGCGAAGAAGACGATGACGAAGAGATCCCAGCTCAGATTGATTTGCATTTATTTTTGCTTTATTTTTTCGCTTTGGATTATACGCCCTGCGACCGGGGGATGGCAAATAAATGTGATAGGATGGGGGCATGCCGTTTGATTTGATCATCACCTGCAAACTGGGACTGGAATCGCTTTTGGCCGAAGAGCTCCGGGCTTTGGGATACCAAAGTCTCACGGTTTTGAATGGCGAAATCCACCTGAAAGGGGACGCGTTGGTGTTGGCCCGCTGTAACCTGTGGTTGCGGACGGCCGAGAGGGTGATGCTGAAACTGGCCGCTTTTCCCGCCCACACGTTTGACGCGCTTTTTGAAGGCGTCCGGCAGGTGGAGTGGGGGAGTCTGCTTCCCGCGGATGCCCGTATGCGCGTGATGAGCACCTGCATCGATTCCCAACTCCAGTCGCCCCGCACTACGCAATCCATCACCAAAAAAGCCATCGTGGACGCCATGCAGCAGGCGTATCAAAAAGACTGGTTTTCGGAAGACGGGGCTGAATTCAAGATTTTTGTGGACATCATCCGGGATGAAGCCGTGGTGTCGCTCGACAGTTCCGGCGACGGCCTGCACAAGCGCGGGTACCGGGCTAAAGGCGGTATGGCCCCTCTGCGGGAAACGCTGGCGGCTGGAATCGTGATGCTTTCGGGCTGGCGCCCCTCGGAAACCCTGGTCGATCCTTTTTGCGGTTCCGGAACCATTCCCATCGAGGCGGCGATGATCGGGGCGAACATTGCTCCCGGACTCCGCCGGATGTTTGCCGCCGAAAGCTGGCCTTTTATTCCGGCGAACATCTGGCAAAAGGTGCGCGAGGAGGCTCAAAGCAAAATCCGCCCTGACCCCTTTACCATTCACGCTTCGGACATCGACGGGCCAATTTTAAACATCGCGCGCGACAATGCCGAAAAAGCCGGTGTTGCCGAGCATATCCAGTTTGAAGCTAAAGCCATGGAGGCGTTTGCCCCTCCCGCGGAACCCTTTGTGCTCATCTCCAATCCTCCGTACGGGGAGCGGATGGAGGATGTGCAAGCCGCCGAAACGCTTTACCGCCAGATGGGCGAAGTGTTACGCCCCCTGAAGGGCGCTTTCTACATCCTCACGCCTCACGCTGAATTCCAACGCCTCTTTGGCGCCCGCGCCCGCAAAAACCGCAAACTCTACAACGGCAAGATCCGGTGCTATTTATATGAGTATTGATAATGGTGTCACCGGGTGGAATTGAACCACCGACCTCAGGCTTATGAGTCCTGCGCTCTAACCAACTGAGCTACGGTGACACGTTACGAGGCTCACCTAAATTAGCGTTTTTTACGGCGCACGGCAAGATTTTGCTAAACTCATGGAATAACGGCTCAATATTTGATATAATAGTAAGATGTTTAAAAGGCATAAACCAGAGGCCGCAAGAGACGCCGACAATGGCCAATCAAAAAAAGTCATCGCCAATAACAGAGCCTTTCTTTATGCCTTGCTGGTTTCTTCAACCCTCCACGCCCCCCTCTTCTGTTCCGAATATCTGGCTGAAGCGGGCAATATTGCCTATGTCACCAAAGAAAGAATAGCCCGGATTATCAACCGGCCTGCCACCCGGACTCATTTTATCGAACAGCTAAAAGGCGCTTATGAGAATAAGAAAGAAGTTGATTTAGGCAATTTCTATCTCGATTCTGAATATTATGAAGGTGGCATCGATGAAGAAACCAAAAATGGTAGCGCTAAAGAATTGGATCGACAGACGACCCACTTTAAAGCTAAGGCTAAAGAGCAGGATGTGCTCAGCGTATTACGTGAAATGGCATCATTTGGAAAGTACGCTGAAGCACACACTTACCTCAGCAGTCTTTTAACGGGCTCCGGAGGAAACTGTGAAGCCCGTTCAAAGCGCGCCGCGTCCCTGGTGCAGCGGGTTTATCCGCCCCTTCCTTTTAAATTTCAGGACGTCAAACTGAACGGATCACTTCATACGAGGACCATTGTCCAGGTGAATGGAGTTTGGTATGCCATGGATGGCGGGTTGGAAAAAATGGCGGGAGAAGATTTTGAAGGGACGGTTGTTCATGATTCGATGGCTTATGTAAAAAATTATTTGGGTAAAAAAACAACTGGCTCCTACGTGCAATCAAAAGAACCACTTGAAAGAACTCGTACCAATCTGACTCCAACTGACACTTATTTCAGCTTAACACCTAAGAACATTGATGAGCTCAGAGATATTGGAGTTGACCGAAAAAAGCCAAAAAGAATGGCGGCAGGGGGTCTTTTGGCCGCAGAAGATCAAACGGTTTCAAGCGCGAACAGTGAACGCGGGGAAAAAGAAGAAGATGAGGAAGACGCCGTTATCACTCTGGAAACGCGAACCCCCGAGGAAATAAAAAAAGAGACTGAAGAAAGGCGGAAGCACAATGAATCCATTATTGAAGAACTGTGTAGTTTTAAAACAAGAGAAGATGTTTATCAAGCCCTGTCGTTAAGGCGCCCTTCTGTTGAATTTCCTGACGGCATCCATTGGGAATTATCGGAACCCTTGTTCGCTATCACAGATCTAGCTCAAAAAGTTGTTGCTATGGATGAGAATGGTAATATTAAAATAGAAAATGACAAGGCTACTCCGGCACAGTGGAACCAATTTAAAGAAACGATAAAAGGCGCAGTAAAAATTATAGAGAAATGGGATCCGGAAAGGCCAAAAAATCAATTGGAAGAGGGGCCAAAATGGAGCTCCGAAATGGAGCAATATCTCACAAAAATCATTGAGCTATATCCTATTATTGACTGATGCCGCTTTTTTAGCGTCTCCAAATCTTCTTCGTGGCGAGCCACACGTATTTGAGCAGGAAGAGCGAGAGGAAGAAGTAGATGGCCACCTGGATGAAGCGGATCATGTAGGTGAGCAGGTTTACGGAGATGCCCTGGATGACGCCGTTGAAGTTGTCGACGAAAGCCTTCATCTCGAATTTCCAGCTGTCGCGGATTTGCTTCCAGTCGAAGATCAGGTCTTTCAGGATGTTGACGCTGAAGAAGCTGTAGTTCAGGCGGTCGAGCTCGTCGCTTTTACCCTGTTTATACTGATCGATTTCCTGTTTGACCTGGATGCGCTGGGTGCTCAGGCGTTCGATCAGGTTCAGTTTGCTGTCGATGATTTTGGCCAGACTTTCCACATCCTGTTTGGCGGTGGCCAGGCGGGTGACTTCATCGTACGCCCGCTGGGATTTGGTGAGCGTGTCTTCGATCGATGCCAGCTTGTTTTCCAAAATCTGGAGCTGCTTATCAAAACTTTCAATCGTGCCCTTGATGGTTTGGGTGTTCGCGTTCAGGTTGTCGGGCTTCAGGCCTTCGATCAACGCCACGATTTCCGCCTCCTTTTCCTTTTTAACCTTGAAGCTGAAATTACAATTGTCGTCATTCACGTTCGCGGTTTCAAAAATCACGTCCGCGCGGGGTTTGAGGGCGGAAATCTTTCCGCACGTTTCCTCCAGGTGGCTGGTTTTTACATCGGCGCTAAAGGTTTTCACTTCATACGATTCGGCATCGGTGCCCGTCACATAACCGCCTTCCGGGGGCATAGGGGCGATGTCGGCTTGGGTTGCAAAGCCCTGCTTCGTCATCCTCAGTCCCGCACCGGCATAGGGGGCAGAGTCAGAGTATTCTCCTCCCTGCCCGTATTGAGTGGTCTGGAAAATCGTGCGTATGGAAAAACCAAACAACGCGATCACAATGCTGACGACCACCACTCCGGCCAGCACGAGTCCGATCACTTTGGCGATGGACTTGAAAGACCAGTCAAAATTTTGAAAGAAAGACATAAAGGCAAAGGTTAAGGGATAACACTTGTTCATTATACCCGAACCGCTTTTTGGATCAAATGCTCATCCGCTAGCACCAGCGCGGCCATCGCCTCCACAATCGGGACGGCGCGGGGGACGACGCAGGGGTCGTGGCGGCCCGACATCTGGAGGCTCGTGGGTTTGCCGGTTTTAAGAATCGTTTTCTGTTTTTTGAAGATGGTGGCGGTGGGCTTAAAGGCCACACGGAAAATGATATTCATTCCGTTGCTGATGCCGCCCACCGTTCCGCCGGCGTGATTGGTGAGCGTGATGATTTTGCCGCCTTTTTTGATGAGCGGGTCGTTGTGGGTGCTGCCGGTCATCAGCACCGAGCCAAAACCGCTGCCGATTTCGAATCCTTTGGTCGCGGGTAGCGACAGCATCGCGTGCGCGAGCCGGGCTTCGAGTTTATCGAACACGGGGCTTCCCAATCCCGCGGGCACGTTGCGCATGACGCATTCAATGATTCCCCCGACGGAATCGCCATGCGCCTGAATTTCCTGAATATGCCGGATCATTTTTTGCGCGGCGACAGGGTCGGGGCAGCGCACGGGCGTGGCCTCGATGGACTTGAGCGACACTTTCGCGGGATCGATTTTACCGATGAGATGATGGATTTGTTTCACGTAGGCCAGAATTTCAACTTTTCCCAGGAGTTTTTTGGCGATGGCGCCCGCGGCCACCCGCGCGATCGTCTCCCGGGCGCTCGCGCGCCCCGAACCGCGGTGATCGCGGAAACCGTATTTGGCGTCGTAGGTAAAATCGGCATGGCTGGGGCGGTAATGCGTTAAAAGCGCGTCGTAATCGCTCGATTCCTGATCGGTATTGCGCACCATCAGGCTGAGCGGCGTGCCGGTGGTTTTACCCTCAAAAATTCCCGACAAAATTTCCACCCGGTCTTTTTCCTGCCGCGGGGAAGTGATTGCGCTTTGCCCCGGACGCCGGCGGTTGAGCTCACCCTGAATATCCGCGACGGAAAGCCTAAGGCCTGCCGGACAGCCATCGATCACCACACCCACGCCCGGGCCATGTGATTCGCCCCAGGTGGTGATGCGGAACAAAGTTCCAAAAGAATTTCCGGCCATATTATTTAAAATCAATTAATGTGGAAATGACGGCAAAGGCGCTCAAAATGATCACCAGCCCCGCGAGCGCGCTTTTGATGATTTTTTTCCCTTTATCGGCCTGCTCATCACTGGCGTAATTCGTGATGAAGAGCGCGGCTCCGTAAAGCAGGGCGGCCAAAGCCAGTAGCCCCGCAAAGCCCAGGGCGAATTTAGCGATGGTGGCAAAGAGCGCGATGATGTTGGCCACACTGCCCTGGGAGATCACGGAAGGCGCATTGGGATTTTCCGCCAGCGGCCGCACCGTGGCGCTGAAAATATTTTCCACGATCACCTTGTCGACCAGCACCAAAATAACGCCCGCGGCCACCCACAGCACCACCTTCCTTTGCTGGGTCAGTTTTTCCTCTTCCCCGAATGAAAACAGCATGCGGGCGCCGCTGAGAATAATCATGGCCACCGCGATGATGGCGAGCAGGCTTTTTAAGTAAGACACGATACCCAGCACTTCATCGCTGAACTGGAAATCAAACGTCGTCAGTGTTTTGGTGGCGCCCGGAACGCCGTAAATCACTTCCACAAAACGATCGATCACTAAAATCAGGGCCAGCCCGACCACCGCGTAAAGGAGATGCCTTTTTTGATCAGTGAGGGCGGTTTCATCTCCCTGCGCCATGATCATGCTCACGCCAGCCAGCGCGACGAATAAAATCGAGAGCCCGAGCATCAGGATTTTGAGCGCCTTCACCACCGTCAAAATCACGGTATTCACCTGGCTTTCCCCCGACGACAGATCGCCCGCTGGGTTTTGGGAATAGTCGATCACGTCGATGTTTTGCCCCTGTAGTTTTTCCTTGATGTTTTGGAGCGGGTCAAAAAGATTGCCCTGCATCAGGGCTGACGGGGCCAAGTTGATGAAAAGCAGGAAGCCAACCGTGAGCACGCCTGCGATGTTCAAAAAAGTTTTTTTCATGGAGCGGGCTGAATGTCCAGAGGCGAAACAATCAGGGTATTCACAATGGCGTACGCCAGATAAATGATCACGATCGCGGTAATTCCGCCAATCAGCAGGGTTTTGGCCTTGGTCGTGTTTTCTTCACTCCCAAAAGAAGTCATATAAAGGAAGCCGGCGTAAATGCTAAAAAGAACCGCAAAGGGGCCGAGGAACACCAAAAACAGCCGGAGTCCGCCCGCCGCCTCCTGAATCGGCGTGGTGAAAACGGCCGGAGCCGTAGCGCCGGTGACCTGGTTCACCGTGTACACTGCGTTCACGATGTTGCTGGCCAAAAGTAGGACAAAAATCCCGATCAGGCTGCCCACCAGGTGCTTTTTCTCCTGCGTGATTTTTTCATCCTCCCCCTGGGCGGTGATGAGCTTGAAACCGCTGATGGTGAAAAGGAGCACGAGCACGGAACCGAGCAGCCATTTGATGTAATTCACGATGTCCCGGAGCTGATCATTCGCGGCGCCAAAATCAATCAATTGCTGAGCGTTCGAGCCTTCGGGGTTGAAAATCCCCGCCACATTGTCCGCGATCATCAACAGCACAAAGGCGATCGCGATGCCGGTGAAATTCTTTTTTTGCTGGGTCAGCGTTTCTTCTTTATCGCCGGCCAACACCAGCGCCATGGCGTAGAGCACCCCAAAAAGCACCGCGAGTGCTCCCACCGCGTATTTAACGATCCGGACGGCGTTCCGAATGAAGCCGATCGCCAGGGTTTCCCCGGGGGCGGAAGCGTTGTTGAAATTGGGGAGCCAGCCCGTCAAAAATTGCGACCAGTCCTGCCCGAGCGCCCCCTGCGCGTGGGCGGCCCCCGCGCCTAAAAAAACCCCCGCGCCAATGACCAGGACAAAGCTGAGGATCGCGCGGCTGAATAAGGAAATTTTTGGCATTTGTTTTTTCGTTTGCTTTACTATATCAAAAAGCATTGCAATCCGCTACAAAATAGGATAAAGTGCCTGAGTATTCTTTTATTTTATGAAGAAACCTACCCCTAAACGCAAGCAGCCGAAGTCCCGGACACGTAGCCGTTATCACACGTTTGAAAATAACGCGCAGCGCAAGCTGATGGGCCGCGTGGCCTCCATGCGCCGCTTAAAAAGCCTGGGCAAACTGACGTCCGTCGTGACCAAAACGGATAAAGTGACCACCGTCAAAGCCTAATGCCCAGTTTCCGCCACCTCAGTCGGGTGATTGTGATGCAAAGCTTCTTTGAGTTCGAGGCGCGCGGGCAGGCAGCAGGTAAGGATTTTTTGACGATCCTGGATTACAATCTGACTGAATTCGGTTCCCAAATCGACGACCGGAATTTTGCCCGGCATTTAGCCGAAAAAATGGTGAAGCATCTTTCGCAAATTCGGGCTCTCATTATCCGCTTTGCCCCCGAGTGGCCTCTGGAAAAAATGGATCCGGTGGAGCGGGCGATTGTGACTCTCGGGGCCTCGGAACTCCTGGACCCGGAACCGGATGTCCCCCTGCGCGTGGCCATCGACGAAGCGATTGAAATGGCCAAAACCTATGGAGATGAAAACAGCGGAAAGTTCGTGAATGGGGTCCTGAATGCCATTGCGCACTCGGGCGCCCTCAAGTAATCTTGTCTTTGGAAAATGTACAAGGATCTGGAAACAAAAATCGGTCTCCAATTCAAAAATCAGGATCTGCTCCGCCAGGCCTTTGTCCATCGCTCGTACTTGAACGAGCACAAATCCAGCAAGCTCGAACACAATGAACGGTTGGAGTTTTTGGGCGACGCGGTGCTGGAACTCGCGGTCACCGAGTACCTTTATCAGAATTACCCGAACCCCGAAGGCGACCTCACGAACTGGCGTTCCGCCCTGGTGAAAGGGGAAATGCTGGCCAAAGTCGCCAAAGAGCTCGACCTCGGATCTCATCTTTTTTTGAGCCATGGCGAAGAGCGCTCCGGCGGGCGCGAAAAGGCCTATTTACTCGCCAACACGTTCGAGGCCCTGATCGGCGCGATTTACCTCGATTTCAGCTATGCCAAAGCGCGTGATTTCATCCATCAATTTCTCATCGTCCACCTGCCGGCCATTTTGAGCACGGGGGCCCACATTGATGCCAAGTCCCATTTTCAGGAAACCGTTCAGGAAAAAGCAGGGGTCACTCCCACTTATCAGGTGATGCAGGAAGCCGGTCCCGACCACGCCAAAGAATTCGTAATGGGTGCCTACATCGGTGAACGGCTGGTGGGCAAAGGATCCGGGCAAAGCAAACAGCTCGCCGAGCAAAAAGCGGCGGAAGACGCGCTGACGAAGCTGAAATGGTGATTATTTTGGAATGATCTTGATTTGCCGGTCCTGGCCCGTTCCCACGCTTTCGGTGGTCACGGCGTCTTTGAACTTGGGCGATTCGGCGAGGTGCAGGTGGATTTTGCGGCGGAAGTAGGGATTCATCGGGGGGAGCTTGACCTCTTTTCCGGTTTCAATGGCCTGTTCAGCTTTCCGTTCAGCCAGCTTGAGCACGCTTTCTTCCTGGCGTTTTTTGTATCCGTCCACATCCAGCACTACCTGGATTTTGCTTTCCAGTCCCGCTTCAAAAAGCAGGCACTTTAAAATGTGCTGTAGGGAAGCGATCGTTTCGCCATGCCAGCCAATGAGCAGGCTGGAGCTCTCGCTCTCGATTTCTACATAATAAGCCTTCTCGGCCTCTTTGGTCACTTTGACTCCGCTAAAAGAAATGCCGAGGACTTCGAGGAGTTTTTCTAAGGTTTCTTTGATGACGAGATCCATATTGTTCTTATTGTATTTATAAGTATTCCCGAACGCAAATCAATCCTTCATCCGATTCACCGCCACCTGCTGACCGATGCCGAAGAGGGTGGAGGTGCCCCAGTAGAAACCCACCGCCGCGGGCACGGAGGCCGTAAAGACGCCGATCATCACCGGCATGATGTACTTCATGGTTTTACTCATTGAGGACATCGGATCGGAAGTGGTGGCAGGGGCGGCGGCTTTGGCTTTGCCGAAGGTCAGGTGCATTTGCAGGAATTGCAGGCCACCCACCAGCACGGGCAAAACCAAGGTATTCACTTTTGTCAGATCCAGGAGGCCCAAAAAATTCACGTTCATCGATTTTAAATCAAACGCTTTGAGCGGAGCGTAAAAAAGTTCGGGATCCAACACCGAAAGCCCATCGCGCACCACATAAAACAGGGCAATGAGAATGGGGAACTGGATGAGCATCGGCAGGCAGCTGCCCATGGGGCTCACCTTGTGCTTTTTCCACAGCGCCATGGTTTCCTGCGCCAGTTTTTGCTGGTCGTTTTTGTGCCGAAGTTTCAGGGCGTCGAGTTCCGGTTGCAGCCGTTGCATAGCCCGTTGGGATTTAAGCGCCTTTTGATTGGGTCCCAAAAGCAGGATTTTGATGAGCAGGGTGAGGAGAATAATGCCCCAGCCGAGGTCGTGGTTCGGAATGATCGAGATCAGGTAGATGAGCGTGTTAAAGATGGGGCGGTAAAAAAGGTTTGTTCCCAAGAGCGTAATCGCCCACGGCGGTGAAATTTCGAATTCCTGTGTGTAACCCTTTTCTTTTCCTTCCGCGGTCTTCGTGATCAGGCTCGCCCGGTAGCGACCCGGGTCGTTGAACAGTTTGTAATTCCATAACCCGAATTTGACCAGCTGCGCCTTCCCCGGATCCACCGTCAGGGTTTTAGCCTGGCATTCGGTCGGGTCGATGGAGGCTTGGATCTCAGCCCATTCGCCATCCTTGTAGCGCTCCACCTTCAGCGGATTCGCAGGGCATGGCAGGGGAATGGCCAAGGCATCGGGACGATTGTTTTTCACCTGAATCTGCACCTCTTTTCCCACGCTGAAAGACGATTTGGCGGAGAGGACGATTTCTTCCTGGGAAACCGCTGTGGGCTCTTTTTTACCAAAAAACTGGAAAACCGTGAGGAAGACCAGAAAGAAAAGCGCGAATCGGAGATATTTATTTTGCATCGGCGTTCAATTGATTAAAGAACTGAATGATTTCGGCCACGATCCCCTGAAAATCGAGCTTTTGAATCGCGGGGCGCGTCAGGATGAAAACCTCCCATGGCCGCTTCAGAATCCCCTGATGGATCCGGAGCGCTTCCGTGATCTGCCGCCTCAACCGGTTCCGATCCACCGCCCGCTTGGAAATCTTCTGGCTCACGGTCACGGCGAAGGTAGAGGGGGGCTCCATTGCGGGTAAAAACCGGAAGATCAATGCGGGGGTTCGCTTTTCCCGGCCTTTTTTAGCGAGCGCTTCCAGGCGTCGGCCTTTTCCGATCCGGTTTTCTTGAGCAAGCATGATGGCGTTTATTGGGCCAATCGTTTCCGGCCCTTACTGCGGCGGCGGCTCACCACCTGACGCCCCTTTTTACGGGACATCCGGGTTAAAAATCCGTGGCGTTTAAAGCGTTTTCGTTTGTTGCCTTTGGGCAGGTAATTCGGCATGGAATGGGATGCACAATAAATAAAGCCCACTCAGGTTATCGGGCGTCGGCCTAAAAGTCAATCGGAATGGCCTGCCTGCCGGCAGGCAGGCTTCAGGCGAAGTACTCTTCCACAAACTTTTTAACGTGTTTCAGTTTTTTCACGACGTCCAGGTCATCCCCGGCGTTCAGTTCCGAGGGGCGTACCAGCACGCTGATGGCGCCTTTAAAATTATCTTTTTTCAGTTTTTTGAGCAGGCTTTCCAGCGGCAGTATGCCTTCATTGGGCAGGGAGTATTCGCGGTGGTAGCGCACGTTGGAAAGGTGGATGTGCACCACTAGTTTCCGGAGATGCTCGTAAATGCGCATCAGGTCCCATTTTTTGGAAACCGTGGATGAGGTGTCCAGCGCCACCATACCGAATTTTTTCAGGGCCTCTAAATTATTGAGCGCCCGTTCCGGCAGGAACCCCAGAATAGTATTGCCGTTGGCATTGGCCAGGGCGATCTGGATGTTTTTTTTCTTCCGCAGTCCCGGCACTTCTTTTTTGAGCCAGCTGGTGAATTTGAAGTCGAGCAGTCTGGGCGGGGTGATGACCACCATGGGGCAGCCTAAAAATTCCGCCATGCGGATGGTGTGTTCCACGCTTTTTTGGGCCCCGTTCGTGGGCGCATGCAAGGCCATGATCGGCATCTGGTGGGCTTCGGAAAGCTGTTTCAGGTATTCCGCGTTCTGGGTGTCGTAATTCGCTTTATCCACCCCGATTTCAAGGCCGTCGTATCCGGCCGCCTTAGCGAACTCGAATATCCGGTTCAGGCCATATTTGTGGAGCGACGCTGTATGAAGAATAAGCATGGTTTGACTTTTATTTCTAATAATTATAGCAAAAAACAGCTTATTTTACAAGAGTTTATCGATTGTGGTCGACACCTTTAGGTTTGTCGGCTTATTTTGGCTTATAACCTTTCTTTTCTGCATCTTCTTTTGAATTAAAATAAATCCGATTTTTGGGCGCCATTTGCTGCGCTCGTGCATCACTTACCGAGTAATAATATTTGCCGTGTTTGCTAGCCACAAAAAGTGCTCCCGCGGGGGCGTTCGAGACGACGGCACCGGACGATCGGAGGCTGTTGACCTGAGGCAGGGGAATGCCGAACGTGTCTCCTGGCTCGAGGATTAAAATAGGGTTTTTATCGTAGGCGACTCTGGCTTTGCGGCCGGTGAGCTGACCCCGAAGTTCCCCTTTTTCAATTCCCGTGAACTGGATCGTGGCGACGCCTTCATTCACGTCCGGCACCAACTTGATCTCCGGAAAGGCTTCCCGGGACGCGCGGAAAAACCCCAGGGTGTAGCCAGCCAGCGAGCCGATCACTAGGATCAGCAGGGCTGAAATGATAAGATGGACGAGTGTTGTGACTTTTTTCCGCATAGGGTGCGGAAGGGCAGGAGAGTGAAATTAGCATAAAGTATATTTTATGTCAATGTATTGGTTCATCTTAGGCAAAGACCGCGACCTCTCGTTGGCGGAACTATCGGCGGTTTATCCGCCCAGCGCCATGAAGGCCCAGGGGCCCGATTGGGTGAAAATGGAATTGGAAGCGTTTGCCTCCGTGGATTTGAACCGGCTCGGGGGGGTGGTTAAAGTGGCCCGATTCCTGGCGTCCGCTTCCGCATCGGATCTGAATCAGATCCTGTTTGAAATCCTGAACGCCCGGTACGCCGGCCACAAACTCACGTATGGCATCAGCCTTTATGAAGCGCCTCGGCTTCAGCTGCGACTCGTCCTTTCCCGCCTTAAAAAAACGCTCAAAGAGGCCGACATCAAAAGCCGCTTTGTGAATCAGGATTATCAGAATCTTTCCTCGGCTCACAGTAAAGGCCTGGCCAAAGAGGGGATTGAACTCATCGTCGCGGGAGATAAAGATCAGTTGTGGATCGGGGAAGTCGTCGCGGCGCAGGACATCGACGCGTACAGCCATCGCGATTACGAAAAGCCCTATCGCAATATGAAGGTGGGTATGCTGCCCCCCAAGCTCGCGCAGGTTTTGATTAATTTAACCGGCGTAAAACCCGGCGGCCGTATCTGGGACCCCTTTTGCGGCACGGGAACTTTGGTGATGGAAGGAATGCTGATGGGGCATCGCATGCTCGGGTCGGATGTGAATGAAAAAATGATTTTTGCCTCTCAGCAAAACGCGGAGTGGCTCAAAAAAGAATTTGATGTGAAAGTGGAGGCAGAGTTTTTTCCCCACGATGCCACCCAACCCCTTAAAAAACCGTTTGACGCGATCGCGTGCGAGGGGTATCTGGGGCCTCCGCAGGGGCGCATGCTCTCCACGACCCAATTGCGGCCGATCGAGGCTTCACTCGAAAAACTTTACGTGGATTTTTTCAGAGCGCTCCACGCCGTTAAGTTCCGCGGCCCCATCGTCATCGCGTTGCCCTTTTTCCGCACCAGCGAAGGCCGCGAAGTGTTTTTAGACGGCGCGATCCGGGACATCGAAAAACTGGGCTTCAAACGAACGCCTTTATTGCCTCACTCGCTTTTCCTCCAATACGCCCGTCCCGATCAGGTAGTAGGGAGGGCGATTTACCGGTTTCAATCATGAAGCAAAATACCAAGCGCACATTTCAGTTTTATTGGCAGGAGGCTCGGCAATATCCGTGGGCGATGCTTGTGATGTTGATTGGAATCGTAGTCACGAGCGTGCTCAGCCTGACGCCTCCTTACTTTTATAAGCGTTTTTTTGATTACTTAACGACGGGAGGAAATTCCGCGACCATTGCCCCCCTTCTTATTACCGTTTTGCTCATCATTTTGGGGTTGCATGGCCTTGATTGGATTTTTTGGCGGATTTTGAGTTTTACCGTTGCTTATTTTGAAGTTCGCGTCATGTTCAACTTGGGCAATCGGTGTTTTGATTATTTGCAGGCTCACTCCTATCATTTTTTTAACAACAATTTCACTGGCTCTTTGGTTAAAAAGGTCAATCGGTTCGTGCGCGCGTTTGAAGATATCACCGACAAGATTTATTTTGACCTTCTTTCGCTGATCCTTAGGATTATCATGATTTTTGGAGTTCTTTTTTGGATGCGCCCCTTGCTCGGTTACATCATGCTGGTCTGGACTTTGCTTTTCATGGGTTTCAATTATTGGTTTTCGATTTACAAGCTCCCGTACGACATTGTTCGTGCCGAGGCCGACAGCCGGGTTTCCGGTGCGTTGGCGGATGCTATCGTCAACAATGTTAATATCAAGCTTTTTTCCGCTCTTCGTTTTGAATCTGAACGATTCAGGGGAATTAACGGGGATTGGTTTAAAAAAAACATACGGTCGTGGAATCTGAGCCAAGTCATGGAGGCCGTTCAGACCCTGCTCATGATCCTGTTTGAATTCGTCGTGTTTTATTACGCGGTACAGTTCTGGAAAGAGGGGTATCTCACCGTAGGGGATTTTGTGTGGATCCAGGCCTATATCATCGATCTTTTTTTCAAGCTTTTTAATTTCGGCCGCACCGTCCGCGTTCTTTATGAGCGCCTGGCTGACGCGGAGGAAATGACCGTGGTTTTGGATCAGCCTCATGAAGTCCAGGATATTTTGGGTGCCGGTATCCTGGAGGTTAATCAGGGCAAAATTGAATTCAAGAATGTTTCTTTTTCTTATCCCCAAGGCAGTGATGTGATGCAGGACTTGAGCCTGGAAGTGAAGCCGGGTGAAAAAGTGGCGCTCATCGGCCCTTCGGGAGGCGGCAAGACCACGATCACCAAACTTCTTCTGCGGCTTTTTGATATTCAGGGCGGAGGAATTTGGATCGACGGTCAAAACATTGCTCAGGTGACTCAGGACAGTCTGCGTCAGGCCATCAGTTTTGTGCCCCAGGATCCCATTTTATTCCACCGCACGCTGATGGAAAACATCCGTTACGGCCGACGGA
>JGI1358J11329_10001778_pt1 | contig 17503 bp, 17 predicted proteins | sample Subgroupgradi54m_FD_11329 | JGI IMG/M metagenome (IMG submission 11329)
GAGATACATCGTCTGCTTGGTGCCGTCGCTCTGGCTGCCCATGAACAGCAGCGGCTTGTCGATCGACAGATCGTACGCGCCGCCGCCGGCCTTCAAGCCCTGCATGAAACTCGTCGTGCTCGTGCGCCAATCCAGCGCTGAATACGCCGGGCCGCCCTCCGCGCCGATCAAGGTGAACCCCTTGGCACCTTGAATCAGTTGGCCCGCCGGACCCGTCAGCGCCTTCGATCGTTCGCCCCCGCCACCCATCTTCGAAGCGTCGATCGGATTTCGATTCAGCAGCGCCGACGTCACTTCGAACACGGACAAGTTGATCTTCTGCCCGGGATCGACCCTGAAGAGCACCTGGTTGTTGCGAACCTGGACGAAGCCGGGCAGCTCGGCGGCGTTCTTCAGGGCCTTGACCGAGTCGGCCTGTTTGAACTTGACGCTATTGGGGTCCGCCGAAACACTGAGTTGGGGATCAGAGCCGTAGGCCCCGTACTTCCGCTCGAAGACGAAATTGTCCGCGGTGAACTGGCGAGCCGCGAATTCCTTCTTGTCGAAGTCGTAGTCGATCACGCCGCCCTTGACGCCCTGCCGGAACGTTTCGAGGTTCTTCAGCAGCGCCTTGTTGCCCGTAGCGGCCGTCGTCGCCTGCGCAAAGAAGCCGTCGAAGAGCGCGTTGCGATCCGTATCGAGCGCCTGCAACTTCGCGGCGACGATCTCAGGAGTCAGCGCGGACTCCGCACCGAAGAGCTGGCCTTTCTCAGCGTCGAGTTCCTTGAGCTTGGCGTCTTTTGCCGCGCTGGTCAGCGTGGAATCTTTGAGAAGCGCCTCGAACTTCCAGACGCCGGCGATCTTCCGGTCCACGCCGCCCACTTGGTTCGCCAAGCCGCTGAAGAGTTGACCAATCGGCGAATTATTGAGCGCGGTGAGGGTCTTGCTCTCCTTCACGAGCTCGAGCGTCTTGACCTTGTTGCGCTGATCCTGAATCGTCGTGTCGCCGTAGGTAATGTGACCCTGCGCGCGGTCCCAGCCCATCAAGCCGGTGCGGCCGAACTCGAAGGTTTGGCGGCCGATCTTCTGGCGGTCCAGATAGACCGGAAGGTTCATCGTGCCGGCGGTGGCGTAGACGTTGCCGCGCTGCATGTCAAAGCGCAACCCGGCAGCGACGTCGATGCCGCTGTAGACGAGGCCATCCTTGCGGATCGAGGCAATCTCGATGGTCGGCTTAAACGCCGCGAACACTTGATCGTTGCCGACGAGACTCTTGCCGGGCGTCGCGGTCATGTTCGGCAGCAAAAGCCCTCCGGCCGTCGGCGCTTGCGGCTTAAGCAGGCCCTTGGAAGTGAGGAAGTCGTCGTACTCTTCGCCGTAGCCGTTCAGGTACATGTCGGCCCGCAGCTCGGCGAGCTTCGAGTCCGAGGCCAGCGGCGCGCGCCCGTTCCGGGCCGCGGTTAGCGGGCTAGTCAGGCCGCCGGCCGGCTCCGGCACGCGGCCCTGCATCCCCGGATCGAACTGGCCCATCGGCTTGGTCACATCAGGCAGCACCGGATCCAGCCCGCGGAGGAAATTGCTCACGCTGGCCACCTGCGGCACGTTCATGTGCCAGATGCTGCCCTTGCCGTTGACCCAGTCCTGCTGGATCAGGTCCGGGTTCTTGAACCCGCCGTAGCCGAAATCCACGAGCTGACCGGTCTTGGGGCTGACGATCGGCACGACGTTACCAGACTTGTCGAAGACCGCGTAGGAGAACCGGTTCAGATCGTTCGCCGTCAGGCCGCCGGCCTTCGGATCCCAACGCGCTCTGACGAACAGACTGCCTGTCTGGCCGCGCTCGTTGGTCTCTCCGGCCAAAGCCAGGAAGTCGGCCTTGCCGCGGTACTGATGCAGACCAAACACCCCGCCTTGCTTGATGAAACCTTGCGGGGTCCAATCGGTGACGGTCCCGTGCATCTCGCTGAAGTTGCCGACGCCCTGGAACTTGAGGCCAAGCCCGCCCTGGCTCAAGAAATCATCGAACTCTTCGCCGTAGCCGTTCAGGTACATGTCGGCCCGCAGCTCGGCGAGCTTCGCGTCCGGCGGCGGCTGGCGCTTCCCGTACACGATGCCGAAGATCTTCTGGCCGCCGACGACCTTGGCGGGGCCGCCCATCGCCTCGCTCGTGCCCCACGGCACCAGGCCGGCCTGCTCGAGCGCCCGCATCGAGTCCCTCAGTGGATTAGCCTGTCTCTTGCCGATGGCCTCGCGAAGCATGACCGGCGTGATGCGCGTGATCAGGCCGGTTTGCGAGAGCGCGCGCTGCAGCTCGAAGGCCAGCGTTTCGGTCGCGGCGTAGTGCAGTTTGGACTGCACGTAGTTGACCAGCGAGTAGTTCAGCGATGGGAACAGGTTCCTCAACCCGCCGGGCGAGCGAACGATGTCGTTCCAGGTGACGCGCGGAGTGCCCGAGCGCCGGTTGGCGTTGCTCTGGCGGATCAGCTGATCGGCATTGATCTTGAAGTTGCCCGTGCCGCCGGCCCACCAGATCATGTTGCGGCGGATGGACTGGGCCCTGTCCCAACTGCCGTCGGGGGCAACGCTGTCGTACATGTTGAAGTTGTCGGCGTAGCGGGCCAGGATGAAGTTCTTGGCGTAGTCGCCGAACGATATCTTGGTGGTGGCGCTGCCGATGGCCGAGGCCAGCACCGTCGTGCCCGCGAAGTTGACGAGACTCATCTGCAGCGGCGTCATGCCCAGCTTGTTGACCCCGGTCTTCGGATCGAACTTGCCGCCGAGCTTCGACAACGCCACGGATGAGACACCGGACAAGATACCGCCGGCGATCGCGTCGCGCATGTTCTGGTGCTCCATCGACGCGATGAGGGCGCTCTTGGCGCTTTGCGCAAGCAAGCGCGAGTACGGACTCTCGCCCGCGAAGTATTCGACGCCCAGCCCCACCATCTGGTGCGTGACTGGCTTTCGCATATCGTTCCAGGCTTGCAACGCGCCCTGGCCGAAGCTGCCCTTCTGCAGGCCGATCGCGCCCTTGAACCCGCCGTAGAGTGCTGTGCCCGCCGCGTCGCCGAGGAGCGTGCTCATCTGCGAGGCAACCGCGGGGTTCTTCTGGTAGAAGCTCGTGTTGGCCAGCGCTTTATAGGCATAGAGCGACATCGTGCCCTGCATCGCGCCATGCATCGAACCGGTCAGGAAGCCGGCCATCACGGGATTCTTGTTCGCCCAGCTCGCCAGGCCGCTGTTGCCGTTCCAGTTGGTCTTCAGGTTGCCCCCTTCCATCCCCTTGAAGCCGCCGGTCATCGCCGTGCCGAAGATATTCGCCTGCGACGCGCTCATGCCGAACTCCTTCACACCCAGCGTCGTGAACGATTGGGCCAACTGGCCGTAGAAGATGTTGTTGCCGAACGCGCTCATCGCCCCACCCGGCGCCATCTTGCCGATGCCCATCGAGGGCAAGCCGAAGGTCGTCAGCGCGGTGATGCCCAGCGCCATGATCGTATCGGACAGCTTCGGCTCTTTGAACAGCGGGCTCAGATCGGGATAGTCGCCGTGGTAGCGCCGCGCGCCGCCGCGGACCTGGCGCGCGGCCGCCTCGGTCAGCAGCCGCCCGCGCGACGCGTCGGTCGGGATCAGCGCAAAGCCGGTGAACAGCCGCAGCCACTGGGAGGTCGGGATCGTCTCGCGCGTGCCGTCGGATTCGTAGTAGATGACGCGAGTGTCGTCGGCCTCCTGCATCAGGACGTAGTGATCGGCCTGGCCGTCCTGCGTCATGTCCAGCGCCGCGATCATCGGCCGGTGGATCGCGAACACCTCGTCGGTGGCGAGCTGGACCGCGTTGAGCCGCAGGCCATACGCCTCGGACAATCGGCGGACGGTGTCCATTGACAAATAGAGAGGACCTGAAAACTTAGTCGGCTGAAGGCTAGAGGCTGAAGGCTGAAGTGGCTCCAAGCTCGCAGTCGGCTGAAGGCTGAAGGCTGAAGGCTGAAGTGATGAAGAAGAAGTAGACACTTCAGCCTCTAGCCTTGGGCCTTTAGCCTCCTCAAGGCTCGTCACTTCATTGAGTTGATGAGTCCGCTCAGTTGACTGATGATCGTCCGGCACGATTGGAGTGTTCCCTGATACTCCTCCTCGGTCAGGTAGTGAAGATTGCGGGCCAACATCAGCAGAGTGACCAGCTCGTACAGTGAGCCCCTCGCGTTGTACAGGAACTGCACGAACATCTTCGTGTGGTAACGTCCCTTCCCCTCCGCGATGTTCGCCGCGACTGAGACCGCTGCCCGCTGCATCTGAGCTATGATTCCGAACCGTTCGGCTTCCGGAAACTTCTTGCTCAGCCGATAGATCTCCTGCGCCAGATCCATCGCGTGCTGCCAGACCGCCAGCTGTTCGAAGCCGAATGTCATCAGATCCCCCTTCTTCATCCGAGCTCACTGTCGGCTGAAGGCTAGAGGCTGAAGGCTGAAGTGTCTCTCCATCCCCTTCAGCCTTGAGCCTATAGCCTTCAGCTTCAGACCCTTCAGCCTTCAGCCTTGGGCCTTTAGCTACTGTGTCTTCTCCACCTTCAGCCTTGAGCCTTGAGCCTTGAGCATCCTGAAGTCCTTGGTCCTTGGTCCTTGGTCCTTGGTCCAACCCTTCAGCCTTCAGCCTTGGGCCTTTAGCATCTAGCGTTTCAGGTGTTTTCAGGTTGCCGGCGAGGAACTCGACGAGGAAGCCTTGGGCGGTGAGCACCTCGCGCGAGGCCGCCACGTCGACTTGCTTGAGCATCGGGGTCAGCGCATTGGAGGCACAGTTGGCGCACAGCGTCTCGGGCTTGCGCAGCCAGGACTCGATGGCACTGATGGTTTCCTCATTGAGATCGGCGAGAACTTCGGGTGAGGGGCGAATCGAGAGATTCGGGGCGATCTCCAGTGGCTGAAGGCTGAAGGCTGAAGGCTCAAGGGGCTTCAAGCTCGCGGTCAGCTGAAGGCTAGAGGCTGAAGGCTGAAGTGTTTGGTCCGCGTTCCCTTCAGACACTTGAGCCTTCAGCCTATAGCCTTTAGCATCGGGTGACTGGTTGATCAGGTTACGGAGGAAGTTGCCGACCGCATCTGCTACCGCAAGCGAGATCCGAATCGACTCTTGCTTGCGCTGGGCGATCCGGTCGGGATTGAGCTGGCGAAGCTTCCAGCGCTCGTCTTCCGACTGGCTCAGGCGGTCGATCTGGGCGGCGAGCTGGGGCTGGCTGTGCAGGAACGCCAGCGACTCCTTCATTTCCTGGTCGCTGGGAACGCGGCCGTAGAGATCGCCGTAGATCGTTTTGATCGAGACCGACAGCTGCTTATCGAGCAGCCGCTGCTGATCGGCGGTCATGCGCAGCATCGCCAGCGCGTTGACGTCCGCGCCGGCGGCTTGCTGGGCCGTGAACATCACGGCCAGGCTGATGCAAAAGACCTTGGTGGTCTTGAGCTCAAGCCATTGATCTATGCGCATGCGTCACCCGATGGACCAAGGACGATGGACCAAAGACTAGAGCGCATCTCATCAATGCCGACCGCTCGGGGTTCGGGGCTCAGGGCTCGGGGCCAAAGGAGCCGGAACCCGACGAGTGCGCTGGTTTGGCCCACAGCCCACAGCCCACAGCCCAGAGCCGCGGAGGTATTGATAAGATGGCTGCTAAGGACCCTACCTTGACCAGCCAAACGCCGTGTGCTACTGTCGACGAAGAGCACAAATTGTCGACCAAGATCTGCCTCGACCAAATCAGGAGACGATGATGCGCCTGACCCTACAAGACGTTGAACGAGCCATTCAGCAATTCCCTCCTGAACAGCAGCAGCGCCTTCTCGCGGAATTGCCTCGCTTGCTGAGAATCTCGGGCACGGATCTTGTCTATCTGAAGCTGGCCGAATCGGCCTTCCAGTTTTGGGACAATCCTGACGACGCCACGTATGACGCTTTATAAGTCCGGCGACGTCGTCCTTCTGCCTTTTCCCTTCACAAATCTCACAACCACCAAGCAGCGGCCAGCGGTGATTATTTCCACCGAAAGCTTCCATGCGAGACAGCTCGACGTCATTGTCTTGGCCGTCACCTCGCACGTGCCCCCCTCGCTCAACCCGGAAGACCATCTCCTGAATCCATCGGATCAACGAGCGGCCGGTTTGCCGAAACCCTCGATCGTGAAGTGCGCCAAACTTCTGACCATTGATCGACGCCTCATCCGAAAGACCCTCGGCCATCTGTCCTCGGAAACACTCCATCAGCTCAAACAGCGGCTGTTGGCCGTCCTCGCCTAGCAACTGTGCTGCTCGCTGAATCAGCTGTTGGCGGCTTATTGTTAGCTCAAGCCAGCGATCTATGCGCATGCGTCACCCGATGGACCAAGGACCGAAGACCAACGACCCTCGTCTTGACCCAGAACATCCGCTGTGATAGGTTTGCGATGAATACCCAATCGGCACTCATCATGCGACACGCTGAAGGAGCGCCTCATGCGATTCACGCGCATCACGATCGATCCAACCGTCTGCGTGGGAAAGCCGTGCATCCGTGGACTCCGGTTCCCCGTGTCACGCTTGCTGGGACTGCTTGCCTCAGGCGAGACCAAAGAGACCATTCGTCAGGCTTACCCTTATCTCGAGCCCGAAGATATTGATGAAGCTCTCCGCTACGCAGCCGCACCGCCTGGGAGTCGTCTTCAATGACCACACTGACCTTGACTGACCAAGCCGCTGCCCTCGTCAAAGCGGGGGTAAGCCTCGAACGTCGCCTGTTGGAAATCAGCCGCCAGGAATATGGCCAGCGGCTGGCCGGTCTGGAAGAGCGCCATGGCATGACGACCAGGCGATTCCTACATCGGTTCAACACCGGCAAGCTCGACGATCGGGAGACGTGGTTTGACTGGCTGTTTGCCCACCAAGCGTACGCTGAGCTCTCCCGGCGCCTGACTATTCTCCGGGGCATTCGCCTGTGATTGATCAGTACCTCTCGGACGTCCAAGCGAGCCTCAAAGCGACCCAACCCTTTATTGCCTCCCAGACGATCACCATTGATCGGCCTGAGGGGGTCACCTTGGCTTATCTGAAGGGACGGATTACGTTCCTTGAGGGCAGCCAACTGGCTGTCGCGGAGATCATTAGTCATTGAATATCTCGTTTCTCAGCTTGGAACTTCCTAACCTCAAGACCAAAGACCTCGCCTTGACCGAAGTTATCACGACTCTCGCCAAGACCGCCCGGTGTCCATTGCCAGATCTTTGTTCAGGACCACAGCCCACAACGTTCAGATTCTTACGCAAAGTCTTGTAAAACGGGCGCACAGTTCCCGCCTCATTGCTTGCCAAAGGGATTCTGACGAAGAAACTGCAAGAACACCGGCGCGCCGACGATGATCGCCACGCACGGCATAATGCAAAAAATGAGCGGCCCCAGGATTTTAATGGGTGCTTTCAGGGCCGCCCGCTCCGCACGATTATAGCGCATCAGCCGCACATCTTCAGCATGTACCGCGAGCACGTCAGCGATGGGGGTTCCCATGCGGTCGGCCAGCACAATCGCCCGCACAAACGAGGTCAACTCCTGCAAGTTGACGCGCCGGGCCATGGCCTTGAGCGCTTCGGCCTTGCGCTTGCCGAACTTCATCTCCTGCAGGGCCACCGACAGCTCCTCGACCAGCGGCTCCCGGCGGTACTCCTTAACCGAGACGACGCGGTTGATCGCGCCCAAGAAGTCCACGCCGGCTCCCACGCACAGCGTCAGCAGGTCGATCACCTCCGGCAGCAGGCGCAGGACCCGCTCGTTGCGCTGCTTGATCCGCGAGCGGCGCCACACCTCCGGCAGCAGAAACCCGAGCGCGATAGCGCACGCGAACCACAGCGGCTGGAACATCTTGAGTTCAAGAGAGATACTCGTAAACAGCAGCCCGCTGCCCAACCCCGCGAGGCATTGGAGGCCGCGGAACTCCTCGTTGGTCATCCGGGAGCCAGGATAGATCGCCGCGTTGCGGAACTCCTCGGACCAGCGGCCGTGCGGGATCAGCATCCCGAGCTTGGCCAGCGCCAGGCCAAGGGGCCCTCGCTGCGAGCCCACCAGACCCGGAATCGACATCAGCGGCCTCGGCGCGGCGCCCAGCCTGGGCAGCTTCGGCCGCTGCTCGCTCGGCATGACCGCGATGATCCCGCAGACGCCGCACAGGAAGAACAGGACGTCGATCCAGAGTTGATTCATCCAGAAATCCTTGCGTGGACCAGAGACCATAGACCATAGACCATAGACCCAACTAGACCGACTGATCTGGAAAAGGGCCTGACTTCGCGCTCGACGGCGCCAATAAGACCAAAAAGAGTCTTAGCAACCTCCTGCTGCAGCGCGTCGATTCGCTCGTATTCGTTGGAGTCGATATAGCCGAGCCGTGCTGCCAAGTACAGTAGATAGGCCGTCTCGGCCAGCGAACCGCGCGCGACAAACAGAAAGTTCAAGTAATCTCGTTTGTGTTGTCGACTGGCTCCCTCAGCGATGTTTGTAGGAACCGACATTGCACTTCTACGGACTTGAGATGTCAGGCCGTACAGCTCTTCTTTGGGAAAGCCTCGTGTAAGGCGGTAGGTTTCAATTACCAAATCATCCGCCATCTTGTACGCTGTGATCTTCCTGTAGTCGCGCATTTAGGTCTTCGGTCTTTGGTCCATCAGAAGTCCACCTTTGAGACCTTGAACAGGACGATGATGCCGACCACCCACAGGCCGCCGGCCACGCCCAGGAGCATGCGCCCGACCTGATCGTTGAGCATGATGTCGAAGTAGCCAGGGCTGGTGCCGCTGACAAACACGGCAAACAGCACCGGCAGCCCGCTCATGATGTAGGCCTGCAGCTTGCCTTGCAGCGTTAAGCTCTTGACCTTTTCATAGAGCTTGCGCTTCTCGCGGATGGTGACGATCAGCTGGCCGATGATCCGGGTGACGTCGCCACCGGTGCCGCGGGCGAGGATCACCGCGGTGGTAATCAGGTTCAGCTCTTCACAGGCCATGCGCTGGTTCAGGCCTTGCAGCGCCTCTTCGAACGACAGCCCGACGCGATGGGCCTTCATCATCAGGCCGAACTCCTGCGACGCCGGCGGACTCATCTCCGACTCCAGCGTCTCAAACGCCTGCGTCAGCGACAAGCCAGCCCGCAGGCTGCTGGAGAGCATGAACAACGCGTCGACCAGCTGGCCTTGGAACCGTTGCTTGCGATGCGCCTGCGCCATCTTCAGCCACATGTCCGGAACGAATAGGGCCAGCCCCGCGCCGAGGAGCGCGAAGAGGAGATTGTTGAAGAGGAGGTACACCAGCAGGCCGCCGGCCAGCGGCACGATGCGGTAGGTGAGCGTCAGCCAGCCCGGCTTGACATCGAGGAACATGTCATCGAACACCTTCGCGGTGCGATCGACGCGCAGCAGCTGGTACTGCTCAACGTGGTTGGCCGTGCGCTGCCAGGCGCCCGCCACGACCGGAAAGGCCATGAGCGCCAGGCATCCCACGGATCCCAGGACGGCACTATAAATCAACAGTTCGTCGGCCCCCATCTCCAGGCGTCTCCCCTCGCCAGGCAATACAATAATAGGAAGACACGATCGGCGGCCGAAGCCGCCTGTCCCCCTCGCGTCATGCGACGCGTTGCCGACAATTCATCCCCAAGTCTACCTGCTTCTTACAATTCCTTGACTACGATTAAGCCCCGAAAAACTAGCACTCAAATACGTCGTAAGTCATTGGTTTTAAAGGCCTACGATAGCGAGCAGCGAGTTGGTGAGTTAGTGCTTAAGCTCGCCCGGGACCTTTCTGCTCTGGATGAGACCGTTCAGAAGTCGACTCACCTCGTCAAGGCGCCCCAAGATCGCTGCCCGCTGCTCCTCAGAAATTAGTCGCAATCGATAGGAGATCTCAATCTGCGTATCGAGTTCGCTGATCGAACCACGAGACATGTAGAAAAACCGGAGCTTGTCTCGTGATGTCTGCCGTGCCGCCCCCTCAGCCAGATTGCTGGCTACCGAGACTGATGCCCGCTTCAGCTGAGCCGTCAACCCAAATCGCTCATCAGGCGGAAATGTGTCGGTGAATTTATAGACCATCTCCACAAAGTCGATGGCCTTCCGCCAGACAACCAGCTTCTTGTGCGGCTTTTCGCTCATCCTATTCACTGCTCACTCACTTACTCACTGCTCGCTTACTCACTCACTTCTTGGGGATTTCAAACTGGCGCCCGTGGCCGAACGTATCCCCGACCTGCTTCCATTTGCCGCTGAGCGCCCGCTTCGTGTAGACCGCGGTACCCAACAGCGCCGCGGCCATCAGGACGATGAAAGCCGCGTACTCGACGGAGAACGAAGCGCGCCTGCCCATGCGCATGACGGAACATGCGAGTTGTGGAATGCGGGATGCGGGGAAAGCATCACTCCGCGCTCCGTACCGCACACTCCGCCCCTTCAGAATCTCTGTCTGTATTGCTCCTGCCTGTATTGTTCGGGAGTCTGCCATCGCATGACTTTCAGCCGTTGACGACCCTCTGTCTCCACGATAAATAACAGCGTCTGGCGCTTGACAACATCGTCCGCTGCGACGAGGGTCCGCCCAGTGTCGCGCTCCTTGACTCGCCAGCGTTTAAAATTCCCGAGGTTGCCGCCGGTCGCCTTGAAGCCATGAGCAAACTGTTCGATAAATGTCCGGCGATAGTCCTTGCGCTCCTGCTCATTGGCAAGATGAATGTAGGCCTTCCCCACATCCATCTTCATCGCATCGAATCGCTCCCAGGCAATGTCCTGCTGCACCGACTGCCGACCCTTAGCCAGCTTGCCGAAGACGCCGCGCGCGAAGTACACCTCGCCATGCATCATGCGCCAGCCGAAGACCGACGCCGCCACGATCAGCAGGCCCAAGAGGATGGAACCGTATCGTCCGCGTGAGAAATTCATCAGGGCGCCTCCGTGAGGGCCACGCGCGGCACTTCGTTGTCGCGACGATTTCTCCAGTCTCGGGCCTTCTCCCAGCCGCGGACGTAATAGGCCGGGCGCGCGTTGTATTTCACGTGCGCCACTTTCATCGTCTCGCCTTTGTGCGGGTTCCAGACCCACCACGGCCCGGCCTGCTGTTCGGCGGGATCTTTACGGGTCACTTTCACCCAAGTGGTTTTCCCGTCGGATTTATAGCTTCGGATGCGCCAGCACCTCGACGACCACATGCCCAAGGGAACGTGCGTCCTCGTGTAGCCTTGGATCCATGGCACGGTAAACGGCCCGACCGTCGCGGTCACCGAATGCTTGCCGCGGCTGTCGACCCAATCGTAGGTCAGCGTCGAGGGCGGCTTTTGGGCCTTGCAGGTGGAAGGCACATTCGGATCCTTGCAGGTGGTATAGTCGAGCTCGAGCTGCGCCTGATAGTACCGCAGGTCCTTCATCAGCTTGTCGGTCTCAGTGTGGAACACTTCAATCGCCTCCTGAAGTTTGGCCAGCGCGGCATCGGCGCGGAGCAACTCGCCTTCGCAGACGTCCGCATCTTCCGGCGCCGGGTCTTGCTTCAAGTCCTCCAACGTGCCGCACTTTCCGCCATTCAGGCCGGGCTTCTTCTGGTTGTTGCTGTCGGTGACATATTGAGCGCCCGGATCGGCTCTCAGCGGCCTATCACTGGTGGCTTGAGGATCAAAGGCTCCCTGCACCCGACACGGCCAATTCGTGATCTTGTTGGCATTCTGCTCAGTGCCGTCGAAGATCTTGTCGCCGATCTTGCAAGGCGGGAGCTTCGTGGTGGCGATGGTGGTCAGTTCCGCCCGCCAAGACTTGATGCCGATGAATTTGACCGGCTTCTTCGGATCGGTCGACTCGTCGAAGCCGTCGACCAGCCGCATCAACGGGTCCCGCTCCAGGAGCAGTTCGGGATTGGCCTTCTCCTCGTTCGCCACCCGCTGGCGCTCCGCCTTCTCCGCGTCGGTCTCCTTGGGCTTGGCCGGACGCCGCTCCATGGGCTCGTAGAAGATGATCGGCAGCCAGTCCTCCCACGTCTCCGTCAGCCGCTTCAGTTGGGACTTGTCGAGCAAAACTTCCGAGACCTGCACGAAACCCTTGAACTCGAAGTTGGTTTCATCGACCTCATCCCCCCCCTCGGGACGTCCGCAAGGGTCGACATCGTTGGGATCCAGCGGCTCGTCGATGACCGGCGGCTCTTCTGCGTTGGTGTCGTCGTCCTCGTTGTCCTCTCGATTCTTCTCGCGATCGTCCTCCAACTTCTGCTGGCAGGCGCGCCATTTCGCCAGCCCTGTGGGACCATTAGGGTTAAGAAAACTCAGAGGAAATGACGCGTCGTTCCCTCCTTCGCGAAATCTAAATCGAGGGGGGTGTTCCTTGATCCGAGCCTCAAGATCTAAACGCGATAGCAGTCCGGGCACTTTGTCGAGCTCTTCGACCGCGAGGATACCGCCCATTCGGTGGTCGTCCTTCTTGTTGTGGACGGCCTGTCGCAGGGCCAGGCGCAGCTTCGCCACGGGCCCGCGCTCCTTGTCCGTCTTGCCGTTTTTGACGTACTCCTTGATCAGCGCGGCGATGCTCTCGCTGGCACGCCACTTCTGAACATTCTCAGTGTCCCACCACGTCAGAAACTTGGGAATCTCATCGGTCGTGCTGCCGTCGCCGTTGAAGTCGTTCGTGTCGGGCACCATCGTCGGATCATCGACCGCCATGGAGAGCGCGTTGAAGATGACGCTCTCCTTGATCCGATCCTCTTCCGACAAACCGTTGAGCGACTTCATCGCCGCGTTGATCGCGTTGCTCTGCATCCTCTGCTGCACAACGGCGTTGTAGGTGCCGGAGGCTGTCGACAGCAGCGCGCCGGTCATCGCCGAGCCAACGGCCGGAGCAGCAAGAAGCATGCCCTTTTGAAATATGGCCGCCCCCTCTTGGAACAGCTGTTCGCTGCCGATGTCAATGCCCTGCTCCATGTCTGCCCAGCCTTGATCCATGACCGCGTTGGCATTGCCAGCGCCAGGGCGCGCGCCGAAGGATTGCCAGGCGTAGCCGACCGACGCGCCCGCCGCAAACCCCATCGCCGCGCCGACGACCGCGCCTTTCAGGTTGCCGTATTTGATCACGCCCGAGAGCGCGCCGCCGATCGCGCCCGCATTGGCCGCGGCCAACACGCCACTGCCTAGCGCGGCGTTGACGCCCGGGTTGGCCATTGCCACGATGGCGAGGATGTAGGGCAGCGCCTCCAGCAGCCATCCCTTGTGGATGCAGATACGCGTGTTGCCGTCTTTGTGGCGGCCGCCTTTGGTCTTACTGAAGGTCTCGCGATAGATCATCGCCTTGGTCGCGAGCTGGCTGCCCAAGTTCAGTGCGGCGGTGTCGGCCGCGTTGGCCACGGTCGTCGACATCGCCGAGACCTGGCCGAGGTTGACCACCGCGAAGGTGAAGATCAGGATCACGACCATAACCAGGATGAGGAAGGTCGAGATCTGGCCTCGCAGCCGGCGGCGATCGGTCAGCGCAGAAATCGAGCAGGCTCGATACCAGCGAAACATCGTGGCTCCTTGTAACCTTTCCGGTTACAAGACACCTCGGCAGCAAGGACCTGCTGCCTCGGCGCCTTGCCTACCTCTTGCCTGGACAGACCACGGTTGCCGGCGGCAACTTGTTGGGACACGGAAATGCTCCGAAGAGCACCTTGTGGCACTGCTGCCAATACGCGTCCTTGTAGCTCTGCCATTGCTCTTTGCACGACCCGCCAGGGCCCGGCGCGGCGACCGGCGGAGCATCTACCTCTTCGATGCCGAAGATGTTCAACTTCAGCGGCTTGCCCTTGATGTCCTTCGGCTCGATCGCGTCGTGCCATGAGATCGGTGCCTTGGACCGGTCAATGTCCTCCGGTTTCGTAGCATCGTCGGCCGGCTCAGCGGGTTTGCCCTTCTTTGGCTTCGCCATCATGCGGCCATAGGGCTCATGGCTGCCCGCCGCCACGCGCGTCCCTTCGTAATTGATCTGGCGCATGGTGGTGCGCTCGGTCAGCCACAGAAACACCTTGAAGCTCGCCAGCATCAGCAGCAGCGCCCCGATCATCGCCACGCTCATTTCCAGATTGGCTTGAGCCCTCCGGCGGCGTCGATGCACGACGCACGATGCACGATGCGCGAGTCGTCCGCTTCGTGATTCGTGAATCGTGATTCGTGCGTCGTACCAAGAGCTCAGAGCCGCTTCGGCAAGTCCTTGGTCTTTGGTCCTTGGTCTTTGGTCCAACGGACCTTCAGCCTTGAGCCTTGAGCCTTGAGCATGGGAGGTCTTTTCCTCGATCATTTGTCCTCCCACGAGAACATCTTGTCTTGCTTGAGCTCGTGCTGGCTCTTCCACTGCTTGGAGGTCTTCGTCGCCGAGGCGCCGTTGTCCTTCTGCGCGACGTAGATCATCGTGCGGGCGGTGGCGTTGGTCACATCGACGGCGCTCTCCGACTTGAATCCGGGCAACAGCTCGTCGGGCTTATTCACCAGCCCGGCTTTCACCATGGCGTTCTTCGTGACGGTCTGGCGACGCGTGCCTTGCTGGATGCCCATCACCTTGACGTTGGCGAACATCGCGTCCAACGCCGGCACGCTGTTGCCCGAAACCCCTTGCGCATACCACGGCACCGGAAGCGTCTGACTGCATATCTCCTGGCATTCTTTCTCATGGGTCGATCCGCCGACGCGGCCGCGCTTGCATTCGGCCACGCAGAAATTCTCGCCGCTGGGCGTGACGCTGCTGGCGCTGAGCTGCCGCGCGATCCGCCGGCACGCTTCGTAGCTGATGATGTCGCCTTGGCAGGGATCGATGACGCGCACATAGCCCCGATATTTCTTCATATAGTCCGTGCGTTCCTCTTCAGGAGTCTTCGGAGTCGGGTCGGTTGGCCGCTTGCGCCCAAACCCTACCTTGTCTTCAGCGAGTGGTAGGCATGTCGCGGGCAGTTCCCAGACGTCCGTGCCATCTCCAGGATCCTTCTGCGGCAGCACTTGGACACTGGCCTGGCCGAAAATCTCTTCGAGCTTGTCCAGCTCAGTGACTTCATCCGGGTCATTGATGCATTTGTTCGTATCCTTGTCCTTGATGATCCCCGCAACGGGCAGAATCCCCGGGCCAGGCGACGGGATATCCCAGAATCCCGCGGTGGAACAGCCTTTGGGCTTCGTGACATTCTTATCCTTGTCGGGGTCGACATAGTTACCTGTGTTGTTGTCGGGATCGGCACAGTTGTACTCTTTGTCTTTGATGAAGTAGCGGACGCGAGGCAAGTCTGCCGGGATGTCGGCGGTAAAGTGCAGCGAATGGTCGCGCACCACGTTGGCGGAGCCGGACACCGGCGACACGGACCCGACGCCGAAGGTGTCGCTGGGATCGGGAATATGACGGTCATGAATCAGTGTGACCGATCCGCTGCCCTGAAACGTGGGCATCACGTTCTTCATACGCTTGTTGCCCACCTGCTCGACCGTCGCGGCAAGCGCGCCGCGGAAGGCGTCCATCTGCTCGGACTGCTGAAACTCGTTGCGGAGGCCGTAATTCAGGAGGGTACCGAGCATCATGAGCATGATCGAGCCAAAGACCGCCAGCTCGACCAGGGCTTGGCCGGCTCGCGAGGTACTGCGTGGTCCAACCGATCGCGCGGTCATGGCGTCTGTCCGATCTTGGATCTATTCCCACACGTTGTCCTTGAGCTTGCCCACCTCTTCGGCCCCACGCTTAGTGGTCGACTCCTGCCGGATCGTCGTCGTCGATTCCACGACGTTGCACTTGACGGTCTGGCCGTTCTTGTCCGCGCACACCGGCTGATCCTTCTTGAACACGGACTCGTTGATCACGTCGCTAACCTCCGCCTCATTAAAGGTGGATTTGTAGTCCTTGGGATCGAACTGCTCTCCCAGCGAGTCGGCGGTCTGGCGCGCTCGGCCCATGATGCCGCGCTTGACGTACACCTGCATCGTGACGATCGCGGCGATCAGAATCACGACCAGCGCCGCAAACTCGATCGCGGTCTGGCCGCGTTGGCGAGTTGCCTGCCGGCTCGCGCCGATGCTGCGCCTCATCCGCGCCTGCCCTCATTCATCGGTCACCGTAGTGGAAAACGAGGCCACAGCCGCCCGTTCAGTGCAATGGTTCGCGCGCTCCTGGCACTGCTGCAGCTCCGGAAAGACCAGCCCCTTGCACGTCTCAATCGACGCGGCGCACTTCTCGGGCGCAGCCCGCACCGCCCCCCAGGTCTCCGTCACATTCTTGTCCTTGTCGTAATACTCTTTCCAGTACCCCGGATGCGTGATGCTCTTGCCGTCGTCGCGGGTGTTCGCTGGCCAGTTGGTGCGCGTGTCCTGGACCCACACCCGCTTCGTCAGCGTCTTGGACTGTTGGTTCACGATCGCGCCCGGCGCGTTGGGCCGATCTTTCTGGCCGGCCTCCTGGCGGATGCCGTCGTCTTGCGTGCCGACGCTGTCGGCGGCCAGCTTCACGACCGCCTGGATACTGCGTTTGGAATACAGCTGCATCCCCATCAACGCCGCCGTCAGGATGCCGGTCAAAATCGCGTACTCGACCAGCGACTGGCCACGCCTCCAAGAAAGCCTCCATAGCTGAAGGCTGAAGGCTGAAGGCTGAAGGGGCTCCAAGCTCACAGTCGGCTGAAGGGAACGGGAAGACACTTCGGCCTTTAGCCTTGAGCGCTTTCCGCGCTCAAGACACCTCGCCGGCAAGGACCGGCCGGCTCGGCGCCTTGGGCCTTTAGCCACTGCGTCTTCTTCATCTTCGGCCTTGAGCCTTGGGCCTTGGGCCTCCTGAAGTCCTTGGTCCTTGGTCTTTGGTCTTTGGTCCATCAGACCGGCCTTTAGTCTTGAGCGCCGCGCGCCCTCCTCACACAGAGGATCAGAAGATCTTGTCCTTGCTCTGGTCGTTGGTGAGCGTCTCGCCCTTGCCGGTTTCGGATGTGCGTCCCGACGCTACGCCCTTCCTGTCCCACTTGTCCAACGTCCTCGGAGGAGTGAAGCCGGGCAAGTCAAAGCCCTTGGTCTTGGCATCCGTCACGGATTCGCCTGTCTTGAGCGTTCCGCCAGACCAGGCCACACCCTTGCCGGCCGCCTCTCTCTGGGCGCTGTACTGCACGTTGGTAAAGTTCGCCTTGTAGGCGTCGGGCGAGAACTGCTCGCCCCACTCATCGGCGGTCTGCCGATGCTTGCCCATGATGCCGCGCTTCATGTACAACTGCATCGCCAGCAGCGCCGCGACGACCAGGACGATCAGGACGGCGTACTCCACCGCCGACTGGCCGCGACGCCGCATGGACTCTCGGTCGCTCCGCATCAAACCTCCTCCTTAGTCAGCCTCATTCGGCTTCGCCTGCGACTGGAAGCTGTCCTTCTTGCGCACGTTCAGCTCTTTGCCTTTGGCGATCGTGTGCGTGACCGTGTGGGTGGTCAGGTCCGTGGTGTCAGCCGTCTCGGACGCGCTCATCGTCGTCATGTCCGACTTGTTGTAGTACGGCTCGTACTGCTCGTGCGTGTGCGCGATC
>JGI1358J11329_10001781_pt1 | contig 17494 bp, 16 predicted proteins | sample Subgroupgradi54m_FD_11329 | JGI IMG/M metagenome (IMG submission 11329)
AGAGCCCTTTTCTTTCAGCCCGACAAGGAGGTAAAATGAAATAAAATTGATTTTTTCAAGCGTATGTTTATTTCCAAAAAGATTCTCTCTGCCCTCGGCATTATGGTGATACTCGCTATCGGTATTTTTGTTGGCGGGTTTTTTGAAAAAGAAAAAGCAAAAGTAAATCCGCCGGCGGAACAAACTGCGGCGGCGGTGAGTGCAAAAGCAGACGCGCCTGCTTCCGAGCAGCGTTCTGATGTTCTTGAGAACATTAGAATGTCAGAAGATGGTGGGTTGGTGAAAGTAACCCGCGTTGTGGACGGTGATACGATTGATGTGGAGATAAAAGGCAAGATAGAGCGGGTTCGCTATATCGGCATTGACACGCCCGAGACCGTTGACCCGCGCAAGCCCGTGCAGTGTTTCGGTGTGGAAGCGTCAAAGAAGAACAAAGAATTGGTGGAGGGTAAAATGGTACGACTTGAGAAAGACATTACTGACAGAGATAGATACAAACGGCTGTTGCGGTATATCTGGCTCGGCGATACGCTCATCAATCAAATGCTCGTAGAGCAAGGTTTCGCCGCATCCTATTCATATCCGCCCGACATTAAGTATCAAGATAAGTTCGTGGTCGCTGAAAAGAAGGCGCGAGAGGACAAACTGGGTCTCTGGACCGCGTGCGGAAGTGGATAACCGCGCGTTACAACACCCTTACAAACTTGAGAATGTAAGGATGTGGTACAATGGCGGGTATATGGAAAAAGCGAAAACGGCAAAGACCGCCAAGCAAATGGAGCGGCATCTCAAAGGAATAGCGAATCATTATCGGATTGAGATTCTTCTCCTCATCGCAGTACGCGGCGGCATCACCTTGACCGAGATTGTGGAAACTCTCGGCGCAAACGAGAAGACGCTCGGCGAACATACTCGCCGGCTTCTCATTGCGGGACTCGTCAACAAGAAGTATCGGGGGAAGTGCGTCGAGCACACCCTCTCGCCCTACGGAAAGACCTTTGTCCGTTTCTTAAAATCATTCCAACACATCTGACACACCCTTACAAACTTGAGATTATGAGGATGTCATTTAGTGGGAAGAGGTTCGGAATACTATCTATGCTATGCGCGTTTATGTAAAGGTCAAACCTGCTGCGCGGGAAGAGAAGGTGGAGACGCGCGATGACGGCTCACTCTCTGTCGCCGTCACCGAGCCGCCCGTACAAGGGCGCGCGAACGCGGCGGTCTGCCGCGCGCTCGCGCGCCACTTCGGCGTCTCGCTCGCCTCCGTCCGCATCCTCTCCGGCCACACCTCCCGCAGCAAGTTGGTGGAGGTTGATGGGGTTTAGTTTTGCCTTTGAGAAGTAATTGGTACATACTGTGGCGATGAAATTGAACTACGCAAAACTCTTGCAAACGCACCCGTGGATTCTTGAAAAAGACAAGAATTGCATCTTAAGCCCTGACAGCGACGGCTTACTTTGTGGTCTCTTTATGTCTCATTATCTCGATTGGAAGATTCGAGGTTTCTATGACGGGAAGGTCTTGCTCTTAAAGAAGGGAGTCGCACTGAAGGACTGCGTTTTTCTTGATATGGAGATTTATCGCGCAGATGTTAAAAGTGTCGGACAGCATATGCTTTTGTACGACAAACATAATCCACCAAATGGTTGGGATTCGTTTGGTAACTCCATTTCTGCAAACAATCTACATCAGTACGATTTTAAGAATGATTTCAAATCAAAATATCCGTTCGGCACTATCCACCTCCTCGCTGCGATTATCGGGCAACAACATAAGGTGACCATCAAGAAAAATGCGGTGAGCCCACTTCTTTATACAGATGGCACATTCAAGAATCAGTTTAACTATCCAGAAAATTGCCTTGAATGGTTAGAGTTTCTTGGCGCGAATGTGGAAAATAATCCTTTGCAGCAGGTATTTATGGACCCGCATTATTCAACTTACGAACTTATGCTCGCACTCCGCGACCTCTTTGCAGACATTCGCCGGATTGGTGGCGATAAACGCGGGGGCGATAAGATAAAGATATCGGACTCAAAGGGCGCGACCGTCTCTTTTGATACAAGGACAAGTTCCCTCAAAGAAAATGTTCGTATTCAAGCAGAACAGTTTCTGTCTATGCTTGCCGAACGCACTGGTTGGCTTTTCAATAAAGACGCATGGACATTTGATTCGTATGTTGCGCATCGATTTAAGAAAGGAAGCATCAAACCCGGGAAAGCACGATATAACGATTTACTTGCGAAGAAACCTCTCTCTTTTGCTATCATCAGCCGCACTAGCATTGAATATACTCTTGACCCTCAAGAGGTGTTCTAGACTTCAATTTTCGTTTGATTTGTGGGGGAACACTCAATCTCCATTCGTTTCTTCGCAATCGTGCAATACTCTGGTGCAATATCTACGCCGATATAAGAGCGCCCGAGATTCTTTGCGGCAACTGTCGTTGTACCGCTTCCGACAAAAGGGTCAAGCACAATACCACCTTTGGGGCAGAAGCACTGAATAAAATCGTAGGGCAGTTGATTGGGAAAAGTGGCAGGGTGTTCGTGTTTCAAACGACTTCCGTCGCCAGCAGTGAGATATTCCCAAATAGTCCCGCGACATTTCATCGGATTAATTGTAATTGAACGGGTCGCAATTCGGATTCCATTGGTGAGGCGCGTGCCTCCGCCAGTCATCGTCTTGCCACCGTGCTTTGAGGGGATTTTAAGGTGTGTTTTATCAAAATACTGCGGTCGTTCACCCTTCAGAAAAACCGGGATATATTCGTGGTCTACTCTAAACCGCTTGCTCCACCACGCTCCCTCCGCGCCGTATTTTCTATAAATAACCGTCTCAAAGAGTTTAAACCCGATACGGTCGCACCAATCAATAATCGTCCGAAATGAGGTAAGGGACTTGCCGAAGTTCTTGGTCTGGTCTTGAATTACCATTGCCGCGACACCCCCTTCTTTGAGAACGCGAAAAATCTCCTCACCAATCGCCGAAAGGTCAAGCGAGAATCCCTTATAGTCGCGGATGCTGTCATAGGGTGGGGAAGTCACGACCATATCTACTGACGCCGAGGGCATCGCCCGCATTATCTCAATAGCGTCGCCGCAGATAATTTGGTTGAGCGGAAGTTTTTTGCGGACGACCATCGGTGCAGAAACAAAGGGGGATGGAATCGGCTGCGTGATACGATTCACTGGCTGCAGCATAATACTTCGCTGCTGGTTCTTTTCTCGTCTTACAAATCCCTTATCTTGAAGGGTGGTCAGATGTTGATGTACGGTTGCCACTGAGCGCAACTTGAAATGCTTTTTTATTTCTTCAAGCGAAGGAGCGTACGCATTTTTTGTGCTGTACCTCTCTACGAATTGAAGCACTCCTTGTTGTCTTGGTGTAAGTGTCGGCATATTTAAATTATATCATCCCCTACCGAAACAAAACCGAAAGTTATCCACAGGCGTTTGGGTTTCTTTTTGATACTATAAGTACATGAAGATAATTCTCGTCGCTACAGGTGCAAATGGTAGGAATGTGGTCTTCGTCTCGGATACACTGCAATCATATTCTCTAGAGGAGGCCACTAAGTTAGCAAAGAGCGGACAATTTGCGAATGTGTATGTAGTGAAAGGCAACAATGGGGATTACCTCCGCACAAGTCGGAGTGTGCCGAAGAAAGAGCAGTTGGAACAAATCTCTGTTTCCTCTCATCAACTCTTCGCGTACGCACAGGACACTCGTTCTGCATTCTCAACGCCAGCATTCGACCGTTACCTGCAACTCTACCAGCACACTCTTGAGAACGACGGCAGACCACTCATTGTCACTTTTGATGGGAAGGGGAGAATTACAAAAGATGCAGCGAAAGAGAAATTGCGATTGCATCAAGAGATCATTTTTGATGCGGCGAAGAAATTCAAAATAGACCCATATTTACTTGGAGCGATTATCATTGACGAGATTGCGAGATTTGGTCTTATAGAGGGCATCATGGATCCGCTACTTGGCTATTTTATAGGACTCAATGCGTCTGCGGGTGTTGCCCAAATAAAGATAGATACGGCTCGGGGTCTTATGCAGACCGGTTACTATAATCCGAACTCGAATGACCAGAAACTGTTGCCAGACAAAGTCGGCAAGACCCCCCGTGCATATCTGTATCAGTATATTAAAGAGCCGAAACATAGTATCTTCTTTGCCGCCGCGCGGATGCGTTCGCTGATTGACGAGTGGAAGAAATATGCAAACCTCAACGAGAGACCCGAGATTATTGCGACATTGTACTCAATGTACAAGTCCCCTCATACACACCCAGAAGCAAACGAACGGGGAACACAGATTGCAGAAGAATTTTATCAGATTGCCAAGATGTGGCTTCAATGAGGATGAAATCTTTCTTTCGTGTTGCCGGGCGGGTTCTCGTTGTTTTAAGTTTTATCGTTTCTTGCTGTGCAGCCGTATTTCTCGGTTTTACTTCGTGGAAAGCGCCGATTCATCAATTCAACCTCTGGAAACTTGAGAATAACTTTCGGAAAGTGCAGCATCCTGCACATTCTAAATTACTGACTAAACTGACTGGATTCGGCAACCTTTTTCGCGGTGCTTCTAATGGGTGTGATTACCTCGTTGGTGAACTTCGCGTCGAGAATGGTCCGCAAGAGAGTATTACAAAATGGTATCAAGGTATTTCTATTAAACCATTCGATGATACCGAACCTGTCCCCATAGAAATCAAGTTCATTGATGATGAGGAGTTTTCTGAAGGGCATCACTGGTATGGTCCGTGGTTTAGTTGGTATGAGAAAATCCGCGAATCTTTTAATTGGAAAGAAATGCATATGACTCCTTATGTCATCTTCGCCAAACAAACGGATTATCCACCATATGGGGATGTTCGCTGTTTTTATGAACCAGCGATACATTGAGATACATCTGTAAGGTGGATAACTTGATTTTGCAAAACGGAGAAAATATTGGATAATAGGCGGTAATGTTTATTAAGATTCTCAAGTGGGGAGGGTTGGCGATTTTGGTCGGGTATGTCGCGCTTGTGATTTATCGCGGGTTTGTCTTGAACGGGCAGGACAAGACCAACGCGCAGGTGGCGAAGATACACAATACGAAACTCACGCTTAATGATGTGTTCGGCAAGAACCTCCCGCCTCCGCCCGCAAATCCAGACGCAACTATCGCAGGAGTTGATGCGAACAGAAACGGCGTTCGCGATGATGTTGAACTCGCCATCTTTAAAGAGTATCCCAACTCCGCGCGTACGCGCGCGGTGCTCCTGCAGTACGCGCTGGCTCTCCAGATGGAGATGATTCAGACGGTTGTGAATACGGGGACGGTCAACGCGGTGATTGGAGAAGATTCTAGGGCGGGAACTTGTATTGCTGACACCCTTGTACCACGCAAGAGTCCAGAATCGTCTAGGGCTTATAGTGATATAGAAAAGATTGACGCCTACACTAGATTTGTTGACGGAAAGCAGTTTAACACGGTTGAGAGAAAGGCAGCAAAAGATGAATTTTATAATCATCTGGGCTCATATTCAAATTCCTCAAATCTTTTGTGTGATATTGATGCCTCGCTACTCCTTAACTAAAGTTGTTGCAATACTCGTTATCGGGCTATTCTTCTTTCCCGCTTATATCGTGCGGGCAGATGACAAGATTTGTTTGTCCCATGGTTTTACCGTTCTAACAATTAACGGTATTTTTACTGATGAAGCGAATGCGAAGAAGAATAAAGACGATTTAAGTCATCTATTGCCAGAATTCTATAACAAAGAATCAATCAATATAAAATATCTTCTCAACCCATCACACTTGGGGGGAATTGGGGACATTATCAAGGCGATTGAGCAGAAGATTTTTGATAATGAGACGGTGGATGACTATGACTTGATAGAGATGATTCGGGACGCGAGCGAAAAAGTCGGCACGCAAAAGTTGCTCCTCGTTGCCCACTCGCAGGGCAATTTTTATGCAAATGGTCTTTATGACACGGTCGTTGAGAAGACGAAAGAGGTGCCGAGCGAGTCCATCGGTATCTACGGAGTTGCGAATCCGGCGAGCCGCGTTGCCGGCGGAGGAAAATATCTGACCTCCGATACCGACAGAGTGATTGCGGGCGTCGTGGCTCACACGCCCTTTCGCGCGATTATGCCGCCGAACACGCATATTGAACTCAAAGACGGCGACAGCATTCTGGGGCACGATTTTTCTCAAATCTATCTCAAATATCGCGGCGCGCAGATTGTTTCTGACATTGAGGCTGCGCTTGATACACTAAAGACGAATACGGCGCGGGATGAGACGAAGCCCTGCATCGCCGCGCCCGCACCGACGGTGGCGCACAAAATCGCGGGCGCGTTCTTCGCCATCGCGGACCCGGCGGCGGGCGCAGGAATCGCACTGGTCTCTGATGTCGCGAGGGGAACCTCGGCGGTCGGACTCGCGGTCGCGAACTTTCTTGGCGGTCCAACGACGCAGCTCGCCGCCGTTGAGGCGGCTCGCGGGGTGAGCGCCGATGCGCAGACGCTCGGGAGGACGGCGAAAGATGCGACGAATTTCGTCGCGGCGGTCGGTTCGGACTTGCTTGGAAGACCGGCGAAAGAACATTCTCAAATTCTTGAGAATACGAGAATAGAACAGAAACAAGTTACGACCGAAGTTGCGCCGCCCCCGCCGCCAGTCGCGGCCGCACCAGTGCCTGTTTCCGAAACACACACGCCCGCGCCACCACAATTCCGTCTCTCGCCTCCGGGCGGCGGGGGCGGGGGCGTCTCTAACCCGGCGCCGGTGGAGCAACCAACGACCAACAACTCACCACCAACAACGACTATCGAGACGGCAACAAGCACGCCTGCATCTTCTGCATCCATCGCCGCACCCGAGACCTCCTCCACAACCGCTACCACAACCGCTGGCACCGCCACCACAACGCCAGAAATCTCGCCGCCCGCTTCTTCGCCGCCGCCGGCGGCAGCTCCGGTCGCCATCTCGCCCGGCTCGGTCGTGATTAACGAAGTCGCGTGGTCGGGCACTGCGGCAAACAACGCGCACGAATATATTGAACTCTACAACCCCACGGGCGATACCGTCTCGCTCGCGAGCAGCACTCTCTTCGCCGCCGACCTCTCACCATACATCATGCTTAGCGGCACCATCGCGCCCCATAGTTATTACCTGATTGAGGCAACCGATGCTGCTGTCTCGGACATTGCGGCCGACCTCGTCGCGAGTTTTGGCGCGGGTCTCAACGACAACGGCGACCAACTCACCCTCGCGTTCTTTTCTGGCGGAGCGACGACAACGATTGATGCGACGCCGGTCTGCATTGGCGGCGGGACGCAGTGGTGCGCGGGCAATACCGTCTTCTCAAATCACTTCTCAATGGAGCGCTATGATGCCGCAGTCGTCGGCAGCGACGCAAACAACTGGCTCTCGCATCTCGGCGAGTTCATCTTGAATGGACACGATGCAAACGGCGCGGCAATCTTCGGCACACCCCACGCGCGCAACAGCGTCTCGTACCTTATCGCGCCTGCAAGCACACTCTGGGCAAGCAAGACGCTCACCGCGGCTGGCTCGCCCTACCTCGTGCCGCGCGGCGGACTCACCGTCGCGAGCGGCGTGACGCTCACCCTCGGCGCGGGGACGGTGGTGAAGATTGTCGGGGCGAATTCCCCTTCAATAAATGTGGACGGCACGCTCATCGCAAACGGCACGGCGAGTGCACCGGTCGTCTTCACCTCTTTTGCCGACGATTCGTACGGCGGCGACACGAATGGCGATGGCTCGGCAACAACTCCAACGGCAGGCAACTGGCGGCGGCTCTACTTCTCTCCCGCGAGCACCGGTTCCTCGCTCACCCATACGCTGGTGCGTTATGGCGGCAACAACGACATCTCCAACAACACCGCGCGCAAGGGCGCGGTCGGTGTTGCGAGTTCCGCCGTCTCGTTTTCGCATTTGACCGTTGAGTATTCGGCCTTTTACGGTCTCGCGCTGGAAAATTCAGACAGCAGCGTCTCCGACTCTCTCTTTCGGCACAACTCAAATGCCGCAACCGACGGCACGGGGATATATATAGAAGGAGGAGCGCCGAGTATCACCAACAGCACAATGAGCGACAATCGGTATGGCGCAGTTCTCACCAACGCGGGCGGTTCGTTCAGCAACAATACTCTTTCAAATAACGCCGTCGTTGCGCTCTACGCAACGCAGATTCGTGGAGCAATTTCAGGAAACGGCGGCAACGGCAACGGCACGAACGGCATTATGTTGCAGGGGTATCTGACGGTCGCGGGCGCGACGACGACGCTCGCGGCAAACTCGCTCCCGTATCTCTTGAGCGGACAGGTGAATATGGCGGGCGACTCGGGTCTTTTCTTTGGAAACGGTGTCGTCGTCAAGGGGTACGACAATTCGCAGTATGGGGAACTCGTGGTGGGAAGTGGCGCGCTCCTCGCGGCGGAGGGCAGTTCTCCGAGCGACCTTGTCTTCACCTCCATTCGCGATTCCTCGGTCGGCGGCGCAACCGAGACGGGTCCCTCTACCGCGTCCGCCGGCAACTGGACGGGCATCACTGTCGCTGCCGGCGGTCGGCTCGCGCTCTCGGGCTTCACCCTCAAATATGCCGGTCATCGCGCGACCAATCCTTTTTTCGGCGAGAGTGCTGGCGCACTCAAAGTGACGGGGAGCGCCAGTGCGAGCTCGGGCTTCGTTGCGCACGCGCTCTTCTCGGACAACTATCAGAGCGGACTCAACCTCGCGAGCGTCTCGGCGCTCTCGGTCTCGGACGCCGCGTTCCAAAATCACACCGCGTCGCTCTTCGGTGACGCAACGGCAATTTATTCGGTGGGAAGTACCGCGACATTTTCGGGTATTTCTTTTCTTAACAACACCCACGATGGACCATAACGGGGAGACAGAAGGTATGCTAGAATCAAAATATGAAGTTCGGCGCGCATCTCTCAATCGCGGGGGGCTATGAAAAGGCGCTGGAGCGCGCCACCGCCATCGGCGCGAATGCGCTTCAGATATTTTCGGGCAATCCGCGCAGTTTCGCGGGACCGAGTGTGAGCGAGGCGGCGGCGCGCGAGTTCCGCGAGCGCGCCGCNGCTCTCAAGATTTCNCCNATTTATTTTCACGCGCCTTACCTCGTGAATCTCGCGTCAGAAGAGCCGACGGGCGACTCTTCAGTAACGCTTCTCATCTCCGAACTCTCGGTCGCGGCGCGCGCGGGAGTGGCGGGGAGCATCATTCATCTAGGTTCCTACAAAAAAGCGACGGGAGAAGAAAAAGAACGGCAGGAAAAGTTTCTCGTCAAGCGAATCAAGACAATTCTCGCTTCAACGCCAGATGGTGTGCTCTTCATCATTGAGAATGCGGGGACGCGCAAGATTGGTCAGACGATTGATGAACTCGCGCGCATCATACACGAGGCGGATAATAAAAGAGTGCGGGTCTGCCTAGACACCTGTCATCTGCACGCTGCGGGTTACGACATTGGCGGCAAAGAAAAACTAGACGCATTTTTTAAAGAGTTTGATAAAAAAATCGGGCTGGAACGGCTGGAATGTTTTCACATCAACGACAGCCGCGACCCGTTCGGGTCTCTCCGCGACCGCCATCAGAATATCGGCGAGGGCGAAGTGGGGAAGGAGGTCTTTCGCGGACTGCTGAACCACCCCAAGACAAAGCATCTCCCGTTCATCATAGAGACCCCTGGTTTTGACGACAACGGTCCCGACAAAGCCAATCTTGATATTCTGAAAGGGATGGTACAATAGAAGAGTATGAGTACTAATACCCTTCTTGTCTTTTTTGCCGAATACTTTCCGTATCTCGTGGCGGCGGTGTTTGTGATACTCGCTCTATGGCCAAGAGCGGCGTCAATAGGGTGGCGATTTCTTATAGAGGGCTTACTTGCGGGGTTTTTTGCGCGCGGCGGCGTGGAACTGATTCGACTCTTCGTGCACCGACCGCGCCCGTTCATCGCCGATTCGTCTATTATTCCGCTCATCTCGGAGAGCAGTTACTCGTTTCCGTCCGGCCACGCCGCGTTTTTCTTCGCGCTCGCGGCGGTTGTGTATCTGCACAACCGCCGCGCCGGCATCTGGTTCTTCGCGGCCGCCGCCGCCATCGGCCTTGCACGCGTGCTCGCCGGCGTGCATTATATTTCAGATATTCTCGGCGGCGCGTTGCTTGGACTCGCGGTCGGGTATGGAGTATGGCGATTCACAAAGAAATGAAAAAGAAATTCGCGTTTTCACTCTGTCTTTTTTCGCTCTGCGCTTTCTCGGCGCAGGCGCTTATCATTGAGTACAATCCCGTCGCGGCGGGGGCGGGCAAGCCCGAGGTGCATATCAAACCAGACGGCACGCTGACCGTGGTGGGAGCGAAGGTCGCTCAGATTATCGGCAATTCTTTCTTTGTGGTGCTCCAATGGGGAGAACTGCCGATGCGCTTCACGATGAAGACGAACGGCGAGACCGCCGTGACGAAGCGCTATGGCGGCGCGGCGACCGTACCTCAGATACAGGTGGGCGACTACCTCACGGCGGACGGCGACTTCTTCGTGGGCTCCGACTTTTTCGGACTGACAGCGCGGCAGATTAAGGATTGGTCGCTCCAAGAAGAGTCCGAAACCTATTCGGGAAAGATTACCGAAGTGGGAGCAGACGGCTCATTCACGCTCGCGGCGCCGGGGAAGACCCTCAAACTACAACTCTTGAACAGTGCGGTGATAAAAAAAGGAACGGTGGTCATTCCCGCGAGCCGTATCGCGAAAGGAGACAATGTCGTACTTGCCGACGGTGTCTATGATTACGCGAGCAACACGCTCACGGCGAGTTCGGTCGTGATTTTTCAGGCGCGCACCGACTTTCTCGCGCGGAATTATCAAGGAACCTTGAAGAGCACAGGCGGTACCGCACCTCCTACGGCACTTGTCGTAACGGTTGAGGGCGTGGACTATACCGTCAGCGTCTCGGTAGGAGCGCAGGTGCTCGGCAACAAGAGAACTCCCGTCCTGCTCGCGCGATTTGTGGCGGGCGACACGGTGCGCTTTTTTGGCGCGCTGCGCGAAGCCGAAAAGACCTTGCGCGACGAGCGTATTATTGATACGAGTTTGATTCGGAACTTGAATCTCTAGATTCTCTGTGCCGTGCTGCTTGTCCCCATCGTGCGAGATTATTTTTTGGGATACAATGATGCGTATGGAGATGTATGTAACCAAACGAGACGGCACGCGCGAACCCTTCAACGCTGACCGCATCAACCGCTCCATTGAGCGCGCCTGCAAGGGTCTCTCTGACCCCATCTCAATGGTCACGCAGATTGCGACCGAGACACGGCTCACGCTCTATGACGGCATCACGACCGAAGAGATGGACAAGGCGACCATCAACGCCTCCATCCAGAATGTCAAAGAAGATATTGAGTACGACAAGGTTGCGACGCGGCTCCTCTTGAAGACCGTCTACCGGCGCGTCGTCGGCGAGTTTGAGAATGATTATGAGAAACTTCGCGAGATGCACCGCGCGGGCTTTACCCGCTACATCACGCAGGGAGTCGCCGAGGGACTTCTTGATGCGCGGATGAAAGAGAAGTATGACCTTGAACGCTTGGCTGATGCGCTTGACCTTGAACGGGACGAACTCTTTCAGTACGCCGGACTCTCGTCGCTTCTCAACCGCTACGCGGTGAAAGACAAAGACCAGGAACCGCGCGAGACGCCGCAGTATTTCTTTATGCGCATCGCGATGGGGCTCGCGTACAACGAGCAGGACCCGACCGCATGGGCGAAAAAGTTTTACGACAAAATGTCGCGGCTGGAATATGTCGCCGGCGGCTCCACCAACATTCACGCAGGGACGCCCTCTCCCGCGCTCTCAAACTGTTTTCTCTTGGAGATTCACGACGACATAGAGCATATCGCCAAGTCGGTCGCGGATGTGATTAAACTCTCCAAGGCCTCGGGCGGCATCGGAGCAAGCATCACCAAACTGCGCGCCGCCGGTTCGCCTCTCTCCTCAAACAACACCGTCTCAAGCGGGCCGACTCCGTTTGCGAAGATTATTGATACGGCGATTCGCGCGGTGCAGCGCGGCGGCAAGAAAAAAGGCGCGCTCTGTTTCTATATGGAGAATTGGCACTACGATTTCAACGAGTTTCTGGACTGGAAGCACAATGCCGGCGACGACTACCTGCGGATGCGCACCGCGAACACCGCCGTCTTCATTTCTGACGAGTTTATGCGCCGTGTGGAGCAGGGAGGCGATTGGTACCTCTTTGACCCCAAGGAGACACCTGACCTCAACGAACTCTACGGTGACCGTTTCGTGAAGCGCTATAACGAATATATCCAACTTGCCGAGGCGGGGAAACTTCGCATCTTCAAGAAGGTGCCGGCGCGCGAGCAGTTCCGCCAGATTCTCGTCTCTCTCCAGACCACCTCGCACCCGTGGCTCACTTGGAAGGATGCCATCAATCTGCGCGCGCTCAACAACAACACCGGCACAATTCATATGTCCAACCTCTGCACCGAAATCTGCCTGCCACAGGACAAAGACCATATCGCCGTCTGCAATCTCGCCTCCATCAATCTTGCCGCCCATGTGCTGAACAAAGAGGTTCACTGGAGCCGTCTTGAGATGAGCACGCGCTACGCGGTGCGGCAGTTAGATAATTTGATTGAGATAAATGTCTTGCCCGTGAAAGAAGCGACTGCCGGAGACCGCGAGAATCGCGCCATCGGACTTGGCTTGATGGGCTTCTCCGACACGCTTGAAAAACTCGGGCTCTCATATGAGAGTGAGTACGCGGCTGACTTTATTGACCGGATTTTTGAGTTCATCAGTTATATGGCGATTGACGAGAGTGCGAACTTGGCCGCCGAGCGCGGCTCCTACAGCCACTTCGTCGGCTCCGGTTGGTCGCGCGGCAAGGTCCCGATAGACACCCTCGCGCGGCTTGAGCGCGACCGCGGACTCCCGCTCACCGTCGCAAAAGAGAGCCGGCATCGCGGACTCAACTGGGACATTCTGCGCGAGAAGGTGAAGAAGGGGATGCGCAACGCGACGCTGATGGCCGTCGCTCCCAACGCAAATATCGGACTCGTCGCGGGGACGACGCCGGGCATTGACCCGCGCTTCGCGCAGGTCTTCTCGCGCAACAAGATTTCGGGCAAGTATCTGGACATCAACCACAATCTCGTTCTTGACCTCAAGAATATGGGACTCTGGGAGAAGGTGCGCGAACGGATTATAGAAGCGCAGGGAGATATTTCCGATATCGCCGAGATACCCGACCACCTCAAGCATATCTACCGAACTTCGTTTATGACCTCGCCCTACGCCTTCATAGAGATTGCAGCGCGTGCGCAGAAGTGGGTTGACCAGGCGCTCTCGCGCAATATGTATCTCGCGACGCGCGACATTGAGGAGACGATGAAGATTTATACCGCCGCATGGAAGAAGGGAGTGAAGACGACCTACTACCTGCATATGAAGCCGCGGCACACCGCAGAGCAGAGCACGGTCACGGTGAATAAGGCGCAGAAGATGGGCAAGCGCGGCTTCGCGGTCGCTTTTGAACGCGAACGCGAGAAAGCACCGGCGGCTTTCGGCGGCATCTCCAGTTTGCAGCCCGCGCTCCTCGTTCCTGTTCTTCCTGAAAAAGAACCCGAACCCGCGGTCCCCTCTTCAATTACAGTTGAACAGGTCTTAGTTAAGACCGCAGCAACCGGTCCCGAAGACCCGCAAGAGAAATTTATCTGCGATAGTTGTCAATAAATTATGATACTCGGCAAGGCACAACCGGAGGATATGAACCTGCATCCCATTCGTTATCAGTGGGCGTATGACCTCTATCAGCAGGCGGTGCGCAATACTTGGTTTCCCCACGAAATTGCTCTCAAAGAGGACTTGGACGACTGGAACAAGATGACCGAGGACGAACGGCACGCCGTGAAGTTCTTGATGGCGTTCTTCAATCCTGCGGAACTCATCGTGAACCGCTCCATCGCGCTCGGCTGGTACCCCTATATCAAGGCACCTGAGTGTCATCTCTACCTCGCCAAGCAGATGTGGGAGGAGGCGAATCACTGCGTCGCGTTTGAGTATGTGCTTGAGACATTTCCGCTCAATCGCGAGACGGTCTTCGGCATCCACTTGGAGGTGCCGTCTATGAAAGAGAAGGAGGCGTATATTATTAAATATTTGCGGCGAATGACCGAGGAGATTCTGGACATTGAGAGCGTGGAGGGCAAGAAGGACTTCATCCGCAACCTCGTCGCGACCAATATCGTGATGGAGGGCATCTGGTTCTACTCGGGCTTTATGGTCGCGCTCTCGTTCCGCCAGCGCAATCAACTGCGCAACTTCGGCTCAATGATTAACTGGGTGCTTCGCGACGAGTCGCTCCACCTCAAGTTCGGCATCAACTTGGTGCACACCGCGCTTGAAGAGAACGCCTCGCTCTTGACTTCCGAGTTTGCGAACGAGATTCGCGACATTATTATTGAGGGAGTTAATTTGGAGACGGCATACAACAAAGACCTCTTTCCGCGCGGCATTCTCGGGCTCAACGCCGACTATGTGAATCAGTATGTGCAGTATGTGACCGACCGCCGGTTGGAGGAACTAGGATTGCCGAAACACTACAACGCCAAGAATCCCGCGAAGTGGATGAGCACCGCGACGGATGTCTTTGAGTTGGTCAACTTCTTTGAGGCGCAAAATACTTCGTATGAAGTTGACGGTCGCGCGTCCGAAGCAAAGAAAGAGCCGGCAATTGTGCTACCATAGCGGCTATGCAGAAACCGCTCACGATTATTGTTTTTGGGGCGACGGGGGATTTATTTAGCACAAAACTTGCGCCCGCGCTCTTTGACCTGCATCAGAAGAAACTCCTGCCCGAGGGTACCGAGATTGTGGGGTTCTCGCGCAAACCCTTTCTCAACGACCAGTTCCGCGCCTTTATTCAGAACGCGCTTGCGGTACGCGCCAAAGGCGCGGCGCTGGAGCCCGAGGAGTTCGTGGCGCGGGCGCGCTATCATCAAGGAAACCTCACCGAAGCAGAAAGTTATACCTCGCTCGGAAAGTTTCTCGCCGAACGAGACGAGAGCCGGGGCGTCTGCTCCGACAAACTCTTCTATCTTGCCGTACCGCCCAATCTCTACGAAACGGTCTTTCGCGAACTCGCGGCATCAGGACTCGCGATACCCTGCGCGCCCGGTATTCCCGATGAAGAGAAAGCGTGGACGCGCGTCCTCGTAGAGAAGCCGTTCGGCAGCGACGAATGCGAAGCGGCGCGGCTTGATAAGGTGCTCGGCTCGCTCTTTGAGGAGAGTCAGATATTTCGTATTGACCACTACCTCGCAAAAGAGGCGGTGCAGAATATCATCTCATTTCGTTTCTCAAACCCACTCTTTGAGTCGCTCTGGAATCGGGAACACATTGAACGGGTGGAGATAGTGATGCACGAAGCGGGCGGCGTGGGCGAGCGCGGTGCATTCTATGATTCGGTCGGGGCACTTCGTGATGTTGGGCAGAACCATATTCTTCAGATGCTCGCACTGGTGGCGATGGAAAAACCAGCATCTTTTGATGCGAAAGCGATTCGCGCTGCACGGCAAGAAGTTCTCGGAAAGGTTGCACGGGACGGTGACTCTCTCGCCGATTCAGTCGTGCGCGGGCAGTACGAAGGGTACCAAAATGAACGAGGTGTCGCGCCCGATTCGCGCACCGAGACCTATTTTAGAATTATCGCAGGAGTGAAGAACAACCGGTGGAAGGGAGTGCCGTTTGTTTTGGAGAGTGGAAAGGCATTAGCGGAGTCGCGCGTCTTTATCGCGGTCCTTTTTAAAGGAGAGCCGCAGAATGTCCTCTCGTTCAACATCTCTCCCACCGAAGAGATTTCGGTCGGCTTCTTTGCGAAGCGCGCGGGATTCGGGTTTGAGGTTGAGCCAAAACGACTTGCGTTTTCATTTAGCGGCGACCCACTCGCAGCCGCACTCTCTGGCGGCTATGAACGGGTACTTATGGACTGCATCCGCGGCGACCAGACCCTCTTCGCCTCTACGGGAGAGGTGAAGGCGCAATGGAAGTTTATCACCTCGATTTTGGAGGGGTGGGGAAAGTTGCCACTCAAACTTTATAAAAAAGGGAGCCGAGAGGTCGTATGAAAAAAGAGATTGGCTATATTGGGTTGGGGAAGATGGGTCTTGGGCAGGTAGCGTTGCTCTGCGAGCAGAAATGGCGCGTGGTGGCGTGGAATCGTTCACTCGCGCCGCGCGAGGACGCGCGGCGCTCCGGAGCCGAAATTCGCGCGACAGTGGTCGAGGTTATCGTTGCACTCAAAAAACCGCGACTCGTTTGGTTGATGGTGCCGCACACGATTGTTGATGAGATGCTTGCCGTGGCTTTGCCGCATCTTGAACGAGGGGACACGGTAATAGACGGGGGCAATTCGTTTTACAAAGAGTCGGAGCGCCGCGCCGCTTTCGTGGCGCGGCGCGGCATCCACTTTCTTGATGTCGGCACCTCGGGCGGTCCGTCGGGCGCGCGGCGCGGCGCGTGCCTAATGATCGGCGGCAGTAAGAATATCTTTAAGAAGTATGCGCCACTCTTCCAAGACCTTTCTGGAGACAGCCCACATTCCAACATTCCTAGGAATGTAGGAGGATATGCGTATATGGGAAAATCGGGGGCGGGGCATTTCGTGAAGATGGTGCATAACGGCATTGAGTACGGGACGATGCAGGCGCTCGGCGAGGGGTTTGAGGTGCTGAAGAAGTCGGGATTTAATCTGAATCTCAGAAGAGTTGCCGAATTATATAATAAGAAGAGCGTCATTGAGTCGCGGCTTGTCGGTTGGCTCGCGCGAGCATTAAAAGAGCACGGAGAGAATCTGAAAGGCGTTTCAGACGAAGTGGCGCAGAGTGGCGAAGGTCTCTGGACGGTTGAGACGGCGAAGAAACTCGGCGTACCCGTTGAAGTCATCAAGAAGTCGCTTGAGTTCCGCCTCAACTCAAAGGGCAACCCCAGCTTCACCGGCAAAGTCGTCTCGGCGCTCCGCAACCAATTCGGCGGCCATCAGGTAAAAGAGGTTGCAAAAAGGGGAAGTAGTGTATAATGGGGGGGAAGATTATTCGTATTTAATTATTTATTATGGCGCTTGCATTTTTGTTGGGACGCATCATTGTGGGGGGCTACTTTGTGATTAATGCGTGGAATCATTTTACGAAACTAGAGGGCTATAGCGGCTACGCCGCCTCCAAGGGTGTGCCGTCCCCCAAGGCAGGCGTCTTCGTCTCGGGCGTACTCATCTTGCTCGGCGGGCTTGGCGTCCTCTTCGGCGTCTCGCCGACCGCTTCGCTCACGCTTCTCATTCTCTTTCTCGTTCCGGTCTCGTTTTATATGCACGCGTTCTGGAAGGAGACGGACCCGAACGCGCGGATGCAGGCGCAGATTGCGTTTATGAAGAAC
>JGI1358J11329_10001783_pt1 | contig 17489 bp, 22 predicted proteins | sample Subgroupgradi54m_FD_11329 | JGI IMG/M metagenome (IMG submission 11329)
AATAAATTGTTGATATTTCATTGCAAGTCCCATGGCAGCCTATCTACCATAGCATACTTGCTATATCTATGTAAAACTTATTCCGTTACACCCCCTAAAAGCTGGAGCAACCGCTTCTTCCGTTCGACCCACCACTCTCGGAGCTTTTGGATCATGACGATCGTCTAAAACTAATGGATCAGCTAAAACTGTTCCTTCTGGAACAGGTATTAATTTTTCCATAAAATCACCTCCTTTCAGAATATTTGTGCCTATGTACAAAATTTGAGGTGAAGATGATAGCATTTCTTCAAACATAAAAAAGGGAAAAACAACAATATCATGACTTGAACTTAAAAGTCAAGTTAAGTACAATCTAGCTCATGTTGCTGTATGAATTTGAAGGAAAAACTCTTTTTAAAAATTGTAGTATTAATATTCCTCAATCACAACTTATTACATCTTCTGAAGAATTAGATTCTTCGCTCACGCTCAGAATGACAAATGGGGTTGTTTTAAAAGCACAAGTTTTATCTGGAAAACGCGCCGACTCTGGTGGAATTGTGGTTGTAGAAAGAGAAGAACAGCTACAAAGTAAGCTAAGAGAACTTTTTGGAAAGACTATTAATGGGGAAAAAGTAGAAAGAGTTTTAGTTGAGGAAGTAGTAGAGTTTGATAAGGAATATTATCTTTCATTTTCTTATTCTACAGAAACTAGAGGGCCAGTTTTAACTTTTGGGGAAGGGGGAACTGGAGCAGAGGAAAAGGGAGCAAAAAGTTTTCCGGTTGATGTTTTAGAAGGATTTGAGGGTGAGAATGTACCTAAGGAGTTAAAAGATGTTGCAATCAAACTCTGGGAAGCGTTCATAAAATATGACTTAGAACTAGCAGAAATTAACCCATTAGTTGTTGATAAGTCTGGTAAGGTTTGGGCTTTGGATGCCAAAGTTATTTTAGATGATGAATCAGATTTTAGAAGAGAGACAAAGTTTCCAGAGAGAAATTTGTTTGGCAGAGATTCAACAGATCGGGAAATTGAGGCTAGAAAGATAGATGAGGGAGATCACAGAGGTACTGCAGGATCTGTTTATTGGGACTTGGAGGGAGATATTGCTGTTTTAGCAGCCGGGGGTGGAGGATCTGTGGTAAATATGGATGCATTAATAGCCTTAGGTGGAAGACCGGCAAATTATACAGAACACTCTGGAAATCCTCCCCGAGAGAAATTAAAAAGACTAACTGAAATACTTCTTTCTAAACCAGGACTTAAGGGTCTATGGATTGTAGGAGGGACAGCTAATTTTACTGATATTTATGAAACATTAATGGGAGTAGTGGAAGGACTTAGAGAAGTAAATCCAAAGCCAAATTATCCAATTGTGATAAGAAGAGGTGGACCAAGAGATAAAGAAGCTTTTGATGAGCTTGAAAAGATCGGGAAAGAAGAAGGTTTTGATTTTCATATCTATGGTCGGGAAACACCAATGACAAGCACGGCCAAGATCATGGTGGAGCTGGCTTATGGAAAACAAAGCTTATAATATTTGACAAAGAGATTATTTTTTGGTAAACTAACGAAATTATGTCAATGCAAGCGCGGGAACTAGAAACATTTTTACAAAGTATTGGTCAAGTAGATGTTGCTCAGAAAGCAGGAGATTTAGCTCAGGAACTGGAAGATAGAAAAATTTTAAAAATTACTCCTAAAGTTGAATTACCACAAGGTGTTAGAACGGAAACTCTTAAAGTTGGGACTTTGACTAAAGCAGATTTTAGAGCCAGGTTTGAAGCCATGCATATAACTGTACCCTCTTCTGCCCAAGATTTAATCGACAAAGTAACATTGAGTACAGAAGAAAAACCAATTAGTCTGATCTTTCCAACAGGCAGAGATTTAGGATTAACAGCCAGGGCTCCATATAGGGAATTCTTGAGTGCGGGTCAGGCTAAAGGATATGAGCTGTGTGATCCTGAAGTTGGGCTTTATCTGCGTATTCATGATAGCAAACAACCTGTAAATGATGTTTACTGGATGGCGATGGAACCAATCGCTGACCGCTGCGGTCGTCCTTGTGTCTTTGCACTGGCGCACCGTTCTGACGGAGTGTGGCTCGATGCTTATTGGGCGGGTTCAGGCCGTTTGTGGTATCCTGGCAATCGGTTGGCCTTCAGTCTCCCAGCAAGTGAACCTCAAAAACTTTAAAACTTTTTTGAATCTTTGACTCTTTGATACTTTGTTTCTAAAATATTATATAGACTGGTAATTCAAACGGTTACGGCTTTTTGATGCCTTTTTCGACAAATACAGATTGAGAACTGGGACGGTTAAGACTTTCCTAGGTGGATTTGTAAATGTCTTTTAAAAAAAGAAACACTTGGTATAGCCAACTGGTTGATTTTAAATCACAAGTCATATACAGCCTTTGGCCTTTTTAAAATTGCACGGGCAGTGAGATAGATGGCTGGTTATACAAAACTGACCGCAACGGTAATCCTAATGTCTTTGGGAACTATTAATTCATATTTAGGCTTATTAAAACACGGAAATACATATAAACTGGTAAAAAGAATAGGATAAGAAATCTGCTACAATAACAAAAAAGCGATGGCAATACTAGTAACTGATAAAACAAAAGTATTAATACAAGGAATAACCGGCAAAGAAGGGTCTAAAGTAGCCCTACAGATGCGAAATTACGGCACAAAAGTGCTTGCTGGAGTAACGCCAGGCAAAGGCGGACAGGAAGTGCATGGAATTCCGGTTTACAACGCAGTTTCAGAAGCGTTGCAAAATCATCCCTCAATTAACACAACCTTTATATCAGTTCCAAATTTTGCCACTTTTGGAGCAATGAAAGAGGCTATTGAGGCTAAAATCCCCTTAATTAATGTTTTAACAGAACATGTTCCGATTCAGGATACTGCTAAAGCACTTGCTCTGATAAAACAAAACAATCTCAGGATTGTTGGCCCTTCATCTATTGGTATTATTTCTCCTGGAGTGGGAAAGGTGGGATCAATTGGGGGAGAGGATCCGAGAGGAGTTTTTTCAAAAGGTAATGTGGGCGTAATTTCAAAAAGTGGCGGTATGGCATCTGAGGTTTCCTGGATTTTAACTAAAAATGGCATTGGCCAATCAACAGTAATTGGGATTGGTGGAGATATTTTAGTAGGGTCTACTTTTGCAGATTTACTGGAAGAGTTTGAAAAAGATGAACAAACAAAAGCTGTTGTTTTATTTGGAGAAATAGGAGGAACATATGAAGAAGATGCAGCAGAGTTTATAAAATCAGGTAAATTTAGCAAAAAAGTTGTAGCTTTTGTCTCAGGTTTATTTGCCGAAACCCTCCCACAAGGCACGAAATTAGGTCATGCAGGAGCAATAGTTTATGGAGAAAAAGGAAGTTATAAATCAAAAATTAAATCTTTGCAAGAAGCTGGTGTAATAATTGCCAAAACCCCAGATGAAATACCTGAGCTGTTAAAGTAGCATGATATAATATGCTTACTATGAAAGCATCTAAAGACCCTAAAAAGCTAGAACAACTTTCTGATAAATTGTATGAAAAATATGGTAAGCCTTTAGAAAAAGAGCACAAGGATGAATATTTGGCAGTGTCTTTTAAAGGAAAAACAATTTTAGGACAGAATCTTTATGAAATTGTCAAAAAGGCCTCAGATATTTTTGGTCCAGCTAACTCCATTGTTTATAAGGTGGGACAAAAATTTGTAGGTAAATGGCTATAAGAAAGATTACCAGTCATAATTTCCCCTTTATTCCGATTATTATTTCTGTAAGAGGAAGAGTAGAAAAGTTAGAAGCTCTAATTGATACTGGATTTGAAGGTGATGTTGTTGTTCCAAAAGGATTACTAACAAATGGTGATCCGCCAGATACTCTTTTGCCTTGGCAGTTGGCAGATGGAAAAGTTGTTCTTGCGCCTGTTTACGCTGGAAAGATTAAAATGGGAACAATAGCATCATTTGGAGTAACAGATAGATTTAAAGTAATTTTTGATCATGGGAGAAAAGTTATAGTTGAGCTATAAAAAACTGCCAAACCCCGGATGAAATACCTATCTTATTATAGTAGCATTAGGTCGGGAATCTAATAAAAACCTTAAGTGATAAGCATGATCTGGGAATGCAGCATAACGCATTGGTCTAAGATCAAAACCTATATTTACAACTATAAACTCATAGTTTCTAATGCGGGTGCTTCCTTTACCATCTAGGCTTAGTTGAACAGTTCTAATTGGACTAAATGTTTCTTTTGGCAGCTGAGCTTTAGTATGTTTTCTTAAGTCTATTGGAATCTTAGTTCCCCATAGCTCAGGACTTTCTGTCAAATCCAGTACTACTTGGTCTGAGTTAGGATAACGTTCGAATAAAAAGCTAACCCCGATGTTACCATGAGCATTTTTCTTTGGGTAAGTTCCTGAGCTAGGCCCATCAAGCTCAGCGATTATTCCCGTTGGCAAGAGTAGTCTTTGGAAGGGATAATTAAGTAGCTGTCTCAATTGTTACTGCCATAGCTTGGGATTATAGTTAGGTCGATATAACTTGTCAAATGCATTTTTTTTAGTTAAAGTATGAGCATGGACAAAAAGTGGAAAACATCAATATCAGGAATTGTGGATGGGGAAGTACATATTCATGGCTATAAAATCACGGATTTGATCGACAAAGTTAATTTTACAGATGCAATTTTTCTGGAGTTAAAAGGCGAATTACCAACAGAAAAGCAAAGAGCCATGCTAGATGCAATTTTAATCTCCACTATTGATAATGGAATGGGTCCTCCAAGTACGACTAATGCCAGAAATTCAGCTTCAGCAGGTAATCCAATGCAAGCGGCAGTTGCTGCAGGGATTTTAGGAATAGGAGAGTTTCATGGAGGAGCAATAGAGGAGTGTGCGAGACTTTTACAGATGGGTTTGACAGCTGATAAATTGGTTGAAAAAGTTCTTGGTTCTGGAGATAGAATCCCAGGTTTTGGCCACAAAGTTTATACAGAGGATCCAAGAGCAAAACAAATCTTTGAAAAAGCTAAAGAATTAGGGTTTTTTGGTGAATATTGTGAAATAGCACAAATGGTTGAAAAAGTTTTAGAGGAGAAAAAGGGTAAAAAGATTCCCATAAATGTTGATGGTGCAATTGCAGCAGTTGTATCTGATATGGGATTTGATTACCGTTTAGGTAAAGGCTTTTTTATCATTGGTAGAGTAGTAGGCTTGGTTGCACATATCTTTGAAGAAATAACCCGCGAAAAACCATTTAGAAGAATTCCTCCAGAGGAAATAGAATATGACGGTGTCCTTCCAAGAGCGATCAAAGATTAGCTTGCTCTTCTATCTCTGGCAAATTTTAAGACATGTCTGCCCCCGGATATTGCATGATTAGTTAAGGCAGTAAGTGTATTGGAAGCCTTTCTTAACAAATCAGTTGGGTAAGGAATAGGTTCTTCGATATCCCTCCTAACCTTGCTTATAATCCGTTTAAGTGCAACTTTCGGGTTATATCGGTAAGCTTTTGGAGGGAAAAACCATTCTATAGCACTTTCTCCTTCAGGTTGAAACAATCTTTTTACTGCAAACTCCGGATGACTTATGCCTCTTCTATATTCACTGTTGATAAAAGATATGTTTGTAAACCCTTCTAATTCAATTCTTGCTCCTGCAACTGTCAAAAAGAATTTAAGAGCTTGCCACTGCGGGGAACTGCCGGCACTACCACCTTTATATGTACCCCCATTTAACGTATCCGAAATATCATCAATCATTAGATCAGATCCGAATCTTTCTGCACAAAGCCGGATATGATCAAGAAATAAATTTAAATCTTCAACATTGTCAGCAACTACTCTGGTGCGGATGCGGTCATCAATTGCTTTATCCGGGATTAGTTCTTTCTTGCGTATACTTTTTGTTATTTCAGCTACAGTATCTTTTCTGTCGTTTGAAATATAAATACTCACAATCCTACCTTTTTGAGGACCTTTTTGTATTTGAAATTTCCTGCGGCTTACCTGGGTGATTTTTTCCCCTTTTGGTAATTTCTTAATCATTTCTTCAGCCTCTTCCGGGCTAATCTCCAGAACATCAACGCTGACACACCTAAAATTATCACGAGGATTGTGATGACTTAATAAATATACATTGTTGAACTCTCCAATCTTGGTTTCAGGTAGCCAAACACCTGCCTCATTCATAAAATCCGTAAAAGAATCAAGCTGTTCATCAACGCGGCCTCTTTCGCTACTTCGTTCATTAAGAAGGGCTCTATGCATCAATTCCAGTTTACGCCAAGCCTCAAATTTTCCTTTTACAGCGTATCTGGGGTCAAAAATTATCCCTATTAATCTTGCAGGGTGTTTTGCCCGTTCTATCTCATTGACTATTTCCATGCTTCCGGATAAATCCGAGGGGAAAATAGCTCTGTTTGTATTAATAACAGTATTTGCCTGTTCAGCATAACGGTCTAAACTTCCATCCAGGCTACCATTCTTTACACCAAACATGGAGGCAAGTAGATTATTTGCTCTGTTTATAACAGATGTTTGAATAGAGTGGTCATTAATAAAACTTACCAATTCATGTCTTGACCTGGCTCCTGTTAAAGTTAGTGCCCTTTGTTTTTCAGCATTGTATTCTCTTCTCTCGCCAGGAGATAAGGATTTTAACCATCTGCTTAAGACAGGATAGTTGACCCTAACCGATGTCTCGGTTCTATGAGGACCGGCTGGTGGTTCTTTAAGAGGTAAAGTGAAAAGTTGATATGGTATTTCAGGAGTCTTCATTTTTAAAGAATGATTTTACTAAAAAACACAAGAGTTTACAATGAGGGGGATAAGATTATAGAATAGGTGTTGATATGCAAAGAATTTTAACAGGGGATAGGCCAACTTGATATTTGTAAGACAATGTAGTACAATATGGATGTTAATATAGATGAGCTGATTATTGAGGAAGATAGACCAGCACATATAGCAAAACATAAAGTGACTATAGAGGAAGTTTTGGAAGTACTGGCAGGTGATTATTTGGTTGTCAAAGGTAAACTTGGCAGGAGTTTATTGATTGGTAAAACTGCCAATCAAAGGCTGATTACTGTAGTTGTAGGTCCTAGGAATGGAGTTAATAAATATGGTTTAGTGACGGCAAGGCCTACAAAGAAAAAAGAGAGATTGTTATATCAAGAAAAATTTAAAGGAGATTAATAATATGAAAGTAAGATTTGTTAAAAAAGGAACAATGAAACCAATGAAGCCATTTAAAACTCTGGAGGAGGAGGCTAATTTTTGGGATACCCATGATGCAGTAGATCTTTTAGGTAAGGATGTAACTGTTGGTTTCCATAAAGCTAACAAAACAGATACCATTACTATTCGTTTCCAGCCTGAACATATACAGGTATTAAAAGAGCAAGCTTTTCAGATGGGTATTGGTCCCACAACTTTAGCCAGAATGTGGATTATTGAGAAATTAAAAAAAGATAATAATAAAAGTAAAAGTTTATGAAAAGAATTTTAACTGGGGATGAACAAGTTCTCTCCTGTGGTCTCAAGGCATTATGGCTAAATTTAATGAAATAGAAAAATTATTAAAAGAAAAGGGTATTGATTTTAAAGTAATTAACTTTCCAACTGTTGCTGTATCTGTGGAAGATGTAATGAGATTGGCCGGTGATCAGATAAAAAGGGAAGAAATTACCAAGACTTTAGTTGTTAAACTTAAATGTGGGGATTTTGTGGTATGTTTATTAAAAGGGGATGATAGATTAAATAAAAATGTTTTGATTAGTGATGGTCAACATCAAGATCAATCCATCTCCAGATTAGCTACCAAAGAAGAGGTTTTAGAGGTTGCGGGAGTTGAAATTGGAGCAGTTTGTCCAATTTTATTAAATATTCCCATTATCTTTGATGAAAAAGTAATGAGTTTGAAAAGGATCAATTTAGGTTCAGGAGATCTGTTAAAAGGTTTAGAGATGAATTTTGCTGATCTAATTAGTCTGTTATCAAATTATACAACCAGTAAAATCAGAGAAGATAATAAAGGTAAGAGGATTTTAACAGGGGATACACCAACTGGAAAACTTCATTTAGGTCACTTCGTTGGGACTCTGGAAAATAGAGTTAAGCTTCAAAACGAATACGAGACTTTTATTATTTTAGCTGATACGCATGCTCTAAATACTCTTAATGTGGATTATCAGGTTATTTCAGAAAATACAAGACAAGTATTACTTGATGAATTATCAGTTGGTTTAGATCCTGACAAGGTAACTTTCTTTATAGAATCCGGAGTGCCTGAAATATACGAATTAGCAGCTATTTTTAGTATGTACGTTTCTCATAACAGGGCTTTGAGAAATCCTACTATTAAGGATGAAATCAAAATGAAGGGAATGGGAGATCAGTTTAGTTTAGGTTTTATAAACTACCCTATTTATCAGGCAGCAGACATCTTATGTGTTAAAGGGGAATTAGTACCGGTGGGTAAAGATCAGGAGGCACACTTAGAGCAAGCAAGGGAGATTGCCAGGACATTTAACATGATGCAGTCTGGTATTTTCCCAGAACCCAAGGCTTTAGTAGGTAGAGTAGGTAGACTTGTTGGTACTGATGGAAGTGCAAAGATGAGTAAAACATTAGGGAATGTCATCTATCTTTCAGACAGCACAGTAGAGGTAGAAAAAAAGGTCATGAGTATGTATACAGATCCAAATAGAATACATGCTGATGATCCGGGTAAGGTTGAAGGAAACCCTGTTTTTGTTTATCTTGATGCTTTTGGTTCTGATGCTGACAAACCACAAACTACCAACTACAAACTACTTTACACAAAAGGCCAAGTGGGGGATATTGAGGTTAAAAAGTACCTGGTTAAAATTTTAAATAATTTCTTGGATCCGATAAGAAAAAGACGGGCAGAATATGAAAAACAACCAGAACTAGTAGAAAAAATTCTTCAAGAGGGTACAGTAAAAGCCAGAATCGAAGCCCAAAAAACCCTACTTGAAGTTAAAAAAGCAATGAAGATGGATTATTTTGATGTAAATCAGTCTGTTTCTGCAAATACCAATACATCTGTACCTATATCAGAAAATGAAATCATCTCAATTGATGAATTCATGAGAACTAAATTAAAAGTAGGGACTGTTTTGACTGCTGCTGAAGTTGAAAATTCAGATAAATTATTAAAACTGGAGATTGATTTAGGAGAGGAAAAACCCCGTCAAATCCTGGCTGGCATAAAAGAATATTATTCTCCCAGGGATTTTGTGGGTAATCAGGTAGTGGTTGTATCTAATCTAGAACCCAGGGTCATGAGAGGTTTAGAGTCACAAGGAATGATGCTGGCAGCTGACTCTAAAGATGGACCTATTTTTCTAACAGTGGCAAAAGAAGTTTCTCCAGGTACAAAGATACGATGAAATTAATGTACAGGGTTAACTCCTTCTAGTGAACCCTTGAATCTTTTCTCTAAAATACTTCTGACCATAGGTCTGGTCATTGCTTCGCTACCTGTACCTTTCTCCATGGTGTCTATACCGACTCTTTGTATAGAAAATTCATTAAGTACAGCATCGAAATCAGCCATTGTTGGAAATTCTAAATCCCTATTCTGAATACCTTCTCTTTCTGCATGTTCCTGGAAAGCTGTAATATCAGATAATCTTCTTATTAGAACCGGACTAGGGGAGGCTTTGAATTCTTCAGAAGTAGAATGCCATGCTTGCTGTGGGGTAATTCCTTCTCCCTCGACTATCATATTAGGGGTGATAGTATATAAATACTAAAATTTTGTCAATATCTACTTTTGTCATATCTACTTTTGTCAATATCTACAGGCCAGTCATACCTAATCGAATAATGGTACTGTAATTACGGTACTATTTACGCTGCGAACCGTCTTTTTTGTCAGCTTCCCTAATTTTCTGGAAGAGTTTTCTTTCTTCTTCCCGCATGATTGTAGCAAACTCATTATCAGACTTAAAGTAGGCAAATTTATCCAGCTCATCAAAGGTAATTCCTGGTTTAAGGTAGGTTTTTGATTTAGGAAGACCTTTTAAGAATTCATAAGGTACCTGGTAGTTGTTGTACACTTTTTTCTTCTTGCCTTTGCTGTTAACTTCTATGGTTGGATAACCGCAAGGCCGGTGGTAGTTAAGGTATGGGTTAAAGAAGTTTTTGTAATAGTCGTTAATCTCATCACACATACTTTGGTTAATATGCTCCCAGCCCATATTCTTTCTGATAACTGAACCGTTTTTGGTTTCTATCAAAGCATTATCCCCGGAATGGTATGATCTGGATTTAGTCTGCTTAATCAGCAGTCTCTGCAGTAAATCAGATACCATATAGTTAATGGTTTCATGACCTCTGTCTGAATGGAAGTTAAAGATAATAAATGGATACTCCTCAATGATTTCCTTCAGTATCGGCAGCATGTACCTTTCCGACAGCGCAGGAACACAAAAGACTATCTCCCATTGGGTGATTTCATCGACTGAGTTGATGTGGTAAACATCCTTCTGGGAGACAGAATCAACTCTAATTGAGCCTGGTTTACCATAGTTAAGGGGTGGCATAGTCATACCGATCGGGATTTGTCTTGATTTAGTATGATTTATCCAGGAAGATTTGTAAATTGGTGAGTGCCGGAGGTTGGTAATATGACCATGGGAAATATTAGAGATAATCTTAAACTGTTGATGATTAAATGTTTCATATTCCCTCCGCAACACTTCCCTGGTAGCATCTTCTGATAACCTAATGTGCAGCTCATCAGTTTCTTCAAGCAGTTTAACATCAGAGGTAGTATAAATACGGGTAGGGTTAATCCGATGATATTGTTTCCTTAAAAGTTTACCTTCTTTCTGTAATCTTTCAAATAATCTAAAAAGTTGGGTATGTTTGTAACCGGTAATTTTCCGGAGGTAATTTAAGACTATCCGTTTCTCCTTTTTACTTAAGGCAAGATACTTAAACTGCTTAAAAGTTTTCTCAATACAGGTATACCTCTCGGCAATGGGAGCATCCTCCAGAGAGATATTAAATCCCTGACTACCTTTTAAAAAGTCTTTAAGTTGTGTAACATTAACTAAACGCGAATTGTCCATATTAATTTTCATGACTGAAATTATTGTGACGGTTCGCGTTTGACTTTAAAAGATACCTTTAATTTTTCAGTACCTTTTTTGGGTTAGGTACCGGTATCTCTACAGTACCATTTTGTGCTAGGTAAGACTAGGCCTAGCAAATTGAGTATGCGTATGCTAAAATTGCCATTATGCCAAATGGTAAGAAAAAGATCAACATAAATAAAAAAGCTTTCGCTTTTTTTAAAGGTCTGGCAATTTATATTTTAATTGCTCTTGCAGCTTTAGTTTTCTTCTATCAAGTTTCAGGTGGACCAACAACTTCTGGAAGTGATGTTCCAATTTCACAAATTATTACTGATGTAAGGAGCGGCAAAATTACAAAGATTTCTTTGGAAGGGGATAAAATTTCTGCAGATGTTAAAAATTCTGATACGAAAATTACCTCTCGTAAAGAAGCTGGTGAATCTATCTATAAGATTTTGGAATCCTCAGGGGTTGATCCAAAAACTGTCACAATAGATGTGAAAGATTTAACCATGCAACAAGCATGGATAGGAATTATATCTGCTGTTTTACCGATTTTAATATTGGTGGGTTTAATGTTTTTTCTTTTTAAGAACGCAAAAGAAGGAGCACAAGGAATTTTTTCCTTTGCTCAATCTAGAGCAAGACTTTTTACAAAGGATCAACCTCAACTTAAGTTTTCTGATGTTGCCGGAGCAGAAGAAGCAAAAAGGGAGCTGTCCGAGGTTGTAGAGTTTTTAAAAACCCCGGAAAAGTTTAAAGCACTGGGTGCAAGAATACCTAAAGGAGTTTTAATGGTTGGACCGGCTGGTACGGGAAAAACTTTATTATCACGCAGCGTGGCAGGGGAGGCCGGTGTGCCATTTTTTTCAATTGCCGGATCAGAGTTTATGGAAATGTTAGTTGGAGTTGGTGCTGCCAGGGTACGGGATATGTTTGCTCAAGCCAAAAAAGCTTCCCCTGCAATAATTTTTATAGATGAAGTTGAGTCAATTGGCAGACAAAGAGGAATGGGTATGGCTGGTGGACATGATGAGCGTGAGCAAACTTTAAATCAGATCTTAGTAGAAATGGATGGTTTTACACCTAATGATCATGTGATTATTTTGGCTGCAACTAACAGACCGGATCTTTTAGATGCGGCTTTAATTAGACCAGGAAGATTTGACAGAAGAGTTGTTTTAAGTTTGCCGGATTTATTTGAGCGAAAAGCCATAATTGAATTGCATATGAAAGGTAAACCTTTTACAAAAGATGTAACAACAGAAAAACTGGCAAGACGTACAGTTGGATTTTCCGGAGCAGATTTGGCAAACATGCTAAATGAGGCAGCAATTTTAGCAGCCCGTGAGGGAAAAACTGCAATTGACCCTAAAGATTTGGAAGAAGCTGCAACAAAAGAAAAAATGGGACCTCAAAGGAAGAGAATGCAGTCAGAAAGAGATCGAAAACTGGCAGCGTATCATGAGGCAGGTCATGCAGTTGTTGGACATTTTCTTAAAAATGTTGATCCTGTTCATCGGATTTCAATTGTGGCCAGAGGTATGAGTGGAGGACATACAATGTTTCCTCCAACAGAGGATAGGTCAAATGAAACAAAATCCCGTTTAGTTGAGCAGATAACAGCTGCATTAGGTGGACAAGCAGCTGAGGAGTTTAAATTTAGCGATATTTCAACAGGAGCAGCTTCTGATATTTCAGTTGCAACTCAAATTGCCAGGCAAATGGTGATGGAGTATGGTATGTCTACTTTGGGTCCAATTACCTTGCAAGCTAGAACCATGTTTGGGGCATGGAGAGGTATGGATGAGGGTGATGGGATGTCAGAAAATCTTCATATGACTGTTGATAAAGAGATCAAAAGAATTATGGATCAGGGATTTAAACAGGCCCTGAGCATCATAAAATTACATAAAAGTAAACTTGATGCTGTTGCGAAAGCTTTACTTGAAAAAGAAACTTTAGAATCAGATGAATTTGAAAAAATAGTTGGTAAAAAGAAAAGTTGATTAGAGAATGTATAATTAAAAAAATGTCTTTATATTCAGTAGAAGGATTATCGATTGGTAGAATAGTCTTAGCAGGTAGGCTTGCAGAAGATGTTAGCGGCCGCGATTTAGGTACTGTACAATATGATACTGACTGGGGAACAAGTGAGGATTTTGGAAGAGTTGCCGTAGCAGATAATTCAAGAGTCTACTTAGAGCCTTTTATCGGTTATCAATCTGTTGACGAAAATCCTTTTGGGAGAAGAGAAATTATTGCTGGTAGAAAAATAAATTCTTCATTTTTAAGAGGTAAATTAAGATTTGTGGAAAATTCTAACTCGCAAGGTAGGTTAATTGTACTTGGATTTTTAATGCCATTCTAAACGATGTATCAGAGGATTTTGTGGGGGTATGTGATATCATATATTTATGAGTGCAATTGATTGGAGTAATATCTACAAAAAATATAAGGGACTTTGGGTGGCTTTGGCTAATGATGAAACAACAGTCTTAGCCTCAGGTAAAACTGCTAAGGAAGCATGGGATAAAGCTCGAAAGAGTGGTTATGAAAAACCAATACTTACCAAAATGCCATCTGAGCTGGTGACCTATGTTGGCTCTGGTATATGAAATTTGAATATAAAGCATATGGTAACGGCGTACTTAGACCTGTAATACCTATTCAAGTAATTCACAAAGAGACTGTTATTTTCTACGAAGTTTTAATTGACTCTGGTGCAGATGCTAACATTTTCTCATATGAAATTGCTGATATTTTTGGAATTGATATAACCAAAGGAGAAAAGGGGAAAATAGCAGGGATTACTGGTGAAAGTAAAGAACTATATTTTCATTATTTAGACTTAAGAATTGGTGGACAGCTATTCAAAAATGTAAGAGTTGGGTTCTTGGAAGAAATGGGACAGTATGCTTATGGAGTTTTGGGACAAAAAGGCTTTTTTGATATTTTTATAGTCAAGTTTGATTTGATTAAAAAAGCAATTGAGCTTAAGCCAAGAATTTGAAAAAATAGTTGGTAAGAAAAAATCTGTTTAAGTTTTATGGTAATTGACGATTTGTGTAATTAATAGTATTCTTTAACTAATGAGAGAAAGATTAGGACAGTTCAGAGAGAGAGTCTTAGATGTAGCTAAAAAGGTGGGTAACTGAAGTAAAGGGAGACCTAGTAAGTCCCATTACTCTACCTGCAGCTTGGTTCAGGACGAGAAGAAGTAGAGCAATTGCTTACAGTGTGGAAGCTCTATTGATGACAGAAGTACCAGTTATTCAAGGTTTTCAAACAGAATCAGTAGAATCTGCTGCGGTTAGTTTAGCACTCATGTATACAGCTTTAGGTACTTCCTGGAACCATCAAGATAAGGTAGGAAGATTTATGGAGAAGGTATTTGGTCCTACTAAAAATGGTTGCAATCATAATTAATCTGGATTAGATTTGACATTTAGCCTCAATTAAATTTAAATGGATCTATAAATACAATGCCTTGCGTTCTAAATTTCTCCTTGCATATGGTATAATATCCTTACTATGTCACAGATGGCTACCATCACCAGTAAAAAACAGTTAACTATTCCGGCGATAATTTTCCGGGAAGCAGGTTTTAAGATAGGAGAAAGGGTGATTTTTTCCCAGGAAAATGGCCGGGTTGTTATTACCTCTGCAGAAAAGTTAGTAGAGGAGTTAGCAGGTTCAGTTCCAATTCCTAAAAAATGGCAAGGTAAAGATGTAGATCAGATTATTAATGAAGCCAGAGACGAGTATTTTAGAGAAAAGTATCACAAAAAATGATTTTTGTAGACACGAATTATTTTGTCCGATTTCTGCTGCATGATAATAACCAACAGTATCTAACTGCCAAAATCCTTTTTACAGAAGCTGCTCAAAGAAAAATCCAACTAACCACTTCACTGGTCGTATTTTTTGAAGTTGTTTGGGTTTTAAGATCAAGTTATGAAAAAGATAAACAAGCCTTAGTGGATTCTTTATATAAAGTATTAAAGCTAGATTTTGAATTAGAGGAACGAAACGCAGTTATAGAAAGTTTAAATATTTTCCAGGAAGTTAACTTAAGTTTAGAGGATTGTTATAATATTGTATTTTCAAGGAGGGTAGGAATAAAAGAATTTAGAACTTTTGATATAAAACTTGGAAAAGAATTTAAAAAAATAGTTGGAAAAAAGAAAAGCTAATTTGACAAATAGCCTCGATTAGGTTTACACTGACTCTTGACCAATTTCCCTCATACCAAAGCTGGAAAGTAATCTGTATATGGCAATACACGTACCCAATATGAATATTTTGGCTGGTTTTCCTCTTAAATTGGGGGGAATTTCCGTAAACTTGAAACCAAGAATGAACAGAACTTAAAATTCAAAATTCAAAAATCAAAAATTGCGGAACCAGCTGAACAAGCTGGTTTTTTAATGAGAAAGGAAGTATATGTTACGATCTAAAAAGAAAATGAATTTTGTACAAAAAATATGGCATTTGATGAAGCCCTTTCATAAGGAGCTCTATTATATTGTCTTTATTACTATTTTATTCCAAACAGTCAGGATGGGAAGTCCGTATATTTTTGGAAAAATACTGGATTTGTTGATTTCTACCAAAGGTTTACTAAGTTTTTCATCTGTAGCATATGTTATTGGCGGCTTAATAGGTATCAGGGTTTTATCATTAATACTGGATTATATCTCTGACATTGTGGTTGTGATGTTGCTTTGGAAAAGCGAGCAATATATTTCCAGAAAAACTTTTAATAAGCTGCTGGAGCTTTCTTTGGATTATCACGAAAAAGAAAATACAGGCAATAAAATAAATATTATAAACAAGGGTCGGGATAAGCTAATTGAAGTTTTGGCAACTTATGGCTGGAATTTTCAGCCTGTTGTAATACAACTTGTGGTCAGTACAATATTGATGGTTTTTGTGAATTGGGTTTTTGGGTTGTTGTTCGCCCTATCTTTAATACCATTTATCCTGAATATGTTTATAACTTATCGTAATACTCAAGTATGGAGAACAAAAAGACATGATGCATATGAAAAATCCTCAGGGGAAATAGGGGATACAATTACCAATATTACAGTTGTGAAAGCTTTTGCACAGGAAGATCGTGAATCACAAGCCTTTGGTTCTATTTGGGATAGTGTCAAAGTTTTTTCAAAGAAAGAGTTCAAAATTCACATGATCAATGGGTTTTTAAGATCTTTAAGCATTGAGTTTATGTATGCAATGCTTTTGGTGGTTGGAATTTATGAGATCAAGCAAGGCTTCATAACTGTGGGAAGCCTGGTGTTTTTAATATCTTTAACTGAGCGGGCATATTCTAATATTTATCAACTGGGTTGGGTTTACGAGAGGGCAATTGATGCCTCAGAACCTGTTGATCGGGTTATTAATTTACTTGCTCAAAAGCCAAGTATTATAAATTCTCCAAATCCAATAATTCCGGCCAAAATAACTGGTCAGATTAGTTTTAAACATGTAACTTTTGCGTATAATCGAAAAAAGGTTTTAAAAAATGTCTCTTTTACAATTCCTGCAGGTTCATTTACAGCTTTTGTAGGAAAATCCGGAGGTGGAAAATCAACGATTGCCAAGTTGTTGAGCCGCTACTATGACCCTACTGGTGGATCCATTGTTGTTGACGGAAAATATAATCTTAAGGATTTAGATTTGGATACATATAGGGGTATAACAGCTGTAGTTCTTCAGGATTCACCAGTACAAAATAGGAGGGTTTGGGAGATTATTTCCTATGCTGGCGGAAAGGCTGTTTTCCCATTAATTAAAAACCGGGTTTTTGAGGCTGCAAAGCTTGCATATGCAGATGAATTTATCAAAGAACTTCCGGATGGATACCAAACACAAATAGGGGAGAGGGGGGTAAAATTATCTGGAGGACAAAGACAGCGCCTTGCGATAGCAAGAGCGCTTTTTGCTAAACCGAAGATCTTGATTATGGATGAACCAACCAGCCATTTAGATACTCATTCTGAAAGCTTAATACAAAAAGCTTTAAAAGATTTATCGGAAGAGAGATCTTTTAGCAAAATTATTATTGCTCACAGATTATCAACAGTGAAAAATGCTGATCAGATTATGGTAATGGAAAAAGGTAGGATTGTTGAGAGGGGAACACATGATCAGCTTATTGTTAAAAACGGAGTTTATGCAAAAATTGTTGCTCAAAGTGAACTAAAAGGATAGAATATTGTCAGATATGCGTATAACAATTATCTTAGCCTTTTCTGCAATTCTTCTTTTTTCAACTTGTAATACTATTTTTGCGAGGAATATAGATGATATAGGACAATCAAGCATCGCTCCTGATTCTCCGTTCTATTTTTTAAAAGCTATCCGTGAAG
>JGI1358J11329_10001792_pt1 | contig 17439 bp, 16 predicted proteins | sample Subgroupgradi54m_FD_11329 | JGI IMG/M metagenome (IMG submission 11329)
CGCCAGGACTTCTCCACGCTCGACTTCGAGAGCACAGTATATGAGACGCTCTTCGCGGCTATGCAGGAGGCGGGGCACGCAGACGAGGAGCGTCTCCGCGCGCTTGCCGCCGGCTTCTTGCTCGGCGCAGAGGTCATGCACACCAAGATCGGCGCGCTCTCAGAAGGGCAGAAGGGGCTTGTCGCCTTCGCCTCCCTCGCGCTCTCCTCCCCCGGCCTGCTTATACTCGACGAGCCGACTAACCACATCAACTTCCGTCATTTGCCCGTGATTGCGGCGGCACTCGACAGCTACCGCGGCGCGATGATCCTCGTCTCCCATGTGCCGGACTTCGTCGCACACATTCGCATCGACGAGGTTCTCGATCTTGCCACCTAAGCATAAAATAAAGAGCCCCGCCGACCTGGTCGGCGGGAATGGTGTGGTGTTCTTGTATTTATTCGTAGTGCTACATCGCTCCCAACTTCGCTTTCATAAAGTCAATTTCAGATTGCTGGCCGGCGAGGATGTTCCGGCACAGCTTCTGGATGTCGGGATCGGTAAGGTGGGCCTGTTCACACATGAGAAGCGCGCTCGCATGATGGGGGATCATTGATTCAAGAAATTGACGGTCCCCGATGCCTGTCTGCCATCTAATGAACAAGAAGGACGCGATGAGGGCGACAGCGCCAAGCACAATGAGAAGAGCGTTCAGCTTATTGGCGCCGTACATGCCCCGCATGAGGAGCACTTCGAGGACAAGCATAGGCGCCGTCATGAGAGCGGCCATGTAGACCTGATTCAGATTCGGATACACATTCGCATAGCTATCAACCATTGCGTACATAAGCACGAACATCGCGATGAAATTGAGCGCAAGCATTGCTGATAGACGGACATAAGGGCGATTCATACGTCCCATTATAGCGCCACCTCGACAGCCGGTGGCGCGGTGAGTAGGGTGGTGCTAGAAGCCGCCCAGTGCGGTACACGGAGAGGAGAAGGCACATGGTGCCGACCATCAAGATTCACAATTCGGAGAAAGTCGCGGCGCCCACTGGTGACGGCCACTTCACTCTAGGCCAACGACGCAACATCATCGTCATCGCCTACAACGACGGGGATCTGCCAGCGGAAGTCGTCGAGGCGTTCATGGGTCTCCAAGTCTCTACCATCTTCAGCTCGGAGCAGTTGAATGGGGCCTCGCCACCCGGGAGTCGCACTGCCTATGCCGAGGACGTGGCCGAGGCGCTGACTGCCGCCGGCAAGGCCGACATGGCCGAGCTCTTCATGAGGGCAGTCAAAGAGCTCGACCCGACCGGGCAGTACCACTTCATCGTTTTCACGCAGAAGAACTACCGGTTTGCCGAACCGGTCGGGACTGGAGCGCTTACATAAGGGAAAACGCCCCCGCTGTGCGGGGGCGTTCGTTGTACAAGGGTCGGTCGATTAGTTTGCCGCTTGGGCCATCTTCGACTCCAGGAGCTCGATGGTGTACGCACCGTCGACGCCCTCGGGAGTGACTGCATAGGTGCATTCCACTCCGTTACTCGGGACAAGCAGGATGCGCGGTGTTTCACCGGCTCGTGCTGACATCTGCAGGCGATACCCATTATCTTCCAGGAGTCTCGCGATTGCGAAGGTCAGCGTGCCAACCCTCGCAGCCGATCGTTCGGGCCACAGCAGGTCCGGCAACAGGTGCTCGGCCGCGATGCGCGCGCGGTTCTTGGCGAGCCCCGTCACGTTGTGGTGCTCTCGAATGTCTTCGGGCGTGAGATCGCGCACTTCGTAATCAGGCTGATCGCTGATCGAGAACACCGCCGCGAAATCCTCGTCGGTCTCATGGAATCCGCGGGAATCGAGGATTGCCCCATCGGAGTGCCGTACGCCCACGTGGCGTATGAGCTTGCCTCCCACTACGCCGACGAGCGGCCAGTCGAAGACATCATGGAGCATCTTGGCGAATATCGCCGAATCACCCCAGAAATACCGATTGGCCAGCTTGTTGCGGGTCTCGGCATCGAGCCCCTTCATTATCGTGGGCATCATCAACACTCCTGTCAGTTTGCAAAATAGCCGGGCGGCGCTACCACCTCTACTGCTAGATTATCACATGTGAATAACCGTGTCAAGTTTTGCGACATGGTGGCGTATACTTATACGTATGTCGAGCCCCGATTCTTTCCCAAAGCGACCCCTCAAACTTGCGGAGGAATATTGGTCGACGCTCGGCCCAGGGCTCACGACCGGCGCGGCTGATGACGATCCTTCCGGCATCGCGACCTATTCGCAGGCCGGCGCGCGTTATGGCCTCCAGCTCATCTGGCTCGCGCTCTTCATGTATCCCTTCATGTCGGTCGTCCGTCGGCATTACCCAGCCGGTGTCCTCTACGGCGTGACCACGCTCCTGTTCGCGGCTAACGTGCTCAATATCGCAGCTGACCTTGGGGCAATGGCAGCTTCGACCCGACTTCTCGTCCCCGGCATACGCCCCGAACTCCTCGTTGTCGCCTTCGCCCTCATCTCGCTCCTCCTGCAGATCTTCACCACCTATGCCCACTACGCGAAGTATCTCAAGTATCTGGCGCTCGCCTTGCTCTCCTACGTTGTCGTCGCGTTCTCTCTGCATCTCGATTGGGGCGCAGTCATCCACCATACGCTCGTACCGTCCTTCACCTTCTCGCGCGACCAGATATTTCTCCTCTGCGCCATCCTCGGTACGACCATCTCGCCTTACCTCTTCTTCTGGCAGACCTCGCAGGAGGTTGAGGAAGGGATTCTCCGTGGCGAGAAAACGGTGAGAGAGCGCCGCAACGACACTTCAGTGAGGAGTATCCGCCGGATGCGCATCGACGTGTGGAGCGGGATGTTCTTCTCCAATCTCATCACGTTCTTCATCTTCGCCGCGTGTGCCGGGACGCTCTATGCCAGTGGCATAACGAATATCGCTACGGCCGACCAGGCGGCCGCCGCGCTTGCGCCCTTCGGGCAGTTCGCCTCACTCCTCTTCGCGCTCGGCATTGTTGGCACCGGCCTCTTAGCCGTCCCTATCCTCGCCGCCTCTTCCGCATACGCCATCGCCGAGAGCATGCACTGGAAGTATGGACTCTACCGCAAGCTAAAGCAGGCGTACGCATTCTACGGCGTCATCATTGTCGCGATGATTATCGGTGTCATTGCGAACTTCTTGCATCTGGATCCTATCCGCGGTCTCATCTGGGCCGCCGTGGCTAATGGCCTCATCGCCCCGATCGTGCTATTTTTCATCGTGCGAATCTCGGCGAATAAACACGTCATGGGCGAATACGCGAATCGGCCACTCATCTCGGGAATCGGTTGGGTGACCATCCTCGTCATGGCGCTCTCGGGCGTCGCCGCCATCGCCACCCTGCTTTATTAATCGGTGTAGTAGTGTGATATGCTGTCCATCAGAGAATGAACGGATAGGAGGACAGGATGACCCAGAAAGAGAAGTCACGTGATATCCTTGAAGAGATTCGGGCGGGAATGGCGGCCGTGACAGCGCAGCAGCTCCTCGAAGCGCCGCATGGCGCGGAGAATCGTGAACCGGGCGAACCATCGCTTGGCGAGGCCGACGAGTATCTCAAACGGTTCTTTTGGTATATCGTCGCCGAAGGGAAAAAACTCGAGCCCCTTACCGAAGAGGGGCAGAGGATCGCGAACGAACTCAAAGGCGAAGGCATTCATCTTCCGGATGGCGGCGTCCTCGTTTCGCCGACGCCGGAGCACTTTGCAAAGGCCGTCCGTATCCAGGAGCTCCAGGAGGCGCTCGAGATACCAATCCAGCTCAACAACGGCTTGTGGCTGATCTTTTACGCCGAGGTGCGTCGCCGTAATCCGCTCCTGCGGCACTGCGCACGCCCCATCGTTTGCGTAGACTGGACCTTCTCCGATGCGGACTATGTGGGAGGAGGGACTGTCGGGCCGGACGAGGATCCAGAGCCATCCAGTGGTTTCTTCATGCATCTGGCAGAGTCGGATATGCCCCAGTAACTGGACTGTGTCGCCCTGCCTGCCGGCAGGCAGGTCCAACCATCATGAACGCCCGACTTGTCGGGCGTTCGCTCTTCATTGCTCATTTAATAAGAATGCGGCATAATGAACACATCGGCCGCGAGGCTATTTTTATTTCATGCAAGAGATACGAAACATTGCGATTATCGCCCATGTTGACCACGGGAAGACGACCTTGACAGACGCCATCTTGCGCCAGTGCGGTGCTGTGGCGGAGGGCGTCTCAATGGACAGCAACACCATCGAGCTCGAACGGGGCATCACTATCTATGCCAAGAACGCGGCGGTCGAGTACAAAGGTACAAAAATAAATATCGTCGACACGCCCGGCCACGCCGATTTCGGCTCTGAAGTCGAGCGCGTGTTGCGTTCTATCGACTCTGTCCTCCTCATAGTAGACGCGGCTGAAGGGCCGATGCCGCAGACACGCTTCGTCCTTAAGAAATCACTTGAGCTAGGCCTGAAGCCCATCCTCGTGCTCAATAAGATTGATAAGCCAGCCGCAGACGTGGCGCGTGCCGAAGAGCAAGTTCTTGAGCTATTCCTTGAGCTCGGAGCGAGCGACGAGCAGAGTGACTTCTCGGTTGTCTATGCCATCGGGCGCGATGGACGTGCCTCGCTCACAGCGGATGGCCTTCTTGAGAATGCCGACGCCGACCTCTCACCTCTACTTGATTTGATTGTCGAGAAGGTACCAGCCGCCTCTGCCGATGCGAGCGTTGACGCTCCGCTCATGCTCCAGCCATTCAATCTTGCGTACGACAACTTCCTCGGGCGCATGGCCGTGGGCCGCATCTATCAAGGCACTATCCGCCCTGGTCAAGCAGTCACGATAAAGAAGCCGAACGGTGAGAGTCGCACGGGCAAGATCACCAAACTCTTCACGTTCCGTGGCCTCGAACGAATCGAGACGGCAGAGGCTGCCGCCGGAGATATCGTCTTGGTCGCTGGCCTCCCCGACATCTATATCGGCGAGACGGTCACGACGGATGCCGCGGTTTCACCCCTACCGGCCATCGCCGTAGACGAGCCGACTATCACACTCGATTTTCTCGTGAATGATTCTCCCTTTGCCGGACAGGAAGGGAAGTTTGTAACCAGTCGGCAAGTACGCGAACGGCTTGAGCGCGAGCTCGAGGTGAACGTCGGTCTCAAAGTCGAATTCTCGGCATCCGAGTCATTCAAGGTATCGGGCCGGGGCGAGCTCCACATCGCCGTCCTCCTGGAGCAAATGCGCCGCGAGGGCTACGAGCTCGCCGTCTCGCAGCCGCAAGTCATCACGCGCGAGGAGGGGGGCCGCAAGCTCGAACCCTTCGAGGAAGCTGTCATCGATGTCCCGAGCGAGTATCAAGGTGCTGTCATCGAACGGCTCGGTGCGCGCGCATTCGTCCTGCAGGACATGCGGCCCGAGGGCGGCGGCATACGCCTCACGCTCGTGGGGCCGACACGCGGACTCTTGGGATATAAGAACCAGTTCGTCATCGACACGAAGGGGCAGGGTATCCTCTCCTCGCGCTTCGTCGGCTTCAAGCCGTATGCCGGCGAAATAAAGAAGCGCCAGGTCGGCTCGATGATATCCATGACTACAGGGAAGGTGCTCGGCTATTCGCTCTGGAATCTCCAGGACCGTGGCGTACTCTACGTCACCCCGGCGACCGAGGTGTACGAAGGCATGGTGATAGGGAACACTAGTAAGGGCGAAGAGATGATGGTCAATCCGACCAAGAACAAGAATCTCACCAATGTGCGTGCCTCGGGCACTGATGAAGCCCTCACTCTCGTGCCGCCTTGGCAGCTCACTATCGAGCGCGGTCTCGAGGTGATGGCAGAGGATGAGTATCTCGAGATAACGCCGAAAAGCGTCCGCTTGCGCAAACGCTATCGGAGTGAGAACGAGCGCACGCGGAATCGGCGAGTATAAAAAATCGAAAGAGCCCGTGGCGTAGCCGCGGGCTCTCAATGTTAGAAGCCATACTCGGCGAGGTATTCTTCGACGATTCTCATAGGTCTCGCGTCTGTGATCGTCGTCACGGGCACGTGGATAAGAATCGGCATCTCGAGGAACATGATAGTTATTGGGTGTCGGGGTATGCTCAATATCACGCCGACCAGGCCGAGTCGCCCGTAATGCCATGCGAACACGCCTCCTCCTGACGACCCCCAGTAGCTCGGAGCACTGATCTCGAAGCGCTCATAGTCTTCTGATGCGACTGTATATTCCGGCCCCGCCCGCCCATCACTTATGATGAGACCAAGCCTGAACTGATTGCCGATAGCAATGACCGGCTCACCGTTCTGGGTTCCATCGAAAAAGAGCGGAGCGACCGGTAGGGTAGCGCTGACTTCAATGAGCGCGAGATCACGTCCCACATCCACGGAGCCAGGAATAATTTTCCCAGACATCCTCGAATCGTTCCACACGATCGTGAGGGCGCTCGGGTTCCCTGGCTGGATGACATGTGCACTCGTGAGGATGATGGAGTGGGTGATACTCCAACGCCCAAAACGAGTACGGGTATGCCCAATGACCGTTCCGCTGCCGTAGAGGAATTGGCCCTTCTTGGTCTCGTCGGCCAATGCAATCTGAATTTTGACGCTGTAATCGAGAGCGCGCTCGGCTCTTTCCGGCACCGAGAACCACAGAACTCCTGCGAGTGCGATGGCGAGGACGGCGATAAGTCCTGTATTCGGTTGGCCAGCCATGGCGGCCTCCATGTCAATAGCTTCATCTGGCAGGAAGCGTAGCACATGTATCAACATGAGAAAGGCCGCCCATTGCGGGCGGCCCTGTATTGAGTTGTCCCTCACTCCTCCGTCGTTTGGTCTTCGGGCCGATCGTGCGGTTCGCGGCCGTTGCCGGCGCGCTGTCGCAGACGCGCGAACGTCGCTTGGCGTTCGGCTACGGCACCAATGGTCCGGTGCGAGCACAGGGCTGGATCGATGCGACGCGGCTCACTCGCGACAGGCTTGCGGCTGGAGAATATTCGAAATCTCTTCAATCGCCACTCCCTCTTTGTCTTGTGCAACCGGATTCAAAGTACCACTACCCCTAGCCGCTTGGCTAGGACTAATGGCCCCGATGCCCTTGGGAGCTGGCTTCGTCATCGGCCGTGGCACGACGGCGCGCATCGGCGCGGGCCTCAGCGATAGCCTGCACCTTCGCCGCTTCACGCCTGCGCCGGATCTCCGCCTGCCGTGCCACGCGCTTGCGCGCGCCGCGGTTCTCACCGGGCCTGCGCCTAGTGGGGCAATGGTGGAGCGCATGGCGATCGCCGCCGTTGCCCACAGGGTGGCCGCACACGATGCCTTCCTCATTTACGCGAATACACGATTTGCGGGGCATGCCTGCCTCCTCTACTGTGTTTCAACCATTGAGAATGATATGACAGATGACTTCGTATGTCAACAAGCCTCCAAAAACGCAAAAGCCGCCAAGAGGCGGTTTGCATTTGTGGAGATGGTGGGTATCGAACCCACGTCCGAATCTGGCAATGAAAGCGCTTCTACGACGCATAGTCTCGATTAGGGTGTAACAGTGGGTGCAAAGAATCGAAACGAAACCACTCCACCGCGAGCCCGAAGTTTAGGCGAGCCGAGTGGGCACTCGGTCGCCGAGCTCACAGATAATTCCGCCTGCTCTCGCGCTGTGAGCGCCGGTAGAGAGCAAACGTCGCTAGGCGAGAGGCCGTTAGGCTACCGCGTAGGCGAACGCGAAGTCCTTCATACCGAAGTACGGAGACTTCACGCCTGCAGAAAGATTCTTGGCAGGTTTGGTGCCGGGCCAGTTTAAGGTGTGGGCCAGGCGTGCACCGCGTCGCGCGTCTTTCAATGTACAGACCGTCAAAGCCGGTCACCCCCCTAGAACACATCTTACTGCAGATATACTCTAGGCGACTGATCGAGAAGGCGTGTTTGGCACGTTCTTCGAATGAGACGCATAATTTTCTGCTGAAAATTTGCTCGGCCTCGCGCCGTCGCGCTGCGGAGCTCATTCTCAAAACGTACCTACACCCGCCTCTTTAGCACGCGCGACGTTTCTCGCTCGGCGTCGCGCTTCTTGAGATCCTCACGATGGTCGTGAGCGCCCTTGCCCCTCACGATCGCGACGCGCGCCTTGATGTTCCGCCCGCTAGTATACACCTCAAGAGGGACTATTGTCAACCCTTTCTTCATCTCGGCATCAGCGAGCTCAGCAATCTCTTTCTTCGTCAAGAGGAGCCGGCGCGCTTGCTCGGCGTCGTAGTCTTTCGGCGCATTCGCCGCTTGGTAGGGCGGGATGGTCATGCCAAGGATGAAGGCCTCGCCGCCACGCACTACCACCCGGGAGCCGTCGAGCGAGCCCTGCTTGGCGCGGAGCGCCTTCACCTCCTGGCCGGTCAGCTCTATCCCCGCCGCGAAGGTCTCTGCCACCGCGTACTTCATCCGGGCCTTCTTGTATTCCAGCAGGGTCACCATGAGAGCGACTATAGCAGAACCCGCGCCTCGTGAGGCGCGGGTTTGAATATGAATGCGGTTATTTCTTCGCCGCTTCGGTCTCGGCAATGAGCTGGGCAAGCCACTGCATGTAGACGGTGCCGCCGGTGCCGTGTGGATCGGCGACGTGCTTATGAATGTACCCTTCGGCCCATGCAAGGTGCAGGCGCCGGAACGCGGCGAGTGCGTCGAGAACGTCATTCCACGCATCTTTGGAGGCCTGATCCCTCACGCTCGGCAGGGCATCGACCAGCGCGAGGAGCGCCCGATGCTCGGAGGGCATGTAGTTACGCATGTCTTCGAGCTGGAGGACGAGCGGTGTTCGCTCGTGATGAATCTTCAGGAACGAGTCGAGAAGAGGCAGGATGCTCGACTGTGCCCCCGTCTCGCCGCGGAGCGTCCGCGGCTTATCGGACACACCTTCATAGATGATGTCTTTGAATCCCTGGATATAGTTCCGGAAGGTCTTGTAGTAGACCATGGGATCCATATGCTCGGGGATGCGCATAAGCACCGCATGCATCTCGCGAACCGTTTCGGCCATGCGGTAGAGGACGGAGTCAAGGTCGACGTCGTACTTCGCGAACCACGCAAGCGCATCGAGGATGCGTGCGGCAATCGCCTCGATAGCGACATGGATGACGATGAACCATGTCTCCTGATTGACACCATGAGCGTCTGGCAGGTGCATGAAGTTCTGTATCGTCGTCAAGTTATCGGGTGTTATCGGGCCGTCGGGGTCGAGGCGCTCCCAGTTGTAGAGCGCGTATGCATCGTACGAGAGGATAGGCGGGCGCCTCAACAACTTCGCCGCGCTCACGAGCGGTGCGGCGATGCCACGCGATAGGACCGTTACCGTCGGCTGCCCAAGCTGGTGCATATACGCCGACGCGACGAACGCCAGGCGGACATAATAAAGCCGAAGCTCGGGCAGGTATCCTGGTCCGGTGCAATACTCGAACCAATGTCCGGGCCAGAAGTTCTCACGCATATGCTCTCGGAAGCCAGAGTCCTTGAGCAGGTTTGGCAATTGCGCCCCGATCTGGTCAAGCATCGCAAGCGGCGATCCGACGGGGAATGCCCAGAGTGGATCCTCTGCCGGCAAGAAACCGCGAGTCCGATATAATGGATGTTCGTCAAAGAAGTCGGATAGGCGTTTCAGCGCGTCTGTCATTGCCGTCTCCTTTCGGGAGTCAGGTCTGTGGCAACCCTAGCACGCCAGCTGGTCATTCTCAAGTTTTTCTTGTATAGTCGCGAGCATGTTCGCCTTCGCAATAAATCGCAGGTCGAGGAAGTCCGCGCCGAACAAGCAGACGCCCGGGAAATCTTCATCGCGTGGCCCCTGGCAACTTCGTAATCCGCTTGGCCGCGGCTCCTTCCTTGGTAATCTCGTCCTGACGCTCCTCATCTTCCTCTTCCTCATGAGCGGCTATTCGCTCGTGGCAGACCTTTTTACGCAGGCACCCGAGATACCTCTCTCGGAGGTCGCTGCCGACGTTGCAGGCCAGAAGGTGACGACAATCGCCGTCTCCGGAGACGAGCTCGATCTCACCTATGCCGATAGCTCGCACAAGGTCTCTCGCAAGGACCCCTCTGCCGGGCTCCCCGAGACACTCGCCACCTACGGCGTGACGCCCACCGAACTCTCTAAAGTCGCCATAACGGTCAATGGGCAGTCGGGCTTCCAGTTCTGGTTCTTGATGCTTGCGCCGGTGGTGCTTCCCATCATCTTCATCATCTTCCTCTTCTGGTTCCTCACGCGCCAGATGCGCGGGGCAGGTATGCAGGCCTTCTCCTTCGGCCAATCCAAAGCACGCGTCATCGACCCGGGCGACACGAATCAGCGCGTCTCCTTCAGCGATGTTGCCGGTGCGCGAGAGGCCAAGGAGGAGCTGATGGAGATTGTGGACTTCCTCAAGAACCCGAAGAAGTTCCTCGATATCGGCGCGAGGATACCGAAGGGCATCATCCTCATGGGCGCGCCGGGCACCGGCAAGACTCTGCTCGCGCGCGCGGTCGCCGGCGAGGCGGGCGTACCATTCTTCTCTATCAGTGGGAGCGAGTTTGTCGAGATGTTTGTCGGCGTGGGAGCGTCAAGGGTGCGCGACCTCTTCGATGTAGCGAAGAAGGCGGCGCCCTCAATCATCTTTGTCGACGAGATAGACGCTGTCGGGCGCGTGCGTGGTGGGGGAGTGGGCGGCGGCAACGACGAGCGCGAGCAGACCTTGAACCAGATACTCGTCGAGATGGACGGCTTCGAGCCCACCGAGAAGGTCATCGTTATGGCGGCCACCAACCGCCCCGACGTGCTCGACCCAGCTCTCTTGCGCCCCGGCCGCTTCGATAGGCGAGTGGTCATCGACTTGCCAGACCGCCAGGAGCGCGAAGAGATACTCGCCATCCATGCGCGCAAGAAGCCATTCGGCCCAGACGCGAATCTAGCTGTGGTAGCCGAGCGCACGCCCGGCTTCTCGGGCGCCGAGCTCTATTCGCTCATGAACGAAGCGGCGATTCTCGCCGCGCGCGAGAATCGCAAAGAGATAACCCAGTATGATCTCATCCGCAGTATTGAGAAGGTGATGCTCGGGCCCGAGCGCAAATCACATTTGCTTACAAAAAAAGAGAAAGAGCTCACCGCCTATCATGAGGCCGGACACGCCCTCGTCTCCTCCGTACTCCCGAACGCCGATCCAGTACACAAGATTTCCATCATCAGCCGCGGGCGGGCCGCTGGCTACACCCTGAAGCTCCCCTTCGAGGACAGGAAGATGCAGTCCAAGAAACAATTCCTCGATGATATCGCGGCCACGCTCGGCGGCTACGTCGCCGAGGAGATGCTCTTCGACGATGTCACGACGGGGCCCTCCAATGATCTCGCCGTCATCACCGCACTCGCGCGTGAGATGGTGACTCGCTACGGCATGAGTGATACCTTGGGGCCAGTCGCCTTCGGTGAACGTTCTCTCGGGAATGTCCCATACTCCGAGGAGGTGGCCGCTAAGATAGATGCTGAAGTATCCCGCATCCTCGACGAGGCCAAGCAGCGCGCACGCGCAGTGCTCGAAGAGCATCGCGGCGCGCTCGATACCATCGCCAAGGCTCTCATCGAGAAGGAGACGCTCGAGCGCGAGGTCTTCGAGAATCTCCTCATCGCCTCCGGCATCACACCCAAGGCGCGCGAGGAGGAGCAGCTTACCGGCCTCAGGCCAGACATCCCGCCCATCGAGCGCTAATACAAAAGTGGTCATCGGATGACCACTTTTGTTCGGATAAAAAGTACCAGCCCCCGGCGTAGCCGGGGGCTGTGTGGTGATTAGCCCTGGAAGGCTGGGTTCATCGCGAGGAATGCATCGGCTCCCTGCGGCACACCCCACGCGGCATAGTTGCCGTCGAGCCAGCGCTTGATAGTGGCGAGATCGCCATTGTTGAACGACTCGCCCTTCAAGAGCTTGTAGAATATCCCCGCATCGTAGAAGCGCAGATCAGAGGCGAGGTGGTCGAGCTCTCGCACGAGGAGCGGAGAGACCGGCCGCGGCATGAAGAGGTCGCGGATGTTGTCTGTGCCGAGCCCGACACGCACACCGGCGAGAAGCATCTCGAACACGCGCGCAAGCAGGTTGTGCATCGGTGCGTTCACATTACGCATCGGCCGCATCGAGGTCGCCGCGTGGCCGCAGAGTACGAGCTCGATGTTGTTCTCCACATGCCCTTTCACGAGGCGGACGAATCGATCCTCCGAGTAGCTTGCTGGCGAGACCTCATGCACTGCAATTATCCGCGGCCTCTTGGCGAGGGGGAAGCGATCTGTCACAAGCCAGCGTATCGCTTCGATGAAGCGCTCCGTGCCATTTTCGCTCGGCAGCCCAGTCTGGTCGAGATGCATCTGGAGCGGAATGTCGTGTCTGATGGCGAGATCGACCAAGACACTGATGTGCTTGCCGAAACCGACTTCCTCATGGCCTGGCAAGGCGTCGCGCTCGGGCAGGCCGACAAGGAAGTCGGCTTTGGGCGCGAGCGCCTCGATGAGCTCGAAGCGGTCGCGCTCCTTGCCGGTGAACGTCTTGAAGCCGAAGACGGCATACGCACCGACCTTGATATCGATCTGCTTCGCGTATTTTTTCTTGAGTGCGAGCGCAATCTTGAACGATCGGTCGCCGATGTCCGGAGAGCAGTCGGTAATCGCCCACAACGATTTCTCGTGCGCGGCAATTTTCTTGCAGATAACGTATTCCGTCCGCTCCCACAGGCTCTCATTGGTGAAGGCTAGGCCGGTATGGAGCTTGCCGATGGCGTCCTGCTTCATTCGCAGCGGCGCATCGGTAAAGGCGCTTCGGCCACCCTCGTGGCCATAGTACTTCTCGTCCCAGGTGTACACTCGGTCGAAGTGACAGTGTCGATCATCGGCACCATCGGGCTTCCACTCGTCCGTAACAGCCGGGTCGAATACCAGTGTTCTCTCCACAGCGATCCTCCTCGGTTGAACCGTTAATCCAGGGCGCACTGTACCAGACATGCTCTTGACACACAAATGGAAACGGCCCCTCCCGGAGGAGGGGCCGCATGTTCTTGGTGGGCGCATCAAGGGGCGTGCATGAATATCCAGTCCTCGCCAATGTGCTGGAGCACGTGCGGATCCTCGCTCTTGAAGAGGGCCGCGCCCACCAGGATGCCCGCGCACCCGAGACGCAGATACTCGTTGACGTGATCGGCGCGTGATACTGCGCCCACACCGATAACGTTCTTGCCGGTGCCCCACAGGAGATCGCAGAAATGCTCGATGTTGATCCGTGCGACATAGCGAAGCCCTTCTCCCGACATGCCGCCGAGGCCGCTGGTGCCCTTGGCCGTGATAATCGGCCTGCCATCGCGGCGCAGCCGCGCGCCGGGGAAGCTATTGACCGAGACGATGCCGCAGGCTGTACTCCTGCACGTCTGCTCGGCTTGAATCTCGCGGTCTTTCGGGTTGACGTAGGGCGAGACCTTGCGCCTCCACCGAAGACGCATGCCGATCACAGCGTCGACAGCCGCATCGCACTCGGCCATGAATCCGTGGTCGTAGCAGATGATCGAGGCTTCCATATTCGGGCAACTCCGACAGCTCTCGTAGCCATCGGCGCCAACCTCGAGTGCGGCCTTGGCGAGGAGCGCGTCGTCCTGCGCGCTAAAGGGTGCGCCGGAGATAATGAGCCTCTTGCCGGCATTGTGCGCGATATTGACCATGGCGGGGCCGAGCACATATATGTCTTCGATGCCGCCGTTCGGTAAGTTGCGATTGTTGCTCGCCGTGCCGTCGTCGAGCATGTCGAAGTCGGTGCCGCCGCCGCGTTCGGGGCGCGGCTTGACAGTGTACGAGCCAGCGCGGATGTGGGTGACAAGGGGCACCGCCGCGAGCTTGGCGACGCCCGCGAGCGTCTTAGGCCAGCCGGCCGAATTGCCGAACTCAAAGGGCAATGTATCCATCTCGAACCTCACTTGTTGTGTCCGCCACGCACCATAGCACGCGGCACGATTTTCCGGTACAGTTTCAGTAGAGTGCCCACCAGGACTCGAAACTAGAAACGCTGATGGTGATATCCACACCCACACAGTTCACGGATTACTTACTCGGTGTACAATAAGCTCTATATGGCACTGCGAGAGAAGAAAGTGCTTGCGACTTGCATGCGGGAACATGGGGCTAGCTATAGCCAGATAAAGCTCAAATTGGGCGTAAGTAAAAGTACTCTTAGTCTCTGGTTGCGCGATATGCCACTATCTGAAAACCGATTACGCGCATTGCGTGATTTCAGTGTGGTTAGAATCGAGAAGTATCGCAACACTCGAAAGAAAACACGCGAAGCTCGTTGGCAGGCCGTTCGAGCTAAAGCGTTGAAAGACATTGGAAGTCTGAGCAGGCGCGAACTCTTCATAGCAGGCCTTTTTCTCTATTGGGGAGAGGGGACGAAAACTGAGATGGCTCGAACATCTCTAGCCAATACTGACCCACTTATGTTGAAGTTTTTCATAAAATGGCTTGAGTTTTTAGGAGTCTCGAAAAATCGCCTTCGCGTAAAGATTCACCTGTATCGCGATATGGATATTAAGAAAGAACTGAAGTATTGGTCAAAGACCCTCGGTATTCCTCTTACTCAATTCAACAAGTCTTATATCAAAGGTTCTTCTCAGTCAGGATTATCCTACCCTCAGAAATTCATCCATGGGACAGGAAATGTGGCGTTTGGGAATCGGGACGTAGCCGAGCGAGTGCTAATGAGCTTAGATTGTATACGGACAGAGTTTGCGGAAGGCCAACTGCTATGATTGCATTGTCATACGCGCCCGTAGCTCAATGGTAGAGCGGCTGTCTTATACACAGCTGGCTGGGGGTTCGAGTCCCTCCGGGCGCACTTGTTGAAGGTCAGGCCCTCAATGTCGCTAAGAGATGGCCTTACTAATTTCATTGACGATTTCGTCAAGGTTCACTTGGGCTTTCACGAAGAAGCCGACGGCACCAAGTTTGCGGCACTCTGCAGCCTTAGACTCATCGTCCAAGTTTGAGAACATGATTACCGGGATGCCCTTCGTTTTCTCATTTGCCTTGAGATGAGACAGAATCTCTATGCCGTCCATGTCCGGCATGAGGATGTCGAGCATGATAATATCGGGCGCCTCCTTCTCCGCAAGCGAGACGACCTCGCCACCTCTCCTGCTGGTCACCAAGATGGATTCTTCCTTAGCAAATTTTCGGGCTATGAGGTTGATGAGGAAGTCGTCGTCCTCTACCCAGAGAATCTTCTTCCCCTTCAATACAGACGCTCTCGGCGTATCGTGGGCTGAGCCGCTGCGCTCGTTATGTGCAAACTGATTCTTGACTTTCTCAAGCACCTCCTCAGGAGTCAGCTGCACTTTTACGAGATAGTCCACTACCCCGAGCGGGAGTATACGGCTAATCTCGACGGGCTCTCCGGAGTTCGAGACGACGATGACCGGAATATCTTTTATCGCCGCGTCCTTCGCCTTGGCGTCAAGGATCTCATAGCCGTTCATACTGGGCAGATTGATGTCCAGGAGAACGAGATCCGGCCTGAACTCGCGTATCTGTTGCAGGCCGTTAGCGCCATCATGAGACCACTGCACCTCGTAGAGATTCTTCCTGAGCGTTTTCGAGAGCAGTTCTCCCAGGAGCATATCGTCTTCAATAATGAGAATTTTTTGCATGGCTGTGCAACGTTAGTGTTATAAGAAATCTTTTTTAGTATACCATCACATGCCAAAGGTAACATAAAACGTAGTACCCTTGTTCTCACTGCTCTCAAACCGTATCTTCCCGCCGTGCATCTCTATAATATTCTTCACGATATAGAGTCCGAGCCCGGTGCCGTTGGGGTCCATCTTTTTCGCGTTGCTGGCCCGGAAGAAGCGCGAGAATACATGAGCTTGCTCATCAGCGGGAATCCCGATGCCGTGGTCGGCAATGGCTATTTGTACCCCATTCCCCATGCGGGATAGGGAGATAACCACCTCTCCGCCCGGCGGACTATACTTGATGGCGTTTTCAAGGAGATTCTGGAAGACCGACCACATCTTTTCCGGGTCGACCATGAGCGGGGGAAGTGTCTCGTCGCGATGTTCAAAACGGACAGATATGTTCGTCCTTGACGCGCTCGGCAGGATCTCATACAGCACGTTATCCATAAGGTCGAGCAGTTGCGTGCTGACCATCTGGAGCGGAAGCACCCCCCGCTCAATCTTGTTGGCACTAAGCATATCATTCACCAGGTTGATGAGGCGCTCATTTCCTTCGTAACTCTTCATCAACAGGACTTTTTGTTCGTTAGAAACTTCCCCGACATCTCCCTCAATGAGCATATTCAGCGCCCACTTGAGTCCGGAGAGCGGCGTGCGTAGCTGGTGCGCCGCTATGGAGAGAAATTCCGACTTCCGCGTATCGAGCTCCTGAAGCTCGATGTTCGCTTTTGTGAGCTCTGCGGTCCGATCCCGAACCTCCTTCTCGATAATCTCGTTTTCAGACTGGAGTCGCCTGTTGATTTCCGCGAAATCCCTAGAGCTTAACTCCAGTGAGCGCTCCAAGAGACGCCGGTCCTCATCGGCGTGTGTATAGGTAGCGCTCACGGTCTCTAAGAGCGCGAGCCACTCCCGCGGCATGTCCGCCCCAGGCAGAGACGCTCCAAGTGCGCGGAGTATCTGACGTGTAAGTACCCGATGCATTGGTGATTACTCCTCGCGGAATGTGGTGATGGTCATCGTCTGGTTGTGGAGTTCGCACTGTTTCTCTGTCGCCGCGACAGGCGCAAGCTCGCCGTACGAGTAGAAGCCCCCGATAGCCGCCTCGCTTCCGATAACCTCTCGCACCGCCTCCACTTCTTCTTCCACGCGCTCCTTCAAGACCAGTTTCCGGCCGATACAGCTAATGAGGATGGCCAGTTGCGCATGCCCAGACCCTAGTGATTCAATGCTCATAGTCCCGGCCCCTGCGGCGCCGTCTATAAGCCGGTCGAAGTTCGCCTTCATCAGCGTTGCAGGGATCCCTTCTGGCATGTCGCCCGCGAAGGTCAGACTCTGGTCCTCTTCGTTCACCCCGAGAATGGTCCGAACCACCTCAACCTCTTTCCCGTTATTAGTGATGCGAAGGCGCAGAGGGAAGAGGAGTCCCGTACCCGGCAAACCCGCAGTCTGCTCCCCGAGGTACTCCTTATACAAGGCGAGCGCTGGCTTGTTATCAAGCTCATAGAGAATATTATCTTTTGACTTTGTGATCACCCGTTCAAGGCCGAACGGGTCCCAACCGCCGAGCGACCCATACCCGACCTTGAGCGCAGAGCCGTAGAATCCGACAGCGACTATCTTTCCATCTTTTCCGCTCTCATCAAGGCCGACGAGCGTTTTTTTAAAATCTGCGCCGTCACCAGCGAGTCCGCCCGTCACCGACACCTCGCCCGGTAGCACATCGTT
>JGI1358J11329_10001802_pt1 | contig 17317 bp, 20 predicted proteins | sample Subgroupgradi54m_FD_11329 | JGI IMG/M metagenome (IMG submission 11329)
ACTCTTGCAATGACCGAGCCACATCGGCTTTCCGTCACAACATCCAACCATCCCGAGAATCGCAGCATGATTATTATCGGCGATGGCGGCGTTACCCGGAACGGTTCGTTCGTCTTCAGGCTGGTAGAAACGCCCGGGTTCGAGTCGGCAACTGTGATTTGGGATCGACGGGTCACCGTGGCAGAGGCGGAAGAGCTCATACAGCGTGCTCCGGAGATAGGGCAGGCTATGAAGGAAGCACTTGCGTCCGGCAGATCGCTCAAGATGCAAGTTGCCGAGGTCTTCGCTGAGCCTGGGGCAGTTTTCCCGGTCTTGCCAGGCGGACATGATGCCGAGACCATCCTTGAAGAATTCGATCATCCTGAAGAGCTTGTCGTCATGCAAGACCTGGGGATGCAAACAATTTGCCACAGGCGGGATATCCCGTATCTCGAACAGCGGCGCCGTGTGGCGCTCGCCGTTCTCCGGGAAGAAGGGATCGACCTTGCAGAGGTCGGAAACTTGGGAATCGATAGGATTCTCGCGTTGAATGAAAAGATCACGCAGAGACTCAGGCAGTAAAATCAACATTTTCCCTTAAGACTTCAAGAAGGGCGCTACCAACGAGTAATGGCGGCGCCCGATTTTTTTATCCGCTCCGGCGGCTGGAGGACATCCGAACCCGTGTGACAGAGGCGGCTGTATGTATGGATTTAGAACCATGAACTCTTCTAAGAACTCTATTCAGCTGCTTCAAGTTCAGCCCACTGTTTCATGATGGCTTCCACTTCAGGATCGACTAAGAACATATCTAATTCGTCCCTCAATTCTTCTTTTTTGTCCGGGTCTTGCTCGCGTATAATTTGTTCACCCAGCCGTATCTCCTTATCTAAAATCTCTATCATCTTCCCATAAATAGGGTTTCGATTGCCTGAAGCAATCTTTTCTGCAATCCGTTGACGTTCGATTTGGACATTGAACAGCGCTCTTTCGTCCGGATCCGTTATGGGACGATCCTTCTTTCCTCCTGGGGGACCTTCCATGACTGTATGATACCACTATTGATCCGCCATTCCGCGTGATTGGGGACCCGTGAGCTGTCTGCCAGCCCTGCCTACCGGTAGGCAGGGCTGGCAGGGCTGGCAAAATGACAAAACCTATAACCAACGGCGAACTTTCGCCTTGTACGTCAGGTAATCCTGGCCAAATTTTCTTTCCAGGTACGCCTCCTCGCGCTTGATTACTCCGAGCTGGACAATCAAGAGAACGGGAACAAGCAAGGCGAGCATCCACAGCGTATTAACCCAAACTGTTATGCCTAAAACCAAGATTACCATTGAGAGATAAATCGGATTGCGAGTCAATCGATAGGGACCATTCGCGACTATATGTATGGCTGGTTTGCGCACATCCACGTTCGTGCCTGCTTTCCTAAATGCGCGTATAGCCGTTGCTACAAGGAAAACTGCGACTATAATCAACGCCACGCCCAATGGCAAGGTAAGATTTTCTGGTATAAAAGGTGCGGGCTTAACCAAATTCAGGATGACCCCTACAACAATCCCGCTTAAAAAAATAAACGGAGGAGGCGCAATTACTTGAGGAGAATCGGATGTTGGGGTTGTTTCGTTCATATTTACGGTAAATCATAACATGACCTTCATGTTTCTGATGATACCATGGATCACTCGGCCTGTCCGATACAAAAACTATTCCCGCTTTGTCAGAAAGAGGAGGGAAACCTGTCCTATCTCGCAAAGATGGAAAAACCCGCCAAAGGTTGCGATCATGGGCGGGCTAGGAAAGTATTATTCTGCGGTGGAGCTAGTAACCCCCTATAGATCCAGGTCACCGTCCGCGAGTGAATTGCAATATCCTTTTGCCCCTGACCCTGACCATCTCGTTGAGGCCCAAGCCCAAGGGATTATTGTTCTCCACAACTTCCATCATCGACATTCGGTAAGCGTATGGGGCATTGCCTTTCCTGAACGTCGGATATTTGATGAGCCTCAAACCAAGTTGGGATTGGGCAACCTCGGCAGCTCTGTCCCAATCTTCCGCGAGAATAACGCATACCGGGATGAACCGGGGGTCCCTGGTTATCCTGTCTTCCCGCTCTACCAAAAAAACTTTTACCTCTCTGCCTCGGGAGTCTTTCATCACTCCTCCTCACCAAAAGCGACACCAGTATCGAAACTATCATGGCCTAAACGTCTCTGTCAAGCGCCCGGCTCAACATTCGAAAAAAGAAAAAATTATCCGCTCCGGCGGCTGTGGCTTGGAACGTCGGCATCACCCAAAATTCTATAAAAAGAAAAACGACCCGTGGGATCTGATCCCAAGCGAGTCGCAGTGTCGGTCGGGCGGCTCGTTTCTTATATGTCAACTATCAACTCCGCCCAAGAACGTACTACGGCAATCCTTTTATTCTCAACAGAGAAAAAGCTGCTAGCGTTGGGCCATCCGTGATTTCTTCTCTGATTACCATTTTTTGAAATTCCTCCAGAGAAACTCTTTTTGTTTTCATGCCCTCTTCGGTCTCTTCTCTCGCGATTTTTCCAGCTGAAAGTTGTGTGGCAAGAAACATATTGCATATTTGAGTATGGTGTCCTGGCGCAAGATAGAAACCCCCCATTTCTTTAATTTCTCCCGCTTTTAGTCCAGTTTCTTCTTCCAATTCCTTTCGAGCCGTTGCGAAAACAGTATCATGCTCAAAATGTCCTTGAGGAAACTCCCATGAAAATCGATCTACTGGATACCTATATTGACCAACGAGCGTAAAACACCTCCCATCCCAAGGAATTATGAGAGCGAAAGGTTTCTTGTGAACCACGCCGAAGGCGAAACGTTTTCCCGATTCGGTTTCCACCTGGTCCTCGGTAATTTCCATATACCGATTTTTATAAATCTGCTTTGACGAAATTTTCTTCCAAGACATATAGGTTATAACCATTGTAACAAGATTCACCGACTTATTTTAGGCCGTCCGTTCTCTCCGAATATAAGACTAACTACTCTGACTGGTGGAGCGTGTTCGGATCCATGCGGGGAATAATGAAAAACCCCACATTCGAATTGCGAATTGAATGTGGGGCTGGGGATGGGTTTGTTCACCCCGCCAATGGGTTTCTCGCTCGGCCGCTGAAGTGAGCTGTGCGGCTCGAGTAAGCACTAAGGCAACGAAAGCCACGGCGGGATTAAAGAGATTCAATCCCAGGGAATGAAGATACGCATGTGCCGTGACTGCCATTTTGTCTCCGAGACCGGCGGCCCAGACGCCGACTTCCCTCGGGCCGGCGAGAATCTTCAGGACACGCTCGGGTTCGAAGATGCAGTTCTCACCCGTGGCGCTTGGGATTTCGTCCCAGATGACAAACTCTGCGCCGTCACGTTCTTCGCGGAACCCTATTGCTCCGGCGAAATCAACCTTGGAGGGATCAAGCTCGTGGAGGGGGTAAGCGTGGCCGCTGTAATAGTCGCTTACTTTACGTTCTTCGTTCTGACCGTAACGCTTTCCGCACTCCACAAACAGTGTCAACGGAATTTCCTGAGAATTCATGAGATCCACCTTTCTGAGAAATAGATTAGTATGCTGCCTGTTATCTGTCAATCCGCTCCGGCGGCTGGAGGACCTGCCTGCCGCCTGCCTGCCGGTAGGCAGGCGTTAGAACTCGGCGATTAAGATATAAAAACGAAAGCCCTGCGATGTTGTCGCAGGGCCCTTTTACTGAGCGGCGTGATGCGCCGTTCAGAAAGGTCCGAATTGGCATCTAAAAAGGTCAACGAGCTGCCTTTTTTCGCTGCCGCCGCTTTCCTTGGTCAAAATCACCCTTCGGGGGCGGCAGGACACGAAGTTGATGTCTGCGTCGGGTAGTTTCAGTTCTTGCCCCAGAGTCGTTACCGAGACCTCCTGTGCCCACCACGTTGTGTCGCTGAAGCTTGTCTGTAGGCGGTAGCCTCTTGATTGCCGTTATCCTTTTCTCACCCGGCCAGAGTTCGAGCGGGTGAAGGACCTGGTTGATCTGGTCAAGGGTAATGTCCCCAAGGCCTTTCGGCGCCGGATCTTTCTGCTCCCAGCTTAGTACAAGCGTGCAGATGGCCTTTCCTCCCGCCGAAGTGGAACGGAAGCTGGCTGTTGAGTTAGTGATTTGTTCGGTCTCGCCTGTCATGCGCACCCCCATGCGCCTTCTCATTTTCTTATTAGATTGTATTCCAATAATTAAATTTTGTCAATTATTCTTGATGGTTCGATAGCTTGTGGCCGCATCCGGTCTGTCCGATAAAGAATGTTATTGGCTCCGGCGGCTGGAGGAGCTTAGAAAGCTGCTTGAGGAGATAAATATGTCCGTTGATAATACAAAAAAGAACTACCCCCGTTTTTTTTGGGGGCAGTCTTTTTCTTTCCGTCGCAATCAGAAATGCGACAATTGCTCTTTTTGCCTGGCTGGCAGATTGGTTTGCAGATACAGCGGTGCTGATGGCGGGATTTCTGATTTCTGGTTGTCGGCGCGGATGACGCCGGAAGAGCTGTGACGAGTGATCCAGGGGTAAGTGTTGCAACAAGCAAAGCTATCCTCTTCATTGCCACCTCCCCTCATGCCGTTCTTCTTTTATTATATCATATTATTGCCTGCTCCGGCGGCTGGCCTGCCCGGCCAGGGAGGATGTTTAGAACCTCTGTTTTGCAATTAGCTTGTTAATAAGTGGCGAGAAGTGCCCACTATACCTTTTCTGAACGTCAGGCAATCGCCAGTCGTTCCCAGTTATGGTCTTTCTGCAGACAGGCGTCCCGCAGCGGCATTCCCACTTGGCAACATAATCTCCACTTTCCCATAGTGAGTAATCCGCCGTGACCTCCTCTTCTGCGGCAATGTCTCTCCTGGCAATAAGGGTATAAGCATCTTGCATCCACGCGTTTGAATCGCAAGAATGATTGATAAAATATCCAACATCATCTCCTCTATCCTCGACACTAAAAAGATCGTCATCCCATTGTATGACCAATTTGCCCTCTTGCTTTGCCTTTTCTGCTCCCGCCCTGTTGGCGTAGCCGGTTCTCCAAATGAACACCTTTTCATCCCTGCCTATGTGCTCTTTCGCGAACATTCCCTTCCCACCTAGTGAGGATTCTCGAATTTCGATTTTAGGACTTGTCCACGAGTGTTGTTCCATTGCCTATCATTATAAGCATTCCGAAAAGTTTATCCGCTCCGGCGGCCGGAGGACCTGCCTGCCGGCCCGCTCCGCCAAAGCGCAAGCGAGGCGAGCAGGCAGGCGTTAGAACCCGGTTTATAATCCGAGAAAATTGGTAGCTGTCATAGAAGGGTCAACGTCTGGGTAAAAGTTCCTTTCCCACGCGTGACGCTTTAATTCTTCCATAAGTTCCTGGCTTAACTTTTTACCATCTGAAATAGCCGTATTCGCCTCAACATTTTTTATTTTCCTCATTCCGGGTATCACCGCAGAAACCGCATCAAAAGAAAGCAGATAACGGAGGTCCAATTCAGGGAGGACATTTGCCTCTCCATTGGTCAGCGTTTTCAGTTTGTCGGTTCTCGCCACTAATTGTTTTAGTCTCTCTTTCGTAAAGTACGCTTTTCTGAAATCCCCTTCTTCAAAAGTTGTATTTTCTGTAAAGTTGCCTGACAGACCACCCTCATCCAGAGGAACTCGTGCGATTAAGCCGATGTTATTTTTCGCTGCGTACGGCAATAGTTTTTCAGCCGGCTTTTGGTGAAAGATATTAAAGATAAATTGGACCGTGGAAATTAGGCCCATATCCAATGCTCGGAGGCAGTTCGTTGGCTGATAATCGTTTACTGATATGCCCCAGTATTTTACCTTCCCGGATTTCGTGATTCTCTGGATCGTTTCTTTCCATCCATCTTCATTAACAAAGTCATCCTGCCATACGTGAAACTGAACTAAATCTATATAATCAACCCCCAGGCTTCTTAGAGAATCATCAACGCATCTTTCAATATGATCATTTGAAAACACTTCTGAAATCGGTGTACCTTTCCGCGCCGGCCATTTTCTGTTTTTTGGAGGGACCTTGGTGGCAATGACCACGCGATCCCTTTGGCCCGATTCTTTCAAAAACTTTCCTATGAGCTCTTCTGAAGGATGCTTACCGGGATGTTCGTCGGAGTATCCATATATCCATGCAGTATCAATAAAGTTGCCGCCCAACTCAGCGAACCGATAAAGACTTTTTAAGCTCTCCCTCAAATCCGCTCCTACCCAACAACCAGGGTCATTGGCAAGTTGCCACGTCCCATAACCGATTTCTGAAACCTTGAGCCCAGTTTTTCCGAGAACTCTATATTTCATATCTTTATAATACCAGGTTGGCTCCGGCGGCTGGCCTGCCCGGCCAGGGAGGAGGGGAGAACCCCAGCAGACTTTACAAAACACCATTTAAGGAGTTTAATGGACGTGGTTGGAGGTGTAACAATGGGGAGACTGCAAGTGAGAACGTGGGATTGGCTCGTGAGAACACGCAAGTCTATCCCTGGCCGGGAGCAAGAAGATCTCAATGAATGTTTCGGCGCTACCATTGTGGTGACCAGTATCAAAGCAAACGGTGACGTCGAGGGCGTCGTGTTTCCAGGAGATCCTCACGACTCGCAGGACTTGAACGACCGCGGCGGGCAATTCGTGCTCATTAGAGCCGAAAATCTCATCGCCGATTTTTTCACGTCCGACCCACGCCTACGCCTGCGGGCTTGGTATGCACCCACGGAGGCTGCCTGATTGATGTCTCGGGCAGCCTCTAACTATTTTGCTCCGGCGGCTGGAGGACGTTAGAACCTCTGTATGCCACTAAAAACAGAAACCCGCCATGCGACAGGTCTCTGTCGGGGCGGGTCGTACTTCACGCCTCATACTCGGTTAAGGTTGTGCATCGGCGGCTGCACACTCGTTGGAACAATACACTTGGAAATGATCCGGGGGAAGTGGTTCGTTGCATGATGGGTTCTCGCATCGCCGTCCGCTCGGATGATCCTTTGGAGTGAACCATCCTTTATCGCCGCATGTATCGCATCCAAGACCACCACAGTGGTTGCATTGGACACTGTCGGCGGGATAGGATTTGTCCTTCGGAATTGCTTCGGGTCCTATGGGGATGGCGGGGGTGACAATCGGGTGAAACGTTTCGTCGCGTACATCGGCTGGGTCATCGTCCCCCGGGAAAAAATCTGGATCGAAAGTCCTCCTCATCGCTTCCTCCTTCCTTAAGGGGAGCATTCGGCACCTCGCTGAATAGATTCTTACCACGGCGCGTCTTTTTAAGCAATATTCTAACCCAGGCAAGAAATTGTTATACTTTCCGCTTTTTCTTCGCTCCCGGCGGCTGGAGGATGTTAGGACCTGCTGCTCAAAGTTAAGCCTGGGTTTCTAACCACTTTCGTGAGCTGTTTAATGTCCTCTAAGTTTCTTTATCATAAGTCCCATTATATCTTACTCTGCGGAGATCAGCGGTGCTACTAGTCCTGTTCCCGCGCTTTGAAGGACGTTCGAACCTCTCTGATGTAGAATATACTTAACCCATGGAACGCTTTTCGGTATCGTTTGAGGGTTTTGAACTTATAGGAGATTTGATGGCGAAAACTGGAGAAAGACCAAGCACCATTTTTTTTCATGGCGCGGGCCAGTCCAGTCGCGCACGCTGGCAGCATTTGAGAGAAGCATTATTTATGAGAGGCATGGGATCGTATGCCTTTGATTTTATCGGCCATGGCGAGACAGGAGGGGAACTTACGTCGTCTAGCTTGGAGCGGAGAACGAATCAGGCAGTACAAGTCATCAAAACGCTCTATATTTCTCCACCGCTCACGCTCATCGGAAGCAGTATGGGGGCGTATACCGCGCTCAAAGTTTCGGAAAAAATTCCGGCAGGAACGTTCATTTTTGTGGTACCCGCCATGTACGACGGGGATGTGTACGGCATTCATTTTGGACCTGAATTCTCTATTATTCGAAAACCTGATAGCTGGCGAAATTCTGATGCGTGGGGCATACTCGCACAATTTTCAGGCAAGCTCTTGATCATCGGTGCGGGGAAGGATGAAACCGTCCCTCGGGAACTCACACAGAAGATTTACGATTCCGCCTCGCGCGCCGCGAAAAGAGAATTATATTTTGTCCCCGGTTCGTCTCACTTCCTTGGCCAGTTCATGAGGGACAACCCAGCGGAAAAAGAAAGAATCGCCTCGCTGATAGCGAAATTTTGCGCTTAGAGTTCTCCGCTCCGGCGGCTGGAGGACGTTAGAACCTGCGCGGCTAGGTTATAAAAAAAAGGAAAGCCGCCTGGTAAAATCCCATGCGGCTGTTAGAGTGGCGTTACGATGAAAACGACGAAAGCGGCGGTTGCCGTCACAATGGATATGTAGAGAAAGATATCGCCGATGCTCATGTAGCCACTCATATCCCATGACCTGAAATGTAGTTGGATGGGGATTACATCCCCGAGGAATGTAAGTTTTGTGGATGGGGTGATTTTGACATAGCCAGTTTTCCTAGCGAGACGACTTGGCATGTACCAACCATTCCGCCACGTCACAATAAGGTTGAGGGATGCACCAATCGTTCCAGCAACCCCGGCGACCAACTCAAGGGTGTTTCTCGCTAGTATCAAATACACTACCATGCCAACTGCCCACACGAACCGCCATCGATCGATGTTCTTTTTCACTTTTTATCTCCATTACTGAGAGAATCAATAACATAAGCGTTTCTATTTATCAACATCCGGCCCCCGCTATGCGCCTTTTATTTTGAATATCTCTGCTCCGGCGGCTGGAGGAGGGGAGAACCTAGTTAATGAGATAATTTGACTTTAAGCAACCTGGACACTATAAAGATAGGTAGGTTTTTCTACTACAGCTTGGAGGACGTAGCTTATGAAAATGCTGCACCGAGAGAATATCCCGTGCTGGTACGAACTCTCATGGCGTTCCTCGTGGAGATGGCCAGCCATCATACTGCGCCTCCACAAAGATTTTCTGAGGGATCTCCCGCCCATGACCACCGAAACTCCTATCGTCGCCCACTATCTCGAGGCTTATAAAGAGTTTCCATTTCAGGGAAGCTTCGACCGAGACTTCGGATTCAATGGGGCTCTGCGGTTCAAGGGATACTCCGGAGGCTTCGTTGTGTTCCATGGACTTCTCCCAGCCATCAAGGAATGGAGTGATGAGCCCTGCCTTCACTGCGATGGGTCCGGATGGGAGCCATCAGGTTCCAAAAGGTGCTACAGTTGTGAAGGAAAAGGGAAGGATTACACGTACAATTGGGATCTCCTTCTTCCCTTGTCGGCGAGCCTTGCCTTCATCACGCAGCTCCTCGCCTATCCAGAGAAAGAAACATCATCCGGCCTTTCCCAGCTTCTGGAGGTCCAAGTTCTAACGAACCGCCGAAGCGAAGGAGAAATTTACGCGGTGGGGGGAACCTACAGCGTTCCACTGGTACGATGGATGAGCTCGCTTGGCGTTCACGTCAAGATGTCTGAAATGGTCGAGGCGATGATGATTGCCTATGCAAGAATGGCGGGCAAAGGTCATCTCAGCGTCCACCGGTTTAGGGCATCGATCGACTCGAAGGGTGGGTGGCTCAACACCGATTGTCCTGGAGATGGCTGCGGCCTTCATCCCTCCGATGGCTCTCTCGAAGAGGGCATGGGCTACGAGTTCAGTTGTCATAACGTTGACAGCCCGGTACAGCAGCTTACGTTGCTTGCGGGGCTTGCCGCTCTGCATGACAGGGCGAGAAGGGAGATTCAATAAGGTTTGGTGTGGCCGGGAGCTAGAGATAGCCCCGGCCATCTTTTTTGTAATGGGTGTTGGGGTACTGAATGATTTTTCTCGGCTCCGGCGGCTGGAGGAGGTGAGAAAGTTGTAGTACGACAAAAATCGTGATAGATTGATGACTGCTGTTTTGTCAGGAGGAGACCATGGAAGATTTTCCGGTATGCGTGAAGTTTGATTCAGACGAGGATGCCATAAGGGCCATAGGATTGATGATAGATAAATCCTATTCTGGCCAACGTGGTGGGCTGTATCTTGTCCCACGAAGCGTGATCTCTCGTTTCAGAAAAGCAAAGGTGCGATTCAGGATGGGAAAAAAGGCCTTTACCGATTTCCCCAAGAAGAAGGGAAGAGCAGCATAGCGCCACGAGGAGATTTTCGATGGCAAGAGTGCGTGCTTTTGATGCCCGCGCGATGGAGAGGTTTTCTGCCAAAGGCGTGGCAATGTCTTACCAATCAGGAAAGGGTATCCGCGGCGAAGGAAGACAGTTCATTCTTTTTCTGCCCCGTTTCAAAATATCTCCCGAAGAGGACCGCGAAGTTGTTTGTGATGAGCAAGACGAATTTTTACTCACCGTGCTACTCACACAACATTTCGGTGGTTATACGGTTGATGAGGCCTTCCTCCAAGGGACGGGGCCTCGGGAAGGAAAGAGGGAAACCAACGTCCACAAGAAGATCACTGTTATCGCTGCTCGGTCGCCCCGGGCGGTTGCCTATTTTCGGGGTCTTTGTGAGGAGCTCCAAAAGTGTAGCGGCGAGGAACAGGTCTTCGTTATTCAGCAGGACATCGTTATTTTGTAGTTCGGGTCGCCTTGCGCGGCCCGTTTTTTTACGATATAAAAATTTCTGACAGCAAAACAGGCAAACAAAAAACATCTCGTCCGAGATGTTTTTTGTTTGTGGCTCCGCAGGCGGGTCTAACACATGCCTTTCTAAGGGGTTTCCGTGGGCTCTTCAGCGGGGGGGTAGGTCATGGCAAGTTTAGAGGTTTTTTAAGAGATCTTGAGAACTTGATCCATGAGACAGTAAGACGCGAGACAGACGCGACGCTACAAAAAGGAGTGTCTCATTATTTTTTGTAGGTTCAATGACATCTTGCCTTTTTTACAAAACGTTATATACTTTAGGCGCAATTGGCTCAAGGGCCTATGTGAGCTCTTTTAATCTCTAGGAGGTGAGGCGTGAGAAAGATAGAAGTGGTGCTCGAGGGCACTTGGCCCTTGCTCATGAACCCCATGAGCAGAGAGACGCTTCTTGGGATCCGCGACGGGATCCAGCCGGTGAAACGGCGGGATGTCCCTCTGGCGAAAGAGGCTGGCAGCAAGATTTACCGGAAAGGGAAGCGCTTCGGTATTCCGATGGGTAACCTTTTGTCCTGCCTCAACGAAGCGGGACGAAACTTCAAGTTTCAGAGGAATAAAACGATCGGCACCGCCGATGCGTCTTTGATTCCGGCCTTCACAGAATTCCACGATGACTTTTTTCCGTTTCTCGGAAAAGCGAAGTGGGACGTGGATGTGAGGCATGGTCGCAATAAGGACGGATCGGCGAATTGCATCGTCCGCCCGAAATTTTCCGGCTGGTCAATCAAGGTGAATTTCTCCTTTGATGACAAGCAAGGAGTTTCTGTGGAAACCATGAAGAAGCTTTTCGAGTGGGCCGGCCGCGCAATCGGCCTCGGAAGTTTTCGGAAGAAAAGCTTTTTTGGCCGCTTCCGCGTGAAGTCTTGGAAAGCCAAGTAATCTAATGATCTCATGGCAGCGCCGTGCGTTCCTTTGCAATGCGTTGCTGGGCCGCGCAGGTGCTCTGCTGTGCACTGGGCTGGGGGCTCTTCGGAGCCCCTGCCGTCTCGATCTCAACAACAGGTATCCGCTCCGCGTCTACCTGTTTTTTTATTGACATTATCAATATTTTTTGATATTTTAGTTCCAGCTTCAGGTCAGTCTTTTTCACAATCCCATGGAGGGAATATATGAGTACGCAACATCTGGTTCAAATTCAGTCCGCCGCAAGCGGCAATTTGAACCTCCTCGAAAGCTTCCCGTACGAACGGTATGCGAAGCCACTCAAGAATCAACTCGTCGCCTTCGAAAAGATCGGCGAGGAGAAGGGGGTGGTTGTCTTGCAGATGCCAACCGGCTCCGGCAAGACTTGCATCGCCTACACGTTTCTTGAGGCACTGGAACGGACCGGAAAGCGGCAGCTGCTCTACGTCGTCCCAAACAAAACCATCGTGAACCAGGTGAAGGAATTGCATCCTGACGTCGCGGTGGCCTACGGGAGGAACGAGCATCCGTGCCTCTACTACGAAGATAAGCCGCGCGCGGACGAGATCCCTTGCTCGCTTCTCGTTGACTGCCCTCATCGGGTGGATCAGCAGACGGGCAAAACGATGGAACCAGGCGCCGAGGCGTGTCCCTACCTTCTCCAGAAGTTCCAGGCGAAGCAAGCGAAGAAGGTCGTGTGTACGTTCGCGTTTTACTTGTACACCGGCCCCGTCTTCTCGAACGAGTTCGGGAAAACCGGCGGGTTGGTCATCGATGAAGCGCATCGGATCGCGCAAATCGTCAGAAACTCTCTGAGTTATGACATCACCGATTACCACCTTGAGCAAGCGGTCGCGATGCTCAACGAAGTCGGAGCGAGGAAGGAAGCCAATGTCCTCGATCGATTTCGTGGCGAGCTCGTTCGCATTGCCCGGCGCCGCCCGAAAAAGTCCCCGCTCCTTGATGATTGGGAGATGGACACCCTCATCAAGACGCTTGAGGGACTGGATCGGATGGAGTTGCGCCGCAAGGTCAAAGCGGCGGTTCAAGAGAAGCGTATCGAGACTAGAGAGCGGCGGGAGACGTTGAAGAAACTCGAGACACTCGTTCGAGACCTCAATCGATATCTCAAGTCGCTCGAATACGCGCTTCCCGCGGAGCACCGCAAGCCGTCCAACTTCGCCTACGCCACTTACAAGCGGGAGATGGGCGAACGTGACCTCGTGCAACATAAGGTCACGATCAAGGCCTACAGGGTTGCGCCGTTAATCCAACGGATGGTTCCTCGGCGCACCCTCGCGATGTCGGCAACCATCGGCGATCCCGAAGTGTTTGGGTGGGAGACCGGGATTCGAGGAACGTTCATCTCCTTGGATTCCGAATTCCCCTCGAAAAACACCCGCGTCTTTCTTCCAACCGACACGCCGAACCTTGCAGTCAAGAGCCGTGGGAAGGGTGAGCCGAACCGGACACTGCGCTTGATCGTAGATGCCTGCGCAAGGTTTAACCGCCGAGGGATCCGCTGCTTGGTTGTCGTTATGTCAGAGAAGGAAAGAGAGAAGTTCCTCGAATTCTGCGTCGAGGAGAAACTCGACGTGCTTTCCTATGGGCATCGCTACGGCATCGCTCCGAAGCGGGCTGCAGAGATGTTCAAGGAAGGCGTCGGAGATACGCTCGTCGGCACCTCCGCCAATTACGGGGAGGGAATCGATTTGCCGAAGGGTATGGCTCCGGTGATATTCTTCTTGAGGCCCGGCTATGCGAGCCCCAACGATCCAGTGACGCAGTTTGAAGAGCGTCGCTTCGGAGGAGGGCGAGCGTGGGCGGTCCGCAACTGGCGGGGCATGCAGGAAACTGGCGGGTCATGCAGGAAGCGTTACAGGTACGCGGACGCAATATCCGCAGCAGCCGGGATCGGGGAGTGACGTTTTTCATCTCCCAACAGTTCCGGCGGTTCCTGTTCAACTCCCTGCCTGATTGGCTCCAGAATGCGTATCGAGGAGATATCACCTTTGAGGCGGCCGTTCGGGAAACCTTCAGGTTGTTGAAGTAGAATTTGCCCGGTGCGTATGTAGTACGCGCACCGGGCTTTTTGTCTTGGGTGACTCCCCAAGTCGGACTTGAATTCCGCGGAGCGAGGAACCGCAAGCGTTCTGTGGGGCAATTTTTGGAACGCGATCTAGCCCGCCCGGTCGCGGGTGTTTTGGAGCCGTGAGACATTTTGAGACGGAAAACGCGCTCCTCTCTGCTCCGGCGCCTGGGAATCGAACGTCGCGACTCGCTATGCAGCAAGTCGCTCCTTGAAAACCTCTCGGTTTTCAACTCGGCCTTCGGCCTCTTTCCTACACGGGGAAACCTTGTCCCCGCGAAGGCGGGGATCCCGTTTCCCCGACCCCTTTCCCGTTCGAATCCAAGCGGACAAAATCAGCAAACAAAAAATACTTCGTAAGGAAGTATTTTTTGTTTGTGGCTCCGGCGCCTGGATTCGAACCAGGGACCTTATCCTTACACGTGTCCTCATGTTTCCAAAAGGGGTGGACTATATCATTGCCGTGGTCCACCAATCGTGGACTTGTAGGCATTTCGGTATCTAGTCTCTACGGAGCCCCCGCTCTGCGGGGTTCCCACGGTGTTGCCATTATTGCCAGAGCCCTTGCCCCGAGACAATCGAAGGGTTCACCGTTATCCCGAAATTTATCATCGAAGGATTTCTCCTTCGAGCTGCCTTCTGACAGGGATCTGCTCTACCGCTGAGCTACGCCGGAATACGTATAGTAGTTTAGCAAACCCAAAAACAAATTTCAATCATATCGGCATCCATACTTTATTTTCATTTTATCACCGTGAGCCATAATAAATTTGATGAAAACTGCGAGCTGTCAAAAGCATGGCATGGTTTTGCATATCGAAAGGGGAGATGGCTTTCTCCGTTGCGGAAAATGCGCATCTTCGTGGGTGATCAATTGTAGGAGGAAAAAGAAGAAAAGGCTGGTAAAATTTTTTGGCGGAAAATGCCAAAGATGCGGTTATAAAAAATATGTCGGCGCGCTCGATTTCCATCATAGGGATCCAAAAACAAAATCCTTTTCGATAAGCGTAAAGGGACTTAGTTATTCTTGGGAGGCGCTTCTTAAAGAGGCAACGAAATGCTTACTCCTCTGTAAAAATTGCCATGCAGAAATCGAAGCGGAGGATCATCAAAACTCAAAAGGCGTCTCGCGGGCGCCTTTTGAATTCTGATCCACTTTCTAGATTTGCCTAGCTCGGGATCGTTGAGCTCACCGAAGGGATTTCCTCTATCTCGCAGACGCCGCCCACGCACGCCAATTCTTTCTTGACGTCGGTCGTGTCGCTTCTCTCATAGAGAAGGATCTGCGAGAAATCTATGGTCGGCATCTTCGCGGCCATTTCTTCGTAGCGTTCTTTCGTGATTTCTTCATACGGGGCCAAAAGATACGCGTGTTCTTCGCGGGGAAGGAAGGAAAGGCCGCCGAGCATGTCCCAATTTTCGTAGAGCCAGTTCGCGACCCCGATCCATTCCTTTTCGCCGACCGAGATCGTGACCGACGGATTGTGTTCCGTGTAATTCGCCTTCACCTTTTTCCAATATGCGAGCTGATCGAACGCCGTAAGATCGTTCTTGGTGACGGCGCTCTCAGGCGCCTTCACCGGGAATTCAACGACGTACGTGTTCGCCGACGAGAGCGATTGTCCGACCTCCGGATAGTAGGGGACCTTCTGGTCCTTCATCATCTGGAACAGGGCGTCGGTCGAGGCGATCCTCGCGCGGCGGATGTAATACTTCGCGTGGCGCGGGTGCATACCCGAGGAAGAATCGACGGTCTGCGAAAGATTGCCTGACGGCTTCACGCAGGTGATCGCCGCCGAAGGATTGATACCGAAGCGTTTGGCGTATTCCTCGTTTACTTTGATCGCGTAGTCGCGGAGGTTTCTCAAGACACCCTCCTCCCGCACGGCGGGCGAGTCCCACTGGCCCGTGATGGAGATCCCTAGCAGTCGCTCTTTTTCGCAATTTATTTTCCATTCCTTCGAGAGGAAGGGGAAATTCGTCAGCGTTGATTGATAGGTGCCGAGTATCGCCGCGATTCTCATCTTTTTGGTGAGCGTTTCCTCGGTGTCTTCCGCGCGGGCGACGATCTCCGAAAGATTGCAGAATTCCTTTGGCTGGAGAATGATTTCGCCGCAGGGGTTCGTGCCCACCCTGTTTATCTCGCTCTTAAGGATCTTCTTGCGCCGCTCCGGGATCTGGTAGACCATGCCGCCGCGGTTGAAGATGCCCCGTTCGCCGCTCCTGCTCTTTATAAGAGAGAGCCATTCCTCGAGGAACTGGTCCGCCGGCGGTTTTTCGCTATAGACGGCGGAATTGTTCGCCATGGAGCGTTGTGGTTCCGAGATATAGAACTGGCCCATCTTCGCGGCCCGCATCTCTGGGTCGTCAAGGTCGGAGAGGGAGATCATCGCGCTCCGGCGCACGCCGCCAGCGACGACGCACTCGCCGATCTTGCAGCAGACATCGTGGACGTCGATGTTTGAGAGACGCCGTCCCTGCCTTTCAAGGATTTTCTCGCGCGAGAAGGCGAGGACCGCCCGGAGGGGCTCGGGACCAGAGCTCTTTCCACCCATCGTCTTCAGGCGCGCGCCTGCCGGACGAACTTCGGAGAAATCGAACTCAATGTCTTTTCCGTCGAACCAGGTTTTGAGTCCCAGGGTCAAGGCTTCGCACCATCCTTCCTTGCTGTCTTTGATGACGTGGCTCCCTAGTTTTTTTCCGGTCTGTTTCTTGATCTGCGGCAATGCCTGGACCGTTTGGCTTTCAACCGAGAAACCGACGCCCGTGCCGCACATCGAGATGTACATGATCTCCGCGAAGTCTTCGAGCTTCCGCGGCGCGATGTAAGAACAGTTGAACGCGGCGACGTTCGTCGTGCGCGCTGCTTTTCCCGCGAATTGCAAGAGCCTCATCGAGGGCATTGCTTCCTGCCGCAGAATCGCTTCGCGCACTTCCGTGTACTCGGCCTCCGTCAATTTGTCGCCGAGATTTTCTTTCATGAAATTCACGTAGCGGTCCACCGTTTCGATCCACGTTTCGCGGCGGCCCTCCTCATCGATCCAGTGGGAATAGGTCCGGTAGTAGACGAATTCGGAAAGCTGGTTCCTGAAATATTTTTTGCTCTCGTGGGTAAGCTGTTTCACGCGTTCCGGGATAGCTCGTTTCATTTCCCTGATCTCGGCGCGGTCTTTGCGGTATAAAATATAGGCCTTTGCGGTCTTCGGGAAGTCCATGAGGATGAGCTGCGTCTCAACGGCGTCCTGCACCTCTTCGATCGAGGGAACATGGTCTTTGGGGGATTTTTTTACGAGGGCGGCGACCACTTGTTCGGAAACTTTCTCGGCGTCGTCCTTCAAGTTTCCTTCCCCGGTCACCTGCATCGCGCGCGAAACCGCGCTTGTGATCCGCGTGGCGTCAAATGGAACAATGCGACCGTCCCTCTTCCGCACTTCTTTAAACTGATTTTTCCCGAAGAACATGAAAAATAAATTAATTTTTTATAAAGCGACTGTATAGAGAATATTAACATTTCAATTCCCCAAAGGGTGTGCATAAGTCCCGCCGCCCTTCGAGTGAAACGAGTTAGGGCGGCGTGGATCCCCGCGAAAGCGGGGATCTAGGTTTTTGAGCTTGGAGCGTAGCGATCCCCGCCTGCGCGAGGACAAGGTTAGAGCGGCGTGGATCCCCGC
>JGI1358J11329_10001805_pt1 | contig 17291 bp, 13 predicted proteins | sample Subgroupgradi54m_FD_11329 | JGI IMG/M metagenome (IMG submission 11329)
AAAGCAACCATTGATAATCAACCAACTTCTATCTACCGAGTCAACTACACCTTCCGCGGCATATACCTGCCCGCAGGAAAACATACCATTCAATTTACCTACACACCATGGACGGTGCGAGCGGGGGAAGTAGTGAGCCTAGCAAGTTTTTTCTTTTTTCTTTTCTTTGTGTTTGCTATATCCCAACGATACAATACTTGGAGGCAATAATGAAACGTACCTTCTTACTTATACTTCTCATTTTTATCCATAGTTTTTTCTTACTGCCGCTTTTGACACCGGGCGTACCACATACGCATGACAACGAAGTGAACATTGCACGTACCGCTGCCTACTATCAAGCATTTGTCGACGGTCACATTCCTCCACGATGGGCAGGTAATCTGAATTACGGATATGGTACACCCGTCCTTATTTTCCTCTATCCCCTGCCCGGCTACATCGGAAGTTTCCTGCATATGATTGGCTTTTCGTTTCAAGATGCGTACAAAATTACCTTGGCGTTTGCTTTTGTTGGCGCTCCCGTTGCTTTTTTCTTATGGACATCACTTCTGTGGAAGCCACGCGTTGCGTTTATTATTTCCCTTCTCTACGGGCTTGCCCCGTATCATTTTCTCAATATGTACGTACGTGGTGACTTTGGTGAGCTTGCTGGATATGCCATTGTTCCTTTAGTATTTTGGGCTGTTGAAAAATACTTTCATAAAACAAGTTTCACAACTATCCTCATAGGAAGTATATGCTATAGTCTCCTTATCTTAGCCCACAATGTGGTAAGTCTTCTATTTTCTCCAATTATTCTCGGATATGCTTTATGGGAAAATCGTCAAAACCACAAATCCATTGTTCCCATTCTCTTCATGCTCATGTTGGGATTAGCAATCAGCGCATTTTTCTGGATGCCATCTCTTTTTGAACTGCGCTATACCAATAGTACCCTCTTCTTTGATTCCATCTATCGCCAACATTTTCCTAGCCTGGTCAAGCTCGTTTACGCCCCATGGGGATTTGGTCCGGACATCAATAGAGTCGGAGGATTATCACCACAGCTTGGTCCACTCCTCACGCTATTTACTATTTTCGGAATAGTTTCGGTATGGCGTACGTCTCAGTTGAAAAATCTAAGTACTTTTTGGACAATCGTCTTTTTCGTATCGCTGTTTTTTATGCTTCCCATTTCAGTACCGATCTGGGAACATATGAGTCTTTTAAAAAAGTTTCCTTTTCCCTGGCGATTTATCGGTGTCACTACTTTTGCCAGCGCGTTCCTTGCTGGTTTCTTTTTTGAGAAAATCAAAGCGCGCAAAATTATTTTTATTACCATGCTTTTCGTACTATTACTTTCCGTCCCTATGGTCAGAATCCAAGGATACATAAATGCTCCAGACAGTTACTATCTGGCGTATTCGGCATCGACAGACTATCACGGATCTACATCAACCATCTGGACTGCGGGATTTGCCAGTACCTATCCGACTCAACCCGTGGAAGTAATTTCAGGCATTGCATCTGTCAGTGATTATTCTCGTACCACGACGCGCCACACTTTCACCGTCAGTGCCCAAAACCAAACCAGAATCCTAGACAATACCTTTTATTTCCCGGGATGGAAGGTGAGCGTTGATGATCGTAGTGTACCTATCCAGTTCCAAGACCCCAACCATCGAGGTCTTATCACGTTTATGGTTCCATCTGGCAAACATATAGTTACCGTCTCCTTCCAACGGTCGCCTATTCGATTGTTTAGCGATATACTTACCATTGGGTCTATCATCTTTTTCTTTGGACTTGTATTTTTATCCCTATGAAAAAAGATAAGCTCCACGTATGGAAAATCATCTTATTTGTTTTTATAATATGCCTTGCTAGTTTTTTGAGATTATACAAACTAGATCAAATCCCTCCTGGTGTTAATCGCGACGAGGCGTCGATCGGCTATACTGCATATTCCCTCATTCAGACTGGAAAAGACGAATACGGCAAGCCATTTCCTTTGTCATTCCAATCGTTTGGAGATTGGAAATTACCCCTATATATCTATATAACAATTCCTTTTATAAAAGTTTTCGGAGTTACAGAATTGGCAGTCAGACTGCCGTCAGCAATTGCTGGTATTATTTCGGTTGGACTTACCTTCTTTTTGGTCGAATATCTTTTCGCATCCACATCTTTGTCTTTTCTGTCTATGGCACTCCTCGCAATCTCACCTTGGCATCTGCATCTATCGAGAGTCGAATCTGAATCAAATCTGGCAGTGTTATTCACCGTAATAGGTTTGCTCTTTTTTTTCAGAGGTATAAAAAAGCAACCAATATTTTTAATCGGAAGTTCTCTATTTTTCGCTCTTTGTTATTTTACCTATCATGGAAATCACGTCACCACAACGCTCCTACTCATGGGGCTTATCTATATTTTCCGGTTGAGCCTACCAAAAACTATTCATACTGCTATTGCAGGAATCGTTTTTGTAACCCTTGTGGGATTTATTCTCTTCCAAACATTCCATCAGGCAGATAAAACGAAATTTTCAGGAATTAGTATATTTGGGAATCCCGCCATAATTCATGAAAAAATAGAACTGCCGAGGAACCAATATAGTAACCCCAAGTCTTGGAATGCCCGACTTTTCCATAATAGAATTACCTATGCCTTAGAAACCATTTTTTTAAGTCTTTTGCACCAAAATTTTTATTTCTTACTGGAGGAACAAATCATGCTCATAATATTGAAAATTTTGGCAATCTCTACTTCATCGATGCACCATTTTTTTACTTAGGAATCGTTTTACTAATTTTTAAAAAGAAGGACAGAAAAGTCCAACTATTGCTTTGGTGGCTGATTATTGCGCCAGTAGCAGCAAGCATTACCAAAGATGCACCGCATACAAATCGAATGTTTGCTATTTATCCATTACCGCCTATCCTTGTTGCATTGGGAATACAAAAGGTTGTTGAGAGTATGTCACGCAAACAACAGATGCAGGCTATTGCAGTAGGAGGAATCGCAATTGCGTATATGTTCAACCTAAGCATCTACGCTGATCGCTATTTTATCCATTTTCCTCAAAACGAAGCACAGCATTGGGGCTATGGATACAAGCAACTTGATCAAGTATTACAAAATCCAAAAATTGCCAGTAAACATATTATCATCTCTCATCCAGAATATTCCCCATATATATTCCTTCTTTTTTATATGCATTATGATCCATTATCGTATCAACAGAAAGCAAGCCGTTACGCACCAACCGATGACGCATTCGTCCATGTAAAAAGTTTTGATCGATTTGAATTTCGCAGCATTGATTGGACAAAAGATATGCTACTGCCTAATACTATCTTAATTGATTTCTCGGAAGATATTCCTCATGACATACTATTGGGCAAACAAAATATAAAAAATATTACCTTACCAAATAACAAGCTTTTGCTTACGCTCGTTGAAACATAACTTCATATTATGAATCCATTTCTTCTGACGTTTAACCTCATAATCTTTATTCTAATTATCTTCATATCTAAAAAATCTACTTCATTAAGCATTCTAGTTCTCTTACTGGGAATAGTTGGAACACTATACATCATAAACCCCCATGGTAAATATTGGGTTGAAAATATTGCTGTCCACCCAAAAGATTTACACGATGAAATCATTGAAAGTCTCGATCAGTGTCATAAGTATATTCCCCTCAGTGTGTGTCGCCTTTTCTATAATAAATCCATTATCTTCTCGCAACACCTGACTTTATTATTCCTCGTACAATTTTCACAAGAAAACATTTTCTCATTTTTACCTTCTCCTATCAAACCTCTTGCGACGCTCTGGTTATATGTTGGATTATTAAATCTCTATAAAACAAAATCTTCACCGTTGATACAAACCATGCGTTGGTGGAGTATATTATATGGGATGCTGGGATTGTGGGGGTATCGAATGGATTTGAGTTTCGCTGCAATCGGTTTTCTTTTGTTTGCTAGCGCACAAGGTTTCCTTGCAAGTATTCATTTGATACAAAATATCAAAAATCATGCCTTTTCCTAAAATTACCATATTATTTTTATTTATTCTCACTTTTATCGGAGGAGTAAACCGTTTATACCGACTTTCTGAAAATCCACCAGGGGCAACATTGGATGCAATTTCAATCGGCTATAATGCCTTTACCATCCGGACAGCAGGGATTGACCAAGATGGCAATCGATTGCCACTGGGACATTTTCGCAGTTTAGGTGATTATAAATTACCTCTCCAGATATATCTTGTCGCACTTTCTCAAATGAAATTCGGTAATTCTCTTTTGGCAATCCGTCTTCCTTCTGCCATTTTTGGAACACTCACCATACCACTCGTATTTTTTCTTTCACAAGTAATATTTGAAAAACTCAATATACATCCAAAAAAAAATCAANTNCTNTGTCTATTTTCTACATTTCTCTTTACTATCTCCCCTTGGCATAGCTTCCATTCTCGTCTTGGACTGGAAACGAGCATTGGACTTTTCTTCGCTCTGGCTACAATCCTTTTTCTGTTCCTAGCATTAAAAAAACCAAAAATTTTGCTTATAGCGGCCCTGTGCCTCCTTCTTACCGCATACACCTATCATGCGTACTGGGTATTCCTTCCTCCACTCATCTTTATATTTTTCATTTTTCATAGATCGTATATTTTTCTCCATCGAAAAATATTGCTTCTTGCAATTATACTCATCACTATTGGGCTCACACCACTTCTTACGGAAAAAAATCAAGGGAACACGGCACGATTCAATCAGAGTTTCATTTCTTCAGAACATATAGCAAAACGAAAACAAGAAGCACAACAAACCTGCGGAACAAAAAACTTCTGTATAAATGCTAACGTTACGATGCAACTTATCAATCACATACTTAACCAATACGTCACTGCTTTCTCATTCATTACCTGGTATGGTCCATCAAAATTTGATCCAGTTGACGTCGTTCCATTTCGTGGTCTTTTTTATTTCATTGAGCTTCCTTTACTTCTTATCGGTATTATTGCCTTAATAAAAATAAAAAACAAGGCAACTATATTTCTTTTATCTTGGTTGCTTCTCTATCCATTGCCAATCGTAGTCACGAATAGTATTACCGCAGCGCGCATGTACGGGTTGCTTCCTTTGCCATATATTATTGAAACCCTAGGATTTTACGATATTGTAAAAAAACAACGGTATCTCGCAGTGCCTATCTTACTATTCCTCTGTTTCATTTTTGCCCGTTTTGTTGCTGATTTATGGTTCATCTATCCGTTTGGATATAGCAGACAAATTGATTATGGAATGATTTCTATTAGACAATCTATAGATAAAGAACCTTATAATGTATGGCACGTTGAAGAACCCCTCTTCCATCGTCTTCATCTTTTCTATTTTTACAATATTCTCCCTCAAAACATCCAACCTCCGCAATGGAGTACTCGAGGAAGAACTGTTACGCAGTATCAAAATATTGTTCTTGTAGAACGCGGCTACTTACCCCCAGAAAATTCTAACAATAGACTCATATCATTCCAAGAAGACATTCCAAATAATTATGAAGAAATAGGTGTTGTTCCGTTAAAAAGTGGAGAAATATATGCCTATATCAGCGCTCCGAAGAAGGAAAAACTTTAGGTAATTGAAAAACCAATAAAACCAGAAAAAATACTACTAATGATATACCACTTATTGCGATAGCGACTTTGAATGATAGTGGATCGTATATAAAACGAACAGTATGATTACCATTGGACACAGGCACGGCACGAAATGAATAATTTGCTCGATAAATTTTTGTCTCTTTTCCATCAACAAATGCCTTCCAGCCCGGATAGTATGTATCTGATAAAAACAGATATCCACTTTGTTTTGCATTCACAACAATTTTAATAGTTTGCGGTTCGTATTTGGCAATAGTAACTTCGCCTGAAGCACCATCTGTAGATTCAAATTCTTTAGGTTTACTTTCAAATATCAATGTATTTTGTATGGGAAACAATGGATTTAAAAGATGATCTACTATTTTTTGACGGTCATTCTCAACGATATAATTTGAGGTAAAGTATGAGCGCGGAAGTGCTTGATTATATTCCCAAATCCGCCATATATCGTTTGCCCAAACAAGAGAAAAAAGAGAACTTGGAAATCGTTCTTCCTCTGTAATTTTGCTTTCTGCATGAGGTTTTAACGCAAGAATGTACTTAACACCCAGAAGAGACATTATCCGCAACCTATATGGATTTTTTATCATAGTCTCATCAGGACCAACCTCACTAAAATCCACGTCTGTTCTATTTATTTTACTCGTTATGAGTCCGCCGGATTTAATCGTATTGATAAATTCTCCATACTTCTGCGAAAAAAGTGCATCATATCCTTCAGGAGAATATATTCCATAGTAAGAAAAAATATTGCGCATTACATATGCATCTTCATAGCTCCAAACTCGGTTAATACCAGCTACTTTTTTAAGAATACTTATCGAAGCAATCTGAGGGAACTCGAAACTTCTATTAGAGAAATAAAGTATTTTATTGGCATAATAAAAACTTCCGAATATCGTAACGCAATAGACAAAAATATAAAAAATTACCGTCCGAGTACGAAATATGGAAAAACTTAACCAAACCAATACCATAAAAATGGTAGGCAATAAAAGATTTCGCAAGGAAATTGTTGCATATGCAGTAATCTGTTTGAGCTCACAATTACACAATAGCATCTGAAGATAACTAGGCAAAAAACGCATGCTCATCGCAAAAAGAAACAAGAAAAAAATAAGAAACGATATTAATACCATAATTAATTTTATTCTTTTCCATGTTTGATATTTTTGCCATTCATCGATTCCAAAACCAGCTAACACACAGATGCCAAATGTTGACAAGGCAAATATTCTAGCAGGCTGAGCAACCGATAAAATTGGGATGTGGAATATATACCAAATCCAACTTGTCGGTAATGCAAATCCTAATGAAAGAGTGGCTAAGGTAAAAATCTTCCAAAATAATTGATCTCCTTTTGTTTTTTTAAAAAAAGTAAAAAATGCGAAAATGAACACATAGATACCCATGTATATTGTTCGTTCCTGAATGTATCGAATCTTTGAAAAATAATTATATGAACCAGGGTTCCCCCAAAAATCAGGAACAATGAATGTAATAAGGTGCGAAAAGGGAGATAAAAACATTTGAAATAAATTTGCTGCATCAGTTGTTCCTCGAGCAGATAACATATATGCTTCAAATGCAGGCACCCACTGAATTGCCGAGAGTGATATGGATAGCACCATGCATATTCCTATACGAAAAATAATCTTATTGCGAAGTATTCTGTCGTTACACACAAACCAACGATAAATATTCCAAATCAATACAGTTAAGAATAGATAAATGCTCATCTGAAAAAATCCTGCAAACATTGACATCGCCAAGGCAACAACCAAAAAAAATGTACCGCGCCGTCGCAATTCCGTGTCCCAAAGAAGATTGGATGCATAAAGAGCAAGTGGCAACCATAAAAAACTATGCTCTAAAACAAGCACCTCTTCCCACATGGCAATCATCCATCCAGAAAAAGCAAAACCAAGTGCACCAAAAAAACTGGCATTTCGGGATAATTTAAGACTACGCAGAAATAAATAAGTAAACCATCCAGAAAGCACTGGCTGCAACAAAACCAATGCTGTCCAAGCGTCCATCATAGGCAAAATGAAGTAAAAAATATTTAATGGATACAACACCGATGACTGGTAGGTAGCCAAATGAACATTGCCAGAAAAAACAAAAGGGTTCCAAAGTGGTATGTGTCCTGCCCGCATCTGGTCAATGGTAAATTTCCGCAGTGGATAAAAGAGCTTAAGATTATCATACCCCAATGGTTTATTGGGAATATTGATGCCGTATTCAGCTTCATGCTTCCAAGGTGGATAATAAAATACGAGAAGATTGAACGGAAGGGGTACCTTGTGTTGAAAAAAATAAGTTCGGAAAGAAAAAACTGTAAAAAAAATAAAAATCAAGGGAATGAAAGAGTCAATCCATCGCCTATTCATGACCGTTTTCGTGCAATCACCACCATATTGTCTCGCAAGGGAAGATATATGGGAATTCTCCCCACATGGAGTACTTCTACAATTTTATACAATAGTAAGGCAACATTGCTCTCTCCCGTTGTTCTTGCGAGATGAAGAATGTAGCGAAGACTCAGCCATTTACCAATCCGAAACCATTTAAGGGAAACGAAATTGTCTTTATTTAAAATTGTTATGAGCAATTTCTTGTTGAAAAAAAATAAATGCTGCGGTGGGATGTAAAAAGTCCATCTTCTTTTCAATATTCTAGCCATAAAACTATCGGTATCACCCGTAGCAACAATGATGATACCATCATCTTTCAAAAATTGTTTAAGCCGTCCCAAGTCAAATATAGGATCTCCTAAATGCTCAAATACATCAAAAAGAGTAATGACATCAAAGAATTTTGATGGATAATGAACTGATGAAATCGTACCTTGTTTGATTCGTTTTTCGCCAATAAGCTTTTTTGATTCATCCACAGCATATTCTGATGGATCAAATCCATGTGCATCATATCCGTTCTTTAACGCAAGTTCTACGAAAAAACCAAGTGCACAACCAGCATCCAAAAGCTTACCAGATGGTTTGATTTTCTGTATTTCGTGTAAAAATGTCTTCATATTGCGGACTATGACAAACTTGTCGTCTTTATAGTTAATATATGCACTTCTGTGTAGATCGCCGGTAAAATATTTTTGATTATAGTGTTCTTCGACAAATCTATCGTACGGAATACCTAAGTCCGTCATCACGAGTCCACATCTCAGGCACTTATAAAGAGAAAATCCATTTTTTTTGAGGAAAAAATCCATTGGGACAGCACAAAGGTAGCATGTCATAGGGGCAATTATATAAGAGCGGCAGTTAATTCACCATCGTTTCTTTTCCACATAGACGAACTTTTCATTCTGGAATGAATAATTAAAGGGAACAAAAAAAGCGCACGAATATATCCCTGAATAAAAAAAATGTCTCCTTTTACAAATCCTTGTAGCAACCGAATAGGAACCCAGAAACAATGTGCTAATAAAATTCTATAATTAGATACATTTTTCCAGATAAAAATAAACTGATTTCGATAGGCTATTTGCTTAATGTATTCAGAAGAAAAATCTGATTTAATTTTACCTTCCTCATGAAAATGCATCACGATACTTTTCGGTTCAAAAATCAAACTGTATCCGGCTTTTAATGCTCGATACGATAAATCAATATCTTCCCAATAGAAAGGATTATAAAGCGCATCCATGCCTTCTAATTTTTTCCATATACTTTTTCTGAATGCACCACTTCCCCCGGATACCCATGCGGTATTTCTTTTGTCTATATCGCCTTTCCAATGAACGAAAAATCCTTTCTTCCAAGCCGCTTCTCCCTTTCCACGCAAGACAATGTTGCCATTCTCTATACTTTTATCCATACAGCCGACACCAAATACCAACGGGTCATCAAAATGAGCAAGTAATGGTGGCAAAAAATTTGACTCCGGCTCCACATCTGTATTAAGTAAAACAACAATTTCTCCATTTGCATGCTCCACTCCGATATTAACGGTGCTTGCAAAACCTTCGTGACGCTCTTTTGCAATAAGCCGAATTGATTTAAATTGACGAATTATTTCAACCGAATCATCGGTTGATCCATCGTCAACGATAACTATTTCCGCCTCACGACCAACACGTGAAATCACTTTCGGCAGATGTTTTTTTAATAAACTCGAACCATTCCAATTGGGAATTACCACAGAAACTTTCATAAACTTTGATATGTAAGTGAAACTTTATGATTACCAGACGGGACAATAAAACCAAAAAACGTATAATTGACTCTATAAATCTCAGATTTATTGCCGTCTATCATCACTTTCCACCCGGGATCAAAAATGTTTGATACCACCAGGAATCTACTATCTTTTACTGCCACCTCCATTAATATTGATGATACATTGTATTGGGAAATCTGGATAGCATCTTCACTTGATACAGAAAACGGCCCAATTGATTTTTCAACAATTGCTAAATTTTTTGAACTTGATGTTTTCTGAAATAATGAATCTAAAATTTGCTGTTTATTATTTACAACAAAAACACTATCAGCCAAAAATGCACGCGGAAGAAATTTTGTATATTCATAGATACGAGTTTCTCCTTCTTGAAATACTTTTTTAAGAAAGGGTTTAGCAACATCTTCAAGCGAGAGAACATATTTGACATTAAGGAGTGGAAGTAATACCGAATCTATATTATGAGGTGTGATAATTCTATTAAATCCATAAGGCGGTGCGATATTCGCTTTTCCTCGTTCAGATGCCGCGATAAATTCTTCGTAACGCGCCGAATAAATAGGATCATATCCTTCAATTGATTCTATACCGTAAAAAACAGAAACATTTGGAGGAAAAATCCTCGCATCAAGACTCATTACACGGAATGGTTGTTGCTGGTTTTTTAAAAATGAAATAATTTTTGTGTCGGGATAAAAATACGATGCTGGAGTAAATGGAGTAAACTTCGATGAAAATCGCAAAAGATCAAATGAAGTAACCCCAACCATTCCCCAAAGAAAGATAGTAAGAATTTTCTTTTTCTGCATATACTGTAAAATGAAGCAGAGTGCAGTTATTATAAAAAAAAGGAATGAGGGTAAATATAAATTCTTTTTGCTTATGAGTAGTCCATTTCTCACTATTTCCGAAGAAAAAACCTTAGAGGAAAAAATTATAATCCAAGCTGCAAGGAAACAAATAAAAACACCAACTGCCGGTACCCAAAATCTCTTGTTCTGTTTTATTAAAAAGTCGTTTAATCCATAAGCAGCGAGAATAGCAAATGAAAAATCTACAACCATCATGAGTCGTGTGGGCTGAAGAGAAGAAACAATTAGCAAATGCAATTGATATGGAATCTTGCCAATCGGAGTTGGCAGCATAAAGAGAAAAGCAAAAAAAAGAACTATTCCCCAAAACTTCACTCCATCTTTCTTTTCTATAAAAAGGGCATACAGTGCAAAAAGAAGCGGAGCTATACCGAAATACCCGGTAAGTTCACCATAATTCCATGTACTCCAATAATTTAACGTCGTGGGGTTACCAAAAAAATCTGGTGCTATAAATTGAACCAAGTGTTGCCAAGGAACAAACCAACCTTCTTTCTGCCAAGAGGAAAAATCAGTAATTCTACTGGTTTCTTTTAAAAATTGTAAAAACGGGACTGATTGAACCGATGAGATCAGGAGGAAAATAATTCCTGCCACCAGCAACCAAAATACTGATGATAAGGATTTGCTTCTGTAATTTCTCCAAATAATATATGTCACAGTAATAATCATTTCATATAATGAAACTTGGGCATGTCCGGCAAAAAATTGGAAAAGAAGTGCTGCAGCAAGAATCAGTACCCAAATTCTAGATCGTTTTTCAAATATTCTATCTACTGCAAGAAGAATGAGTGGCAACCAAAGCGACACATGGACAATAGTTCCCCAAGTAAGCCAGGAAGTATTAAAACCTGAAAAACTCCAAGCAATAGCTCCAAAAATACTTGGAATAGACTGAAGCTTGAGACTTCTCAGATACACATATAAAAATATCCCTGACAATAAAGGTTCGAGGATAATAATCAACGTCCATGCCGTCGAAAAAGGAAAAATGAGAAAGAAAAAATTAAAAGGATAAAACACCGCAGCTTGAATATTTGCAGCAAGCGGCGTTCCACTAAAAGCAAAAGGATTCCAATAGGGAATTTGCCCATTCTGCCACTGTCGCATAGCTTCTTTTCTCCATGGTATTTGCTGACGCACCGGATCTGTTATCAGAAAATTTTTAAATGGAATTCCTCTTGGATTTGTCTGTGCATACAGATCTCTCCAGGGATGATATAGGCCAACGAGTGTATCATCTGGAATAGGAAGTTTTCCATGAAGGATAGTCGGGTAAAAAAATAGCGTGACGACGAAAATAAATACCAGAAGACAAATAATATCATTCAAATATTTCTTCATGTTGTACGAAATAAATTCTTAAGCACTTCATCAAATGCATCACAAAATGCTTGCACATCAAAATCTTTCGCTTTCTCTATTGCTTGCCTTCTCATAGTTTGATTCATCAGAACATTTTTGGTTTTTTCAATAAGTTCTTCCTGTGTACTCCACAGATATCCGTTTTTCCCATCTTCAACAATTTCCGTCAGACCACCACCATTATAAACAATTGGAATACACTCAGAAGCCATTGCTTCTACTGTAGTTATTCCAAAATGCTCAGCAAGTTTGGGATCTTGTTCGCCATATCCAGCCGCATGCCAATAAATGGATGCTTTACCATAAAGCTCAACGAGCTGATCAAAAGAAATATTTGGCAGGAAATGAATTGACAATCCCGAGGCAAGTTTTGTTAATTTTTCAAAATAGGCTTGATCAGAAGGCAATAAACCTCCCACCAGAAAAAGCTTCCAGTTCTTCATGTTTGCTTTTTTCCATGCCTCAATAAGAATTTCTTGCTTTTTTGCCTGAAAGTAACTCGTAAATCTCCCCACAGACAACACGATGTTTTCTTTTTTGCCTGGATGAAATTGAGTTATATCTACCGGAGGATAAATAACTATTGATGATCGCCCTAATCGGGGATCAAGATTATGCTTTGTGAAGTTTGAATTGCAAATAATAGCTTGATACACACGAAGCTTTAATGGATTAACCTGTATGCGTTCGAATGGCACCTGAAAATGTAATATATTGCGTTTTGCAAAACTTGTAGGAATACTACCATCACTTAAGAAGAAGATAAGATCGTATTTTTTTGACAAACTAGCTTTCTTGAATACATTTTTACTTCGAAAAAAATTTTGAGTAGTTTTTACCCTCGATAAATCTATATTAAAACGTTTTTGTGCTATTCCTCTAACAGAATCATCATCCCAAAAAAGAAACACGTCGTGCTTTTTTGCCCAATGGCTTGCCAAAGTAAGCGTGTACCGCTCCCCGCCCCCAAAACCATCAAAATATGGATTATATATGCCTATACGCATAGACAAGCTCCTTCAGACTGCCAATAAGCAAAAATATCAGTACAACAAATGATACACGTAACCCCCACGTAACATTATCTGGTTGATATTTCATGCTGATCTTGTGATTTCCTTCCAAAACGCTAACGACACGAAAATCGTAGTCAGCTCGATATAGAGGGACAGATTTTCCATCTATGAATGCCTTCCAGCCGCTATCAAAAACGTCTGAAAGAAAAAGAAGTTTTGGAGAAGATGTATTTACCGCAAACTGAATTTCTGTTGGTGTATAGCGCACAATCGAAACAGTTCCTTTTCCTTCCTGAGGTTTTATCAGAGGTTCTCGTTCAAGAATAATTGAATTCTTCCTATCAAAATTTTTTGAAAACAATTCGTCGATAACTCTCTGTTTATCGGTAATAATTGTATATGAAGAAGCAAGAAACGCCCTAGGGAAGGAATTGGTATTTTCAAAAAGTTCATAATAATTATCTTTATAGACTGAATGATAATTTGGATATTCCCAAATAGGATATGTCCAGCCGAATCTCCCATCGCTAAGCCTGTGCAAAACAAACCGAACACCAAGCAATGCCAAAGCTTCTTCTGAATATTTTCCATGTTTGTCAAGCCGCACAATAGAACGTTCAGGAGTTCCTATTTTTCCAGTGGATATTGCCGTCCCAAATTCGCCATATCGTTCTTGATATACAGCATCATATCCTTCCAGAGATGATATGCCATACATCATAGAAAATTCCCCGCCAAAATTTCCAACCACCCTATCAACTCCAACTCGTTTCTGCAATTCTTCTATAACAGCCATTTTGGGATAGACATATTCACGAGGATCAAATGGCATCCATTTCGATACAAATCGCAACATATCAAATGAAACTAAACCAAGGAGACAAATTAATACAAACAAGCGAATAAATGTTTTTTTAATAGATCCGAATAAAAATAATACACAAGCAACTAGAGCCATCAATGATGGCAACATCAAATTTCTTTTTGCGACTATCAATTTTTCTGTATCCAAAGGTTTTTTGAAAAGTATAAAAATCCAAAAAAACAATAATATAGATAATATACTTAAGATAAACAAAATTATTTTTCTCATTGACTTCATTTTCCAATCAGCAATAAGATCATCAAGGCCAAAACTCGATAAAACACACAGAGAAAAACTTACGAGAATAATAATCCGCGATGCAGAACTCGTTGAAAGAACAGGCAACTTTGCACTAAACAGGACATCATTTAAAAACGTAGGTGTCGCAAGAAGCAAACCGACGACAACAATAAAACAGAAAAACCAAATCTGCTTTTTTTTCTTTCCAATAGATGAATAAACTGCAAGAAGCAATGGGAGGACTCCAATATAACTTGACCACTCTGCATAGTGACCAAACCAGTCATTTCTGGTTACCGGGTTTCCAAAAAAGTCGGGAGCAAATATGGTAATGAGATATTGAAATGGGATTATTTCTCCTTTGGAAAAAGCTGAACTTCTGAATGATTGAGTATATGCATGAAGCGATGGGAGCAATTGCGGAAGCGAGATAAGTATTCCCAGTAAAAAAAAGAAAAAGAGAGAAATTACACTTTTTTTATTTTTATATAAAAAACTTTTGAAGATGAGAAACAACAAGGAAATACCTAGGATATAAAAACTTATCTGAAAGTGACCGGAAAAAAAACTTAGTGAAATTGCTACTGATAGTAATAATAAATTCCACCATGACTGCTTTTTGGATTGATTATGGATAGCAAAAAGAATGAGAGGTAGCCAAAGCGCCGTATACCCCAACGTCGCATAGGCCATCCATACAACAATAAATCCACAAAACATAAAAGCTATGCTCCCTACAAAACTTGATTCTCGAGAGCGATCTAAGCTTCGCAAAAAAATATACATAAACAGCCCGGCTAACAATGGCTGAAGTAAAACCAAAATACTCCACGCATCAACGAAGGGAAAAACAAAAAAAAGCAAGTTAAAAGGAGAAAACACTGCTGTTTGATAGTTAGCAGCGTGTGGAGTACCAGAAAAACTAAATGGATTCCATAATGGAATTTGACCGTTTCTCCACATGTCGATAGTCAATTTTTTCCATGGGTAAATCTGAGTTGCCACATCAGGCATCGCGTTATTTTTTACTGGCATCGCATATGCTGCACTCCATGGTGGGAAAAAGGTGACCAAATATTTGGAGGGAAATGGGACCAACCCCTTAATAAAATAGGGCGAAGAAAAAATTAACCAAACAAACACAATGGCTAAAATGGGCCATTGTGTTATTGCTAGTTGCTTTATCCAAGTTAAGAACTTTCCTTTTGCTGTAATTCCCATAGTTTTGCGTACGTTATAAACATGCTAAATGCCTGATACATACTTTCTATCCAGCCGATGATTCCCGCTCGCCAGCCTTCTTGAGACACAAAAGAATTCCAGAATGCAGTTGCCATCACTCGTAAAAAACGCCACCAAACAATTTGTGGATGTCCGGAATCTATTCGCAATTTTGCTTCGACGTCGGACCAGAGATTTGTTTTTGCGACCATTTCTGAAATTGTTCGATGTGTATCATGAAGCAATGGTTCGTCAATGATGCCGATTGCCCCGTCTACTAATGCCGTCTCATGCAGCTTTCCCTGCCAGCCTAAAAGCGATTTCTTCCAAAACAGTCTCTGCATTTTATCCATGTAAGGCCATGGGTGACCAAGATACAAATTTTTTCTTTTTATAAAATATCCAAAAGGACCATTCTTAGGGTTAAATGTGTTGATTATAGCTTCTATTTTTTTCCTCAACTGAGGAGTTACTTGTTCATCTGCGTCAACATACAAAAGCCACTCCCCGCCTACTGCCTCTTTCCCTCTGTTGCGAAATTGAGAAAAATCCCCATCAGAAATTTCAATTACCTTCGCATTGTGCTTTTTTGCCAACTCCACCGTCTTGTCTGTTGATCCGTTATCTATAACTATGCGCTCATCAACCCACGACAGACTTGCTAGACATTTTCCGATGCGGTCTTCCTCACTCTTGGCTAGAACAACAGCACTAATCTTAGACATCATATGGTTGGCTTCCTAATTTACCAAATACAAAATCCATCACTGCTTTTTTTTGCGTAGGAGTTCCCTGAAAAAAAAATCGTATACCTTCCCGCAGAAGTGCAAATTTCGTCCGTATTGGGGCAAATCGCAAACCCACAAGAAAACGATTTCTGGTTAAATAATATTCATGTAGTTTGCTGCCGGGACCTCCTGAAGAACCCGCATTAACATGCCAGATTTTCGACGAAGGAATATAAACAGTCCTAAAACCTGCCTTCTGAGCCCGCAAACAAAAATCCAAGTCTTCCAAGTAAAGATAATAGCGATCATCAAATTTTCCGATAGCATGAAATACCGAACTTTTTATAAACATGGAACAACCCGTAACAAAAGGAGTTTCTCCGACATTATTGTATTGCCCTGCATCGACTTCGTCTACTCCCCGATGCGAAGCGTACATATTATTCCAATCTATAAGGCCACCGGCATACCATAGTACTTTTCCGAGCTCTGAAGCATTATATTTCTCTTTATAATATTCCCGTCCCGCAGCGAAATAAATTTTTGACCCGGCGATTCCGACTCTCTCACCTACAAAAGCTCCGAGAAGCGCTTGCAAAGATTCTTTATCCACAAACGTATCATTGTTAAGGAGCCACACATAATCTGCTCCCTTCTGAATGGCCAAAGAAATCCCCACATTGTTGCCTCCGGTAAAACCTAGGTTCTCCTGAGCTTCATAGACTATGACACTTGGAAACTTTTTTTTTATTATCTCAATGGAACCATCTGACGATCCATTATCTACAACAATAATGCTTAATTTTATACCTTTTGTATTTAAACTTTTAAGCGAAGAAAGGCAATGAATCGTGTCATCCTTTCCGTTCCAGTTGACAATTAGTATAAAAACATGAGGCATAATAAATCCAAAAAACTATACTCTAGCCAATACTCGTCGTTTTACTTTCAGAAGCAAACGCATAGTCTTCGAGGGAGTTTCTTTCTCTTCTGCAGAAATAATCCAGTAATCAACCTCTTTTTCAGCCTGACGGAACTCTTTTGCGACGGATGAAAGGGGAATATCAATTTGATTAAATTTATTTTTTTCCCAAAGTTTCGCAAACACAATAAATGAATAAAAAGA
>JGI1358J11329_10001810_pt1 | contig 17265 bp, 19 predicted proteins | sample Subgroupgradi54m_FD_11329 | JGI IMG/M metagenome (IMG submission 11329)
GGGCAGAGTCGGAAATAAAGTTTTTCTTAATTAACGGCTGGACGATTGATGAGGCAGGGATGGAACATCTTACGGAAGGCACCTTAAAAACAGAAGACGCCATCAAAACCTAAACTTTTTGACCCGCGAAGTTTGGCAGAATTTTTGGTAAAATAGATTCATATGAAGACGAATCGTGTATGGTATACACCCGGGGCAGATATAAAGTCTCCTGATACTATTCATCAAATATTGATGTTTGGTAAGCTTTCGGAGATACAGTCTCTTAAGAAAACACTGGGAGAATCAACAATCAGGGAACTCTTCCTACGATATCCTAAAAAGGTATACACAGATGTTGCTTTAAACTTTATCAAAAACTTTATTTTAGATATAATCACTCCCATAGATGAGCAACAATATCTCAAATATACACCTCGAGCTATTAGATAAGGATAGACAAGAGGTTTTACAAAAGCTTATTCCCATAACTGCCGATTTTGTATTAGGTGGAGGCACCGCACTGGCACTACAACTTATCCACCGCAAATCATTTGATTTTGACTTCTTCTCTTCATCTCAAATTCCTAAAAAACTACTTGAGAAACTCTCCACAGTATTGAAGATTGAAAATATTGTCGTTGATACCCCTGATGAGCTGACCTTTTTTACTATAGATACTGTAAAAATTACGTTTCTCTATTATCCCTTTAAACCACTTTTTGAGCACGTTAAGGTAGAAGGTGGATTGCGGCTATTTCCAATTCAAGAGATTGCACTGCAGAAAGCTTATACCATTGGCAGGCGTGGAGAATATAGGGATTATTTTGATTTATATACCATTTTAAAAGGTGGGTATATCGACCTAAAAGAGCTTACTACTAGTGCAAAACAAGTATATAACGGTGCCTTTGATGAAAAACTGTTTTTAGAGCAACTAGTCTATTATGGTGATTTACTGAGTTTTGATGTTACTCCAACCTCTAAAATCCAATTACCTACACCAGATGAGATAAAACAGTATTTCGAAAGCTTGGTAAAAACATACCTAACGTAGGTTGTACAATTACTTGACAAGTTGTCAAGAAAATATTATATTCTGTACGTATGAATCAACTAACTGTGGGACAATTTAAATCAAAATTCTCTGAAGTCTTGGCAAAAGTGTTACAAGGTGAAAGTATTGGCATCACCTATGGTAAAAATAAAAAAAAGGTTGCAGCTCTGGTTCCCTATAAAAAATATATGAAGGGAAACAAGTTTAAAATGGGACTGCTTGAAGGCAAAGCCTCTTTTAAAATACTGAATGGCTTTAAGATGACAGACGAAGAATTTTTAAAGTCGTGAACTATCTTGTCGATACACACATTTTTTTATGGGCAATCTTTTCTCCTAAAAAACTTTCCAGGAAGGTGAGAGGTATTCTGGTAGATCAAGAGCTGACAAAATATGTCAGCATAATTAGTTTCTGGGAAATTGCTCTTAAATTTTCGCTTGGCAAGATTGATCTGACAGGAGTCTTACCTGACAGCTTACCGACTATTGCAAAAGATACAGGTTTTGAAATTTTAAACCTTAAGACAGATACAGCTTCATCTTTTTATAAATTACCTCGAATTAAAAACAAAGACCCATTTGATCGGATGCTTGCCTGGCAAGCAATTTGCAATAATTACATTCTTCTTACCCAAGATAAGGGTTTTTTCGAGTATAAGGATCAAGATTTGGAAATAATCCAATAAGCTAATTAGGCCGACACCGGTACTATAGATATGTCCCCGGTTCTTGAGCGCTTTGGCAACTGGTGTTGTTTTTCTTCGAAAGTAAAGACTGCGTATACTATTTCTGGAGATTTTTACGTATTTCATATTGACAATATATTCAGGCGGTTAATATACTAGTTACAATTTACTTCACTGCCCATTTTTTGGGTTAGTGGTGTGTTAACGTACATAATACAAATCTAAAATGGCAGTCAGCAACGATTTTTCATTAGATACAACAAATAGAATAATCAAGCACATTGCAGGAACCACTGTATATACCACCAACCAGTTGTATTCCCAAATCCAGGACTGGATGGATGATGCAAGCTACATGGATTTTACCCCTCCCATGAGTGCCCAGACCCCTACCGATTATCAGGTAATCAACGGGTGGTATCTTGATGAAGGTCTTACAAATACTGGTGCTGCAAATAATTGTATTGAATGGCTTAACGGAGGCGCAATTACAACTAATGGCTACAATCTTGTTATCTATCGCTTAACTTTTCAGGCAGGGGGGTACACCAATGCCGTTGCTGGAGATATAGGAAAAATTGTAGCTAATGCTGGCTTAACCCATGAGGGCACCTTATTAGCTTACGACAACACCAACAGAATATGGTGGGTTAGAGCAACCTTAAGTGTATTCACGGCCGAGGCTGTTAGTATGCCTAACCCTCCTAACAATCCCGCAGGAACCGGGGTTGGTACTGTAACCGTTGTGGATACGGGAGAGATGGCCTGGCCCAATATCTACACTTTGGGATCTATCGATACCACGGGAGGACTCCAACAGATTTATGTTGTCCAAAATAAAGTTCATGTTCAAATCTGGGGAGCTGCGGGCACCGCAGACCCGACACCAGCTGCCAGTAAACATATTGATGTTTTGGTTAAGACCAAATCAGTTGGGGTAGCCATTGATTCTGGTAACCTGACCCTCTTTTTGCGCAACTACCCTGCGGCTGGAGGTGCCCAGGTCGATTTGTATGACAACTTTGCTCTGACCGCTTTAACTGGAAGAAATGCGGTACCTTTGGCGACCTCAGCCGACTTAAACAACACCACCGCTACCGCTACTGTTGCCGCATACGCTGTCAAGATCGTTTTTGTTAATGGAACTATCACTCACGGAGCGATAACAGGAACTTTCACTGCCCTTGAATCGGTTTCTCAAGCTGTCTCGGGCGCAACTGGTATTTTTATATCCGAGAGTGCTGGCGTCATGACTTTGGGGAATGTTGTAGGCACTTTTAACAACACCAATATCATAACTGGTGGTTCGTCTGCTGCCACTGCCACTTCCACAGGGACTCTGCTTCTTAACAACAACACTAGAGTATTCCCTGAAGCATTTACCCAGGATACTGCATTCAACTATTCGATAATCGTTGAGTGCGCGACCCTTACCTTGGCTAAGGTTTATGAATACCTTAAATACTTTACCAGACAGACCTCAGTATTACAGACTTACGGTTTGACAAGCCCTGATTCGCTGGGAGTAGGTACCGTGGCAGCCACTATAAATGCACTAAATGGTGAACAATACATTACCACGCTGGTTGATACAACCACAGCCGCTAATACTTATGCTGCTGTTAAACCGTCACCTTTCGGAACCTTTGCCGGAGGAAAATTCTTCGGAGCAAGAGGCGTTTGGATTCAGAACATGGCCGCATCCGACGTGCAGGCTTACCAGCTTATCGATTCTGGTGGAACAACAAGAATCCCGCCAAACCAGCAGTCCTTGACAATCACCAACCTTGTTGCGACTACGACAGGTGACGCGGTCGGAGTATTTGAAAGCCAGGGAGCCTCAAGTACCCTAATAAAAAAGAACCAATATCTAATGACAACGCAGGCAAGTGGTCTTGGAACTATTACCGTTGGGACTGCTATTTCCGCAACTACCCCAACGACTGGTTATATTAGAGTGGTGCAGGCAAGTGGTGCGGAACAGCGCTACTATTATGCTTCTTGGACCGGCTCGACCTTTACATTAGGAGCAAAAACCGATGGTTATGGAACTGTCCTTTCAACTACTACAACACAGGCTTACACCGTCACAGTAGATACGGCGTATGCACCCTATCTTGACGATCTATACAAAGCAACCAGCGCTTCGGTAACCATGAAATACACTGTAGACAAAAATATCGTGGTTAATGTAAGACGATACAACGGTACCGCAGTCGCACCAGATAACAGTATCATTCCTTTTCAAACGACTGGTACTTTTTCTTCTACAGGCTTTTCGACCCCTGCAATAAGAACGGCCGACACTATTGTCACTTAGTGATAAGCCGCCCAGGCAAATACTCGCAATTTCTAAATCTTTTATTTACTATAATAAGGTAAAATATGGCTCAGCCTTTAACGTTCGACTTTATAAACAGCATCATTGAAGTACCCTCACCCGATACAACGCTGGATATCCAATATCTTATTAATCAAATACGAGACAAAGAAGATGATGCCTTACCTGCAATAGCATACCCCAAAATTGCCGATGCGTCCGGAAAAGACGATCTAGGAGGCGGCGTTAAGATAGGCATTACCGTCCGACTTCTTGGCAGTTGGCAAGTCCGGTTTCAAGCCCGAGCCGGCCCGGCCTATGTCCAGTGTCAAATAACAGGAGGAAATTTGGTCGGAGGTTTGGGAGGTAACCCAATTGCTACCTCTGCCTTTACCCAGGTCGTACAGGTCTCATCTGCGGCTGCGACTATTGCAGTACCTTCAACGGCCAGCGATCTGACAAACCTTAAATACCTGGTTGAATCGCAGCGCGGTTTGCATAGCGGTACAGGCACTATTTATTATTGGGATCCGGTGGCTGGCAGCGATGGCAACGATGGCAAGCAGCCCACAAAGGCAGTAAAGACCTTTGCCCAGGCCCAGTCCTTAACGCTTGACGGAAACTACGACATTATCTACTGCCTATCAAGCGATTCATCAGGTATCACAACAGTTACCGAAACGCTCAATATTACCAAAAAAACCCTTAAAGTAAGAGGCCCCGGATACACATTCCAACTCAAACCAACAGCAACTACAGCCGATACTATACTTATTAATACCAGTAGTGTAGAGATTGCTGGCCTTTATATCTCAACTGCCGCCACCGGAGCAAAGAATGCGGTGACTATTACCGGTAACAATAATTCTATTCGAGACAGCTGGATTGCTAATGTCCGGGGAAACGGCGTCGAACTTTCTAGCTCCGCCTCCAATAAAGTAACCGGCTGCGCCATCGAGCACTGCGGTTTAAGCGCCACAGGCGACGGTATCAAACTAGGGAACTCAACAACAGAAACAGTCATTTCCCGGTCTATAATCTTCGATAATGTCAACGGAATTTCCCTAGTTGGAACTGGTCTTGCCGAAAACATCATTGATAATAACATCATATATAACCACACCGGGTATGGTGCTACGGTAGGCTCTGGAGTCTTGCGAACCCATATCCGCGGGGGCAACACCTTTAACAAAAACACCGCCGGAGATACGCAAAACTTGGGCACCAATACCTTTATTGAGAGTGTGGCTGGCGGAGCAACACCAACCCAGATTGCCGCAGCTGTTTGGGATGAAGTTATTGCCGGACATCTTACTGCGGGGACAACGGGCAGGACTCTGCGAGACGCCAAGACGAGGGCTACTTTGGCTTCCTTGAAGTAACTACAAACTCTAGCGAATGCGGTCTGTTTCCCGATTTGTATAGTCTGAAGACAAGCTGGTAGATAAATTCCAAATTTTTTACAAACTCTTTTGTATCGAATAGTTTGGATTTGGGGAGATTTTTTTGAAGTTTTCTCTTTAGTGTTTTTAGTTTTTGGGGGTTTTTGGCGATGCCGATAGCTGTTTTTTCATACTCCGTTAGGGAATGGGTGATGAGTTCTTCCATGCCGGCGGCAGTCAAAAGAGCGGCGGCCATTCTTGAAAGGTAGGTTTTGCCGGCATGGGTGAGGGTTGGTACGCCCATCCTTAAGGAATGGCTGGTGGTTGCGCCGCCTGAGTAGACGTGGGTATCGAGCATGAGGTCTGCCAAGGGCAGCCTTTTTAAGTGCTGTTCCAGAGGAATATTTTTAGAAAATATTAGCCTTTTTGGGTCGACGTTCCTTTTTTTAGCTTCTTTTTTGAGGGTTTTTTCAGTCTCGGCGTTTTCAAAAAGGAGCCAGAGGACGGCACTTGGGACGGTTTTTAAGATCCTCATCCAACTGCCAAAGACTGACGGGGTAATTTTATATGTCCTGTTGAAGCTGCCAAAAACAAAGGCCTTTTTGGGCAGGCTAAAATCGGAGCGCTTGAATTTTTTGCGGGAGATTTTTTGCGCCGAATCGTTAACCTGGTAGCAGTCGGGCATAAAAATAAGCTTTTCTTTGTAGTATTTTTCCATGCCTTTTGGGATCAGGACCCTATCGACAATTTGGTAATCGATAAAATCGGCGCCAAGGCTTCCCGGGAAACCGAGATAGCTTATTTGGACGGGAGAAGGACGCATGGCCATAATGCCCAGCCTGTTGCCGGCGGTGTGGCCCATAAGGTCAACTAAAATATCAATTTCTTCGGCGTGGATCCTTTGAGCGGCATCACCGACACTCATAGAGGAGATGTCAATAAAGTATTTGACGCCTTTTTGGATCTTTTTTTTGAAGCGGTCTGCACTTTTTCCTGCATGCGAAAAACAGTAAATTTCAAACTTTCTGCGGTCATGTGCGGCAAACATACTTTTTATGAGATGGCCGACCGGATGGTCGCTGAAGTCTTTTGAGAGGTAGCCGATGCGCATTTTACGGTGGGTTTTACGTTTTCTATCAAAATAGAAACCTGGTGGTTTATTAAAGACATCGCCTATAACCTTGCCCCAGGATAGGGCCACTTTTAAGTTCCACACAGGATCATCGGAAGTTGTGATGGCCATAAATGGAGTTTCGCCAGTCCTTTGCCCCTCCAAAAGCGCCTTTTCGCTTAGCGCTTGAAGTTTGGTATAAACCTCATCGGCTTCCTGCCAGAGACAAAGATATTTAAGGCAGTTAAGTAAACCGTTGTAAGCATCGGCAAAATTTCTTTCCTTTTTAATAACCTTGCGGTAAAGGTCAGCAGCTTCGCTAAATTCGCCTTTTTCTTTTAGAAGATTGGCAAGATTGTAAAGAGGCTCATATGACTGGGATGTTTTTTCGATGGCACGCAGGCAAAGTTCTGCTTCTTCCATCCTTCCCAGTTCAATTAAAACTCCCCCTAAGTTGCCATAGGCATCGGTATATGAAGGATTTATTTTAATTGCCTTTTCGTAAGACTCGGCGGCTTCTTCGAGCCTTCCCAATGTCTGCAGGGTTGCGCCAAGGCTATTGTGGGCATCGGCAAACTTAGGCTCAATTGCTATGGCTTTTTTATAGTACTTTTCGGCCTCTTCGAATTTCCCCTGTATCCTAAAAATATTGCCCAAATTTCCGTAACCCTGAAAATATTTTGGATCAAGTTCTATTGTTTTGCGGTAATATTGTGCGGCAAGGTTATATTTGCCCTGCATTCTATATATAATCCCCAGGTTGTTATAGGCAGGAGTGAAGGTGGGGTCGAGTTTTAAAAGGTGTATATAAAGGCCTTCGGCTTCTTCCAGCTTACCTTCTTTAAGCAAGGCTACCGCCTGCTTGTGGTGTTCTATAATCTCTTTAGGGTATTTTGATTCCATGGCATTTATTATACTTGGTGGAAGGAGGAGTAGCCATTTTTAATGGGCTTGCTTTTTTCTTCCCGATCTATATATGATGGGGTGGAAGCAAAAAATATGTTCCACATAGGAGCGACAGAATTAATCGTAATTGCTTTTGTTTTGCTGTTGCTTTTTGGTAGTAAAAAGGTTAATGAGCTGGCAAAAGGTTTAGGGGAATCAACTAAAGAGTTTAAAAAAGTTAAGAAAGAACTCCAGAAAGTTAAGAGTGAAGTTGAAGGCGATATTAATCTTAAATAAACGAAAGGAGGAAGCAGATAAATGTCACATATCGGACTAACAGAAATACTTATTGTAGTTGCCCTAATTTTACTTTTCTTCGGTGGTAAAAAGCTGCCAGAATTTACGAGAGGTCTTGGGGATGCGGTGAGGGAATTCAAAAAAGCGTCAGGCAGTGATAAGAAGGGTGATAAGACCAAAGAGGAAGAGTAATCCCCATGGATGAATCTTACTTGGGAGAGCTTGACGGGGTAATCGGAAAATACATGCCTTTTCTGGTAGAGATAAGGAGGCGGCTTCTTTTTACAGTTTCCCTTTTCGTCATAGCTTCGGTTGTCACTTTCATTTACGCAGACAGGATTGTCCGTCTACTTCTTTCCCTTTTCCATCTTCAAGGGGTAAATGTAGTTTTCACTTCGCCATTCCAATTTATCAACTTATCTTTTAGTATTGCTTTTCTGGCGGGAATAATTGTAATTTTCCCCCTGTTAATCCTGCAGACGCTTACTTTTCTTAAACCCGCCCTAAGCCGCGGTGAATTTAAGGCCGTAATTTACCTTTTGCCAATTAGTATTGCCTTATTTATAAGCGGAGCCGGTTTCGGCTTTATGGTTACAAGGTATGTGGTGAAGCTTTTTTATGAACAATCCCTTAAGTTTAATGTCGGCAATTTTTTGGATATCACACAGTTGCTCTCCCAAATTTTGACGACGTCCATTTTGATGGGTTTGGCATTCCAGTTCCCGATTGTGATGACATTACTGCTTAAGTTTAAGGTTATTAAACACACCACGCTTGCTAAAAAGAGGCTCTGGGTTTATGTAGCTGCGCTGGTTTTTGCGGGATTGCTGCCGCCGGCGGATCTTCTTTCGACTGTTGTTTACTTTTTGCCTCTTGTATTGTTGTTTGAACTTGCTTTATTGTTGAATAAATGGATTTTGAAAACTCACCTAATGTAAACAAAAAAGAAAGTGGTGATTAAAATTGTTTAATGGTATAGGAACTACGGAAATCATAATCATCGCCATAATCCTCCTCGTCATATTTGGCGGGAAAAAACTTCCTGAGCTGGGTAGGGGACTAGGTACGTCTATGAAAGAGTTGAAATCAGTCTTAAAGGAAGATAAACCAAAGAAAAAATAACCCTGGGTAGATTTTCTTTCGACCTTTCCCTTTTCGTCATTATCCTTTTTGCGTTGGCTGCGCCTTTTATCGTTTGGCCGGTTGAGGCTTTTTCCCATACCCCCAAATAGTAGAGGAGGTTGCCAAGGCCTTTTTGATTTTCTACCTTCTACGATTTGCCGGTAGTAACGCCAAGAAGGTTTTAGGTGCGTTTTTTGTGGGGTTTTTCTTTGCCCTTTCGGAAGAAGTCTTTTATCTTGTTAGTATACTTATTTCGGGAGATAATTTCCAGCTACTGTTTTGGAGATTTTTTTTGGTGGCGCCGATGCATGTGGTGACGTCGCTGATTATCCTTTTTTCGATTTTAATAGACAGAAGGCTAGTCTTTTTAGGGATAGTAATAGCCGCCTTTATCCACTACTTTTTTAACGTATATGTATCTTCATTGATGGTTTAAGCTGTAATCTGATATTGTATTAATAATGAACAAAAAAACTATTATTTCCGAAGGAAAGAAGGTTTCCTTCATTTCCGCATCCGATGACATAATCTTCAAGCTCAAAGTTTTGGCCAAGGAAAAGGAAGATATCAGGAAGAAGCTGGCAGTAACGGCAGAGGCACTCCGCCTCAAAGCCGAAGCGCTTGCAGTAATCGCTAAGGAAAAGGAAGATGTCAGGAAGAAGCTGGAAGTAATGGCAGAGGCACTCAAAATGTCGCGCGAAACGCTTGAGGAGAAAGTACTTGAACGTACCAAAGACCTTAAACAAACCAGAGCTAGAGATGAAGCAATTTTAGCTAGTATTGGTGATGGGCTGGTGGTGGTAGATAAAGAGGGTAAAATAGTCTACGTCAATAAGGCTTTTGAAAACTTATTGGGATGGAGGAAAGAAGAAGTTGTGGGTAAGTCAATGGTTGAAGTAGTACCAAGAGAGGATGAGAAAGGATTGGTAGTGCCGTTTGCGGAAAGGATTCTGTCAATTGTACTATCTCATAAAACTACTACTACTACTACTACTACTACTACTTGGTATTATACCCGAAAAGACAAAAGTAGGATTCCGGTCAGCACTATTATAACGCCTGTCGTTCTTGGTGGAAAAATAATTGGAGCAGTAGAAACGTTCAGAGATATTACCAAAGAAAAAGAAGTTGAGAAAACCAAAGAAAAACAGCTGCGACATGAAATTGAGATTGAAACAAAGGAAAAGGATTTTATCTCAATGGCTTCCCATCAATTACTGACTCCGCTGACTTTAATAAAGGGTTATATCTCAATGCTAATCTCTGGAAAATTAGGAAAAATTGATGAAGAAGCCAGAAAATACCTGGAAGAATCGCTACAGGGTGGTGAAAGAATGTCAAGCCTGGTTAAATCATTACTTACAACATCAAGAATAGAGAGTGGAAACATTAAAATAGTAGAAACGAACTTTGACTTGGATGAAGTAATGAGGAGTGTAGCTGTGGAGTTAAAACCAAAGCTGGAAGGTAAAAAACTTGACTTAGAGCTACCTTCACCCAAAAAGCTGATGGTTTTTGCCGATAAAGAGCAAACCAGGGAAGCTTTGATGAATGTTTTAGATAACGCCATAAAATATACAGAAATTGGTGTTATTATCATTACAGAAAGTCAAACAGATAGTATGGGCATTGTATCCATTAAGGATAGCGGTATTGGAATTAATCAAAAAGACCTGCCTCATATATTTGAAAAGTTTTATTCTTCTGAAAACTGGCTTCAAAAACAGAGTGAGTCTCATGGTTTAGGGCTTTATATTGCTAAGTTGTTATTAACATTGATGGATGCTACTATCGAGGCAGAGAGTAAGATAGGAGAGGGGAGTGTCTTTACTATAAGCTTACCTCGAGCTTTAAAAAATGGCAAAAATACTACTAATTGAAGACGATTTACCATTACTTAGGATGTATCAAGTGGCTTTTAAAAAGTCGGGTGTAGAGCTTATAGATGCTGTTGATGGAGAAGAAGGTTTAAAAAAAGCCAAAGAGAGTAGTCCTAATCTAATACTGCTTGATTTGGTTCTCCCTAAAAAGAGCGGTTTTGAGGTCTTAAAAGAGGTCAAAAGCGATCCAAAGACAGCAAAAATACCCATTATATGTCTTTCGGTGCTTCATCAGCAGGAAGATATTGATAAATGTAGGGCGCTTGGAGCAGCTGATTATATTGTCAAGACCGATACTGTTCCCGAACAAGTAGTTTCAAAAGCACTCTCTAGGTTGCATCATTAGATTTAAACCTATTTATGAATCTGAGTGCTAAATAAGACCACACCCAACCCAACAGCACTAAAGACGAAAAAAGATATGGAAATGAACCCGCTAGAGCTAGTTGATTCAGACGTTCTATCGTTTCAAGATGGTAAAGATACTCTCCCACGCTAAGCAGAGTAAAACCTACGCCTAAAGGTATTAAATCCCGATGTTTTGTGGTATAGGCAAGCTGGAAAATAGATACAGTTGTTAAGAGGCCTAAAACAAATAATAGAAGATGCCCGCTTAAGAACGGAAAGAAAACTATTGGGATGGGAGCCAGGAAGCTCAATCTGGAAAGAGGATCAATAATAAAACCTATAAAAAGCATCGATAGGGCGGCTGACATCATCAAAAAACTTGGCAGAGTGTAAGTCTGATTTAGTAAATTTAATACACAAGATATTCCAAGCAAGAGGAAACCTATGGATTTTAAGAGAGTTTTAAGATCAATACGGACAAATAAAGCATCACCAAAAAGTACTGCTAAGAAAAAGAAAGCAACGGCCGAAAGTAGAAGTGAGGTATTTGTGATAACCTCTAAAAAGATAAAAGTATTTAAAAACATATTTAAGCCTCAAAATCCGCAGTGGATTAAACCTTCCACATGATGAATGCGGCACAACCGCTGTCATCTGAGAGGTTTCTAATGGTTATTGCCTTTTGCTTGAGGTAAAACTTGAGAGCGGTGTCGTTTTTATCGCTGACATAGGCGTAAATTTTCTTGGCGCCTTTTCTTTTTGTGAACGTTAAGACCTTTTTAAATAGGCGGTTTCCGTAACCTAAGTTTCGAAACTCGGGTTTTATATACATGTACATCAATTCAAAACACATCTCAGTATCGATTGAAAAATTATCAGGTGCCCAGCCTTCTTCAGTAAGAATTTTTTGCCAGGTTTTCATTTTGGCCGGGGAGAATCCAATTACACAGAAGCCGATTTTCTGATCTTGGGCCTCTTCAAGCAAGATATAAACCTGAGATCTGCGGTCCTCGTCGCTGATATCGAATTCCTTGTTGATCCTTTTTATAAAATGGGCATAAGTTTTGTCGCCGCCAACAATATGTGAGATTTCTCTTATTTCGTCCCTTGTCATAAAGATTACAAGAAGTATTGCTTAAAGGGGCGTTTTTTTCAAGCTTAGAAAATTAGTTTTGGGAGGTGTACTGTTTAGAAATCCAGCCCAGAGTATCGTCGGGGAGTTTAATTTGGATCCAGCCGTTATCTTCAGCGGTTATGGGGTACTTTTCTCCCGGTTTTACCTGGTTAGTTTCTTTCCCCGATGGTTTTTCCCTGACCCTTAAAAACCCGGTTGGGGTATCGGTGATAGTGGCCAAAACAGTGGTATCGGTATTTGATGAGGTGATTGTTTCTACAAAATCTTTATCGATCCAGCCCTCCTGGTTTGCGTCTGTCCTTACTTTAACAAACATTGTACCATCTTGGAGTTTTTTGACGTTTTGAGTCTTATCCAAAGAGGCAATAGTCGGTGAATTTGTGTCCGCTTCGGAATAAATGGCCACAACGCTTTGGGGAGGCACAAAGATTTTTATTGTTGGAAGAGTTGCGTCGGTGTTAGCGCCATTTTGGCCGTTTTTGGTACCAAGAACCGTTTGCTGATTTGGGAGTTTCTGGTTTTGGTTAATAGCTTTGTTTTGGCCTGTTTTACCTTGAAAGAGAAAATGTTTGCCGGCGATGATTCCGGATGCTGCCACAATTAAGAGGGCAGCGATAATAACAGCAAATCGGTAGTTGAATCCCGTAGTCGGTAAAGAGGGCTCCAGGGGTTTACCCTTGGGGGTTTTTACTTTTAGATTTTGGGGTTCATGTTCAATTTTTGCTTCCAAAATCTCTTCACGTCTGCTGAGCGTTTTCATGTAAAGAGCTAGAAATACAAAGCCGGAGACTATGACGATTACCAATCCCCATACGGCAAAGATCTGTGCCCCGCCGACAAAACCCATGAGATTTGTCGATTGTCCTGCGAGGCTATTTAAGTCTTTAATTTTTTCTATTTTATCCTTTGCGTTTTTTAGCTCTATTTGTTCTTCTCGATAAGACCTAATTTTTTCTTCGGGTGTGGTGTTTCCTTTTTGGAGTTGCATAATTTTATCAAGACTTGTGTTGATGTCGTTTTGGAGTGATACCGCTTGGGCAAACACATGAGTCTTTTCGAGGGTTTTTACAAGGTCTACCGTCTGTTTTTTTAGGGTGATGATTTCGGAATCGGAGATGACAAAAATGTCTTGCGACGAGACAGAAATGGTTTTGGACTGGCCTGGCTCCAATATTATTTTACCGGTAACTATTAATTGGTCTTTTACCATGTCATAAGTGACGGTTAAACCGTCGTCAACTTTTATGATATTCTCCTTTTTGATTTCCGGCGGCAGGAGGAATTCGATGGGAACTTCTTGGCTGATTAAGGTCGAAGGATTGGTGACTAGCGTCTTAAAAACAATGCTACCTTCTTCAAGCCAGGTAAATGCCAAGGGGCTATTGGGTTTTTTGGCTAAGAACTTTTTATTGGCATCTAGAATACCTCTCATACTAAGGAGCTGGTTTTTCAAGTTCTTTAAAGAGTTTGTTTGCTGGTTTATAGAAGCAAGTACGGTTGTTGCTTGCGGAATTTTGTTTATGGAAAATATCTGACTTGCTAGAGTAGAAATTTTACTCTTGATATCGGATATTGTGTTGGACTGAAAATTATTTAAGATACTGTCAATATTTTTTTTGCTTGTATCAATAGTGCTAGCCAGCTTAACTACAACATTCAACTGTCCGATGATTGTTTTTTGAGTATCTACGTCACTTACATTTCCCAGTACCGAATTAAGCTCAGTCGCGTAAGCCGTAATGCTTTTGATATTACTGAGAGCAGTTTGGGACTTTCCATAAGAGCGAAATTCGTTTTGGGCGGCACTAATGGCTCTTTGGATATTTCTGGTAGTTGTAAGTGATGATTGGAGGTTTTGCCAGCCCCAGGCATCATTTATCGAGGCAATTTGTCCAAAAATATTATCCTTAGATTGGTCTTTTTCTGTACCTACAAGAGATGAAAGTTTGTCAAGATTGCTTTTAATCTGTTTTTCATCCATCGTGTACCATTTGGCGCTTAAGAGGGAGGATTTGCTTTGAATGTATAGAGTATTTGCCTTAAGTTGGTCGACGACTTTTTTGGTGTCGTCAATTTTTGATTGTAGGTTGGTATTGTCTTCCTGAATGGAGGTTTGGATGATTGGCTTATTTACTATTTGTTCCAGGAGTAACCGGTTTTGCTGACTCGTTTTATCAATGGTTTGGAGAGTAGCGTTGGTGCTATTTGATTTAACATCGTTTTGTGTTGCCAGTGATGTGCCATCAGCTAGGCCTTTGGCTGTTAGGGTTCTTGAGGAATTATTCCAGATGTCCGAGACAACTGAGCCAAAGCTAGAAAGTGTTCTGTTGGTGTATCCCCAAACAGCAGAAGCGATGTCAGTTTGGGAAAGGGCGGAAGCATTTGCTACGGTAAAGCTTTTATCTATACGCATGGTATTTGCGCCGGTTACACAGGTTATGACGGTAGGGTACAGGCCAAGAGTTGCAGGAGCAGTGAAAGTGTTGGCGTACCAGGCATCGGCTGTTGACGTAAGGGCGACGTTGTTTAAAAATATAGAATTGTCGGGGTTATGGCTGGCTATCGTACAAGTGGCAGTAGTAAGTGGGTTATAAGAGTCGTCAAAAAGATACTCGCCGACAGTACAGCTACTTGATGGCTGGCAAGAGATTTGCGATCCCGCGGCAGCCCAGGTGTTTCTGGGAAACACAAGGGCTGAAACGAGGACAGTTATTGCCAACATGGCGAATTTCGCCTTTTTGGCAATTAACACTCTACTTTGTATCCTCACTGGCAGCTTTACGAAACTCTTTCAAGGAACTTCCGATTCCTCTTGAAAGCTCTGGTAATTTTTTACCGCCGAAAAGAACCAATAAAACTAGAGCAATAACAACAAGCTCTGTTGGACCAAGACCTAACATGCAAAATCACCTCCTTTGTTTTTGATAGAGATATTTGTGGCTAGGGGAAAACCGTCGGAAAAGATATTCGCTTTTGGGGGAGGTATAAAAAAAATCCTTGGTACGGGCAGCTTACCAGGCATATTGGTTAGTTAACGATTAGAGTTTGCTTACTTCCATTATTTATAATGTATACGAGCTTTGTCAAGCGTGCGCGGCTACCAAGAAATTTAGGAGGTTATAGTTGAAGCAATTCTATGGTTTATGTGGAAAGTTAGAATTTAAAATTAAAACAAGTTTTTTATTGCTCCGATTTTTCTATTATACCCAATTCTAACAGGTTTTCAGCATTGAGCAGGATTGAAAATTATCGGTTGGTAGAGTTTGGAGTTCCCTTGCCCACAAACAGCAAGCACTTAATCTGGTCCTAAAGGAGCAGGGTAGGACAACAGACCGGGCAATCTACAGGAAAAGGACCAGTGTCGAGCGGGTCTTTAGTTACCTGAAAGGAAAGTACTATTTGGGACAGGAAAAGACACGAGGCAGTGCCAATTTCCTGATCAATGTCTTTTTGTCGGCAATCTGTCTGGTTCTTGAGAAATTCCGAGGCTGGGAGGTGAGAATTACTTGAGGTTCAGCAAGCTCGACTCATAAATGTTGTATAATCGGAAATAATTATGGGTTCCGAAGAAATAAGGAGAAGATTTAAAAAAGCAAGGAAAGAACTCGAACTTACGCAAAAAGAAGTAGCAAAAAGAGCCGGAATACATTTTAACCACTACAATAGGATAGAAAATGGCAAAGCAACACCTTCTATTAAAGTAGCTGAAAGAATAGCGAAGGCTTTAAAGATTAAGTCCCTAGATGTAGTGTCTCTTTAATTTAGAAAATCAATCAGTTCTTTTTTTGGGGCGAATCTATTTCTTTAACTACTCTTGCTGCAAAAACCTGCATAGCATCCGCCAAAAGGATAGCCTTCTCATAAGAAGCATTGTCAGGAGTATTTTTCTCTAAACCTCTTAGAGCTACTTCAATTATCCTAGAACGATTATTTTTGTCAGCAGCCGTTCTCCATGTGCTTGGCAGAATTTTACCAGCATATACTTTAACATTTTCGTTTCTCAGGATATTTTCTATATCTTCCTGGCTGAATAAATCAGTCAAAGGTAAAATAGCTTTAGTTATATTAGTTAATCTTTTAGCCATAGTTTTCTTGTATAGATCTGCACTCATGGCATGTTTATACAATGAAATTGCCAAGCATGCAAGGACTTTTTAAAGAAACTTTTCAAACTGCAAAAACTTAAACGTTTCTATTGCTAACTGCTTATTTTCAATTCTTCTCATTATTTCCCGACTGTACGTTTGAGACAGGATATTAAGACTTCCTTCCCAAAGTATTTCTCTGTCAATTATTGCAAGTTTTCTGTGGTGGTTGCCAAGGCATATAAAAGTTTGGATACCCTCGTGTTCAAAGTTTTGTATTTCCGCTTCAGATTGAAGTGCCATAGCTTCATCCTGTTCATTCGGATCACGAGTGAATATGTAGATTTTTATGCCTTTTACCAAGATGTTTTTAAAGACTGGTCGGAAGTCTTTCATTCTTACAGAAGTAATATAAGGGCTTTCGATAATAACTTCTCTTTTACAATCAAGTAAATCTTGAGTAAAAGCTTTATAGAATGTCTTTTCATCGTGAAGCTCGGAGGAGAATAAATTATTCATACGTTTCCTCTTTTTGATATAATCTCCTGAGCACTTCGAACCAAGCTAGAAGGTGTTCGAATAGAAGTGCATCAAGTCTACTGAATCGGCCAAAAAACATGTCTATTGGTACGGGAAGAATGTTATTGAAAAATCATTTGAAGAAGTCTCTCTTTTTGTAACAACAAAAGATACTATAAAATTTGCTAAAGAAGGTATTGACCCTTGGCAGAAGGTAGCATAAACTCTTGTTGGTACAAAATCTCGACGTGACCTATAGGATTTAAAATGTTACTGTAAAGCTAATAATGAACCTGCCCCAATAAGATATGATTGATCGACTATCAACTGGTGTAAGAAAATTCAGTCGAAGAAAATTTGTGTTTGGGGCTGCCAGAGTAGGTGCCGCTACTCCCGCTGTTCTCCTAACGCGGGGGGGGGTTTGCCAGAAGCAAAGGCGAGCTCCGAGACATCCTTCTAT
>JGI1358J11329_10001814_pt1 | contig 17234 bp, 30 predicted proteins | sample Subgroupgradi54m_FD_11329 | JGI IMG/M metagenome (IMG submission 11329)
CTTGCGCGGCAAGAGCCGCGGGACGGCGCACCGGCTCGAAGCCGGAGCTGGAGGCGACGGCGAGACGCTCACGCTGCCGCCGTCTCCGCAGCGGAGCCTGGAGTGGTAGCGGCGCGCTCGCGCATACTGGCGCGGCCGGACCTGCTGCAGCGATGCGTCTGCGGGAATACGTTGCGCGTCGCCGGGTCGTGGACTTGCTGGTCCTGCGGGACGTGCCACCGGATCTTGGAGCGGGAGGGGACGAGTGACGGACGAACTGACGCTGGAGCCGCCAGGCGGCAAGCGGAAGCGCAAGGTGCCGACGCCGCAGGAGAAGCTCGACTCTGGGTCGCCGACCGTGAGGCTTGAAGGCGCGTTCCAGCTCGCGTACGAGAAGCAATGGGGATTCCCCTACTTCCAGACGTCGCCGGCAGAAGACCGGAAGCACCTCGCGCAGATGCACGCACAGCTCGGCGAGGAGACGGCGTGCGGCCTCATCGCGGAATTCTTCGCGGCCGTGCGCCCTGTCGCGCAGGGCGGTGATCCGGTCGTCAGCAGGTGCCGCCACAGCAACGTCCGGGACTTCGCGTTCCACGCCCAGTACCTGCTGCTGCGGCGGAAGCGCGGCGCGGCCCTCGCAGACCGCACCGCTGACAACGTCAGCGAGATCATGAAGGCGACGGGGAGGACGAGACGATGATCGCACGGTTCCTGGCCCGGCTGGTCCATCGCATGTACGTGCGCGACATGGACGCGGCGCTCGCCGAGACGGACCGGCGCCTGCGGGCGACTGGCCGCGTCGACGTCTCGCCGTTGCTGGACGTGCTGCGGATATGGAGACGCTACCTCGCTCCGCTTGGGGAGGATCACCAGGCCGTCCGTGAACTGGAGGCGCTCTACGCCCGGGGGCTGTCGGTGCAGAGCCGCGCGCGCGCGCAGTGGACGGAGGCGCAGGACGCCTGACGGCATCGCGCGTGAGGTGCTCGGCCCGGACCTCGACCCGGAGGCGCGGAAGGCGCTCGTCGTCCGCCTCGCGTGCGCCGTCGGGACGGCGCTCGACGCGGCGACGGAGGATGAGATCGCGGCAGCCGCCGGGACGCAGCGGATCGAGGCCGGGCTCGTCGCCTCCGCGCTGCGCGCGGCGCTGGAATCATTCATCCGGACGTGCGTACCGAGCCATGCGCAGCGTGCGCGGTACTGGCAGCAGATCGCGCTGGAGTCCGTCGAGGCGCGCGACGAGGAGGGCCGGCTGGCGCAGATCGAAGCGTCGCTGGGTCAGAGGAGGAACTGATGGAGCCGCGGAAGGACCAGGACGCGTTCCGCGAGGCCGCGCGGCGCAAGCTCGCCGCCGTCGCCGGCGCGTCCGTCGAGCTGTACGCCGACGTCCACTACATGGCGGACGGCGGCGCGTTCGTCGAGGCGCAGCTCTGGATCGCCGAGGCGGACGTGCCGGCGGCGCCTGAGCCTGTAACGGAGCCGAGCCGCGATGCCTGACGATGCCTTTACGATGCTCGAACGGATCGAGGAGCTGCTGCTGACCGGGCACTATGAATGGGCGCGCCGGACGCTTGAGGGAATCGCTCAGACGATTGACGCGACCGACACGGTGACCATCCGGCAGCAGGAGGCGGTCGAGCATATCATTGTCGGACGGCTGAAGCACGACGTGAGGGACTGACCGATGACGGAGCGCGAGCAGTTCGAGGCGATACTAACGCGGGCTGGCGTGACGTGTCATATGGAGCAGGTTGATAGCCGAGACAGGCTGCAGCCGCCGTGCGGCGGCGTCGAGGTCGTGATTAACGCGAAGGACAGCGAGCGGAACCTCTGGTATCCCGGGTTCCAGGTCATTTTCCATTCGACATCTCTGGCGCCCTGCGTGCGGTAGGCGTATGGGAATGAGCGTGGACGTCGTCGTCATCAACTTCGTGCAGTACAGACTCGCCGGGTCGGCGCTGAAGGCCGACGGGGACGTCGCTGACTGGTTCGGTGCGCTGCTGTTCGAGCTGGCGGAGCGGCACGGCATCAAGCTCGCAGAGGCGCGCGTCAGGATCTACGCGGCCGACCTCGCGGAGTTCGAGCCGGCGCAGGTCGTCGCCGCCGCGCGGCGCGCGAGCCGGGAAGGCTCCGGGTTCTTCCCGCACAGTGCGGAGATACGGAAGGCGCTCGTCGGTTCGGCCGACGACGCCGCGCTGCTCGCCTGGAACGGGCTGGAGCGCGCGGCGGAGCAGGTCGGCTCCTACCGGTCGCTGGAGATCGAGGACCCGGTGACGGCGGCCGCGCTGCTGGCGACGTTCGGGGCGTGGTCGGCGTTCTGCGCCACGCCGGCCGGGCCGGCGCTGCTGGTCAAGCGGCAGGAGTTCCTCGCAGCCTACCGCCGGGCGCAGCGTGAGCGGCCGAGCGGCGCGCAGCCGGTGCGCTGCGCCGGGCTGTTGGAGGTCGGCCTCGCCAGGCTGACGGCCGGCGGGGAGATTGTGCACAGGCGAGAGCGTCCGGCATCGCTGTCAGCGGGCGCTGAGGTTAATCGCTTAACGGCTGGCGGCGGAGGTGACACGGATGGCGAAGACGAAGCGCAGTAGGCAGGCGGACCTCCCGGAGATGACCGAGCGGAAGATCAAGGACATCGAGGAGGCGGCGGATGACTACATCGAGCAGCGCGACGCGCGGATGTCGCTCACGAAGAAGGAGGTCGCGGCGAAGGGCGAGCTGAAGAAGGTGATGATGCGGCACAAGAAGGACCGGTACGAGTCCGAGGACATCGTGATCGAGATCGAGCCGCCGGACGGCGAGAGCACGATTACGGTCCGACGGAAGAAGAAGAAGCCGGTCGTGAAGGTCAATGCCGAGAAGGACGAGTAGGAAGCCGGTGCGCAGGGCGGCCGCGGCGGCCGATCTCGCTGACGCCATCGACGCGCTACTCGGAGGACGTCGTGGCGATTGACATGTCCCGCTCTCCGATCCCGAAAGGGGAGCCGCGGAAGCGGACGAAGGCCAGGCGGCAGCGCGCCGAAAAGACAAGGAAGGTCTGGGTGCGCGCGCGAGTGATGGCGCGCGACCACGACCGCTGCCGTCTCTCCTGGTACGCGGAAACACAGGCGCTATTCGGGGCCTGCAGCGGGGAGCTGCAATGGGCGCACTGGGGGCCATACCGCCGGAGCAAGACGCGCGGGCAGGCGCCGGAGCGGCGGCACTGCCAGCAAGGTGGCCTGGCGCTGTGCGACGGCCATCACGACGACTACGACGAGGGACGGCTGACGATCGACGCGCTGACGGAGCAGGAGTGCGACGGGCGCCTGCGGTTCGAGCGCGACGGGCAGGTCTGGGAGGAGCCGGCGGCATGAGCGAGCACGACTGGTACACGACGGCGTCCGGGATCGCGTTCCTGCCGCTCGCGCCACGCATGGAGGACATCCGCATCGAGGACATCGCGCACGCGCTCGCGGCGACGAACAGGTTCAACGGCCACGCGCGCGTTCCGTATTCCGTCGCCCAGCACTCGGTGCTCGTCAGCCGCGCCCTCCGCGACGGCGGCGGCACGCGCCAGGACCAGCTCCACGGCCTGCTCCACGACGCCGCCGAGGCGTACCTCTGCGACGTCCCGCGTCCGCTGAAGCGACGGCCGGAGATGGCGGCGTACCGGGAGGCCGAGGCGCGGCTGCAGGCGATGATCTACGCGCGGTTCGGACTGCCGCCGGAGGAGCCGGCGTCGCTGAAGCTTGTCGACCGGCGGATGCTGCGGACGGAGCAGCGGGACCTGATGCCGCCATCACCGCTGCCGGACGCCAGACCGGAGGAGCCGTACGCCGCGACGGTGGTCCCGTGGACGTTCGAGGCCGCGCGCATGCTGTTCCACGTAATGTACTCGATTATTCACGAGGATCTGTCCGAATGAGTCTCTTCGGACCGACCGTCGCCGTACCACCGCAAGCCGGACGCTATCATGTCTTGTATCAAGATCCGCCGTGGCCGGAACGCGGCGGTGGTCAGATCAAACGCGGCGCCGACAAGCACTACGACCTGATGGACGTCGACGCGATCGTCGATCTCTTCCGGACGTTCGGCGAATGGTCCGCGCCGGACGCGCATCTCTACTGCTGGGTCACGAACAACTACCTACAGGCCGGTCTCGACTGCCTTAAGGCGGCAGGCTTCCGCTACGTCACTATCTGTACGTGGGTGAAAGATAGGCCAGGACTCGGTCAGTATTTCCGTGGCAAGACTGAGCACGTACTTTTCGCAGTTCGCGGTTCGCTGCCGTATCGCGTGAAGGCCGACGGGAAACGCGCGCAGGGTGAGACCGTGTTCTACGCGCCGGAGCCGACCGATCTCGATCTGCTCCTTCCGGCCGACCTACCTGACGCGTTCGAAGCGCCGAGACGCGAGCATTCGAAGAAGCCGGAAGAGATGCGGCGGATCATCGAGTGCGTGAGCGCCGGTCCATACCTCGAACAGTTCGCTCGGCGTACCGCGCCTGGGTGGGACGTATGGGGCGCAGAAGCTCCGAAGGAACAGTGATAGATGTCCTGCGTTCGACGAACCATAGAGTCCGCTTACTCTCTATCTTCGAAAGGATCGCGTGACGAAGAACTTCGCAGTCGTGCAGGAGACGATCGTATCCGTCGGCATCAGCGAGTACTTCGAGGTGACGCCGAAGGGGCTGGTCGTGACCGGCAATCCGTCGTTCGACGCGTGCGAGGCACTATGGGAGACGCTACGGACGTTCGAGCGGTGCATTCAGATGTCGCTCGGCGACGCGGCGAAGTACTTCCGGAAGCGGTTCGGCGACCGGGCCGACCAGATCCTCAGCGCCGCGACCGGCTGGTCGGACGAGACTCAGCGCGGCTACGAGTGGGTGGCGGAGAAGGTGCCGGAGGCAGTCCGGCGGCTCGACGTCCTGACGTTCAGCCACCATCAGAAGGTCGCCGCGCTGCCGCCCCCGCAGCAGAAGAAGTGGCTCGACAAGGCCGCGGAGGGCGAGGACGGGAGGCCATGGTCCGTCGCGCGGCTGGATAAGGCGATCAAGGCCGGCGCCGACCAGGCGATCAGCGAGTGGGGCTTTTCGGCCTCGTTCGCCGACGTGCGGAAGCGGGACGACGCGATGAGCAGGCTCGAGGGGCAGGGCGCACGCTGCCGCGCGTGGGAGAAGCGCGGGCCGTGAGCCGGATCGCGCAGGAGATGCAGCGGCAGGCGGACGAGATGCGCCTGACGAGGAAGAGGTCGGCGGCGTCCTCTCGCGGGCAGGAGTATGACAGGGCAGGCGCCGCGGCGCGCGTGGCAGTGAAGCGGCAAGCAAGGAGGACAGATGTGCCATTCGGGGACGAGACAATAGGCAAGGGACCGGACACGGGCAGCCCGCCCGTGACGGACGTGACGGAGCAACTGCTGCCGGATCCACCGGCGGCACAGACGGTGGAAGCCGGAGGGGACGACGACATGGCGAAGAAGAAGGCAACAGGCAAAGTTAAGCGCGCGCGCAAAGTTACGAAGGCTGCGCCGAAGCCGAGAACGCCGCGCGCCCAAGGGGTCATGATGACGAAGGAGACGCCGCTCGATCCGTTGGCAGGCGTGCGCAAGAACCCGAAGAACAAGGTGCTGTTCATCAACAGGGATGCGGCGCTCGCACTAGTCCACCGACTGCTCAAGGACGCCGTCGGCGGCGGAAAGCTGACGGACGCGGAGCGGTTCGAGGCAGACAGGCTGCTCGCGCGCATCGACGCGCGGGCCTGAAAAGGATACGCCCATGGTGATAGACGACGCGCGGAAGCCGGCGCAGCCGGTGGATGGCCTGCTCGAGGACATGTTCGATCTAGAAACGGTCGAGCGGATGAAGGAGGCGCAGGCGTCGGACGCGTTCCAGCGCGTCGACTTGGATACGACCAATCCGGAGTATCGCTGTCCGCACTGCGGCTACGAGTGGCGCGGCAACCCACTGCCGCCGACCGGCGCGGAGATCAATGAGGACGGCGATGGCGAAGCGTAGGGCGTCGGATGACTGGCAGCTCGGCATGTCGTTCGACGCCGAGACCGGCGCCGAGACAGTCGTCCCGATCGACGTACCTGGTGTCGCCGAGCCGGACCCACTCGACGAGATCCTGGCTGCGCCGTCGGCCGCGCCGTTCGTCTTCGACGGTGTTCCGTTCGGGTCCGTCGGTGAGCTGCTCGCCGAGTGCGTGCCTGACGTGGACGCGGAGGTCGGCCTGGCGACCGACGCCGCGCCTCCTGAGGAGCCGGACGAGGATCTGTCACTGAACACGCGCGTCTGCATCGTCGATGCAGACGCGCAGGCGCCGACGGTCATGGCAGCCGGCATGGGCGACGCGAAGCTGACGCAGACCTACCTCGGTGATGAGCGGACCGGGTCGCATCGGTTCGACATCGCCGGTGCGCGCCGCCTCGTCGTGCCTCCTGATAAACCTGCGCCGACGGTGATGGCTGGTGGGATCGGATCGGTAAATACCTCGCAATACACCGACGGTGTATTGCGAGGGAGCGCTGCTGAGGACGGCGTAAAGCCTCAGTACCGCATCCCGCTGATGCGTGAGATCGCCGCCGTCCAGTCGAATGGGCTGCTCGCCGTGTCGACGTTTACCGGCTGCGGCGGCAGCGACCTCGGGCTAGAGATGGCCGGCTACGACGTCCTGTGGGGCAACGAGTTCATACCTGCCGCGCAGGACACGTTCCGCGCGAACCACCCGCGGTCGCTGCTGGATACGCGAGACATCCGGACCGTGACCGGCGCGGAGATCACGGCCGCGCTCGGCGGCAGGGAGATCGACCTGTTCGTCGGCTCACCTCCGTGCGCGTCGTTTAGTACGGCAGGTAAGGGCAGCAAGGGCTGGGGCCAGGTGCGGTCCTACAGTGACACGAAGCAGCGGACGGATGATCTGTTTGAGCAGTACATCAGACTCGTGGATGAACTGCGCCCACGCGCGTTCGTAGCTGAGAACGTCGCCGGGATGGTGAAGGGCGTCGCGGTCGGGTTCTTCAGGCGCTACCTGCGGAAAATGCGGACGCTGCCGTACAACGTCGAGGCCAGGCTCTTGGATGCGCAGTGGCTCGGTGTCCCGCAGCGGCGCGTGCGGCTGATCTTTATCGGCGTGCGGAAGGATGTCGGCCGACCGGCGTGGCCGCGGAAGCTGGCGCACCGTTACTCGATCCGTGAGGCGATCCCATGGATTACCTCCGCGACGGCGAAGGGGCACAGCGACAGCGACTGGCAGAAGCCGGAAGATCGGATGAACGCTGAGGCACCGTGTCCGACGGTGCCTACTGGTGACAGCATGGGCTCCTTCTACGGCCATAACGTTGAACGAGTTACGATCCAAGAGGACGACTACGGAGAAGGCGTCGGCCGCCTGCGCAGCATTGATGCGCCTGGTGGGATCGGCGCGAATCGCGCCGATCCCAGAGACTTACCGCGCGTCATCTACGATGAGGGCTATAAAGGAACGCCGCCGAGAGACGTAACAGATGCCCCGGCGCCGACCATAAAGGTCGGCGCCGGGAGTTTATGTTCAACGCATTTCATCGTTGACGGTGGCGGTCCCCCTGATGCCGATACGGTCCTCGGCGACAAGCGGCTGCAATCTATTTCGGACCGCCAGTGTGACGTTGTGATCGAGGGCTCACACGGCTATGACGGCCACGCGCCGAGGTCTGTTGATGAACCGTCGGAAACGATCACCAACCGGACGCTGAGTGTTATCACTCAGCGTCCGGTTGAGACGGTCATCACCGATCGGAGCGGTTCGCAATTCCACCGGATTGATTCAAGCATCGACGAGCCGGCCGTTACGATTAAGGCGACGGAGTCGATGCAGGCGCTGCTCGACGAGCAGCGCCTGCATGAACCGAGCTACGGTGTGGAACCGCAGAGCGCCTTAGGGAACGCGGTCGGACTGGAGTGGGATAAGTTGCAACCAGGTGAGCAGAGCGATAAGTACCTGAGCCTGATCCGGCCTCACCCAGATGACGTGTGTCCGACGGTCACGCAACTCGGCGGTACGTCAGCTGCATCCGTCACGCATCCGTTAGAGCGGCGAAAGTTCACCATCGCCGAGCTGCGCCGCATCTGTGGGTTCCCGGACGACTTCGTCTTGACCGGCACGTACTCGCAGCAGTGGGAGCGGCTCGGCCGCGCCGTGCCGCCACCGATGATGCGCGCGGTCGGCGAGGCGCTGGTCGCGGTGCTCAAGAAGGACGGCGCCTAATGTGCGGCGTCGTGGCGGCTTTCGATCTCGGCACGGTTGAGCGCGGCGTCGAGGCGACTCGCCATCGCGGGCCGGACGCGATGGGCATCGTCCAGCACGGAGGCGTCGCGCTCGGCCACGCGCGTCTCGCCGTCGTCGACCTGGACCCGCGCAGCGACCAGCCGTTCGTCGTCGGTCGCACGACGCTCAGCTACAACGGCGAGGTCTGGAACCACAAGGCCGTGCGCGCGGAGCTGCAGGCGCTCGGGCGCCGGTTCAGGACGGCCGGCGACACGGAAGTGGTCGCGACGGCGTTGGACGAGTGGGGCTGGGAAGGGCTCCTGCGGCTGGACGGGATGTTCGCTGCGGCGTGGACGCACGGTGATGGGCAGCTCTGGCTGGCGCGGGACCGGTTCGGCGAGATCCCGCTGCACTACACGGAGACGGCCGCGGCCAGCGAGCTGAAGGTCCTGCAGGCGGCCGGCCGGATGGGGCCGGCCAGCTACGTGCCACCAGGAGCGGTCGTGGTCCTCGGCAATGCTAGCGCAAGCCGGTCGTTCTCCTTTCACACCAACGGGCAGCCTGAGCCGTCAGCGCTGGGATTTGAGGCAGCTGCCTCCGCCGTCCGGTCGGCCGTCATCCGTGGGGTGGCAGACCGGACCATGGCCGACGTGCCGGTCTGCGCGCTGCTGTCCGGAGGGCTGGACTCGACCGTCGTGGCGTGGTCTGCGCTGCAGGCGATGCCGGCCTTGGTGACCTACGTGGCCGTGCAGGATCGTCGATCCAGCGACCTCAGGATGGCTAGGATGGCTGCTTCCGACCTCGGCGTGGACCTGCGCGAGGTCGACATCCCGGCGCCGACGCCGACAGACCTGGCGCGGACGGTCGCGGCCATCGAGCTGCCGCACAAGGCGCAGGTCGAGATCGGCTGGGCCTGCCTGGTCCTGGCAGCGCGGATCCGGTCGGACGGGTTCAAGGTCGTGTTCTCCGGCGAGGGCTCGGACGAGCTGTGGGGGTCGTACGGGTTCGCCTACCACGGCATCAAGGCCGAGGGCTGGCACGCGTACCGGCGCCGGCTGTTCCTTGACCAGCACCGGAAGAACTTCGCGCGCTGCAACAAGGCGTTCATGACGGCCGGCGTCGAGTGCCGGTTGCCGTTCCTGCACCCGCCGCTCGTCGACCTGGCGTGGAGCCTGCCGGAGACGTCCGTCCGACGCGACCGGCGACCGAAGGCCGTGCTTGAGGAAGCGTTCAAGGACGTGGTGCCGCGCGCGATCCTGCGTCGCGCGAAGGTGGCGTTCCAGGAAGGGCTCGGGATGCGCGAGGCGGCGGCGGCGGCCGTGGACGCGCCGGCGACGTTCTACCGCGAGACGTTCGAGAGGATGTATGGTGAGACCGTTGATCGTCGGCGAGGCGCCGGCGCGGACAGGGGATCCACGGAGGCCGATCACGGGCGCGTGCGGCCGGAAGCTGGCGACGCTCAGCGGGATCTCTTTTGACGCGTTCGTCAGGCGCTTCGCGCGCGCGAACGTCCTGCAGGCGTGGCCTGGGGCCGCAGGCAAGGGGTCGTCATTCCCGATCGCCGAGGCGATGGTAGGGTCGGATCGGATTCGGCGGCGGTTCACGCGAGGGCGCACGGTCGTCGTCCTCGGTCACAGGGCGGCGTCGGCGCTCGGCGTCTTCGGCGCGACGTACTTTCGGCCGGTCACGATCCGCGGCGCGACGGTCGTCGTCGTGCCGCATCCGTCTGGAGTCAACAGGTGGTACAACTCGCGCGCGAATGCCAGTCGGATGGGACGGTTCATGCGCGCGCTCGCGAAGGGAGAGCGATAGGATCGCGATGGTTGTCTACTGCGTGACTAATGCGTGGCGCATGAAAATTAGCGCGGCGCATCTCGGTAAGACTCGATCCGTCGAACACCGCAGGCGGATCAGTGAAGGAATGCGCGGGAAGAAGCGAGGTCCGTATGCCAGAAACGCGCGATAAAACAATGCCTGTCGGGAAATGGGAGTTCAACGATGACGTTACCAACGCATTTTCGGACATGCTGCAGCGGTCGATCCCGCAGTATGACGTCATGCGTGACGCCGTGCTGTCCGTCGGCAGGCAGTTCGCGCAGCAGCGGACGCACGTTCTCGACATCGGCTGCTCGCGCGGCGAGGCGCTGGCGCCGTTCGTCGAGGAGTTCTACCCGAAGCCGAAGTTCATCGACAAGTTCGTCGGCGTCGAGATCAGCGAGCCGATGCTCGCGGCGGCGCGCAAGCGGTTCGAGGGCCACGTCGCCAACGGCATCGTCGAGATCCTGCCGATGGACCTGCGCGTGGAATACCCGCAGGTCCGCGCGTCCGTGACGCTGTCCGTGTTCACGCTGCAGTTCATTCCGATCGAGCACCGGCAGCGCGTCGTGCAGGACGTCTACGACCACACGGTCCACGGCGGCGCGTTCATCCTCGTCGAGAAGGTCCTCGGCGAGACGGCGCGGCTGGACCGCGTCATGGTGGAGCGGTACTACCGGATGAAGGCGGACAACGGCTATTCGCAGGAGGCGATCGAGCGGAAGCGCCTGTCGCTCGAGGGCGTCCTCGTGCCGGTCACGGCGTCGTGGAATATGGAGCTGCTACGCCAGGCCGGGTTCAAGGAGATCGACACGTTCTGGGCCTGGATGAACTTCCGCGGCTTCGTCGGCGTGAAACGATGAACGTCATGGCGAACGTCAGGGCGTCAGATCCGGACACGAGCCACGCCGCCGCCGTACGTGGTCCGGAGGTGCGACGGAAGGACCTCGACACCGCGCTCGCGCACCTGCGCCAGGCCGGGCAGGCTGGATTGACGGACTTCGAGCTGGCCGCAAAGATGAACAGGCAGCAGACCAGCGCCGGAAAGCGGCGCGGCGAACTCCGCGACGCCGGTCTCGTGCGCGACAGCGGCCGTCGTCGTCGCGCGCCGAGCGGCAGTTCTGCCATCGTGTGGGAATCCGTCCCACAGCAAGGAGACTTATGGGTTCGCTGAACAAGGTGATCGCGATCGGCAACCTCGGGCGTGACTGCGAGATGCGCTACACGCCGGGCGGGCAGGCCGTCGGGACGTTCAGCATCGCGTGCACGGAGGCCTGGACGGACCGCGAGAGCGGCGAGAAGAAGGAGCGGACCGAATGGATCCGTTGCGTCCTCTGGGGCAAGCAGGCGGAGAGCCTGCAGGAGTACCTGAAGAAGGGGAAGCAGGTCGCGATCGAGGGGTCGATGCAGACGCGGTCCTGGGACGACAAGGACGGGAACAAGAAGTGGATGACGGAGGTCAAGGTCCACCGCGTGACGCTGCTCGGCGGCGGGCCGCGGAGCGACCGTGGCCGGGACGAACAGCCGGCGCGGAACGACGACGCCGGGGCGCAGCCGGAGTACGCGGCGGACCCGTCGGCGATGACGCCGGTCACAGACGACTACATCCCGTTCTAGAGGGACACGATGACCGAAAAGCAGCAGTTCGAGGCCATGCTCACGCGCGCAGGCGTGGTCTTCAGCACCGACGACGCAACAGGGGAGTTGACCGTCGTCGCCAAGGACGGAGAGCAGATCGCCTTAAAGAAACCTGGCGCGCCGCACAACCTCGGATACTCAGGGTTTATGGCAGTGTTCCGGTTTACGCCAGCCGGCCTGCTGGCGGACGTCGGGATCTGGGAATAGGAATGCGGATAGGAACGCGCAGCGTCCTTTTCGTGTGGTACCGAAATGTGCAGGACTACGTGCGCCGTTGGGTCGATGTGCACAAGGACGGCCGATAGATGGCGACGAACGCAGGCCGTGGCGCGTACTATAAGGGCCGCTCGAAGAAGCACTTGGAGCGCGCCGGCTATCAAGTCGCAGACATGGAACTCGTGCGGACTGTCTGGACTCCAAATGGCCCTGTGCCGACGAAGCGCGATCAGTGGGGCTCGGACCTTGTGGCAAAGAATAGTTCGGAGACTGTCTATGTTCAGGTTAAGAGCGTAGCTATGCGACGCAGGCCAGACGTTGCGGCTGCTATGCGGGCTTTCATCGCCGCTGGGCCGTGGCCACCACACACGCGTCGAGTAGTGCATGTGTGGCGTAAGTTCGATGCTGCCCCGGAGGTGATCGAGTGTCCGTGACCGTGCCGACTGTCGACCGGGTGCTCCCACACGATCTCGAGGCCGAGCGGTCGATCCTCGGCGCGATCCTCGTCGAGAACTCCGGCTGGGCGAAGGCCGCAGCCATCATCGCCGGTGCGTCCTTCTACCGCGACGCACACCGGCGGATCTGGGAGGCGATGCAGCGGCTCGCCGCCGCCGGGTCGGCGCTGGACTTCGGACTGCTCCGGAGCGAGCTGCACCGGACTGGCGAGGAGGACGAAGTCGGCGGGGCCGCCTATATCGCGTCGCTCGTAGATGGCGTGCCTCGCTCCGTGAACGTCGAGCACTACTGCCGCGTCGTCCGCGCCAAGGCGCTCCTCCGGGAGACGATCTACGCGGCGAACCAGATCCTGACGAACGCGTACGACGCGGAGACGGACCCAGCGATGATCGTCGAGGACGGCGTCACGCGGCTGCTCTCGCTCGCGCGTCCGGAGTCCGCTGGCCCAGTCCGGATCGGCACCGCGGCGCTCGACTACCTGCTCGAGCTGGAGACGCCGCCGGAGGCCGGCCTCTCTGTCGCGACCGGGTTCGCCGACCTCGACGAGATGCTCCTCGGCGGCTTCCAGCGGAAACGGCTCGTGATGATCGCCGGCCGTCCGGGAATGGGCAAGACCACGCTGGCGATGAACATCGCCGAGCACGCCGCAGAGTCCGGCGGGTCTGTCGTCGTGTTCTCGCTGGAGCAGGATAGGCGCGCGCTCGCCGAGATGGCAGTCGCGCGGCAGGCCGGAATCGACTCGCACAGGCTCCGGGCGCGCGCGATCGGGCAGAAGGACGGCGTGCGGCTCGCGGCCGCGGTGGAGCGGCTCGGGCGGATGCGGCTGCTCATCGTCGACGACGTCCTGACCCAGACGCAGATGCAGGCGTGGGCGCGGCGGCTCAGCGAGGAGCACGAGGCGCGCCTTTTCATCGTCGACTACCTGCAGCTGATGGGTGACCTGAAGGCGCGCGACCGGCGGGTCGAGGTCGACCAGCTCTCTCGCGAGTTCAAGCGCATGGCGAAGGACCTCGACGCGGTCGTCGTCGTGCTCTCGCAGCTGACGCGCGGGCCGGAGCAGCGCGCGGACAAGCGTCCGCAGATGTCCGACCTGAAGGAGTCCGGGGCGTTAGAGGCGGACGCGGACCACATCGTGCTGATCTACCGTGACGACGCCTACAACCGTGACCCGAATAACCCTGAGGCCGGGATCGCGGAGCTGATCTTGGCGAAGAACAAGGGCGGGCCGACGGGCGTGGCGAGGGTAGCGTACATACGGGAGCAGTCGCGGTTCGCGAGCCTCGCGATGTGGAGCGAATGAGATTGATTTCGAGTTGCGCGGTTCCGGCTTCGGCCGGCGCGGGTCAGGACGAGTCGTCAAATCAGATAGCTAACCTGTATCGGAGGGGTGACTCTCGGATCTGGATGTGGCAGTCGGGTACTGATGATGAGGATCTGAAGAGAGCCCGCGGGACCGGTGTGTTACCGTGTCCGGCCGCGCGCGTTTTACTAACGGCTCCGGAAAGGGGCTATACTTGCCGCCGATCCTGTACATGCTGACGCCAGCCGCGCTGGTCACGTCGCTCGCCGTCGTCGCAATCGTCCTGACGGCGTCATACGCCATCATCCGCGTCATCGTGCGCCTCCGCGCCGGCCGGCCGGACCGGCTCGCCGACAAGCTGATCGCGGCGAACGCCTTCCGGTACCGCGACGGCATGCGGACGCAGGACCGGCTAAAGACGGACACGGCCGGCGAGCGCGTCTGGCAGGCGGCTGTCCGGGCGCAGCGAAAGGCGCGTAAGAGCAAGCCGGCCGCGAAGGCGCCGGCGAAGCCGAGGCTCGTCGCGTGAGCACGGTCGCGACACGCCACCGTACCGACCACAGGCTCGACACAGTGCCGGAGCGGCCGCTAACGGATGGCGAGCTGCACCGGCTCGGCGTCCTCGTCAACCAGCGGCTCGACATCGGCTCGATCCTAGGCGCCGACGTCGACACGTCAACCCTCGTCCTTATCCGGCGGCTTATCGGGACTGAACGCGCGCGGCGGCTGCATGGCGGTACGTAAGAAAGATTCCATCGCGGCACCGTACGGCAACCGTATCGTCGGGACGGCGATGGTTCCTGCCGGGCAGCTCCTCGCGAACGAGCTGAACCCGTTCGTCCATCCGAAGCCGCAGCAGGACGTCCTCGACGGCATGCTCACGCGCGTCGGCTTCGTCCAGCACGTGCTCGTCAACCGCCGGTCAGACCAGTCATGGGGCCAGCAGCGCGGCGTCGAGGCGGTGATCGACGGGCACCTGCGCGTCGAACTCGCGCTCACGCGCGGCGAGGAAACGGACGTGCCGGTCGCGTACGTCGACTGCACCGCCGATGAAGAGCGCGCGCTCCTACTGTCGATCAATCCGATCGCGACAATGGTCGTGCCGGACGCAGCGAAGATCGCCGAGATGGCGCTCGAGCTGCCGGAGGACCTACGCGCGTTGACGGAGGTCCTCCGGCAGGAGCGGAAGGGCGCGCGCCGGACGGTCGTGTTCGAGACGACGGAGTGTAACCGCGTGGTCGTCGACTGCGAGTCGGCTGCGCAGCAGCAGGCCCTGCTCATCAGGCTCTCAGGCGAGGGCTACGCGTGCAGGGCGGAATGACTATGCAAGGGGTCTACGCGATCGTCAACGCCGTGAACGGCTGCCGGTACATCGGCAGCTCGAAGGACATCGCCGGCCGCTGGCAGGATCATTCGCGAGGACTGTCGCGCGAACAGCATCATTGCGCGCACCTGCAGCGGGCGTGGAACAAGTACGGCGCGGTGGCGTTCCGGTTCGAGATCGTGGAACTCGTACTGCTGCGCGAGCAGCTCCGTGAGAGGGAACAGCGGCACCTAGACTCGACGCCGAACAAGTACAACGTCAGCGTCAGCGCAGATCACGGGCCTGGCATGACAGGACGCCGGCACACGGCCGAGACGCGAGAGAGAATTAAAGAGGCGCGCGCGCGACAGGCGCGGCGCCATTGCAGCGAGGAGACGAAACAAAGGATGTCTCTGGCGCAAAAGGGCCGGCCGTCGCCGCACCGTGGGCGTCACCTATCTCAGGAAGTCAGAGATAAGATTCGGCGAACCAAAACAGGTAAGCGCGTACGACAGTCCTTGACTCTGAAGCAGTGGAACGCGTCGCCGCCCAATTGCGCGGCCGCAAGAGGCCAGACGTCAGCGAGCTGTTAAAGAAGCGATGGCGCGACCCTGTCCAGCGTGCCAGCGTCACCGCTAAGATTAAAGCCGCGCTAACAGGGCGCGTCTGTACCGCCGAGCACCGTGCTGCGATGAGCGTAGGACGGAAGCGCGCGCGCCGACAAAGGGAGATCGTAGATGCCTACCGGAACGATTAAACGTTTGATTAAAGATAGAGGTTTTGGATTCATTCGCCCTGCGGGCGGCGGCGAAGAACTCTTTTTCCACCGTTCTGCCGTGCGCGAGAACGGCTACGACGCGTTGACGGAGAACCAGCGCGTCTCGTACGACGAGGGCAGCGGCACGACGAAGGGGCCGCGCGCCGAGGACGTCCGCGCGATCTGAGCGTCCGATGCACATGCACGCGCGCGAGACGGTAAACACGCAGTGGATCGCTGAGCGGCTCGCCGACCTGCTGTCGTCCTGGTGGCTCGCCGGCGCGCCGGAAATGCGCGACGCGGTGCCGGTCGTGACGGTCTACGGCGGCCTCTGTGACCTCCCGCTGGCACAGGCGGCACCGCGCAAGGCGGGCCGTCGGATCGTCAGGCTCGCGTACGACTACGAGGAGCAGTTCGCCGCGCACGCGTACCTGCCTGAGGCCGAGTTCGAGAGGCAGGTCATCCGGCCGCTGGCGACGTCCGGCGAGGCGCTCCGGGCGCGCGTCCGGCAGGCGCGCCGGGAACATGAGGAGCGAATGGTCTACAAGCACGATACGAGTCGGCGATGCAGGTCGTAATCACCGGTGGTTCCGGGTTCCTCGGCAGGGCGCTCGTCTCGCGCCTCTGCCGATCGGGCGCCGACCGCATAGCCACGTTCTCACGCGATGAGCAGAAGAGAGCCGCGCTCCAACGCGAGTTCGCATGGCATCCAGGCTTCAGAGTTTATGCTGGCGATGTGCGCGACGCCGGCCGGCTGCCGGATCTCTTCTACGGTTGCGAAGCTGTGATCCACTGCGCCGCCAGAAAGATCGTCAGCGGGCACCCGGACGAGCCGGAGGAGATGCTGAAGACGAACGTCTGTGGCACGCTCAACGTCGTCAACGCCGCTCGCGCTGCCGGGTGCCGGAAGCTCGTGTTCGTGAGCAGCGACAAGGCTGTCCGGGCGGAGAACGTCTACGGGAAGTCGAAGGGGCTGGCAGAGGATCTCGTCGTCAACGCGAACGCGCGGACGATGCACGACGGCCTCCGCTGCGGCGTCGTGCGGTATGGAAACGTCATCGGATCGACCGGATCCGTCGCCGTCTTCTGGCGGCAGCAGGCGCAGCGCGGACTGCCGCTCCAGATCACGGATCCGCAGATGACAAGGTTCTGGATTACCGCGGCGCAGGCGGTCGACCTCGTCCTGGCGGCGCTCGCGAACCTGCGCGGTGGCGAGATCGTCGTCCCGCACCTGCCGGCCGCGCGTATCACGACGCTCGCCGAGGCGATCGCCGGGGACGGCGTGACGTTCCGGCCGGTCGATGACGTCCCGATGGAGCGCGCGGCGAACGCGGCGCGGCAGGGCGGTGAGAAGGTCCACGAAGAACTGCTGTCAGCGACCGAAGTGCGGCGTGCGGTGCGGCGCGATGACTATTACGTCATTCCACCCTTCCAACATTCTGAGATGTGGGATGCCAAGCCGTGGCTCGGCCAGCCGGTAGACCAGGCGCTCGCCTACCGGAGCGACGTCTGGCCGTGGCAGCTAACCGTGGCTGATATGCGCGAGCTGCTCGCGTCCTG
>JGI1358J11329_10001824_pt1 | contig 17191 bp, 17 predicted proteins | sample Subgroupgradi54m_FD_11329 | JGI IMG/M metagenome (IMG submission 11329)
CTTCTCTGCCTGTTTCGCCTTTGACCACTCCACCGGATTCCATCTTTGCTGCGCGTGATGCATCGCTCATGCGAACCTCCTTGTGAAAATCTACAACGGTTACCCGACACTAGTTACATGAGGACTTCGTTGAACCTGTTCCCTGCACCTGATGAAGAATGTTATCAGCGGCATTCACCTAATTAAGGAGGAAAAACCGGGAAAAGACAAGTATCGAGACAGCGCCTGATTCTCATCGCCAGACAATCGTCGAGTGCGCGCCGATGAACCGCTGAAAAGTGGCGCTCTCTCTACGATAACTAACGAACAAGGGCATGTGCGATACATGCGACAGGTGTCTGTTTTTTGCCAATAGTGGCCTGTTGCGATCCGGAATCGAATTCATTGCTCGTGGGAAGAACGCCTACTCCTTGAGCACACACTTGCGATATATGTCTCCCAGCGCATAGTTCGGATCGTATTTTTTTTTGAGCCTGTCGTACGCTGGCTTGTTGTATACCCGCCAGAACTGATCTGGCGTGAAGTAAGAATCCGAGTAGAGCGACTTCATTCCACCGAGCGTCATCGCCTGTTCCTCGATCTGGCGGTTGTAGTAACCCGGCGGGAGTTTTTTTCTGCTACGCATCACATCCCAGAAACCGAAATTGATATAAAGTTTTTCCGTATCCATTCGATAGAGTTCGAATTTCACGTCCTTTTTGTAAGCTTGCGTCGGGCATATCCATACCGGTAGGAAACGGATGACATCGTGATAAAACGCGAGGAACCGCGGCGCGTTCTCAACGGGAATCTCGACATCCTGGATCACCGGCTCGGCGTGAATGCCGGCGAGTTTATTGAAAGTGTGCGTGAACTTCATGCGGCTGTTCCAGCGCATGATGCGGGTGTAGGTCAACGAATTCAATCGTGAACGGCCATAGAGCCGGCGGATGAGCGGATGCTGGGCAAGCAGATTCTTGGAACACCAGAACCAGTCCGTGTCCCAGCGCCAGAGGTAATCTTCGGTAATCAGATAGTCCTCTGAGCGTTCGCGCAGCGAACGATAGTAGATCTTCTTATAGGTGTAATCGCTGGCGTAAGGAGCGTTATTGACAAATCGTCCAAGCGTCAGCACCAACTCATTCCGGCCAAACACCACGCCATCGACAAAATCGGCATCCTGACAATCACACTGCCGTGCCAACTCGGTGAAATAAGCATCCGGATCCGTGAAGATAATATGGGTGAGCCTTACGTATTTTTTTACCGGCACAACTTTCAGTCTGAGCTTCAGGGCATAACCGAGCGTGCCGTAGGAGTTGGGGAGCCCGTAAAACAGGTCACGGTGTTCGTTGTCGGGCGAGCAAAGCACCGTGCGGCCGTCGGCTTGCAGTATCTCCATTTCCTGCACCGTCTCATGAACCAATCCATAACGAAACGAAGAGGATTCGATGCCGCACCCGACGGTCGCGCCGCCGATGGTGATGGACTTGAGTTGGGGAACCACGGCCGGCATAACTTCGTGCCTGAGACACTCGGCCACCAGCTTGGCGTAAGACGTCATCCCCTCCACTTCAGCATAACCGCCCACGGGGTCCACGCGCAGCACATTGTTGAAGTCCCGCACGTCGAGCCGCTGTGCCTGAATTTTCTTGCGGTCGCGGAACAAATTGGAGGTGCTTTTGCCCAGACGGATAGGGTCTCCACCGCTGGCATGCAAAAATTCTGTCAGGCGCCGTTTCTTTTCTTCGTAAGTAACACTGGCCATTCCTGTGCCACTCTGCATAAGACCCTGTAAAGTGTACCAGCATCCATGACCGAACCAGGCTTGCACGGCGGTTGGCCAGTGACGGTAAATCCGATAATTCGGTATCGTCCGATTTGAGCAACAGAACCTGGTAGCGCAAGTTCCTGACTTGGCAATAGTGCTGCCGCTGATCTGCTCGGCCCCAGCCCATGTCTGCCATTCCGCCTATTGCTGCGATAAATAAGCCGTCCCGGTCTATACTTGAATCAAGCGGTATCCTCAGGATTGTTGCCATGACAGGGAAATTAACATGAGTGCCTACAGCATTTATCAGAAGCCCTGCCCAGCCTGCGGCACAGTGGTGTCAACAGGCGCTAAACGCTGTGACTGCGGCTATTCCTTTGGCTACTCTGACGAAACAGCCCCGCTGCCCGAGGAGCTGGCGCTTCAGGAAGAGGAGCTGTTCGAGGCATATCTGGCGGCGCGCGTGGGCCAGACCGTGGCAAAGGTTGAATCCGTTCGCACGGAACTCGTGGCCGATCCCGCCAACCTTCGCAAGGCCGATCATCTGCTTAAAGTTGTGCAGGAGGCGCTTATCCTGCGTGACGAGCGTGACGCCCAGGCCGCCAAAACGGCTCAGGCCCGGAAAACGGCACAGACGGCAAGAGAGGGAATCACTCCTGCAGCGCCCGACGTTCCGGTTCAATCCGACCGACCCACCGAAGCCTTCCGGACCCAGCAGGCGACCAAAGCGGAGAAAATCGTCGAGGCATTCACTAACACTGAAATCAAGAATTGTCCGCACTGTAATACCGTCCTGCCTGTTACCTCCGCGCAGTGTTTCTGCGGTTATAATTTTTCGCGTCATGATGTCATGCTGCCCAGGGCCGTGGACAGTTCTCTGGGCGCGGGAAATCCTCGCTCCAAATAAATTCCGTTCCAGCGCTAAGCGCTATACAGAAAGTTCACCAGGGCGGTGTACGCCTTGTCATCGTAGTTGTGGAACCGCAGTGCCACGCCGTTCCTGTCCGTGCGTACCACCTCCGCGGGCAGGCGGTACAAACCATATTTGCCATGCTCCTTGAGCGCGAGAACCGCTTCTACCGGGGTTCCCGGCAGCAACTCGTCTTTTCTCATCTCCACCTTGGCACCGCCGAGACTGAGGTCGCACACTTTCCAGCGTTTTGAGTAGGCTAAATCATGATTGATAACTATATTGAGTGAAATCTTTTTACGGATGCTGGTCCGTTGCTCGGCTTTCATCTCGCGCCCCCCATTTTAATCATGAGCCCGTACATCTAATAATGTTATCGCTGAAATGGCAAGAGGTGCTCAACAGGGCGGAACCGATCCAAAGAGCCGATAAAACACCGTTGGCTGGTTTTTTTTTCGGAATCGGATATGCTTTTAGATCAGACATACCCTGACCCGTACAAAACCCGGGAGGATATTTTTCTATGTCGGCATTGGTCGTTACCTCACCTCTCCTGCCAGCGGAACCGCTGCGCAAACGCGCGCCGGCGTTTGATGAGCATGGAAAGGTATTGAGCGATTTCATGGTGCTCTTCCCCGGGCTGGTCAGGAAACCACAACATCATATCCAGTCCACGATCGAACATATCCAGAAGGTGTTTGAGGTGCACGGCCAGGCGGTGGTGTTCGCCGAGCTCAATCTGAAGCTCAGCCTGCTATGGGTCAGCGTGAAACCGATCCCGGGTATTCGCTTCCAGATCACCGAAGCGCTACGTGCGGTTATCCCTGAGGCGCGCATCGTCTCGCATATTTGAGCCTGTCCAGCCTGCGGTCATCCGATTTCCGCATCGAATCTGGCCGGACAGACTCTTATCGTTTCGACCCCAACACTCCCAGATGATCGACGGCGCGTCGGCCGGTATTCTCCCGCCGGTTGTGCTTGTTAGGTTCCCAGCGTATGTCCTTGCGGCGCTCAGCGACCAAACGACGCGAAAATTTACGGCGTTCCGGACCTTTGTATACCGGCTTGCCGGTATTGCCTTCGTTTGCCATGGTGCCCTCTCTCGGCGCGGGTTTTGGCATGCTGACCGGCCGGCTGGTTAAGATATAAATGACTTAGCAGAAAACATGCCAAGGTTAAATACCCGAGGAAAATCGCGCCCATAATACCCATACAACCTGAAGCAGAAAGACCAGAATACCGACTCCCGCAAGATAAACTGCCCCCTTTATACCGATACACGTCACGACACCCGCTGCCAGAAAAACCAGCGAGCGTACACCGCTGCCCCAGACAAGCCGTCGTGCTGTGATTTCATAGGCGGCGGTTTTACGCGCTGGCCAGAGCCACACCGGCAGAAGATAGCTGACGGCCCCGGTCACCAGCGGAAATAGAAATACAAAAAAGAATACCTGCATGAAGTCGCCTGACGGCCATGCACCCGCCGCGTGAAAACCGGCGGTAATCAAAACAGCAATTAAACCAAAAACAGCCAAACCCAATGAGGTGCTGGAACGATGCCAACCCCAGACGGATTTTCGCCAGCGCATAACAAGAGACGATGCGAAACGCATAACGGGTATCAGCCATAACACAAGACCCGGCCAGACAAGCCACGTCAACCAGGCGGAGCCAGATGCAACGAGCAGTGTACCGGTCACGGCAAAATACAGATCGACACGCAAACGACCGCGCGCATCGGGGTCGCTGTAACCGGCGACCGTGGGAACCAACACACGCAACGTGCCGAAGGCGGTCATCCCGACAAAACCGAGGAGATTGATATGCAAGTGGAATCGCCTGAGAGCCATCCAGTATTCAGGCTGAAACATGGCAACAAGAATCGCCATCAATCCCAGCAGCAGACAAGCCAGGGCCCAGCGATACCAATCCAGGCCAGGATGTGGGCGACCGAGCATGGTGCGGGCGCGGTACCACATCCATCCGAGCAAGGCGCCGGCCGCAGCCAGGGCGAGGACAGCCGAGATGGGAAGCAGATCGCGACGCCAGAGAAGTCCTGTAGACGCGAGAGTTCCGGCGATCAGCGCCAGCGGCGGCGCCATCAACACCAGCCACCCCGCGGTGCGGCTGTGAGTCAGGACCGGCGTGAAATAAATCATGGCGCCCATGATAAGCGGCATGATGCCGATCGCCATGATGAGATGAATAAGTGATGGTTCGCCTTGCGGGAGATAATGCCGCAAGGCCATGGCGGCAAAGAAGGCGCTGACCGCCACGGTCGCCAGACCTGTCATTACGCGGGCGGGCGGATTCGATGAACCGTCGATGCCGTTAGGCTTCATATCGGTAATACGGCTGTTCAGCCTATCGCGCCGTTTCCGGCTTCCAGTTTTAGATGTGGATCGGCGGTTTGTATTCGCAGCTGAAATAACTGGCACCGACCATGAGCGCCAGCCACAATCCGCAGGTAATGGCGATCGCGAGCATCCAATTGACTCGCTTCATGCAAAGAAAGGTCTCTACTCGTCCGTCACGCAGCCTTCGGAGGCGTTTTTCACGCTCTTGATATACTTGTACAGCGTGCCGCGCGTGGCCTTGTAAGGGGGGACCTTCCACGCCGCCTTGCGCTTCGTCATCTCGGCGTCGCTCACGGCGACACTCAGTTCATTCCTCGCGGCATCCATGGTGATCACGTCGCCATCGCGGAGCAACGCGATCGGTCCGCCCTCCTGCGCTTCCGGCACCACGTGGCCGATGATGAAGCCGTGCGAGCCGCCGGAGAAACGGCCGTCGGTGATCAGCGCGACGTCTTTTCCCAAACCCGCCCCCATGATCGCGGAAGTCGGTGTCAGCATTTCGGGCATGCCCGGACCGCCTTTCGGGCCTTCGTAACGGATGATGACAACGTCGCCCTTCTTGATCTCGCCGCGCTCAAGGCCCTTCAACATGTCCTCCTCGCAATCGTAAACACGCGCCGGCCCCGAGAAGCGCAGGCCTTCCTTGCCGGTGATCTTGGCCACCGAGCCGCCGGGCGCAAGATTGCCCTTCAGGATCTGGATGTGGCCGGTCGGCTTGATCGGCCTTTCGAGCGGCATGAACACGTCCTGTCCGGCCTTGAGGCCCGGGAGCGCGGCGAGATTCTCGGCGATCGTCTTGCCGGTCACGGTAAGGCAATCGCCGTCAATGAAATCCTTCTCGAGCAGATATTTCATCACTGCCGGAGTACCGCCGGCATTGTGCAGGTCTTCCATCACGTATTTGCCGGAAGGCTTGAGATCGGCCAGGAATGGCACACGGTTGCTCACCGCCTGGAAATCCTCAATGGTCAGCGGCACGCCCACGGCGCGCGCCATGGCAATGAGATGCAGCACGGCGTTGGTCGAGCCGCCGAGCGCCATCACGATCACTATGGCATTTTCGAAGGCCCGGCGCGTCATGATGTCGCGCGGTTTGATGTCCTTTTCCAGCAGAGCGCGGATGGCCTTGCCGGCATTCAGGCACTCTTCGAGCTTACCCGGCTCAACCGCGGGCGTTGATGAACTGTACGGCAGCGACATGCCAAGCGCCTCGATGGCGCTCGCCATGGTATTGGCGGTGTACATTCCGCCGCAGGCACCCGCACCGGGGCAAGCATGCGCGACGATGTCTTCGCGCATGGCTTCGTCGATCTTGCCCGCGATGGACGCCCCATAGCTCTGGAACGCCGAAATAATGTCGAGTGTTTCGCCCTTCTTGCTGTGGCCGGGTTTGATGGTACCGCCGTAGACCATTATCGACGGACGGTTCAGCCGCCCCATCGCGATGAGGCAGCCGGGCATGTTCTTGTCGCACCCCGGCAACGCGATCAACGCGTCGTACCACTGCGCCGCCACCACGGTCTCGATCGAATCGGCGATGATGTCGCGTGACTGCAGGGAATACGACATGCCCTCCGTGCCCATGGAAATGCCGTCGGACACGCCAATGGTGTTGAAGCGCAGGCCCACCAGTCCGGCCGCCTGCACGCCTTCCTTAACCTTCAAGGCCAGGTCGTTGAGATGCATGTTGCAGGTATTGCCCTCCCACCAGTTGGAAACAATACCGACCTCGGCCTTGTTCATGTCCTCGCGGGTCAGACCGGCGCCGTAGAGCATCGCCTGGGACGCCCCCTGGGATTTGGGTTGCGTGATGCGGGAACTGTAACGGTTCAGCTTCGTGGCCATGGATGACTCCAGAATAAATTCAAGACTCTCTATGCAATTAATCCCGTCCTTGCCGCGTCGCAATCGGCGCTGTGGCAAGAAGCGCGATTTTACCGTAGAGACCGGGAAATCACCGAGGGAAAAATCGGACAACAGCAAAATTCTGCACCCGCGAAACGGGTGCAGACGGTGGCACGGCGGGAAACTTTAGATCAGGCGCCTAGCGCCCGGGCTGCCCGGTTCACATCCTTTTGCTTTACCCAAAGAATGGCGCCGAAGCGCCCGCCACCGGCACAGACCGCGTCCACGGCGGTAACGTTGATTTTGGCCACAGCCAGTTTCGACGTGATCCCGGCGATAGCGCCGCGCTGGTCCGTGCCGCTGATGAGAAACGCGATCTTCCGGCCTCGCAGTCGCAATTTCATGCCGCGCGCAACCGCCAGAAACGTGGTGGCGTTGGCGGGAATGAAATCCATCTGGGAGCGCCGTCCACTGGGAAAGCCGGTGAATGCCAGCAGATTGATCCCGGCCTTTGCCAGTCCCGCCAGAATCCGACCTGCCTCGCCCACCCGGTTGGGGACTTGCATTGCGAAATAACTGACCTTCTGTGCTCTGGCCATATTCATCCTCCTGATGTCATGTCCGATGGCTGATGCCGGTATGATCATATCGCAGCACGAGTGCTGCCAACAGCATCATGCGCAGCGGAACACAACCGGCGCGCATGGCTTAACAATGAGCGCTGGCGGGGCTTTGGCTGCCGAACACGGGCCCACGACGGCAATCCAGCCCGGGCACCATGCGTTTCCCGGTCAAGGAACGAATGGGTTATGATGACATCACGTATATGGCCTCCTGCGCCTGGTATAGATTGTTGCGCCCGCTGCTGTTCCGGCTCCCCGCCGAAACCAGCCATCGACTGATATTCACGCTGCTCGGTTTTTTTTACCGCCTGCCCGGGGCGGGCGTCCTCGTACGAACTTTGTTCGCCCACCGCCTTCCAGCGCTACCGGTCAGCGTGATGGGGTTGCACTTCTCCAACCCCGTGGGGCTGGCCGCGGGCCTGGACAAAAACGCTGAACACATCAGGCCGCTTTCCGATTTCGGCTTCGGGTTTCTCGAGGTCGGCACAGTCACGCCGCGGCCGCAACCCGGCAATCCGGGTCCGCGGATGTTTCGCCTCACGCGCCACGCGGCCATCATCAACCGCATGGGCTTCAACAACGTCGGCGTATACCGAATGATCACCAACCTCGTACCGCAGGGCAAGCCCTGTCCGATTGGCATCAATATTGGCAAGAACCGCGACACGCCCGTGGAGCGGGCCGTCGAGGATTACCTCTCGGCGCTGCAAGCGGTGTATGGGCATGCCGATTACGTCGCCGTGAATATCTCGTCGCCGAATACCGCGGGCCTGCGCGAGCTTCAGAACGAGGAAAGTCTCGACGCCCTGCTGCGCGCGCTCAAGGCCGAGCAGGCAGCGCTCGCTGAAAAACACGGACGCTACGTGCCGATCGCTCTCAAGATCGCACCCGATCTGGACGACACGCAGATCGCCGCGATTGCCCGCCGCGTGCTGAAGCATCAATTCGACGCAGTGATCGCCACCAACACCACCGTTACCCGGCCCGGCCTCACGCAGGAACCCCTGGCCGCCCAGACCGGCGGCCTGAGCGGGCGGCCGCTCAAGCCGCTTTCCACCGAGATCATCCGCAAGTTGTACACGCCATTGCAGGGGAAGGTGCCAATCATGGGCGTGGGCGGCATCGAAAACGCCGACGATGCCTGGGAGAAACTGGTGGCTGGCGCCGACCTGATCCAGATTTACACGGGGTTCATCTATGAAGGGCCCTGCATCGTGCAAGCGATCGTGCGCGGCCTCGCGGAACGCGTGCAGACATCAGGCTGTCGTAACTTAACCGAGGCTGTTGCGCAGGCCAGACTGCGGAATGTGAATTAACAAACTAAGCAGCCGGGTGCCGTGTCTGCATTATTCGGAGCAAATCCCGGGTTAGCTTTTACCCTATCCGGACGAGGTTCGCTTGATAATCGTTTCGACCCGGTTTCTGCCATTCTCCTTGGCCCTGTAAAGAGCGTCGTCCGCCTTTTTCAGAAGCAAGTTTGAATCGTCATGGGGTTCATAAACAGCAACCCCGAAGCTGGCGGTCACGGTCCCAACCTTCTCGAATACTCGACCGGCAATCACGGTTCTCAGTTTTTCCGCCATCGCCAGGGCACTATGGATATCGGATTGGGTGGTCAAAATTATGAACTCCTCACCACCCCATCTCGCCACCATATCGACCGCCCTGATGTTCGCCCTCACCAATCCGGTGATCCCTTTTAATACCTCGTCACCGATGTCATGTCCGTAGGTGTCATTTACCTGTTTGAAATGATCAATGTCGTACATGACGAGCGTCAGCGGTGCGCCGTAGCGTTTGGCCCGGGTGATCTCGCTTTCGAGGACCTGCATGAACATCCGGCGGTTGGCGATGCCGGTCAGGCTGTCGGTGGTGGCGAGCGTGTGAATCTCCCGCTCCGCCTGCTTGCGCTCGGTGATGTCGAGAAACGTCACCACCACTCCGGTGATGGTCTGATCACTGCGGATCGGCGCGCTGGTGTACTCCACCGGGAAACTTGTGCCGTCCTTGCGCCAGAACACCTCGTTGTCGTTCCGGCGGATCTGGCCGTCTTTCAACGTCTGAGAGATGGCGCTGTCACCCTCCGCATAGGCTGTTCCATCCGCTTTCGAATGCTGCCAGATATCGTGGGCATGACGCCCGATCAGTTCTTCAACTTCGTAGCCCAGCATCCTGGCGGCCACCGGGTTGACCAGGGTGTGATTTCCGTCGGTGTCCAGGGTGAGGATGCCCTCACCCGTGGACCGCACGACCAGTTCGAGCTGGCGGCGCAGCAGTTCGATGGTTTCCTGCGCCTTTTTCCGCTCGGTGATGTCGATGGCGTAGATACGGACCAGGTCGCTCTCCGGCACGAAGGACAGATGCGCCTCGTATACCACCTTGTCCACCCGCACCTCCCGGACCACTTCCCGCTCGGCGACGCGCGGCGACGCTCCGAACAGTTGCACCACCCCCGCCGCCAGCATCGGGTGCCTGGCTCCCGCCGACAACAGATCCGGAAATACCCGCTCCGCCGCCGGATTCATGTAGGTCACCTTACCATCGTGTCCCACCTCGATCACTGGGTTGGGATTCAGCCGCGGATGCGAGGCGAGCCGCACGATCTCCTCCTGCGCACGCTGGTGCTCAATCCCGCGCCGGACGTGCAACAGCAGATCGTCCATTTGATACGGCTTGACCAGGTACGAAAACGCGCCCTTGTTCGTGGCCTCGATCGCCGTGCCGAGCGACGCGTTGCCGGTCAGGATGATCGTTTCCGTCAGCGCCGACGTGGCTTTCATCCGCTCCATCACCTCGATCCCGGATATGTCTGGCAGCATCAAATCGATCAGCGCCAGATTCACGAATGCTCGCTGCACCTCCGCGAGACCCTCGGCGCCGTTCATCGCCGCCGTCACCTCGTATCCCTTTATCTTCAGAATGTCGCACAACGTCTTGCGGGCGTGCGGGTCATCGTCAATCACCAGAATCCTGGCCTTGACCTGCGCGGTGCGCGGTCCTTTCGGTTTGTCGGTTTCGGCGTCCATATCGCTGCGATTGGCGGCGTTCATTCGCCGCCAAGCACGGCCGCGCGTTTGTCCTGACTGACCTTCTCGATGAAACCCAGCAGCTGGTCGGTCTCGAACGGCTTGTACAGACAGGTAAACGCGCCGATTTGTAACCCTTTCTCGATCGAGTCTCCCATCTCGTTGCGGTATCCCGTAACCAGCACCACGGGCTTGGTCGGGTACTTGCCGCGGATCTGTTTGAGGACGTCCACGCCGTTGGCCTTGCCGAGCTTGAGATCCAGGAGAACGACCAGTTTGTACGCCTGCTCCAGGTGGCCGAGGACTTTCTCGGGATTGCTCTCGGTTTCCACGCGGTAACCCCGCATCGTCAGCACGTCCGACAAGGTCTTGCAGAAATTTGGGTCGTCGTCCACGACCAGGATGCTTTCCTCCTTGGACAACAAGGACAAAAACGAGAGCAAGTTCTGAAGATTGACCGGCTTCGACACAACGGCATAGGCATCGTGTTGCTTGGCCTCCGTGACGACCTGCTCGCTGGCGTAGGCGCTGACGAGCACGACCGGGAGCTTGGGCCGTATCGCCTTCATCTGCTTCAAGGCCTCGACGCCGCTGATCCCGGGCATCTTGATGTCCATGATCACGCAGTCCGGCGGATCGGTTTGCACTTTCCGGACCCCTTCCTCGCCCGAGTGAACCGCCACGGCGTCGTAGCCTTTGATCCGCAGGATGTCACACGTCGTCCTGGCCATGCGTTGATCATCATCCACCACGAGAATTTTCATCGGTATCTCCAGTATAGGACTTCCATGTCATCGTTTAGGCATAACCGACCCGCGAATCCTTACGTCGCTTCTTTCGCCGGTCCGGCGACTGGCAGGATCACCGTAAACATCGTCCCCTTGCCCGGCTCGCTTTCCACCTCGATCCTTCCCCCGTTGGCCTCCGTCAGATTCTTCACCACGACCAGGCCCAACCCGATCCCGCGCGCCTTGGTGGTGTAGAGCGGTTGAAACAGCTTAGCCATCTGCTCCGGGGGGATGCCACTGCCCGTATCCCGGATACTCACCTGCACCATCCCCGATGGGTTATCCTCTAGTGCACGGATCGTCAGACGGCCGTCTCCGCCTATGGCGTCTATGCCGTTAGCAATGAGGTTGCGAAACACCCGCTGAATCTGCTGCGGATCCACCTCGATCGGCGGCAAGTGGGCGGAGACGTCGACGATGACCTCGATCCGTTCTGGAATGGCACAATGCTTGAGGGTCTGGCGCAGGAGCTCTTGCGAGTCTACCGTTTGCCACTGCGGCGGTTTAGTGCGTATTGAATCCAGCAGCTCCGCGACGATACGGTCGGCGCTGGCGATCTCCTCGCCGATAATGCCCAAGTATTCCCGGGTCGTGGCGTCGGCGTCGGTAAGCACCGTCTTTAAATAATAGACGGCGTTGTTCATAACGCCCAGGGGGTTGCGCAGCTCGTGGCCGACGCTGCCGACGACCTGACCCAACAGGGCGAGCTTCTCCTTGCGCACCAGATCTTCCTGCGCTGCCAGCAACTGTTGGGTTCTTTCCTGAACTTTCGCCTCTAGTTCTTCGTTTAGGCGGCGGATCGCCTCTTCGCTCTCGCGCAGGGCCTGCTCCGCCGCCGTGCGCACCGCCACCTCGCGCCGCAGTTCGCGATTTGCCTCGGTAAGCTCGGTATTGCGCTGCATGACAACCCGGTGCAAGTCGAGGGTCAGCAATGCTTGTGAGATAAGCGGGACAAAGCGCCCTACCTGTTTGATATGCGCGGGTCCGAAATATCGCGGGCTGGAGTGCGTGACCACGAAGATCATGGCCTGGTGTTCGACGTTCAATCCAATATGCAACGCAGACTTGATGTTCTCGCGCGCGCTGCGTGGTTGTTCGGCCCATTCCGGCGCCTCTCCCACATCGAACAAAGCCACCGGCCGGCCGGCCAAGGCCCGATTGAATATCGATGCGGAATGCCACAGCGTGTGCCGCATCCGCTCCGACGTTGAGGCGATAGGCGCCATCTGTCCATCGCTTTGAGCTTGCAGGATAAACGCCTCCTCAAACTCGATGACCGAATGAAGCATGTTGACGAGGACGCGAAAAAGCATTTCCATGTCGCGCGCCCCGGTGATACCACGCAGACCCTTGATAAGGATATCCGACTCGACGCGCAAGTCACGCTCGCGAAGCCGTGAGTGCTCCAGATCAAGGAGTGTTTCGAGCAGTTGTTCGGGGGTTCTACTCATCCGGCGCATCTCTGCCTATCGTTTGCCGAACATTAATACCGAGATCATCAAGTTGCCATGACGATTCTCGCCACCCAGAAAACAACCTTGCTCCCCGAACGTGAACGTTCCCAATAACGGCGTGCCCGGCAGGGCGTCGCGCAGACTTTCAGCAACCTCGTTGATGCGGTCCTTGACCGTCAACATACAACCGGCGCAATAAACGATTAATGCTCCCTCAACATCCGCGGGACTCACCGAATACATATCAAACATAGCCGTAACCACCCGGCTGGCGCGCGAGATCAGACTGTCAGCGGTGCCGCGCATCAGTACCAACTCGTCGCCACGTGCGGCTTGGGTGAAAAGGGTTAACGCGCCGTCTGCCGTTACGGCATTGGGATGGGACAATACATAATAGGGTGCGCTGCCGACGTAACCGGCGATACGCCCCAGAGGATGCAAGGACGTGGTGGATAGAATGTTGCCTCCGTCGACCAGCGCGTCGGAAATAAGCCCTCCCAGCCATTCGTTATAAACAGCCGCCGCCGGGCGACCGTCGATCTCCATCAGCGTCCGCCCCGCGGACTTGGTGACGATTCCTTTGACGTCCGTGGGCTCATAACCGCTGTGAAAGGAAAACATGACGTCGGTCGAGGGGAACATGGCGGTTACAACGACGGCGTTGCTGTAGATCTCGCCATTGGCAAATTGTTTCCACTCACCCTGCACCGTGTTATCGGCTGCGCTTCCGCCGGCGATGGGCACATGGTCGCCCACCACGGTGGCAATCGCTGATATCAATTCCTCTTCACAGCCGGGGGCCGACGTCATCCAGACCATGGCGGGGGTTTCGCCGCGCCGATCGGCCCGGTCGAGGGCCGCATTGATTGCTTGCCTGGCGGCCGCACCTGGCGTGTCAGCGATAACCGCCGCGCCGACGCCATAACTCCCCTCGGGGTCTACTATGCCAAACAGCGCCAGCCCTCCGCCGTTTTGCGTGTGGGCCCCGGCCTGGGTCATGACCCCCAGACAAGAGGTGCCTCCGTGCAAGGCAACCTGCGGGGCGCGTGCATGCAAGGCCGTCAGCATTTCGTCGACGTTATCGGCCACGGGACTATGCACGATGAGCAGACTCGGAGTGGCACCGAGTTGCACCACCAGCTTGTCATAGGCTTGTATAACAGCATCCGGATGCAAATCCGGCGTCCATGTTGTAGCGATTTTCACGGCACCTCCTTGTTTGTCCAGGATAACCCGGCGGTTCCGGACGGGCTGTTCGCGATCATCTATTCACTAGCGGTTATCCCAGTTCCTGGATGGGCTCCGTCGTCCTAGCCGGCGGCAATTTTCATGAAATCCCCTTCACCCGATCCCACGAATGTCGTACAGAGGGTTGCCCACCAGCAAGATCACGGTAAACACCGCGCCCCGGCCCGGCTCGCTCTGCGCTTCGATCACACCGCCGTTGGCCTGAGTGAGATTCTTCACCACGACCAGGCCCAAACCGATCCCGCGTGCCTTGGTGGTGTAGAGCGGTTGAAACAACCTGGCCATCTGCTCCGGGGCAATGCCGCTACCGGTATCTCGCACGCTCACCTGTACCTTCCCGCCGGCCTTGTCCTCGGCGGCGCGAATCGTCAGGCGGCCGTTGCCATCCATGGCGTCAATGCCGTTCATGATGAGATTACGGAACACACGCTGCATCTGCTGCGGATCCACCTCGACCGGCGGCAATGTCGCGGGGATATCGACCTCGACCGCCACGCTTTCGGGAATCGTGCAGTGCCGCAGGGCTTGGCGGACGATGAGATCCACCTGTGACATCTCCGGCTGCGGCGGTTTGGTACGCACCGAATCAAGCAATTCCGCGACTATGCGCTCGGCGCTCTCGACTTCATATCCGATAATGTCGAGGTATTCCAGGATCGTGGGATCGGCCTCGGTCAACACGTTCTTCAAATAATAGACGGCGTTATTCATCACACCCAGGGGATTGCGCAGCTCGTGGCCAACGCTGCCCGCCACTTGCCCGAGGACGGAGAGCTTCTCCTTGCGCACCAGCTCTTCCTGGGCTGCCAGCAACTGTTTGGTCCGCTCCTCGACCTTGGTCTCCAGTTCATCGTTGAGACGGCGGATGGCCTCGTCGCTTTCGCGCAGGGCCCGCTCCGCCGCCGTCCGTACCGTTACTTCGCGTTGCAGTTCGCGGTTGGCCGCCTGCAACTGCGCCGGGCTCGGCAGCGCCAGCGCCTTCGGAATCAGCGGCCAGATGATGATCGCGGTCGCCACCGACACCAGCGCGGTTACCGCCTTGATGCCGCCGTCCAGCCAATAGGCGGGCACCCAGATGGTCCACACGCCCATAACGTGGGTCATGCCGCAGGCCAGGATGAACACCCCGAACATCACGAACAGGGGCTTGAAAGCCAGGTCACGGCGCTTGGACACGAAGTAGATCAGGGCCACCGGCAAGGAAAAGTACGCGGCGGCGATCAAGGCGTCGGACAGGACATTCAGCCACAGCACACCCGGTTGCCACAGATAGCAGTGGCCGTGCGGCATAAATGCACCGTCACCCGTCAGGAAACTGAGCAGATCCTTCATAGAGCACACTCCTTATGCATCAGCGCGGGAACATGCGCCACTTGTCGCTCATCCATGGAACGGGCGTGGACGCGGTGTTAAGGACAGGAATCGTGTATACAACTCTACAACTCTACAACTCTACAACTCTACAACTCTACAACTCGGCGACAGGCCCGAGCGGATCAACTGGTGAACGGCCACACAGCTACCGGTAATACCGGTATGACCCGTGCCAGAAATCTGACACTGCAGCAATTAGAGTATAGGCACCCGCTGCCGGAAGCTTGGCACAGCGGGGCGATCCGATTCTTTCCAAGTCCAGAAATGCAGGTGGCGCAACACATTCCAGGTACAACACACTATCCCACATCCGTTGAATACCCGGCGCGGAAGCGCGTCGGCGACATCGAAAGCGCTAATGATGCTTGGGGGGGAACTCCTGGCCGGCGCCGACCTGATCCAGATTTACACGGGGTTCATCTATGAAGGGCCCTGTATCGTGCAAGCGATCGAGTGCGGCCTCGCCGAACGACTGCATGCATCGGGCGGCAACAATCTGACCGAAGCCGGGCACACGCCAGAAAACAACGCGTCAATTAAACCGCGACGAGCAGCCAATCCCAACAGCGGATTTCATACGGAACAGCTGGTCAGCCTGAATTACCAATGAAAAACGTCTGGCGTCAACCACACGCAGTCGAAAAGATTGTACTGACATCGGAAAACACACCAGGACTAACGATGGACGACGACGCGATTCCGTCCTTCGCTCTTCGCACGGTAAAGCGCCTCATCTGCCTGATTTATCAGGGCACGACTATCGCGCGTATCCTGGTCAAAATAAGCCACGCCAATGCTTACCGTCACTTTCAGGGCTAACGTCTTCGATGCCTCCTGAGGCAGAAGTTCGGTCGATTCGATTTTCCCGCGTAATCGTTCGGCAAGCTTTGCGGCCGTCGCAACCGATGTGTTTGGCGCAATAACCATTATCTCTTCGCCACCATAACGCGCCACGATATCCGTGGCCCGGACAGTATCTACCGTCAGCTTCCCCAGTCGGCGCAGCACAATATCGCCCTCAGGATGCCCGTAGGTGTCATTGATGTTTTTGAAGCGGTCGATGTCAATCATCAAAATGGAAAGCGACAGATTGTAGCGCCGCGCCCGCGTGACTTCGTCAGCCAAACGACGATCCATATAACGACGGTTGTAAACGTCCATCAGAGGATCGGTAATGTTTTCCTGTTCGAGGAGAACCATACGGCGCACATCAACGGCGGTTTGCAGCGACAGGAAACTGACCAGCAGCACAAACCACCCGCCGAGAAAAAATACGCCGGGGACCACAAGGTCCTCGGACATCCCACGGCTGTTCCAGTAAACAACGATGTAACCCAGGTAACCGATGATGAAAGAAACAATCAGCGTTCGCAAAATAAACCAGCGCTGACGCAGGGGTCCATCCGGCAACTGAGCGATCAACTGCCGGATAGGACTAAGAGCAATAATGATAAGGCCAGCGCCCGCAATGACCAGCCCAATGGCGAATAGATGTATCACTTGGCGTATCCGTCGTTAATTACAGCTGAAGCGCCTTGTCAGGCGCAGTTGACGGCCAGGATGTTTGTAATCGCCGTCAATCACTTGTTCCGGCGTTGTCCGCCTCGAAATGGAACCGATGAAGCAGACGATGGACCATGGGGGCGAGAACCAGACCGGCACCAACCAAGAAAACAAGCCCCGAGAATAGCGCATACAGACCTGCGAATAATTTTCCAGCCTCCGTGTGCAGTTCATTCACTGGCCCCATGCCACCCAGGATCATCGAGGCATTGAGGAATGAATCGATCCAGGAAAAATTCTCCAGCTCACGATA
>JGI1358J11329_10001828_pt1 | contig 17186 bp, 16 predicted proteins | sample Subgroupgradi54m_FD_11329 | JGI IMG/M metagenome (IMG submission 11329)
TCAAATGAATACAATACTTACAATAACGCTGCAAACCAGTTGAATGCGAACAGTACATCTTTATAAATTACTATCAATAGTATAATTATGAAAAAAACTTTTTTAAAATCCATAGCCCTTATATTTTTATGCCTTATTATGATCTTCTCAACAGTTGGTGGTGTTGCCTTTGCCACAGACACTCCTGCGGGAACAGGAGATGGTGGCGCAGTGGGTACACTGGCATGGCAAAAACAAGTTCTTGTGGCTATTGCTGATGTAGCGATTAAAAAACTTGATGTGGCTGAAAATGCAGTTCAAGTAAATCCAGTCTTGAGCACAACGACGAAACAAGCCATTATTGCGGCACTGCAAGGGATTGAGGATCGGCTTATCACATACAAAACAGAAATTGCCCAAGCGACAACTCTGGCAGAAGTTCAAGCGTTAAACGAACAGGTCGGGCAGTATATTCAGACACAGAAAAATGCCATTATAAATGCGTTTAAGACAGGGCTTGCAGAAATCGGAGCCGCCGCTATTGCTAAAGCGCAGCAGTTTGAAGCTACGCTTAGAACGACACTAGCCTTGTTAAAAGTTGTTTGTCCACAACAGATGACGACGATTTCCAATATTGAAACGCAACTCACTACACTTGCTGCAGACATCGCGGCATTGAGTGTCGCTATTCAAGCACAAAATGGCACAGTGATCAATCAAAAAATGAACGAAATCAATACACTAATTCAACACTTGAGCGCAAACATAAAAACGGTTCAGACCTCGTGCAATATTCCTGTTTAATGACTCACAAAATTTGCGGAGGCGGTGAGATTTGAACTCACGAGACCCTTGCGAGCCTGCCACCTTTCCAAGGTGGTGGAATAAACCACTATCCGACGCCTCCCGTCATCTCCTTAATTTACATTATTTTTGCAAAAAAGAAAGGCTTTTGATATAATTTAGATATTATTAATTTGATTTTATCCCAGTAGTAGAGCAAAGCTCACTACGGGACAAGAAAATATATGGATGTAACAATAAATTATTGGGCAGTGTTGGTGGCAGCAGTAGTTAGCATGGTGATCGGTTATGTTTGGTATGGTCCTTTGTTTGGAAAAATGTTTATGCATGAGATGGGTATGGATAGCATGAGTGAGGAAAAAAAGGCCGAAATGAAAAAAGGCATGACCAAGAACTACGTCTCCCAATTTATAGCCAGCCTGGTGATGTTTTATGTTTTGGCTTGGCTGATGGGCGCTACCAGCCAAATGAGCGTAATAGGAGGACTGACTGCGGCCTTCTGGGTCTGGATTGGTTTTGTTGTGCCGCTTAAATTAGGTGATGCAATTTGGGGCGGCAAGATGTCTTTGTTTTGGATCGGTATTGGCAATATGCTGGTAACTCTTTTGGTTGCTGGCGCTATTATCGGCGCTTGGTAAAAAATAATGGATATACGGAAAATAGATCTTGAACTAATAAATTTTTTTAGGCGGGTTTCAATACCAGTTGCGCGTTTCGGTTTATTTGTGGTTTTTTTCTGGTTTGGCGCGCTGAAGGTTATCGGCTTATCTCCGGCAAATGGGTTAGTACAAAGTCTTTTCGAACAAACGACTCCCTTTATGTCTTTTTCCACCTTCCTGATTCTTTTTGGCTTGTTTGAATGTCTGATCGGAATTCTTTTTCTCATTCGAGGCCTAGAACGCATTGTAATGCCGCTTTTGTTTTTACATATGATTACCACTTTTTTGCCTTTATTTATTTTGCCGGAAATCACCTGGAGCGGGTTTTTGGTGCCGACACTCGAAGGACAATACATCATAAAAAATCTCGTTATTATCGCGGCGGCTATCGGCGTTGCCGCCCACTTAAACCCACTTTCTGAATCAGAATAAACAAGTCCAAACGATTATTTAAAAGTGCTAGAATGTATTTATGGCAAAGGTGGATACATTCAAGGATGACTACAAAAAGTTAAATAAAGCTCAAAAAGAAGCCGTAGAAGCCCTAGACGGCCCTGTAATGGTGGTGGCGGGTCCAGGGACCGGAAAAACTCAAATTTTATCACTTCGAATCGCAAATATTTTAGAAAAAACCGATATAAAAGCAGACGGAATCCTTTGTCTTGCTTTTACTAATGCAGCCGTGGAGGCAATGGAGGAGCGCCTAAAGAAATATATCGGAGAGGCAGAGGAAAAAGTAAATATTTTTACTTTCCATAGTTTTGGCATGAAGGTCATAGAGGAACATTTCGAGGCCTTAGGTCTGAAAGAGCGACCAAGACTCTTGGAAGATACTGATACAGCGATATTTTTTGATCAAATTTTAAATAACTACAGATGGAAATACTTGCGTCCTCGCTCTGACACAACGAGATATTTTCAAGATTTAAAGTCACTTATCTCACTTCTCAAACGAGAAAGAATTTCTAAAGAGGATTTTGAACTGGAGGTTAAGAAAGAAATAAAATATCTCAAAAATAACGAAGAAAGTATTTCTACCAGGGGAGAAAGTAAGGGTCAATTGAAAAAAGAAGCTTTGAAAGGGATAGAAGGGCTAGCGCGCAATGTCGAAATAGTAAAATTCTTAGAAATTTATGAAAAGGAGAAGCAAGAAAGAAATGTTTTTGATTATGATGATGTGCTGGAAAATCTAGTAAAGCTGGTGGAGATATCGGAGAGTGTGGCGTCAGAGATTCGAGAGAAGTATTTATATGTGTTGGTAGATGAACATCAGGATTCGTCCCGAGTGCAAAATGAGTTTTTAGTAAAAGTTTGGGGAGAGGTTGAAAGACCGGATCTTTTTGTGGTGGGAGATGATCGGCAATTAATTTATGGGTTTAGCGGTGCTTCAATTGAATATTTCCAAGGGTTTAAAAAAACTTTTCCTGAAGCAAAATTAATTACTCTAGTGGATAATTACCGTTCTACCCAAATAATACTTGATATTTCCCACGCGCTTCTTCAAAGTGTGATGTCGCAAGAAAAGTTAGTTAGTCAGAGTAAACCCGCCCGACCGAACGGTCGTTCGGGCTGGGAACACCACCAGATTCGCATCGTTGAAGCTAATACTGAAGAAGAAGAAATTATCGCCGCAGGGTTAGATATATCCGCCAAAGGCGGACCCGCCTCGGGCGGGAAAGATAGAATAAACTTTAATGACTGCGCTATTCTAATGCCCAAGAACAAGCAAGTTCGCAAAGCACTTGAGATATTGCATGGGATGGGGCTTCCGGTGGCGTCCCAAGATGCACTCAATCTTTTCGACCAGCAGGAAACAAGGATGTTTTTGCGAGTATTGAAGATAGTGAACAATGGCGATTTGCCGTCTCTGGCACTTTCTTTTTTTGACAAGATTTCAGGAATTGCGCCACTCGAAGCGCATAAATTTTTTGCAGAAAAAAATATGAGAAACTTTTCCTTTTCTGCATTCGAAGAAGCTCATCCATCCCTATTTACGAGTAATAATGTGGAAAACTGGATAAAAAAACTTTTAAAGTGGAAAAAATTTACCGAAAATAACAAACCAGAATTGATTATTAAAACAATTGGTGAGGAATTATTTACTTCGCAGGCTCTCCATAAGCTTGTGACAGGGGAGGAAATAGTAAATACGATACTGGGGTTGTTAGCGAAAGAATTGGAGAAAAAGCCTGATTTAAATTTATCTCAATTTATCTCCTATCTGGAAAAGCTTGAACTCTACGGCGAGTCGATACCGCTTCTCACTTTAGCAAAAGAAGGGATAAAAGTACTAACGATGCATTCTTCCAAAGGACTCGAATTTGATTATGTCTGGATAGCTCATATGGATGAGAAGTCACTCTCGGGTGGCAAGAAGATGAATTTTACTCTACCCGAGAGTATTGCTATAAAAATAGAAGAGCGCGATAAAGATGCAATAAAAAGAAAACTTTATGTAGCCATCACTCGCGCAAAGAGATTTTGCACTCTTTCTTATGCTACAGAGTCTAAGAATGGCCACAATCAAGAGCTCTCTCTAGTGATCGCGCAATTACCACCAGAAGTTTTCAAAAAGGAGAAGGCAAAAGTCGGAAACAAAAAGGGAAAAGAAACTAAAGATCTTTCAGAGTTAAAAAAATTAGTTTCAAAAAAATATTCTGACAGATATGTTTCAGTCTCTCTTTTAAATAATTTTTTTGAATGTTCTTGGAAATGGTATTTTAGAAATCTACTTCAGCTGCCTGAGCCTGTCTCTCCAAGCCTAGAATTCGGGAGCATAATTCATGTCGCGATTGATAAGATATTAAAACTGGGCCGAGTGCCTTCTCGAACAGAGTTAAAAGAATTAATGCTCGAAGATGAGGCGATGGAAGTCATTGATTTATGGGTTGCTAACCGACTACCTCGAATAAAACCAAATTTCAAAAACGAACAAAGTGTATCAATCAAAGATAAGAATTTTCCTCATCTAAATATGTATGGCAAGATTGATCTCATAGAGAACCTAAATGCCAAAGAAGTACGGGTGACTGATTTTAAGACTGGCAGTGTTCGCAAAAAAAGTGATATAGAAAAAATCGATGAAGAGGGGAGAATGGGCGGGAATTTGAGACAGCTTGCGATGTATTCATATCTTTTAAAAGAAAGTCCTAAATGGGGTGTTGATGTGCGAGAGAGTCGGCTGGAATTCCTCGAAGCAAAAAATGAAAAAGAATCTATTTACGACAGAATCATTACTCCGAAAGAAATTGAACTTTTAATAAAAGACATTACTGATTATAATGAACTGATAAAGAATGGGCAGTGGGTGCACCGACCTTGTAATTACAATTCCTATGGTAAGAATACTCCATGTGAATATTGCAAAATGGCAGAAATTTATATAAATTAAAATGATGCAGTATCAAATCGTCCTTTTCTACAAATATGTCCATATAGATGACCCCGAGCATGTTCGCGAGGGACAAGAGGAAATTTGTTCACGATTAGGCCTGAAAGGCCGGTGTATTATCGCGAGCGAGGGGATAAATGCCACTTTTGAGGGGACGGAAGAAAATATGAAAGAATATGTCAGAGAGTTGGAAAAAGATCCACTGTTTTCAAATATTCATTTCAAGTATAGCGTCGGTACCGGCAATGCTTTTCCGAAACTTTCTATCAAAGTGCGAAATGAAATAGTGTCACTTCATCTTGGGACTTGCGACATCGACCCGAACCAGGTGACTGGCACTCATTTAAAACCCGAAGAACTACATCAATGGATAAAAGATAAAAAAGAATTTTATATTGTCGATATGCGGAACGCATACGAGCACAAGGTTGGATATTTCGAAGGCTCAATATTGCCACCGATTGAAAACTTTCGCGATCTTCCGAAAGTAGTGGAGCAAATAGCACACTTAAAAGATAAAATTGTTCTCACTGTTTGCACCGGAGGTGTACGTTGTGAAAAAGCTTCGGGATTTTTGATTACGCAAGGGTTCGTAAATGTGTATCAGCTCGATGGGGGAATAGTGAGTTATATGGAGAAATATCCGAACGAGGATTTCCAAGGCAAGCTATATGTCTTTGATGGTCGAGTAACTATGGGCCCCGCCGCTCTGGCCGGGGCAAGTTTCTATACTGATGATGAAAAACATAAAGTAGTAGGCAAGTGTGATGTGTGTGGAGAACAATCAGAGAATTATGTGAACTGCGCCAATCCGGTATGTCACAGGCACTTCATCTCTTGCGAGAAATGTTTAGAAAAAAATGGCGGGGAAATATTCTGTCCGTCTGGTTGTGTAATAAATCGTCATGGAAGACCTGTCCGCCAACCCGCCCAAAGCGATTTCCATGGCGGGGGCGGAAAAATTAGCCCAGTCGAAGCTAATTTGTTATAGTTAGTTATTATAAGTTTAATTTTTAATTATATGTCTAAAGTAGAAGAATTAAGAAGAAAAATTAATGAAGGTAACATAAAATTACAAACACATCAACGTGACGTGGATTATTGGTTAAAGGAGTTGCGTCATCTTAACGAAGAGTTAACACAGGAAATGAAATGGCAGCAAGAAGAAGCCGAACATGCTTCCGAAAGAAAGGCTGCTTAGAAAGTTACTAAATGACTAAAGAAAATAAAAAGGGCACTATACATCCACTTAGTCTTTTGGCAGACCAAGCCTATAAGACTTTTTCTGACCTTGGCTTTGAGATTGCCACCGGGCCAGAGCTCGAGAGCGACTGGTATAACTTTTATGTTCTGAACTTCCCCAAAGATCACCCAGCATTAGATATGCAAGACACTTTTTGGATTAAAAATAATAAAGAAAAAGTTTTACGAACGCACACCACGACAGTCACTGCCCGAGCGATAGAACAAGCGGGCAAAGATGGCAGGCTACCAGCTGCCTTCATTTCTATCGGCAAAGTTTTCCGCAATGAAGCTACAGACATAACGCACGAAATGCAGTTTTTCCAGATAGATGGGGCGATGGTGGGCGAAAATATAACGCTCGCTGATTTAAAAGGTGTGTTAACCAATTTTTATAAAAAGATGCTGGGTGAGGATGTGGAAGTGGAATTCCGCCCGAGCTTTTTTCCTTTTACCGAACCCTCGCTTGAAGTATTTGCCAAGTTTAAAGGCAAGTGGCTAGAGATGATGGGTTCTGGGATGCTTCATCCAAATGTCTTACATAATTGCGGACTAGATCCGACAAAAGTTCAAGGTTTTGCTTTCGGTGGCGGGCTCGACCGTATCGCGATGATTAAATGGGACATTCCCGATGTTCGTCTTTTTTATCAGGGAGATTTAAGGCTTAATCAGTTCGAAAATGAAAATTAGTTATAACTGGCTCAGGTGGTATATACCCGAAGTTTCGAAGGCGGACAAGCTCACTGATGTTATTACCTATCATATTGCTGAAGTGGAAACTGTTGAACACCGAGTGTTGAACACTGAGGAGGACTGGATTTTTGACATAAAAATCCTACCGAACCGCGCGCATGACTTGCTTTCGCATCAAGGTATGGCGCGCGAGCTTGCGTCGCTATTGAATATAAAATTTATTGACCCGACACCGAAATATAAAATTCCAAAGTCGTACCCAACCAAATTAGTCAAAAGAATTGAAACCCCGAAATGCCGAAGATATATGGGTAGAATTGTCAGGAATATAAAAATCGGTCCGTCGCCGAAGTGGGTAGTGCAACACTTAGAATCAATAGGACAGCGTAGCATCAATAACATCGTAGATGCCACCAACATCGTGATGTTTGATTGTGGCCAGCCGGCTCACGTTTTTGATTTGAGCAAAGTAAAAGATTTGAAACTCCAGGTTCGCGATGCAAAACATGGTGAAAAGATGACGCTTCTCGGCGGGGGAGAGAAAGTATTAAAGAAAGGCATGATGGTAATTGCCGATGACTATGACCATGTGCTCGATATTGCCGGCGTAAAAGGGGGGAGGCACGCTGAATTGACTGAAGATACCAAAGATATCATTCTCGAGTGCGCGAACTTTGACCCTGTATCAATAAGAAAAACAGCTCAAGCATTGAATATCGTAACTGATGCAAAAAAACGTTTTGAAAACGATTTGTCTCCCGAACTAGCTTCCTATGGGATGCAAGAATTATCCGCTTTAATTTATGAGATGTGTCCTGAGGCGGAGTTTGAAGATGTGGTGGATGTTTACCCAAAAAAGCAAGAAGAAAGAAAACTTTCTTTTTCTACTGAAAAAATATCAAAGATTTTAGGTTTAAAAGTTTCTGTGAGTGAGGTAAAAGATATTTTAAAAAGATATCATTTAGAGTTTACGGAAGATAAGGGAATTTTTGAAATCAAAGTTCCAGCCATGCGGCAAGATCTCGCAATAGAAGAAGACATGGCGGAAGAGATCGGCCGAATTTTAGGCTATGATAAAGTGAAATCGACAATTCCTAAGATTGATTTTAAACCGAAAGTAAATGAAACACATGTAAAAATTTCTTCGGCTAGAAGTAAGTTGCTCGACAAAGGTTATTCAGAAGTAATGACTTATACATTTTCCGACAGTGGAGAAGTAGAAGTGGAGATGAGCGCAAGTGATAAAAAGTTTTTACGCACAAATCTAACGGACGGGTTGAAGGACAGCTTAAAATTAAATCAAATCAATTCTCCGCTTTTAGGAATGAAAGAAGTTAAAATTTTTGAAATTGGCACAATTTTCACCAACAAGGGAGAAGAAATGCGGGTCGCTTACAATGAAGGAAGTAAAATAATAGAAAAAACAATATAACAAACTGAAATGAATACTAATTTTAAAATGTGGTCCCTGTTTCCTTTTATCGCTCGCGATGTAGCAGTCTGGGTGCCGGAGGGAGTAACGAGCGAAGAAGTAGAAAAAATTATTAAAAACAATGCTGGAGAGATGGCAATTCGAGGTCCAGAACTCTTTGATGAGTTCAAAAAAGGAAACCAGACATCTTACGCTTTTCGTCTGGTTTTTCAGTCATTTGACCGCACTCTTACCGACGCTGAAATAAACGAAATTATGATGAAAATAAGCAATAAAATCAAGGACCAAAAGACTAATGGCATTGGTTGGCAAGTGAGGTAGTTTCTGCTATAATACCCCTATATGGCAGATGATAAAACAAAGGGAAAAACCAGCGGAAATGGACACCATTATGATGCTTCGGATATCTCTGTCTTAGAGGGTTTAGAGCCTGTTCGGAGGCGTCCCGGAATGTATATTGGAACCACAGGCCCGGAAGGCCTGCATCATTTAGTATGGGAGATTTTTGACAACTCGCGCGATGAAGCAATGGGAGAATATTGTAATGATATCGAGGTAGTGCTTCTTCCGGACAATCGTATTCGTATAGCGGACAACGGTCGAGGCGTGCCTATAGATATACACAAGAAAACAAAAGTCTCTGCGCTCGAGACAGTGATGACCACGCTTCACGCTGGAGGAAAATTCGGAGGCGAAAATAGTGGCTATAAAGTTTCAGGTGGTTTGCATGGGGTCGGCGCATCTGTCGTCAACGCACTTTCTATTTATTGTAAAGCGGAAGTTCACAGAGACGGCGGCAAGTATATGCAAGAATATTCTCAAGGTAAGAAAAAATCGGCAGTAAAAAAAGTTGCATCGTCAAAATTGCATGGCACTATAATTACCTTCGAGCCGGACCAAGAAATTTTCAAAGATATAAAGTTTGACTGGCATACGGTCGTCAATCACATCCGCCAGCAGGCATATCTAGTCAAAGGTCTCCGGATTTTAATAATTGATGCACGAGAGTGGGATAATAAAAAAGGGCTCGACGACAGCGATGTTTTTTATTTTAGAGATTTAGGACTCGAGCTTCCTTCTATATCTTTTTATTTTGAAGGCGGACTAGTATCTCTTATAAAATATTACAATAAATTTCAAAAACCTATTCAGGACACCATTTTCTATGTTGATAAAGAATTAGACGGCGTCGGAGTGGAGATTGCACTTCAGTATGTGGATGACATCGTGGACCGCATCGTTCCTTTTGCCAACAACATCCATACCCCCGAAGGTGGCACACATGTGACAGGTTTTAAAACTGCACTGACTAGGACACTCAATACTTACTGCAAGAAAAATGAAATGATGAAAGAATCCGAGGGTGGATTTACCGGAGAAGATGTTTTGGAAGGTCTCACTTGCGCTATCTCCGTAAAGCTTCGTGAGATTCAGTTTGAAGGCCAAACAAAGGCAAAATTGGGAAGTATGGAAGCCCAAGGGGCGGTGGCTACTGTCTTTGGAGAAGCATTTAACAACTTTTTAGAAGAAAACCCGGATCAAGCAAAGTCTATAATTAACAAGTCTATTTTGGCGCTCAAGGCTCGCAAAGCCGCCAAAGCCGCCAAAGATTCGATACTTCGAAAGGGAGCACTCGAAGGCATGACGCTTCCAGGAAAGCTTGCAGATTGCCAGAGTAAAGATGCATCTGAGTCAGAGCTTTTCTTGGTGGAGGGAGACTCCGCAGGAGGCAGTGCTAAGCAAGGACGTGACCGTCGGACACAGGCGATACTTCCACTTCGTGGAAAAATTTTAAATGTGGAGCGTGCACGTATAGACAAGATGTTGGCATCGAAGGAAGTGAAGTCACTCGTTATCGCCATGGGTACATCTATCGGAGACACTTTTGACTTGGAAAAAATAAGATACCATAAAATAATTATTGCGACAGATGCAGATGTGGACGGTTCACACATTCGCACACTTCTCCTGACTTTATTTTACCGATACTTCCGGCAAGTCATCGATGCGGGATATATCTATATCGCTCAACCACCACTTTATAAAATAAAAAAAGGTAAAGAGATTTCTTATGCTTATACCGATGACGAGAAATTAAAAATTATTGGCAAAGATGCAGATGTGAGCGAGATACAAGAAGTGGAAACAGATGTTGTAGAAGTAGAAAGGGGAGAAGTTGAAGAAGAAAATACAGAGGAGGAGAAAAAGAAAACAAATAAAATTCACATCCAGCGCTTCAAAGGTCTCGGTGAAATGAATCCAGAAGAACTCTGGGAGACGACCATGGACCCAAAAAATCGTGTGCTCAAAAAAGTGAACATCGATGACGCGGAAGAAGCAAATAAAATCTTCGACATCCTGATGGGCTCCGAAGTCCCACCTCGCAAATCCTTCATTCAATCCAATGCCAAGCTAGCGGAGATTGATATATAGATTGATTTTTTAAATGAAACCAAAACTTTTTATAGTTACTGGAAGTACGTTTAAGTTTGGCGACTTAGCTTTTAAGCTAAGTGGATTTTTTGACTGCGAACAAAAGATATGGGACGAGCCGGAAATACAAGGAGATCCGGAGGAAATATTAAAGCATAAGTTAAAAAGAGCTTATGAAATTTACAAGCATCCTGTTTTAGTAGATGATGTCTCTGTGAACATCGGAGAATTAAATGGTTTCCCTGGGCCCTATATGAAGGACTTTTGGAAATGTTTTACTCCTTACGAGATGGGCGTAAAGTTTGCCGGTTCACGAGTGAGTGCGACTTGTTATTTAGGACTTTGCCGGGGAGGTGGAGACGACATTGTCATAGCAGAGGGAACCCACAGTGGTAAGATCATCGCACCCACGCACAACGATCATCAAGGTAGGGATTTTGAGTTATTTGTACAACTCGACGGTACGGATAAAGTTATGCTTGAACTCTCTGACGAAGAAAGAAATGAATTCTCTCACCGCGGACTTGCAATGAGAAACCTTCTAGAGATACTTAAAAAAGAAAATAAATAGGTTACTTATTATACTACAATATATCGTAGCAGAAGGAAAATGAAAAATCTTTTTAGAATAGTTTAGAATGGCTAAAATTCCTTAAATATTCTCTTCCAGCGTCCACGGCCGGCGATCGGAGGCATTATTCCACCTCCACTTAGCAAAAATTCTATTAAATCAATAAATCCTAGATTCTTTCTACTAGCAATTTTTATTATTGAATCGTATTTACCGATTTCAACCAAAAGTGACATTTTCGCTACAGTTGAAGGACTTACGTGTAGTATATCCACTATCCTGTGCTGAGGGATTTCTTTACTAAGTAATAAAATAATCATTAGTCGTTTCGTCAACATAGTTTTTTCAGTATCGGTGAAAAGTTCCTGCATCATTGAACTAAAACTGTGTTTCTTGTGAGCATCTTCAAAAGTGGAAAGTAGTTTACGAAAAAGTCTGTCAAAAGTTTTCTTTTTTAGTTTTTTCTTTGAAATATGTGGCATGTTCTTTATATTATACTACAATATATCGTAGTATAACAAATCTGTTTTTTGTTGGTAAAAATGAAATTAAGACTTATTTTTTATTTCTTCCAGAAGTTTTTTCAATAGCTCTTCTTTTGACATCTGACCGAGTTGGCCGTGGTCGCGGGATTCGAGGGTGACTTTACCTGCTTCGATTTCTTTGTCGCCGATTACAATCCAGTAAGGAATCTTGTTATTTTTTGCTTCCCGGACTTTTGTACCTAGATTTTCATCTTCATCTGCTAATTCCGCGCGGATATTATTTTCCTTCAACATATCAAAGACTTTCTGTGCATATTCATTGTGGTTTTCGCGTACAGGTATGACTTTCACCTGCACCGGAGCGAGCCAGAGAGGGAAGGCGCCGGAATATTTCTCTATCAGAAATGCCACTATTCGCTCAATGGCGCCAATGGAAGAACGATGGACCACAAAAGCAAGATGTTCTTTGCCGTCCTCTCCGATATAGTTTAGGTTAAATCTTCCCGGCATACAGAAATCGTATTGAACAGTGAAAGCGGTATCTTCTTTGCCGTTTGCGTTTTTCATTTGGACATCGATCTTCGGTCCATAAAAGGCTGCCTCATCTTTGGCTTCTTCAAACTTAGACCCTCGCTTTTTCATTAATTTACGCAAAAGATCTTCCCCTTTCTGCCAAGCGTCGTCATTTTTATAATACTTTTCTATATTTTTTCTATCACCCAAAGACAGGCGATATCTGTAATCAACATCAAGTTTTAAATTAAATATCGAAGTGATGTATTCGATAAGGTCAAGCGCTTTGCCAATTTCTTCCACTGCTTGTTCTTCGTTCACACAGATGATATGTGCATCCGCTAGACAAAAAGCTCGCACTCGTTGCAGGCCCATTAATTCGCCGGATTGTTCGTAGCGATACAACTGCGCCAGCTCGGCGATGCGCATCGGAAGTTCTCGGTAACTATGAGGTTTGGAAAGATAAAGCTCAAAATGATGCGGACAGGTCATCGGACGGAGCATAAATTCTTCGTCGTCGATAGTGATAGGCGCATACATTGAGTCTTTATAATGTGGATAGTGGCCGGATTTCTTATAAAGATCAAGTTTAGCAATATCCGGTGTACGGACATGGAGGTATCCTCGGCGGATTTCTTCGTCAATTATAAAGCGTTCAAGCTCCCGACGAATGGTTGCACCCTTAGGGAGCCAGAGGGGCAGACCTTTACCCACGACGTCACTAAAGGTAAACAATTCAAGCTCTCTTCCAATCTTTTTGTGATCCCGGCTGTCATCTTTCTTGTCGTCTTTTTTCATAGTCTGTATAATATAACATTTTTAATTTATTTTGCTAGTCTATTTTGCTTTTCGCTCCTGATGTGTTAGAATAGTTAAATTATGGTAGTCCGAATGAGGCATACAAAATCGCATACGAAAAACAGGCGTTCGCACCATGCGCTCGCGAGTACTAGTTTTACTAAGTGCGAAAATTGCAAGGCTTTTAAGAGACGCCATACTGTTTGTTCATCTTGCGGGTTTTATCGAGGGAAAAAAGTTTTGGACTTAGTAAAAAAGACAGAAAAGAAGCAGAAGAAGGCGAAAGCAAAAGCGGCGCAAGCAGGTAAATAGCGATTAGGCCATAGGCCTTAGGCTCTAGTAAAAAATTAAAGCCTAAAACCTAAAGCCTAACGCCTAAAAAAATGGCTAATAGGCACCTTTCCAGATCAATAGTTCTTCAGACTCTTTTTGAATGGGATTTCTTGCCCGACCACAAAAAGAGTGAGCAAAAAGATAATGATTCTCAGAATGAAGAAATAAAAAAAGCGTTAAACAGGAATTTGAAGGAGTTCGCTCCCGGACTCGAAGACGATAATTTCGTTTTTTCACTTTTAGATGAAGTATTAAAAAAGCGTGAGAAAATTGATGAAATCATCAAGGCTTCTGCGCCAGACTGGCCGATAGATAAAATCTCTGTTGTCGATAGAAACATTCTTCGCATCGGGCTGACGGAGCTTCTCTTTGGTGATAGAGGTGAAGTGCCTCCAAAGGTGGCGATCAACGAAGCCATCGAACTGGCAAAAACTTTTGGTGGAGAGAATTCCGGCAAATTTGTGAACGGTGTGCTCGGAGCGGTTTATAAAGAGATAGGTGAGCCGGACAAAGGACACCAGAAAACAGACAACAAAAAGAAAAATCATTTTGACAACAATTCCAAAGAAACAGTCGATATTAGTAAATTACCGGTTGAAAAAAAGGGTGGAGCCCTCGTCTATGCTCGGAGGGATGATAAAGTCTTATTTGCTTTAGTGCATGATGTTTTCGGTTATTGGACTATTTCTAAAGGAGGTGTCGAAGAAGGCGAAAATGAAGAGGAGGCCACGAAAAGAGAAATTAAGAAGGAAATCGGACTTGATATTAAAGTAGAAGAAAAGCTTGGAGAGAATGAATATGTCGCGACTCATCCCTCCAAGGGTAAAAGTTTAAAGAAGGTTGTATATTTTTTGGCGTCAAGCGAACATAGGGAGCTTGAATTAGAGAAGTCCGGTGGGCTGGATGGCGCCAGATGGTTCGAAATGAGCGAGGTGCCGGGACTGCGTATTTACAATGACATTATTCCGCTCATCGCCAAGGCAGTTGAGATTATTTCAAATAAAAAAAGTAAATAAATATTATGACTAAAAAAACAATTGACTTTTCAGATTTTGAGAAAAAAACAAAAATAATCTTCAAAGACAAGGATTTACTGAAGCAAGCCTTCATACACCGCTCTTATATAAATGAAAATCCGGGTGTGCCGATGACCCACAATGAACGACTCGAATTTTTGGGGGATGCGGTGCTAGAGCTTATTGTTACTGACTTTCTTTATAAAAAATATCCTACTTACACAGAAGGGGAATTGACGGCTCTCCGCTCTGCCTTGGTCAATGCCGTGATTATCTCTGAGGTGGCCACGGATATAGGCATGAATGATTATTTGCTTCTCTCTCGTGGCGAGGCTAAAGACAACGGTAAGGCTAGGCAATATATCTTGGCCAATACCTACGAAGCCTACATTGGGGCGATGTATTTAGATCAAGGAATAAAGGCCGTAGATGGATTTGTGGCTAATACTCTTTTAACTAAAACAGATGAAATCGTGAATAAGAAACTTTGGCGCGATGCGAAGTCCTTGGTGCAGGAAAAAGCGCAGGAGTTTGTGAATGTTACTCCCGCCTATAAAGTGCTTAGCGAGTCAGGTCCAGACCATGATAAACATTTTAGCGTGGGTATTTATTTCGGAAAAGATTTAATCGCTCGGGGCAATGGTAAATCAAAACAAGAAGCGGAGCAAAAAGCAGCCGAAGCTGGATTAAAAGTAAAGAATTGGCTGGATTAAAGGTATGCGACTCAAGACCCTCGAACTAAATGGTTTTAAATCTTTTTCCCAAAAAACAGCTCTGGAATTTGATAACAGCATTGTTTGCGTAGTGGGTCCAAATGGTTCGGGGAAATCTAATGTGGTGGAGGCTATTCGCTATGTTTTAGGCGAGCAATCGATGAAGTCAATGCGCGGGAAAACCGGCTCGGACCTCATTTTTAAAGGTTCCAAAAGTTTATCCAAAGGTAGCCGTGCCTCGGTCACAATTTATTTTAATAATTCTGATAAAGTTTTTAAGCTTGGGAGTGACGGGGGAGTGGATATAAATTTAAATTTTGAAACTATCAGCATTTCTCGAGAGGTTTATGGAGATGGATTAAATAAATATATTTTAAATGGCACAGAAGTCAGACTTAGAGACATCCACAATCTTCTCGCCTCTGTGAACATTGGTTCATCTGGGCACCACATCATTTCGCAGGGTGAGGCGGACAGGATTTTGAATGCAACTCCCAAAGACCGTAAAGAAATGGTAGAAGACGCCTTGGGGCTGAAGATTTATCAATATAAAATCAAAGAGTCCGAAAGAAAATTGGAGAGAACCGAAGTTAATATGAAGGAAGTTTCAATGCTCAGGAGGGAGAACGCTCCACACCTTAATTTCTTAAAGAAGCAAGTGGAAAAATTTGAGAAAGTAAAAGAAATGCAAGCAGAACTTGCTTTACTTTACAGAGAGTATTTTAAAAAAGAAAGCACTTATTTAGAAAAAGAAAAATCTACTTTATCTATTGAGCGAAATAAAATTACCAAAGAATTGAAAGAAGTTGCTGAGAAGATTTCAGAGAGTGAAGACGATAATGGGGCTACAGGGAACCAAAAAATAGAAGAATTAAGAGTTGTAGAACAGAAAATAAATGAAGTTCGCGCAGTTAAAAGCGAAATGGAAAGAAAACTTGGCCGGATTGAGGGTATGCTCGAAGCAAAAGAAAACAAGGTTAAACTTGCAGGCAGATGTCCGTTGTGTGGCAGCGAAATCAAGGAAATGCACGAAGAGCAGATAGCCAAGCGACAAAACGAAGAAAAAGAGTTGGTAGAATTAAAAAATTCACAAACTGATATTCTTGGAAGAGTGCATAAAATAGAAAGTGAGGAAAAAGAACTTAGTCAGAAGATAGTAGTCTTAAAGGAAGACTTAAATAGAAAGATGGAGGATCTGCGTGACCTAGAGCTTGAGAAATTTACTTGGAAAGTGAAACATCAAGAACTCTCTTCTGCTTTAGAGCTGGTGTCTATTAAAGATGCTGGCTTAAAAAGTAGGTTAGAGGCCTTTGAAAACGAGGTAAAAGAGGGTGTGGCGCTTATCGGGCAAGAAATTTTATCTTATAAATCGCCTCAACGGCGATCCGCCGAAGAGGCGGAAAATAGTACAGAGGCTACGCAAGTTGAATTAAAGAAAAAAATTGAGCGTTTGAAAATAAAATTAGAAGATGCGGGACTCGGTAGTGGGGCAGAGGTTATGAAAGAATTTCGAGAAGTCTCGGAGAGGGACCAATTTTTAACCAAAGAACTGGAAGACCTGACAAAGAGCATAGAAGCTCTAGAGAAACTTATTGCTGAATTAAAAGAAAAGATAGATATAGAATTCAAAAATGGGGTTAAAAAGATAAATGTGGAATTTCAAGAATTCTTCTCGTTAATGTTTGGCGGAGGAACAGGCTCTCTTTCTATTGTCGTTGAAAACAAATCGCCTCGACGGCGATCCGCCTCATCGGCGGACTTGTCCGCCGATGAGGCGGAAAGTGTGGAGGACTATCTAGATACTGAGGAACAAGAAATAGTCTTTGAGCAGGGGATAGAAATAAATGTTTCTCTGCCTCATAAGAAAGTGAAAGAGCTTCATGCGCTCTCCGGTGGGGAGAGGTCACTTACTTCTATCGCTCTTCTTTTCGCAATGTCGCAGGTCAATCCACCACCTTTCCTTGTACTAGATGAGACAGATGCTGCCTTGGACGAATCAAATTCGCGTAAATACGGTGATATGTTGGAAAAGCTTTCTAAACATTCACAGCTTATAGTCGTTACTCACAACCGCGAGACAATGTCGCGCGCGGGAATGCTTTATGGTGTTACTATAGGCCAGAA
>JGI1358J11329_10001829_pt1 | contig 17185 bp, 19 predicted proteins | sample Subgroupgradi54m_FD_11329 | JGI IMG/M metagenome (IMG submission 11329)
GCGGCAAAGGCGCGCGCGGTGGTTGCCGAAGGGATGACCCCGATTCTCTGCGTTGGTGAGAAAGAACGGGATGCGGAAGGGCATTACTTTGAAATACTGAAGAATCAACTTGCCGCCTCGCTCGCGCGGCTTCCGCGCGCTTCTTTTCGGACTCTCGTCATTGCCTATGAGCCGCTCTGGGCGATAGGGAAAAGCGCGCGCGAGGCGATGAGCCCGCGCGCGGTCTGCGAGACCGCCATCTTTATCCGCAAGGTGCTCACTGACCTCGTCGGTGCCGAAGCGGCGCAACAGCCGCAGATTCTCTATGGCGGCTCGGTTGAAGAGGAGAACACGACGGCGATTCTCTCTGAAGGAGGCGTCGCCGGTCTCTTGGTCGGGCATACCTCGCTTGAATCCGCACGGTTTATCACGATACTCAAACGCGCCAATGCCGTTTAAACTGCCCTTACTGAAGGATGCCGCGCTTGGCGGCAAGCGCGTTCTTTTGCGACTTGACCTTGACCTGCCCGTTGCAGACGGCGTGCTTCAGGGTACCCACCGACTAGACCGTGCGCGCCGAACCATTGAGTTTCTGCAAACGCAAGGAGCAAAGACACTCATCGTCGGTCATATCGGGAGAAGACCAGAAGATACTTTGCGACTGGTCTTTGAGTATCTCAAGACGCTCATTCCGCTTCGTTTTGTGGCGTCGCTCTCTGAGGCAAAAGAAGAGATGAAGAATCTGCGCGAAGGCGAGTTTCTCTTACTTGAAAACCTGCGTTCTTTTAACGGAGAGACAACCAATGACTCTGTCTTTGCGACAGAACTTGCCTCGTGCGCCGATATCTTCGTCAACGAGGCATTCGCCGCCTCGCACCGCGCTCACGCCTCTATCATTGGTCTCTCCGCACTTCTTCCTCACTACGCGGGGCCTGTCTTTTCAGAAGAGGTTGAGCAGTTATCAAAAGCATTTTCTCCCACACATCCCGCACTCATCATCTTGGGTGGCGCGAAGTTTGAGACCAAGATGCCGCTCATCGCGAAGTTCTTGAAGATTGCCGATACGGTCTTTGTCTGCGGTGCACTTGCGAACGATATCTATAAGGCGCGCGGTTACGAGATTGGTACCTCACTCGTCTCTCCGCGCCTGCCTCCTGCGTCTCTGCGCGCAGACCCGAAGATGCAGGTTCCGGTTGATGTTATTGCGCGTGGCGCGAACGAAAGCAAGCAAAAATCGGCAGATACGGTCTTGCCTAACGAAAAGATAGTGGATGCGGGGAACGAGTCGCTCGCCGACCTGCGCGCGCTTATTGAAAAAGCGAAGTTCGTGCTCTGGAACGGGCCGCTTGGCGAGTACGAGGCGGGGTTTGAGGCGGGGACCAGTGCGCTTGCCCTCATGCTTGCCGAGTGTGACGCCGAGACGATTATCGGCGGTGGCGACTCGCTTGCGGTCGTCTCCAAACTTGGACTCCTTGAACGCTTTTCATTCGTCTCAACTGGTGGCGGCGCGATGCTTGAGTTCCTCGCGAACGGCACCCTTCCCGGCATTGAGGCGTTGCGCTAGAGTGCGGCGCGAATTTGTGTTGCCGCCGCCGCGCGCTCTTTTTCTGTTGAGTCGCCGCGCGGCCAAAATCCGGCGAGTCCGTCATTGTGCTTGCGGGGGATAAGGTGAATGTGGAGATGCGGCACCTCGGTGCCGACGACCGAGAGCACTACATAGTCCGCACCCGTTGCTTTCTTGACCGCCTTCATCAGTTTCTTTGATTGCACGAAGATGTCGGCAACTACCTCGTCGGGCGTCTCTTCAAGTTGAGGATAATGGGTTTTGGGAATGACCAAGATATGCCCGTGTTGAACAGGATTGATGTCCACAAAGGCAAGAACCTTCTCGTCTTCGTGAACCTTTGACGCAGGAATCTCGCCTCTCACGATTTTGCAAAAAATACAATCGGTCATAGATACATATGATACCATGATTGGATGAGAAATTATGCGGTGCGGGAGCGGAAGGGTGAGACATTGATTGACCATCTCTTGTGTCATCGTGGCGTTGTCTCGCCAGCAGAGAAAGAGCGGTTTCTGAATCCTGACTACGAAAAACATACGCACGACCCGTTTTTGATGAAAGATATGGAGAAAGCAGTTGGGCGTATTTTAAGCGCGATTGAAAAGAAAGAACGAATCGCCATCTTTAGCGATTATGATGCCGACGGGATTCCAGGAGCGGTGGTGCTGCACGACTTCTTAAAAAAGATTGGTTTTCTTAATTTTGAGAACTATATTCCTGACCGCCACGGCGAAGGATTCGGATTGAATAGTGCTGCGGTTGGCGATCTGGCGAAACGCGGCGCGAAACTTCTCATTACGATTGACTGCGGCATCACCGATATTGCGGAAGTTGCTCTCGCGAACGAACTCGGTGTGGAGGTGATTATCACCGACCACCACTTACCAAAGGAAGCACTGCCAGCCGCGTATGCAATTCTCAATCCAAAACAATCCGATTGTGCGTATCCCGAAAAAATGCTCTGCGGAAGCGGTGTGGTCTTTAAGCTAGTGCAGGCATTGGCTCAAAAACTGAAAGATAAGATGTCATCGGGTTGGGAGAAATGGCTGCTTGATATGGTCGGCATCGCCACACTCTCCGATATGGTGCCGCTCATTGGCGAGAATCGCGTCTTCGCGCACTTCGGACTCAAAGTGCTTCGCAAGTCGTCACGCAGAGGACTGAACGAACTGCTCATGATGCTCCGCATCAATCGTAATGAACTCACCGAAGATGATGTGGGGTTCTCTATCTCGCCGCGCATCAATGCGGCGTCGCGGATGGGCGTGCCGATGGACGCCTTTCGACTCTTCGCCACTTCAGATGACGCCGAAGCCGCAACGCTTGCAAGACATCTGGACAGAATCAATAACGAACGAAAGGGAAAGGTCGCCTCACTCGTCAAAGAAGTGCGAAACATCGTAGCGCGCCGACATCAAGACCGTGTGCCCATCGTGGTCGTTGCAGGCAATCCCCACTGGCGGCCGGCGCTTCTCGGACTGGTCGCGAACTCGCTTATGCTTATGGAGGATTATCAAAAACCCGTCTTCGTCTGGGGCAAAGACGGCGGCGACACTCTCAAGGGTTCGTGTCGCTCGGACGGGAGCGTGGATGTGACGGTCTTGATGCAGGAGGCGCGGGCAGTACTCATGGAGTTCGGCGGACATGCGGCGGCGGGTGGCTTCTCGGTTGCGCTGGAGAAAGTGCATCTGCTTGAGGAGGAGTTGGAACGGGCGTATGAAAAAGTCCGAGCCGCGTCCGCCGTGGCGGACGCGGCTCAGGTTGACGCGAAACTCTCTCTGGACGAGGTGACTCCCGCACTCTGGAGTCAAATTGAAAAACTCGCCCCATTCGGGACGGGGAATCCGAAGCCGCTTTTTTTCTTTGAGCAGGCGGAGATTAAGCGCGCCGAGCAGTTTGGCAAAGAGAAACAGCATCTGAAACTGGTCTTTCAGAAAAAAAGCGGCGAGCGCGTCTCCGCCATTCATTTTTTTGCGAAGTCAGCCGATTTTTCTGCTTCGGTGCAGGCGGGCAATCGAGTGAATCTCATTGCGACTCTTGAGAACTCAATCTTCGGCAACCGTCCTGAGTTACGCCTGCGGATTGTTGATATTATATAATTTTACATCATGTCTCCTGAATCCATTACCATCTTCACTGACGGCGCGGCGCGCGGAAATCCGGGTCCGGGCGGCTGGGGTGCGATTGTTATTGTGAATGGAAAAGTAATGGAACTCGGTGGACGCGAGGCACACGCGACAAACAATAGAATGGAACTGATGGGCGCGATTGAAGGGTTAAAAAGAGTGAAAGATACAAAAGGCCGGATTTTTGTCTATAGCGACTCTACTTATATTGTTCTCGGTATGAGCGAGTGGGTGGCGCGATGGGTGCGTAACGGGTGGAAAACGGCGGCAAGAAAGCGGGTTGAGAATCAAGACCTCTGGGAACGGCTACTCGCCGCTGCGGAGGACAAGGAGATTCAGTGGAAAAGAATTGATGGGCACGCGGGGGTCGCAGGTAACGAGCGGTGCGACAAGATTGCGACGGCGTTTGCAGACGGAAAGAATGTTTCTCTCTATTCGGGTCCGCTTGAAAAATGTCCGATTAAACATATTCTCGATATTCTAAAGTGAGTGTATGCTACTTCTGTGCTATAGCGTGAAAGTAGCATATGCAGGTTTTTGAGCTATGACCGACAGAATTCTTTATTGTGGACTGGCTGGTTTTGTCTGCGGGATTTTCTTCCGGTCGTTTGTTGATTTCGGTGTCGGTTTCGCGCTTTTCTTGATGTTGCTCGGAGGGGTCTTATTTTTGACAGAGCGAAAAACAATACTCTGTGGACTTTTTCTTTGTGCCGCGGGGCTCGGGATGTTTCGCTACGACTTCGCCGACCGAACAACTCCGCAGCATATTCTTGACGCGTCTCTCGGTCAGTCGGTAACCCTTGAAGGGGTCGTGAGCAACGAGCCGGATGAGCGCGAGCGCGTCACGCGGCTCACGCTTTCGGTCGCAGAACCCGCCGCACATATCTTGATAACGACCGAAAGAGAAACGCCGTATCGTTATGGCGACCGCGTCTCAGTCAGCGGGAAACTAGAAAAGCCGAAGAACTTCACCGACGAAACAACTTTGCGTGTCTTTGACTATCGGGCATACCTCGCAAAAGATGGTATCTATTACGAAATCTTCAAGCCGAAGATGACGCTCGTCGCGCACGGAGAAGGGAACTTCGTCGTCGCGAAACTCTTTGTGTTCAAAAATGCATTTATTGAAAATATCAATCGCGTCATTCCCGAGCCGCACGCAGCGCTCCTCGGCGGCCTCGTCATCGGAGCGAAGCAGTCGCTCGGCAAAAAACTCCTTGACGATTTCCGCACGGTTGGCGTCATTCATATCGTGGTACTCTCGGGCTACAACATCACCATCATTGCCTATTTTATTGAATGGCTCTTCTCGCGTCTGCCTGCCCGTGTAGGCGGGCGCAAAAATCTTCGGCTCATTCTTGCCGCGGCGGCGATGATTCTCTTTGCGCTCTTGGTCGGCGCGTCCGCCACGGTCATCCGTGCCACGATTATGGCGCTCCTCGTGATTCTTGCACGCGGTACCGGCAGGGTCTATGCGGTAACGCGGGCGCTCCTTATTGCGGGTTTCTTAATGCTCATCCAGAATCCCAAGATTTTGGTCTTTGATATCTCGTTTCAACTCTCGTTTCTCGCAACGGTCGGTCTGATTTATTTCTCTCCGCTTGTCGCATCGCGCGTGAAGTGGGTTACCGAACGCTTCAAGTTGCGCGAGGTGGTCGTCGCGACCGTTGCGACACAACTTTTCGTCCTTCCGTTCATTCTCTATCAGACCGGCATCTTTTCTCTCGTCGCATTGCCGGTCAATCTTCTTATTCTCGCCGCCATTCCCGCAACGATGCTCTTCGGGTTTCTTGCAGGGTTAGCGGGTTTTGCCGGCACGATGCTCTCGCTGCCGTTCGCGTGGGTCGCCTACGCATTGCTCGCCTACGAACTCGCAGTGGTGGAGTGGTTCGCGCGCCTGCCCTTCGCGGCCATTACCCTCGCTTCATTTCCGCTCTCACTCGCCGTGCTCTGGTACGCGGCGTACGGTGTCGTTATCTGGAGGTTGCGGTCGCGAAGTTCGCTTCAATCACTTCCCAATTAAGGTTTGCGAAGAAATCCTCAACATATTGTTTCTTGCCGCTCGGCTGGTAATCGGCGACGAAAGAATGTTCCCACATATCTAACGCGATAATCGTTTTACAGCCATTGAGTTGTCCGAGGTGCTGTTCATCTACCCACGCGTTCAGAAGCCGTTTGGTAAGTGGGTCGTAGTATAAGAACGCCCATCCAACCCCGCGCGTGAGGGCAATTGCTTTAAATCGCGCGAGCCACATATCAAACGAAACCCATTCTTTTTCTATATTTTCTCGCAAAGCACTCGGTGCCGAGAGAGGGTGTGGTCCGCCGAGAAAGGACTCAAAGTAGTATTCATGATTCACCATACCGTTAAACTCAAAAGAGAATCGCCGTTGCATTTCCGCAAGCGCATAATCGCCCGCCGCCCCTTTTTTAATTTCCTCTAGAATCAAGTTCGCGTGCTTCACATAGCCCGCGTAGAGTTTCAGATGTTCCTCTATATTTTTAGCAGAGATTCCCTTGAGTGCGGGAATCGCAAACTTTTGTTCGGTGAATAACATAAGAGTATTATATCATAGAGTATGCAAAAGTTTCAGGAGCATCTGCATTGGTATATTCTCGGACTGCTTTTTGTCGCGATGCTTTTCATCTGGTATGCCGTTGCGGCAGAAGATAGGGGAGGATTGCTTACGGTTGCGATGCTTGATATCGGGCAAGGTGACGGGATTTTTATTGAATCGCCAACGGGAAATCAAATTATGATAGACGGCGGGTCGCCCGGGTCGGTGCTTCGTCCGCTTGGAAAAGTGATGCCGTTCTATGACCGCACGATTGATATGCTTATGGTTACGAATCCGGACAAAGACCACTTCGGCGGATTTTTGGATATTTTGCGCGCCTACAAAGTAGGTGTGGTCATTGAGCCGGGGACGGCAGGCGCCTCCGCCGAATACCCCGCATTGGAATCGCTCATCAAAGAAAATGGCGCGCCGCGTATCCTCGCGGCGCGCGGACAAAAAATAGTGCTTGGCGGCGGTGCCGTGCTTGAGATTCTCTTTCCCGACCGAGACCCGTCGGGTATGACGACCAACGAGGGTTCAATCGTCGGGCGACTCGTGTACGGCGATACTTCTATTATGTTCACCGGCGATGCCCCACAAAACATTGAGCACTATTTGGTTTCACTTGATGGAAAGAATCTCAAAAGCGATGTGCTAAAAGTCGGGCATCACGGCTCGCGCACCTCTACCTCTGCCGAACTCGTCGGCGTCGTCGCGCCGAGTATGGCGATTATTTCGGACGGGAAGAACAATAAATATGGACATCCGCACAAAGAGACACTAGACACGCTCGCGCAGTTTCAAGTGTCCATACACCGCACCGACCTTGAAGGGACGATTGTATTGCAATCAGACGGCGAGACAATTCAGATAAAGAAATAAGCCCCGATGCAGATCGGGGCTTCTATTCCAGTTTGAACTCTCCTTGTGGCGGCTCTGAAAAGAGTTCTTCTTCTCTCGCAATCAAGAGCGGGAGTACCTCTTTCTTGTAGTACCCAAAGACATACGGGTCAAGTTTGATGCGCCATTCACGGTCGGCTCGCCACATCTTGAGCGTGATTCGGTCTATATGATTCGTTCTGCCGTGGTCAATAATAGTATTGAGCATCGGCACGAGCGCGTCAATGGCTTTGACGAAACGACTCTCCGCATCCTCCTGCTCTTCGTAACGGTCTGACATCGTCGCGAGCGCCTCCAGTTCGGGAAATTGCCGTCGCTGAAGTGAGAGCGCCTGCCGCTCCAATTCCTTTTTCCGTCGTATCAATTCACTTGATGCGTTAAATCGGCAGATGTCAAACCCATTTCGTTTTGCGTGTACCGTTGCTGGTTCCGACATATCATGCGCCAAGATATATTCCCTCACGCGAGCAAGGTCGTAGGGGGGGACATACTTATTGACGAAGAATTCGGCAAAGTAGAGCAACTGCACCAGATGTTCCGCGAGCGTCTCTCTCCCGCGCTTGCCGGGGAAGTGCACCTTCCTCTTCAGAACGAGCGTCGGTATGAGAAAACCTTTAATAAATCTAAGAACAAGGTCGCGAGTTGTGTTCATTCGGACCTCCTTTCTTTCTCTATTATAGGTTACCCCGTATTTATATCAACCCGGCTTTTTTGAGAACGGCGTAGGCGCCGTTTTTTTGTATGGTCTTGAGCGCGCGGGTGGAGAGGGTGAGGGTCAGCGTTTTTTTGAGTTCAGGAATATAAATCCGCTTTTTTTGCAAGTTCAACTGACGGCGAAAGATGCCGGTCGGGTTGAACTGAGTGGCGCGGGTGCGGTTGGAGTAGCCGCCGGCGCGCTGCGGACCTCTTTTGCTTACGGGGCACACTTTCATAGGCGAGTATGGTAGCATAGATTCTGCATCTTGCAACTTTATGGAAGTTATCTTTCAGATTGCGATACTCGTGATGTCGGTTGTCGTGCACGAGGTCTCGCACGGATGGGCGGCCAACGCGCTCGGCGACCCGACCGCGCGACTCGCGGGCCGACTTTCGCTCAACCCAATGAAGCATCTGGACCCGCTCGGCTCGCTGCTCGTGCCGTTCCTTTTGTATATAACGAATGCGGGGTTTGTCTTCGGCTGGGCGCGGCCAGTGCCGGTTAATCCCTATAACCTGCGGGGAAAGTATGGCGAGTTGCTCGTCGCGCTCGCGGGACCGCTCTCAAACCTCGCGCTCGCGCTCGTCTTTGGTTCCCTGATTCGTTTCGGGAGTGAGACGCTCCCGACTTCGTTCCTCCATATCGCGGCGCTCGCGGCGCTTACCAACATTGTGCTCGCGCTCTTCAATCTCGTCCCCCTCCCGCCTCTTGACGGCTCCAAGATTCTCTTCGGCCTCTTCCCGATTGCGCTTCGCAATGCGCGCGAGACGCTTGAACGGTACGGCTTCTTCTTCACCCTGCTCTTCGTTGTCTTCTTTTGGCAGTTTCTCACGCCGCTCGTCGGACTCCTTTTCGCACTCTTCACCGGTCTTGCGTTTTGAGCCATAGTGTATTAAAGTAGTGCGCACTCTCGTATGCCGACCATAAATCAACTCACCAAAAGAAAAAGACAGACCGCGAGCCGCAAGTCAAAGACACCCGCGCTTATCAAAGGTTTCAATGTCTTGAAGAATCGCCCGGTCTTTTATGACGCGCCTTTCAAGCGCGGCGTCTGCACTAAGGTAACGACCAAGACGCCACGCAAGCCGAACTCCGCCATCCGCAAGATTGCGCGCGTGCGACTCACGAACGGTATGGAGGTTACCGCCTATATTCCCGGCATCGGACACAATCTGCAGGAGCACGCGGTGGTCTTGCTTCGCGGCGGCCGCGTCAAGGATGTCAACCTGCGCTACACCATTGTGCGTGGCAAGTTGGACGCGGGAGGCGTTGAGAGCCGCCGAAAGGGGAGAAGCCAGTACGGCGCGAAACAGCCCAAAGCCGCTTAATGCCTAGGCACTAGGCATTAGGGAAGAAGGCAACTTCTTTAATTCCTAACGCCTAACGCCTTCTTAACCTAAATCCTAACCTATGCGCAGAAAAGTAAAGAACAACCGAGAGCTCCAGCCCGACCCCATCTACAATTCGCCCAAAGTGACGAAGCTCATTAACTATGTGATGCAGGACGGCAAGAAAGAGGCGGCGCGAAAGATTGTCTTCGGCGCATTTACCGCCATAAAAGAAAAGACGAAAGTAGAGAATCCGCTGGAGGTCTTTGACACGGCGCTCAAGAATATCACACCGCAGGTTGAGGTGCGCTCGCGCCGCGTCGGCGGAGCGAACTATCAGGTACCGGTGGAGGTGCGCCCCGAACGGCGCACCGCGCTCGCGTTCCGCTGGCTCATCACTGCTGCGCGCGGCAAGAAAGGGAAGCCGATGCATCTCAAACTCGCCGAGGAACTGATGCTCGCGGCGAAAAATGAAGGCGACGCGGTGAAGAAGCGCGAGACCGTCCACAAGATGGCGGAAGCGAACAAGGCGTTTGCCCATTTTGCTTGGTAAGAAGTCGCTCGGGTAGCTTCACGGTACGGCACGGATATTTTTTTGCTAAAAAATTCCTCGTGCTCGCGCCAGTCGCGCTCGCAAGGGCCGTCCCGCGAACTACCCTCGCTCTGATGTCTTTAGATTCTTTCGCGGGAGTCCTTTTTCTTTTTTATGATTTGTGATATATTTGTCGTATGAAAGTCCTTAATTATACCGTCAAAGTGCATCCCGCAGAAGAAGGCGGGTTTTGGGCGGAAGTTCCCGCGCTTCCCGGTTGCTTTACGCAGGGCGATACCGTTGAAGAGATTGCGGCGATGGCGAAGGAAGCCATTGGGGGTTTTATCGCTGCGCTTATGAAGCAACACCAACCAATTCCGATTGAGAAGAAAGTGAAGAAGGCCAAGATGTTCTCTCTTCCTATCTCGGTTCGGATCAAGCAAACTGCATGAGCCGACTTCCCAGTCTTAATGCGACACGAATCATCCGCGCGCTCAAACGCGCGGGTTTCGTAGAGAATGGGCAACGAGGCAGCCACCGTTACTTTTGGAATGAGGAATCAAAGCGTGAGACCTCCGTTCCCATGCACAGTGGAGATGTGCGCCGTGGTCTTATGAAAGAAATTATACGCCAGGCCGGACTTGCCGAGGACGAGTTTAGAAAGTTTCTGTGATTTTGCATTTTGGACTGGAGTGAGGTACTCTTGACTGACGCTTTTGTATGCTCGCTCTGGTGTCTTGGTGTGAGGACCTACCTTTTCGTGCTATAAAAATTGTTTTGAAACACTCAAAGAGTTGATGAAAATAAAGGGTTATACGAATATGCAGAACAAGCTAAACAACAAGGGAGTATCACAGAGTCAGAGTTCAAAACCATTACAGAAGGATTTGGGGGACGAGATGATGGAAGCAATACACAAGGCATTTCAGGAACGAAAGGAACGAAAGGAACGAGAAGAACGAACTCCTCTGATATTCACTCAACTAAGCATAACAGGCGGTGTGGTACTTAAGCAGTACCGTATTCCAAACTTGAGAATATATAAGGATTTTGTAGAAGTTATCACTCAATTTAAGAAACACTACAACCTCTCTCGTTCCATCAGAGAAGTTGACTGGTTTCTGTGGATCTATGGAAAAGAATTTCTTTCACTGGAAAATAAGAAAGAACTCAAAACCCCCACGGATAAACTTGTTGATGAGTATGCACATCAATCTAAAACGACGCCAAAGTATGCTGTGGGAGATAAAGCGCTCAATAAGCTTAAGAAAAGTTGTTTTTCTAACTCTAATTTAGAGGGTGTTTGGTTAAAGATTATTGTAATTAACAATCTTTACAGCACAAATATCTATGATACTTTTAAGATGGCAAATCATATTGTTCAAATACCTGCTTTTGATAAAAGACTTGCGTCGGGCGGGTTGAATCTTGTGGAAGAAATTAGGAGAGGACATGGAATTAGCCGCAAGAAAAATGGGAAAGAAATTGATTTTTATTCTTTTGCCACGAAATACTGTTCTGAACATAATCCAGATGTCTATCCGCTTTTTGATAAATACGTGAAAGGGATGCTTTTTGAGTATAAGCAGAAAGATAACTTTACGGACTTCACTGGTTAGAAAGAAGGTTCAGTTGAAAAAACTGTAGACATCAGGTGTCTACAAAAGGATCTCTTCGCGGGAGTCCTTTTTCTTTTGCAACTGAAAGTGTGATATAGTGCATCTATGGCAAGAGATTGGACAAAAATCTATAAAAAGTACAAGGGGTTGTGGGTCGCGCTCGCTGGTGATGAGGAGACGGTGATGGGAAGCGGCAAGACGGCAAAGGAGGCCTGGGACAAAGCGCGCGCGCGCGGTTATGAAAAGCCCATTATGACGCGTATGCCAGAGCGGCTTATCACCTATGTCGGAGGTTCCCACGCATGAAGTTCAAGTACACGCGTTACGGACGAAATATGCTCCGCCCGATAATTCCAGTTGAAGTAGTCGGCCGTCAAGCAGTTCCCTATGAAGTACTTGTTGATTCGGGCGCCGATATAAGTATTTTTGATGTGGAAATCGGAACTCTTGCCGGTATTGATGTGGAAGCGGGTCAACCCAGTACGCTTGTCGGCGCGACTGGCATCGAGGAAGTATTTTATCTGCACACCGTAGGACTTAAGATTGGAGATGCAGTATTTCGTGCTCCTGTCGGTTTTTTGCCGAATATGACCAAAAACGGTTATGGTGTAGTCGGGCAACGAGGATTTTTTGATAAGTTTATCGTGAAGTTTGACCTGCTCAAAGAGGAAGTGGAACTTAAAGAGAGAAAATAAATGATTTTGCATTTTTGATGAGAATATGGTACTCTTTCAGTACGCTTTTGGCGTATTTTTTATTATGAACCGCGACTATCCATTAGACAAAGTCCGCAACTTCGGCATCATTGCGCATATTGACGCGGGGAAGACCACCATGTCCGAGCGGATTTTGTTCTACACCGGCATGACGCACAAAATCGGCGAGGTGCATGAAGGCGATACGGTGACCGACTGGATGGAGCAGGAGAGAGAGCGCGGCATCACCATCACCGCTGCCGCCATCACCTGTTTCTGGAATCCGTCGTATATGCCGAAGGACGATACCTCGGTCAAACACCGTTTCAATATCATAGACACGCCCGGGCATATTGACTTCACTGTTGAGGTCAAACGCTCGCTTCGGGTTTTGGACGGCGCGGTGGTTGTCTTTGATGGAGTGGCGGGCGTTGAGCCGCAGTCCGAGACGAACTGGCGCTACGCCGACGAGGGTCAAGTGCCGCGCATCTGCTTCATCAACAAACTTGACCGTATGGGCGCCTCGTTTGAGCGCTCCTACGCCTCTATTCTTGACCGCCTCAACAAAAGTGCCGTGCGGATGCAGATTCCGATTGGGCTTGAAGAGCATTTTTCGGGTGTGATTGATTTGCTGAAGATGAAGGCATATGAATTTACGGGTGAGAAAGGGATTGATGTCATTGAGAAAGAGATTCCAGCGGAGTATCTTGATGAGGCAAAGAAGTATCGCCACGAATTGGTTGAGAAGATTGTGGAACAGGACGATGCCTTAATGAGCCGGTATCTGGAGGGCAAAGAAATAGGCATTGAAGTGCTGAAGGCGACGCTTCGCAGGGCGGTCATCGCCAACAAAATTTTCCCCGTCTTTACTGGTTCCGCGCTCAAGAACAAAGGGGTGCAACTGGTGCTTGATGCCGTCGTGGATTATCTCCCGTCGCCGCTCGATATGCCACCCATCAAAGCCACCGACCCCAAAAGCGGTGAACTCGTCGCACGCCCTCCGTCGGACGACGCACCCTTCTCCGCGCTCGTCTTCAAGTTGCAGACCGACCCGTTCGTCGGGCAACTCGCCTTCTTCCGCGTCTATTCGGGCACGATTGAAGCGGGTTCGTATGTCTATAACTCCACCACGGGCAACCGCGAGAGGCTTAGCCGCATCGTGCGCCTGCAGGCAGACAAGCGCGAGGAGGTGAAGAAGGTCTTTGCGGGCGAGATTGCCGCCGCGGTTGGTCTCAAAGAGGCGCGCACCTCGCACACGCTCTGCGATGAAGCGAACCCCGTCGTACTTGAGGCAATCAGGTTCGCCGACCCCGTCATCTCGCTACGCATTGAGCCCAAGACAAAAGCTGACCAAGAGAAGATGGGCTATGCCTTGAAGCGCCTCGCGGATGAAGACCCGACCTTTAAGATTAAATCAGACCAAGAGACGGGCGAGACGGTCATCATGGGTATGGGTGAACTCCAGTTGGAAATTATGGTTGACCGAATGAAGCGCGAGTTCTCGGTGGAGGCCAATGTCGGCAAGCCCCAAGTCGCCTACCGCGAGACGGTGCAGGGCGAGGCGGAGGCGGAGTGTAAATATATCAAACAGACGGGAGGCCGCGGTCAGTATGGCCATGTGAAGGTAACGGTGCGTCCGATGAAGCCGCTTGACCCCACCGCCAAGGTCAAGAAAAATGTGAAGCGCTCCGACCACTTTGAGTTCATTGATTCCATCAAGGGCGGCGTCATTCCGCAGGAGTTCATTCCCGCCGTTGAGAAGGGAGTGAAGGAGGGCTTGGAGCGCGGCGTCGTTGCGGGCTATCACCTCGTGGATGTCTCGGTAGAACTGACCTTCGGCTCGTACCATGATGTGGACTCGTCCGAGATTGCCTTCAAGATTGCCGGCTCGCAGGCGGTGCAGGACGCCGCGAAGCGAGCGCGCCCCGTGATCCTTGAACCGATTATGAAAGTTGAAGTGGTCACACCCGACAAGTTCCTCGGTGATGTAACGGGGCATCTCGCCAGCAAGCGCGGCGAGGTGCAGAATGTCTCGGAGCGCGGCCTCAACAAAGTGGTGGATGCGAAGGTGCCGCTCGCCGAGATGTTCGGCTATATCACGACGCTCCGCTCAATGTCCGAAGGCCGCGCCTCGTTCACGATGGAGTTTGACCACTACGAAGCCGTGCCGCCGAATGTGGCTCTGACAATTATTGAAGCGCGGAAATGAACAAGTTGTGCAATTGCCCTTGCTTTCTCGTATGCTATTATTAGCGTACCTATGAGCAGAGTAAGAAACTATGTTGTTGTCGGAGTCGTTGCCGCTTCTTTTCTTTTCGGAGGTGCGTTTGTGTCGGCAGAAGAGGTCTCTACCGCGTCACTGACAGCGCAGATTAACACACTGCTTCTCCTCATTCAGGATTTGCAGAGGCAGATTGCCGCGCTGGCATTAGAGCAGCAGAGTGCCGCGCAAGTTCCGGCGGGTTCTGTTGCCACAACTTCGGTTACGCTTCTCTCACCCAGTAATGAGGTGAGTTTTATGCAGGGGCAACCCATCACCATCTCGTGGAGTGGCGGAGGGAGCAAGGTTCAGCTCGGGTTGGTTGATAAGGCATATGAGACCGACCATACCGTGTTGGGTTGGATTTCTCGAAGTGAAAAACCGAACAGTTCATTGGTCTGGGATGGGGAGCAGGTGACGGACCTTGCGGGCACCGCGATACAACTGGCTTCATCTCTCTCAAAAGGTCCGTACAAAATCATCGCGGTCTCGGCAGGTTCAAACCAAAATTATTGTGTGGTAGAGAAGAGCGGTTGCAATTATAATGTGAGCGGTTCTTATTTCTCCATCATTCTTCCCGCCCCAGCTCACGGCCCGCTCCTCACGACCTGCGCCCCCACCCCCCCGACAACGATTCAAGCTGGAGAGGTGGTGGTCTGGGAGGCAACCACAACCAACGGACGCGCCCCCCTCGTCTATAGATGGAACGGTACGGATGGCCTCTCCGCGTTGCCTCCGCGTGCGGCTGACGGGGGAGTCCTTGAGGCAATCTATCATTCCCCGGGTCTCAAGACGGCAAGCGTCACCGTGCGTGATGCGAACGGGCAAGAAGGGTATGCTCCCTGCCGTTTTGTTCTGGGCGTTACCCAAGCACCCGCTCCCTTGACCGTCTCTTTCCCCAATGGAGGCGAGAGTTTCGTTCTCACCGAGGCATTTGACCCCAGTCAATTTGTGCGGGTATGGTGGCAATCAAACGGCCTGCCGCGGTATGGAAAAGAGCAGCTCCAGATTGCGCTTCAAGATACACAGGGTAGAGAATGCATTGTCGGCAAGGTGCCGCGCCAGAGCCACGACGCGTTCATTGGTTTGGTGAATGGTCTTGTCTGCCCTCAGAATAACCAGTGGGTGCTTTCGCCCGGCCAATATAAAGTAAAGGTCTCTTTGGAGGGAAAGGAATCAACCATCTTTGATACGAGCGATTCATACTTTACGCTCACGCCGCCCGTCTCTGATGTTCAAGCGATTATTCCGTCAGTTTCGTCTATCAACTCGGGAGAGAGTGTGAAGTTTCATCTCTTCGCGCCCGCGGGTACCGTCCGCGCCGCTCTCTATTTCTTCTGTCCTGACGCCGTGACGGCCTCGACGACTCCCGGCATCTGCAACCACTACACTGATGTCTCGTCATACATTGCCTCCAGCACCGACTACATTGCTTCATTCGTCAACGCGTCGGCGCAGACACAGACCATCGCCGCCAACTTCTATGTCTATCTGCCCAACAATCAGAGCTATGGTCGTGGGGTTCCCACACAGCTCGCGGTCTTTCCCGCAGGAGCGGCAACCAATAATTCACTAACTGTACTTGCGCCGAACGGGGGAGAGGCGATTCATTATGGTGAACCGTTTGTCTTTCGCTTTACCTCAACTCAAGCGGGAGCGGTTGACTTAACTCTCGTGCCCTATCCGCCGATTGATGCGGGTCTGGTCTGTAAGATTGCCCGTGATGTCCCTGCTTCTGACGGCGCACTTTCGTTGTCCCTTCAAGCGAGCGGTTCCTGCATCAAAGGTCCGGCAAATATTGCGCCGGGAAATTATACACTCCTCGCAACATTGCGAGACAGTACGAATGTGCTCACCTCCGATTCTAGCAACTCCTCCTTCACGATTTCCGCGACTTCTACGCCGACCCCGTAGCGTCAGTTGCGCGTTTCCGCAGCGTCTGCTATGATTGACCGCGTTGCTTTGGGCGACCCATTTTTATTTATCCATTATTAATTTAAGCATTTTTCTATGGCAGAAGAATTTAAACGAGACAAGCCGCACATCAATGTCGGCACCATCGGGCATGTGGACCACGGCAAGACGACCTTGACCGCGGCAATCTGCGCCGTGCAGGCGAAGAAGGGTCTGGCGAAGGCGATGTCCTATGACGAAGTAGCGAAGGCGTCCGAAAAAGAAGGCCGCCGCGACCCCTCAAAGATTATCACCATCGCGATTTCGCATGTTGAGTACTCAACCGAGACGCGCCATTACGCCCACGTGGACTGCCCCGGACACGCCGACTACATCAAAAATATGATCACCGGCGCCGCTCAGATGGACGGAGCCGTGCTTGTCGTCTCTGCCGTGGACGGTCCGATGCCTCAGACCCGCGAGCACATTCTGCTTGCGAAGCAGGTCGGGGTGCCGAAGATTGTGGTATTTCTGAATAAAGTTGATTTGGTTGCCGAGAAGGACCTCCTTGATCTCGTTGAAGAGGAGGTGCGCGAACTGCTCACGAAGTACGGTTTTGACGGCAAGACGGCGACGATTGTGCGCGGCTCGGCGCTCAAGGCAATTCAGGGCGATGCAGAGGGAGTGAAGAGCATTGAAGAATTGCTCAAGGCACTTGATACGCAGATTCCGATTCCCGTTCGCGAGATTGATAAGCCGTTCTTGATGCCGATTGAAGACATCTTCTCTATTGAAGGTCGTGGCACGGTAGTTACGGGTCGCATTGAACGCGGCAAGGTGAAGGTGGGCGAGGAGGTTGAGATTGTCGGTTTGAAGCCCACTACAAAGACGACCGTCACGGGCATCGAGATGTTCAACAAGTCGCTTCAAGAAGGCATGGCGGGCGACAACGCCGGCGTGCTCCTGCGCGGCACCAAGAAAGAAGAGGTGCACCGCGGGCAGGTGCTTGCCAAGCCCGGCTCGGTCAATCC